>Ga0105238_10008269_pt1 | contig 10407 bp, 8 predicted proteins | sample KBSC34metaG_FD_81526 | JGI IMG/M metagenome (GOLD analysis project Ga0105238, IMG submission 81526) | Corn rhizosphere microbial communities from Kellogg Biological Station, Michigan, USA - KBS C3-4 metaG | ecosystem: Host-associated > Plants > Roots > Rhizosphere > Soil | place: Michigan, USA...
AGTCGCTGGCGGTGTAGCGATCACCACCGCGTCGACATCGCTGTCGAGCGCCGCCTGAAAAGAATTGAGGCTAAGAGGGATTCCGAAGTGCCGCGCGCGCGCCGCCGTTTGTTCGAGATTACGCCCCACCAGCGCCTTGACTTCAAAGCCCGCCGCGCGCAGCGCCCGGACGTGCAACGTGCAACCGATGTTGGTTCCGACAACGGCCACCTTTGGAGCCTTGGCCATACAAGATTCCCTCGCGCTACGTGAGCAGCGTGTAGTTATTTCTTCTTGGCATCCAGCGCTGCTTGAAGAACGTTCCGGTTCTTTACCGGCTGACCTTGCTCATCGATCAGCGTAATGACCCGCTCGGGACAGCTCACAGCGCCATTCAACGCATCCATCTCCCGGCCCGCTGGAACTTCAAACCCCTCACTCGCGATGTAGCCGTCGGCATTTAGCTTGAAGAGATCCGCCGCGCGATTCGCGCAACGTGCGTGACCCTGACAGCTCTTCTTGTCGATTTGGATCTTGTAAGCCACTGCTGAAATTCCTCGGTCGATACCTGGCAATAATTGGGGCACGCTCAATGCGGCATTTGGATCGCGATCTGTCCACCTTCAGTGGACGGACAGGGCGCCAAACCCGCAATGTGATACACCCCTTCGCTGCGCTCGAGGTAAGCGCGCGCTTCGGCGCGCGGGTTATAGAACTGCTTGTACCAACTGCGCACCCGCGCGAATGGTCCGTCCGTTTGGAGCTGCATCGGTTGGATGCACGCCTCCTTGTTGGACCAGATTTCGAAATCCTGCGCGAACGCCAAGCGGCTCACTTCCTGATAAGCACGCGCTGTCTTCACGTCGTCCTCGTTGGGCTGCTTGTTCGGCGCTTTCACCAACACGGCATGCCAGACTTGAATCACACCGTCATCCACTGGTGTATGGGTGATGAACATGATGCCCGGACTCTCGCCCGCAAAGTTCGAGATCAGAATCCCGGGGCCTGTGTAATACGTGTTGAAGTAGGCAGGTTCGCCGCCGGCGGCCAAATACTCGTGACGCCCCCCGAGCCGCTGCCACGCGCGCGGCCCGCGAATCTCGGTCTCAAAACGTTCCGGGGTGGTCGCGTGGATCGGCAGTAGATGATGAACGTCGCAGATGTTGTCGACGACTTCGATGGGATGAAGGCTCATCGAACCCAACTCGTCGAAATGCCAGTGGACCCACTGCGGATCGTCCCATTGCTCGATCAACGGCAGCTCGTATTCCGGTTCGCCACCCTCGGGGTCATGCCAGAAGAAGATCCCGTTGTAGCGCTCTACCACGGGATAGCTGTCCACTTTCGCGCCCGGCGGAATGTACGAGGAATAGGGAATGTGGTTGCATTTGCCGTCGGGACCGTAGCGCCAGCCGTGATACGGGCAGCGAATGGATTCGCCTTCGATATGCTGGCCTTTCTGCACGATGTTCGAGGTCGAGTTCTTGCCGATATGAGATCGCATGTGCGCGCAGTAGGCGCCGACCATGTGCACCTTGCCGCTCTCGCCACGGTAAAGAACCATGTCCTTACCGAAGAACCTTACGTTCAGCGGCTTCTTCGTCACCTTCTCCGCATCGGCGACCATGAACCAGCCGCGCGGGAACGTGAATTTACCCATGCCATAGTCAGTGGACTTCGCCATATTTGCTCCCTCGCATCGCTAGCATTCGTTTCGTGCAGACGATTCGAGCAATCAGACCTTGATCGGAATGGTTTTGAAACCGGCAACGGTTCCGACGTCTTTCGCGAACTCTACGCCGCTCTCGACGAGCCGGTAGTTCGGCGCCTTCTGCAGCAACGCTTCCAAGCACGCCCTGGCTTCGAGACGTGCAAAATGCGAGCCGAGACAACGATGCGGGCCCACTCCGAACGTGTAGTTCTTGTTGTTTTCGCGGCGAAAGTCGACCTTGTGCGGATCTGGAAATTCCTCCGGATCGCGGTTCGCTGCAGCCCATGACATGAAAACTTGCTCTTCGGCTTTGATCAGTCGGCCACCCACCACGATGTCCTTCTTTGCGCGCCGGGAGTTGCCTTGGGTCGGCGGGAACAGGCGCAGAAATTCCTCGAGCGCGCCATCCAGCAGTTCGGGATGGTCAATCAATTCCTGGCGACGATCCGGATGGCGCCCGAGATATACAGCGGTCATTCCCACTAAAGCCTGCGTCGTATCGAACCCGCCGCCGATCAGGATGAGAACAATGCTATCGATCTCGTCGAGACGCAGCTTACGACCCGCCATGTCCACAGTGTGGAGGTACTCGATGACGCTGCCGGGCGTCGGTTGGGTCTTTTGCTTGCGGATTTCGGCCTTCATGCGCTCGAGCATGACCGCCATCATCGCCAGCCTCTCCTCCATGGGTTTGCCGCTATAGACCAGCTCGTGCGTCGGATAGGCGTAGTGAGGCCAGTCGTTCGCATCGATGCCGAGCAGACGCAATGTCGTCATTCCGGTGAGCGGCAGCGCGAAGTCATTGACGAGATCGCCCTCGCCGCGCGCAACGATTTTGTCTATCAATTCATGAGCCAGGGCCCGAACCTCGGCCGCTTTCGCCGCGACTTTAGCCGGCGAGAACAGCGGATTGAGGATGGCGCGATAGTCGTAAAGCTCCGGCGTGTCGGAATTGAGCGGAATCATCATGGTCGGTTCGAGCGCCGGAATGACTTCCGCCGGGTAGTTCGAGAACACATCCACGTTCTTCGCCACCTCGAGGATCGTGTCGGGCTTGGTCGCTACCCAAAAACCACCGTAACGGGGGCTATGCACGAACGGGCACTTGGCCTGCATGTGGGAGAGAATCTCGACCGAGTGGTCGCGATATTCAGGGCCGTGATGATCGAAGTCATGCGCCAATCGGTCGAGCTCCGCCGGCCCAAGTTTGCCTGTCGAGTTACTCAAGACGCGCCCCCTTCGTCGGCGACATACACGATGCGGATTTTGTACCAATATTTGCGCTGGCGCGGTTCGTCCGGGGAGACTACTGCCGCGTGCGTGGGCGACCTGCGCGAGCCGTGCGTCGCGACCTTTGCTGCAGCGAAGCCCAGGGATCGAACCTCATCGTCCGCCTGGACGAAGCTCTTCATAGAGCCTTCGGAGGAAGCTCGCCCAATAACTAGACCGACAGGTGCGCGCAGTGTGCCAAAGCAGCAGCCCACCCGAGGATAATTCATGATGATTCGATCGGCTTGCGATGTGTTGATCGTCGGTTCGGGCGCCGGCGGCATGTTGAGCGCCGTGCGCGCACACGACCTCGGCCTTAGTGCGGTATTGATTGAGAAGAGCGACCGCTACGGCGGCACCACCGCCGTGTCCGGCGGAGGCATCTGGATCCCAAACAACCATCAAAACACGGAGGACGATTCGCCGGAACTGGCGATGACGTACCTGCGCGCCTGCACGAAAGGTAAAGTGCCCGAGGAGAAGCTGCGCGCCTACGTCGATCACGCACCGCAAACGCTGCGCTATCTTGAATCGTTAGGCGTAGGTTACTTCGCGGTGCCTGGTTACTCCGACTACATGCCGGCGTTGCCGGGCGCGCTCCCCGGCGGCCGGACGCTGATGCCCCTGCCCTTCGATGGGCGCGTGCTGGGCGAGGAAATCTTCCGGCAGCGCGAACCGTATCCGACACACAAAGTGTTCAACCGGATGCAAATCGATCTCGCCGAAATGGGACCGCTGATTCGGCGCACACCCGGTTGGTGGTGGGTCGGTGCGAAAATGTGGCTGAAATACTGGCTCGACCTGCCGTTTAGATTGCAGAGCGGCCGCGATCGCCGTTTGACCACCGGCAACGCCCTGATCGGTGCGCTGCGCAAAGCCATGCTGGATCGCAAGATTCCGCTGGAATTGCACACCGCTCTTGCAAGACTCGAGATGAAGAACGGCAAGGTGGTCGCTGCGATCGTCGTGCGGCATGGCAGTGAGCACCGCATCGAAACCCGTCGTGGCGTCATCCTGGCCGCTGGTGGCTTCGAGAAAAATCAGGCGCTGCGCGATCGCTACTTACCGAAGGCGACACCGACCGATTACAGCCTCTCGCCCGGTCTCAACAATTTCGGAGACACGCTCAAGGCTGCAATGGACATCGGCGCCGACACCGAGTTTCTGGAACAAGCCTGGTGGGTGCCCACCATGCGTGTCCCAGCGCCGGGCTTTAACAACGCCGATATGCGAGCCGCGCTGTTCATGGAGCGCGCCTACCCGCACACCGTGTGCGTCAATCGGCTAGGTAAGCGCTTCGTCAACGAAGCCATGTCCTATAACGATTTCGGCGCCGCGATGCTGGAAGACGACAAGCGCACGGGTGCCAATGCGCCGTGCTGGATGATCTTCGATGCCACAGCTCGTAATCGTTATCCGCTCGGGGCCCTACTGCCCGGTGCGCTCTGGCCGGATTGGCGCTTGCCGCAAGAATGGTTCGATAACGTCATCTATCGCGCCAATTCCCTTGACGAACTGGCGCGCAAGATCGAAGTGGACCCGACCACGCTTAGCGCGACCATCACGCGTTTCAACGGTTTTGCCCGAAGTGGCGTCGATGAGGACTTCAGGCGCGGCAACACAGGGTACGACAAGTTCTTCGGCGATCCGCGCAACCAACCCAATGTCTGCCTAGGGGCAATCGCTGCGGCGCCCTTCTATGCCATGCGGCTTGACATCGGCGACATCGGCACGAAGGGCGGCTTGAAAACCGACGCCAATGCCAATGTTCTGAGCCGCGATGGACAGCCGATCGCCGGCCTCTATGCGACGGGCAACGTCTCCGGGGCGGTAACTTACGATTCGTATCCCGGCGCAGGCGCCACGCTGGGCCCGGCCATGACCTTCGGTGTTGTGGCGGCGGAGCACCTTGCACAGCAGACAGAGCAAATCTCCATGCCAGCAAAAATGGCGGGGTCACTCTGATGGACATCCCCGGTTTCCTCAAACTGCGCGACAAGAACAGCGCTGTCATAGATGTGCCGCAGTCGGCTCGGGCCGTCGACGATTGGCATCATCAATGCGACCTGCTGGTAATCGGCTACGGGATTGCCGGAGCAAGCGCCGCAATCGAAGCGGCGAACGCAGGGCTCAATGTGATCTTGATCGACCGCTTCCAAGGAGGCGGTAGCAGCCAGATGAGCGGCGGGATCGTCTATGCCGGCGGCGGCACTCCGATACAGCGCGAGTGCGGCGTTGAGGACTCACCGGAAGCAATGGCCGACTACCTCGAGAAGGAAGTGGGCGGAACCGTATCGGGTGCAACTGTCCGGCGATTCTGTGAGGACAGCGTCGACACGTTGGCGTTCTTGAGTGAGTGCGGCGTGCAATTCAGCGGGCCGCGCGCGCCGAAGAAGACGTCCCATCCTACCTCTGAGTACTACCTGTATTTCTCGGACAACGGCACCGTGCCAGCTTATCGCGGCGCGCATCCGCCCGCGGAGAGGGGCCACCGCACCAAGAGCCCGCTGCTGGTTCCTGGTGCGCCCGTTCCACCGGGCAAGAAGCCGCACGGGGGCTTCTCGGAGGGCGGAGACATGGGCTGGTACACGATGGCGGCGATCAAGGAAACAATCGCCAAACATCCCCGCATCCGGGTGTTGTTGCAAACCCGCGCTGCTCGCCTCATTCGGGATGACGATCGAATCGTGGGCACCGAGGTAAGCAGGCTCATGCCGCACAGCTTTGGGAGCTGGTTGCACAAATGGGCCGAAGGCAAGGCCCGGAATTTGACGTGGCAATTGATCGGCATTGCGCGCCCCTTCGTTAGCTTGATGATCATGGCCGAGTCACTTGGACCGAAGCGTCAGGCGATTCGCGCAAAACACGGCGTCGTAATCGCCGCCGGCGGTTACATCCGCAACACCTCCATGATGAAGCAGTATGCGGCGCCTTATCTCAATAGCCTTCCAATCGGCAGCTTCGGCGACGACGGCGCAGGACTTCGACTCGGTGTCTCCGCCGGTGGCGTGGTCGACCATATGAATCGCATCTCGGCCTGGCGCTTCATCAACCCACCTTATGACTGGACCAAGGGAGTCATCATCGGTGGTGACGGGCGCAGAATCACTAACGAAGAACAATACGGTGCGCACATCGCGCGCGATATCTACGAGAAGGCCGCAGGACGAGCCTGGCTGGTGCTGGACCAAGCGTTGCTGGACCGGTCAATGGAAGAGGTTCGTAACGGGCGCTTGTTCGCGTTCCAACAATTCCCAGTGAAAATGGCGCAAAAGAATGCAATCCGTGCCGACACCATCGAGCTATTGGCAGAGAAGCTCGGCGTACCTGCAGCAGCCATGCGCGCGGACATCGATGCTTATTCGGACGCCGCACGGCGCAAACTTCCGGACCCGATGGGCAAAGGCGACGAATGCCGCGCGGCGTTCGAAGCAGGGCCCTATTACGCCGTCGACTTGAGCCACAAGACCCCCACCAATCCCATCACTTCCATCAGCACCGGTGGCTTGCGGGTGGATGAAGCGACAGGCGCTGTCGTTGATTCCACCGGGCGACTCATCGCCGGATTGTTTGCAGCAGGGCGATCGGCGATCGGGATGGCTTCCAACAACTACGTCAGCGGACTGTCGTTGGCTGACGGCGTCTGGTCCGGACGCCGCGCGGCACGTTCGATCATTGCGAACGCGGCCGAGCCCGTTGGATCGCCGACGCAACTCGCCGTCGTGCGGTGACGCAAGGCAGTGAACCTCGTTCCTCACGACTGTACATCAGGTAGTCAACATGGCGAATGAGAACACGATCAATACGGACCGCGCGGAAGCAGCCGCTGCGATCTCCGTGTTGAAGGCTCAGTACTTCCGGTTGATGGACATGAAGCGGTGGGATGAGTGGCAAGTGTTGTTCGCACCCACTGCATTCATGGACATGAGTGGAGAGGCTGCAGCTATGCGCTCGCTCGGATTCCCCATTCCGGGCGATGCTGACTTTAAATGGCGCGGCGCTGCCAGCATCCGGGCTGCCGTGTCCGAAGCGCTGGACAACGTGACTACTGTCCATCATGGACACATGCCGGAAATCGAGATTCTTTCGACCCGCGAAGCGCGTGGCATCTGGGCGATGGAGGACATGATTCTCTATGGGCCCGGGGCACCGATTGCCGGCTTTCGCGGGTACGGACATTACTTCGAAAGCTACGTCAATCACGATGGCCGTTGGCGGATTCAAACCATCCAGCTGGTGCGACTATGCGTTCGTCCCATCGCAACGATGTCTATCGATCGGACATCCTGTTCTCAATCGGACATTGCGTGATCAGCCTGCGTTCGCAGTCATAGCGTGTCGACTAGCATGTCGCTTCAGGGACCTGCCGCTGATTGACATGCTATTGGCTGCAGAGTTTTCCAGCGTTGCCGAGGCGGCGCCGCCTTTATGGACCTACTTGAGGCCGCAGATTTTTGGACACACCTACTATAACGAGGGGGAAGAGAACAATGAGCGTCTCGAAAATGCAAGCTGCTGCAACCACGTGCGTAGCAGCATTGGTTTCGTTTAGCGCGCCGGCAACGGCGGCCGACAAAGGCGACTCTGTCGCATCCGAGCTTGGCGAAATCGTCGTCACCGCCCGTCGCGTCGAGGAAAATATGCAGCAGGTCCCTGTCGCGGTAACCGCGCTGTCCGCCAAAATGCTCGAAAGTCGCAACGTCAACGCGGTCTCGGACATCCAGTTCAACGTTCCCAATCTGCAGATCAAGCCCAGCAATCTCTATCCCGCGCAACCGGAATTCATCATCCGCGGACAGCGTCAGCAGCTTTATACGGATGAGAACGTCGTCACCTATGTCAATGGTGTGCCACAGGGCACGCGCGGACTGACCCTCTATGATATGGAGAGCGTTCAAGCGCTGAAGGGTCCACAAGGCACGCTGTTCGGCAAGAGCTCGCTGGGCGGTGCGATGGTTTTCACGACCAACCGGCCGACCTATGACCTCGGAGGTTCGGTTGAGCTGGACTATGGGAATTATGATCGCAAGACGGCAACTGCAGTTTTAAATCTTCCGATCGTTAATGATAAAGCGGCGCTACGCCTCGCAGGGAACATCGAACGACGGCACGGGGTCTACGAAAACAGTTTCCCTGGAGCGGAGGATCTCGACAATCTGCACAACGAGAGCGGTCGCGCGACCTTGCTCCTTGTCCCAATTGATGCTCTCGAGAACATCACGACGATCGACTATCTCCATCGTGATGAGGTTCCGCCCCCGTCGGTGATCGAGGCTGCGCCTCTCGCCGCACCGGGCTTTGCCGGCCTGGCCGCGTTGCTGACACAGCAGGGGGTGACGCAGCAAAGTGCGCTCGGGGGTGGTACGCCTGTGGCTTCGAACGGCCTGCTCTATCGCAGGGGGAACCCGTACAGGTTCTCCTCCCAGACTGGAATCGGCCCGACATCGCCGAGCACCCTGGGCCCCCTGGCCGTCAACCCGCTCAATAGCGTCGGGTCTTACCTGAAAACCTATGGAGTGGCGAACACAACCACCTTCACGCTCACCGAGAACGTCCGGTTGCGCAATATCTTCGGCTACCGCGATGAGCAATCGAAGGATTTTCAGGATCCCTCTGCCATCGGTGGCTTCGCAATCAACGTCGCGCCATTTTTGACGGTTTTGGGAGTGCCTGGGTTACCCAGCGTGTTCCCCGGAACTGTCGTCAACAACAACACCAACTACATCAACGAGCGCAAGACGTACACGGAGGAACTGCAACTCATTGCCGAGCTTCCCAACCTCAAGTTGATCGGTGGTGCGTTCTACAGTCACCAGAAGGAGGACTCGACGGTGCTCTCCTATTTCAGCGTCGGTGCGGTGTCGCTGTATCAGCCCTTTCCCACCCACCACCGAGAAGGCCACGTCACCACGAAGAGCAAGGCATTGTTTGCGCAGGGAACCTACGATTTCTCGGGGATAGGTGCCGAAGGTTTGAGAGCGACACTGGGTGCCCGTTACAACTGGGACGAGAAGGGTCTGGAAAACCACGACTTCTATTCGAAGTCCAACAACTTCAACGAGGTCTATCCAGCTGCCAATACGGCTTGTGCTGAAGTCAATCGCGCGGGTGCTGCCTCGACCGGAGTGAACACACCCACCGAATGCAGCCTCACAGGTGAACACTCGTGGCACGCGATTACCTGGACCGCATCGCTGGAATATCAGTTAGCGGAGAACACGCTCGTCTACTTGGCGAATCGTCGCGGATATAAGACCGGCGGCGTTACGCCGACGTCCTCTGTGAATCCCGACTACAACTTCTTCAATCCGGAAGAACTCACCGACTATGAATTGGGACTGAAGCATCAGGGATACCTGGGTACGATTCCTTACCGGCTCAATGTGGCCGGTTTTTATGGGAAATATCGCGATATTCAGACGCAGGATATCCTGCCTTTCTGTGTCGACGCGGCTTGCCCCGGCGGATTGCAAACGCCGCAGTACACCGACTTGCTCATCTTCAATGTCGGTAAGGCCACCATCAAGGGTGTAGAGGTCGAGGCATCTGTAAAGCCCGTTCCCGAGTTGACGCTCGACCTCGGTTACTCCTATCAGGTCGGCCGATACGGCAGCGGATCGGTGATCCCGCAACCTGCCAGCGCGGGGCCCATTGGCAACGCCAACCCGATCGACTTTGCTTCCGGGACCAATCTTTCTGATCACGAGTTTCCGGGCATACCGAGGCAGACGCTGAGTGCTGCAGGTTCGCTTGAAATTCCCTTCGTTCCGAAGAGTTTCGCCAACACTGTTCTTAATATGAACTATGCGTACCGCACCAGCACCAGAGGGCTGACCTCTGCCGGCGTGTTTGGAACGCCAGCTTTCGGCATACTGGGTGGCCGTCTTGCGTTCGAAGATATGTTCGGCTCCACATTCTCCTTAGCAATGTGGGGGCAGAATCTGACCGACAAAGACTACAGGCTGGCATGTAGTGACAACCTCAACAGCATTGGTTACGCCACGTGCAAATGGGGCGAACCGCGCACGTATGGTGTTACTGGCACATACAAATTCTGATCGCCTGAGCGATTTGTACTGGGCGTGGGTACCAGCTACCCACGTCACGGTGGCCCGGCTGACTCGTTGGCGCGCGTCAGCTGCGCTATCGCAGCTCCCCCAAAGTGTTCTGCAAGGACGTCCTTCCGGGCACGCCCGGTGGTACTCATTTTCGCTCGTACCCGCACCCTTCCACCTACTAAAGAGTGCGACTCCCCTCAAAAATGGAGACTCTCAAGGACCGAAAACCGTTCAGGCTCGCTTGAACATGGTTGCCTGAGATCAATGTTCCCGACGGCAGCCGCTTGGAGTAACGCCGAATGTTCGACGGAAGATTTTGGCAAAGTGACCGGGATCGTCGTAACCAACCGCCGCGGAAACGTCGCCGATCGCAAGATTCGTATTGCGCAA
>Ga0105238_10008272_pt1 | contig 10406 bp, 10 predicted proteins | sample KBSC34metaG_FD_81526 | JGI IMG/M metagenome (GOLD analysis project Ga0105238, IMG submission 81526) | Corn rhizosphere microbial communities from Kellogg Biological Station, Michigan, USA - KBS C3-4 metaG | ecosystem: Host-associated > Plants > Roots > Rhizosphere > Soil | place: Michigan, USA...
CGTTCGCCCCCGTCGTCGTGCTGTTCCAGCCGATCGACACGTTCCTCAGGTTCACGATCCGTGACTGGATCCTGAGCGCGGGACCGCCGCGAACGGCGAGGAAGCTGCCGGTTTGCCCGGGGACGGCGCCGATGGATACGTTCTTGTCGATCAGGACGGTGTCCTGGTTGTAATTGGCCGAGTCGAGGATCCATACCTGTCCGCCGTCGACGACGGCATTGAGCGCCGCGGGCAGGAGCCGGCAAGGCTGTTGCGCGGTGCACGGGTTCGAATCGCTGCCGTAGGATGCGAGATAAGCTCGGAAGCTCTGTGCGTTTGCGGCGAGCGGGGCGGCGGAAAGCGCCAGGGCCGCGACGATGCGAATCGTGATGTGCGACAAGATTTCCTCCGGAATGCTTAGTCAGGGTTTACGCGCCGTCATGATCGCATAAGGGCGCCTGAGGGCGCTTCGTCGATAGCCACCAGTTCGATCCGACATACCAGGCCGATTCGTCGGGCGGAGTTCCCCTCTGCAGGGATCGCACGTGCTTATAGGTGTGAGGTTCGAACGCCGCTGCCAAGGCGGCCGACTCGGTTTCGTCGCGGCCGCCCGTGCACGGAATGAACCCCACCCGCCCGAGAATCTCGGCCGCGAATGCATCCGCGGACCGCCGCGTGACCATGAGCATCCCGCCGAACCCCTCGTCCGGCGTGAGCGGGACCACCAGTCTGCCGCCGTCGTTGAGCGCTTCGAGCCAGTGATCGGGAATGCTCGTCACGCCGGCATTCACGTAGATCAGGTCGGCCGGGGGAATGGGATCCGTGGATGCATTCTCGCAATGCACGCGTACCGTGCCGATTCCGCGAAATGCGCGCGCGGCGCGCTCGGCGAGCGCCTCTTCGATCTCGTACGCGTCTACCGCTGCGGCCGGACCTACCAATTCCCGCATCACGGCGGTGTAGTATCCCGTGCCGGCGCCAATGTGAACCAAACTCTCTCCGGGATGCGGATCCATGGCGGCCAGGCACCGTGCGTGAAGCGTCGGCTGTCCGTTGTTGATCTTTTTATGGGGCAGCAACGCAACGACCACATCGTGATAGACGTGCCTGGGATCGGCCGAAAGAGTCTCGAGGTAGCCCGCGCCCGTCCACAGCAGCCACGGGCCTGCGCCGAGAAAGTCTTCACGCGCCACGCTCGCGAACGCGGCCACCAAACGCTCGCTTTTTCCTCCGCCGCTCGCCACGATGAACCGGGCGTAGAAGTCTCGATATTCCTGCAGGCCCTCGATCATCGCTCGCCCCTGGGCACCGCTGGCATGACGACGAGCCTCAATCCTAAACTCGCGATGACCCGGCATACCGTCTCGAAACGCGGCTTCGAGCCCCTGGCGAGCGCCTTGTACAGGCTTTCGCGCCCCAGCCCGGTAGATTGCGCCACGGAGGAGATACCGTGCGCGCGGGCGATGTGTCCGATGCTTTCGATGAATCCCCCGTAGTCCGCATCTTGAAGCGCGATGCTCAGGTAGGCGGCAATCGCTTCCTCATACGTTTTTTCGGCCATGTCGCAGAGTATCCAAACGGATACATCGGTGTCAACTCTTAACCTCGTTCGCGCTGGGCGCTGGTGTCGGTTATCCTTTGCGCTCGAGAACACTAAGCCCTCTACCTGGATGAACACTGCTCTCGGGGCATGCCTGATCGCGTTGCTTGCGTCTTCGCTGCCCGTCCTTGCCGACGATCCCGCCATCGCGCCGCATCGCGTTCCGGGAACGCCCTTCGAGCAGCGTGCCGTCACGGACGGGACGGGCCGGGCGATCACGTACTACGTGAGCCATCCGAAGAAGCCGAAGGCGCCGATCCTCCTGATGATCCAGGGGTCCGGGTGCGTGCCCATCATGCACGTGCAGCCCGGCGGTACGTTTACGACGCTCTTCGACTTGGGGCCCTTCGCGCAGGACGGGGACTTCACCGTGATGGCGGTGGAAAAGCCGTTCGCGGACGGCAAGCAGGAGCACTCGGGAATGGCCACGTCGTGCGGCCGCGAGTTCAACGAAGACTTCACGGCGGAAAGCTGGCTTTTGGCGCTTCGCACGGCGTTGAAGGACGCAAGAACGCTGGCTTGGGTCGACACGAGCAGAACGCTTCTCTTCGGCTTCTCGGAGGGCGCCAACATGGCGGACATGCTCGCGGGCCACGACGACACGATCACGGACGTGATCGCCATGGGCGGCTCGGGGACCACCCAGTTGTTCGATTTCGTCGCCAAGTGCTATCGCAGCTTCGAGCCGCAAGCGTGCCTGTCGGAAACCGAGAGGAATGTCGCGGCGATCAACGCGAACCCGAGCAGCGCGACGGAATTCGCGTGGGGACATCCTTACAAGAGGTGGTCGTCGTTCTTTCGCCTCGACACGGGCGATGAGCTGCTGAAGAGCAAGGCCCGCATCTACATCGCGTTCGGGACCGGGGACACGGCCACTCCGGCGCTCTCCGAAGAGGTAGCGATCGCGAAGCTGCGGGCCGCCGGCCGCGACCTGACGGTGAGGCGAGTGCCGGATGCGGGCCATACCTTGAGCAGTACCTCGAACCCGAGCTGGAGCGACCTCGACAGGGAATACCGCGACGCGCTGAAGTGGTTCTGGTCGCGCCAGTAAACATCGCGGCCCTGCGCCTATTCCCGCCGGGGGGTTGCTAATTTCTCCGGAACGCGCGGCGCACTCGCTTCATCTCATGCGCGCCACCCCGACCGGAGAAAGCTCATGGCGATCGTCGCGCATGCGCGTCGCGCAGGACCCCTGTTTGCCCTCGTCACCGTTGCCGCGGTCCTCTCGGCATGCGGACATTCGCATTCGGATTCGGATCCGTCGCAGGATCCGGCGGTGGTGAAGCAGGGCCAGGACACCTTCCGCTTCGATACCTTCGGCGACGAGACCTTCTGGACGGACACGCTGCACATGAACGAGGTCGTGCAGGCCGCGGTCGACCCGACCACCGCGCTCTCGGTCGGCCTCAAGGTCGATAGCGAGGCGCTGCCCCCCGCGGTGGTGCAGGGCATCCAGAATGGCACGGTCGATCTCAAGAGTCCCGATACGACGATCGCATTGCTCAAGCTGAACGCGGTGGTCGGGCTCAAGGGCACCGTGGAGACGCAAGGCGGCAAGGACGTCCTCACGCATCTCGGCATCACCTGCGCGCTCTGCCACTCGACCGTCGACAACTCCTTCGCGCCCGGCATCGGCAAGCGCCTCGACGGCTGGCCCAACCACGACTTGAATCCGGGCGCCATCATCGCGCTCTCGCCCGCGCTCACCGCGCAGCAAAAGGCCGTGTACAACAGCTGGGGCAAGGGCATGTACGACCCGCGCTTCAACCTCGACGGCAAGAATGGCCCCGTCGTGATTCCGCCGGCGTACGGCCTCGCGGGCATCCACAAGATCACCGTGACGGGCGACGGCGACGAGATCGCGTACTGGAATCGCTACGTGGCGGTCACACAGATGGGCGGACACGGCAGCTTCAGCGATGCACGCACGGGTGTGAGCGTGACGCACGGACCCGACGATTTAGTGTCGTCGAAGCTGCCCGCGCTGCAGGCTTATCAGCTCTCGCTCGCGGCGCCCATGCCGCCCGCGGGAAGTTTCGATACGGCCGCGGCCGCCAGGGGACAGGCGCTCTTCAACGGCAAGGCGCAGTGCGCGACTTGCCACTCGGGCGATCAATTCACCGATGCGAACGAGCGGATGCACCAGCCTTCGGAGGAGGTGAGCGAGCCGGAGCCGAACGGGGAGCCCAGCTATGCCTCGAGGAGTGCGACGAAGCTTTATCGCACGGCACCCTTGCGCGGCGTCTGGCAGCACGCGCCATACTTCCACAACGGCACGGCGGCGACGCTGCAGGACGTGGTGAACACGTACAACACGCGCAAGGGACTGGGACTCACGTCGGCGGAGATGTCCGACCTGGTGCAATACCTCAAGTCGCTCTGAGCGAGGAGGGCGCCTAATCCTCGGCTGCCGCGACGCCGGCGCTGCCCTGCATGTCGAAGAACAACGTCATGAAGCCGGGGACGGTTTGCTTGCGCGCCCAGTCGCGCTGCAGCTCGCAGAAGAGCTGGGCCACGCTGATCATCTTCGCGCCGGCCTGCTCGATGCGCCGCAGCGCCATCTCGTGCGCGACGGCCGAGGTTCCACCCACCGCGTCGGCGACGGCGTAAACCTCGTAGCCCTCGCGCATGGCGTCCAATGCCGGAAACGTGAGGCACGCCTCGGTCCACAAGGCCGCGATCACGAGCTTCTTGCGTCCGGTTTCCTTCACTGCCTGGCGGAACTCGACGTCCTCCCAGGCGTTGATCGACGTGCGGTCGTAGGTCGGGACGTTCTCGAGGAGCGTCCTCAGCGCCTTGATCGCCGGCTTGTTGATGCCGGTCGCGACGTTGACCGTCGAATGCACGATAGGCAGGCCATAGAGCTTTGCCGCCTTCGTCGCGCGCAGGATGTTCGTCACCAGCCGCTGGCGCTCCATGGACGCGATGGAGTTCACCTGCACCGGCTGGTAGTCGATCACGAGGAAGGCGCAATTCTGGGGCGTAAGCAGGTGATCCTGGGCTGGATCGCGGATCGGCTCGCTGGCCATGGTGATCTCCCGTTCGAAGGGGTGCGGAGTGATGATAAACAACAATTGTCACCGGCAGGCGTCGGGCCTTGCGCGCCACTTACAATCGTTACCATGGCAAGTGCGCTTGAAGTCGCAGCTCCGGTCACGAACCCGATCAGCGGCACCCTTCCGTTACCTCCCGATCCGAACGCCCGCGTCGCCCTGCCGCACCTGACGGGCGAGCCGGTCCTCGGTGTGTCCGAGCTCGCCGTCCTGTATGCCGCCGGCCACCGCGAGGCGACGCGGCGCGCACTGGAAGAGCTGTGCGCCGAGCCGGAGAGCGAGCGCGCTGCGTGGATCATGCTTCTGGACCTGCATCGAGCGCTCGGCGATCGCGAACGCTTCGAGGCTGTGCTGGCCTCCCACCGCGTGCGGTTTTCCGACGCGCCCGACCCGCTGTGGTGCATGCCCGCGCTGCCGCCCTCGTCGAACACGATCCAGCTCAAGGGTATTTTGGACGAACCCGAGCTGTCCTCCGTGATCTCGGAGGCGCGGCCGCGGCGTGTCGTCGTCCTCGACTTCAGCGAGGTGACGCGGATCGCGTTTGCCGTCGCGCCAGCGTTGTGCAGCGCCTTTCGCCTGATGAGCCTGCAGAACAAGCGCGTCATCATCGCGAACATCGCGGAGCTTCATTCGTGCCTGTTGAGGACGATCGGGTTGCACCCCGCTGTCGCGGTGCTGGCCCGGCAACTGGGCGGCTTGCCGAGCCGCGGACTCACCGCCGCGGCGTCCACGGACGCGGGCGTTCCGGCGTGACTTCGGCCAGCCGGTAGCCGCGCTGGTAGACGGCGTGCAGGTTCCAGCCGTGAAAGCCGTCCAGCCTGAGCAGCTTGCGCACACGGCTTACATGGGTGTCGATGGTCCGGCTCATCAGCTTGGCCTGGGTGCCCCAGACCGTCTCGAACATCTCGGCCCGGGATACGACTTCGCCGCGCTTTCGAAAGAGCAGGATCGCGAGCTGGGCCTCGCGCGGCTTGAGCCTCAGGCGCTCATCGCCGATCCATACCGCCGCGGTCTTGAGGTCGAGGCGGTAAGGCGGCACCTCCAGGAAGCGCATCTCCTCGGGGGCTGCGCCGGACCGGCGGCCAAGGGCCGCAACGCGCGCGAGAAATTCGAGCCTTCTCACCGGCTTCGCGAGAAAGTCGTCGGCACCGCTGCCGAGGGCGCGCACCAGCTCTTCTTCGCCCGCGTGGGACGTGAGGAACATCACGGGGATGCCGAGCCCGCGACGGCGGATCCAGCGCAGCACGTCGAACCCCGACGGCGAAGGCACTTCCCAATCCAGCACCGCGATGTCGAAGCTGTCGCGCTCGATGGACTTGATGGCTTGCGATCCATCGCCCACGCATTGGACCAGGTGTCCCGCCGCCTCCAGCCAGCCCTTCGCGAGCTCGCGCTGGAAGCAATCATCCTCGAGATACAGGACGCGCATGGCGGCTCGCTCAGGCGCGCCGGGCGGCCGCGATGAAATCGTCGAGCGGCATCGCGTGCCCGAACATCCAGCCCTGCGCCATGTCGCAACCCAGTTCCTGCACGACGCCCCAGTCTTCGGCCGTCTCCACGCCCTCGGCCACGGTGGCGAGGCCGAGGCGCGACGCGATGGCCACGCTCGCCTCGAAGACGGTCCGGCGCGATCGCCTCGATGCCGCATCGCGCACGAAGCAGCGATCGATCTTCAGCTCGGAAAAGGGGATGCGCGTGAGCTGCTCCATCGACGCGTAGCCCGTGCCGAAGTCGTCGAGCGCCAGCCCGAAGCCGCTCATGCGCAGGCGCGCAAGGCTCTCCAGCGCGGGCCCGAGATGCGTCGCCGCCGCCGACTCGGTCACCTCGACCACGACGTCGGCCGGAACCAGCCGGTGCGACAGGACGGTCTCGAGGAGCGCTTCGCCCACCGACCGCGCGCTGAGCGTCGCGAGCGACATGTTGAGGCAGACCTTCGCGCTCACGCCCTGGCGGCGCCACCGGGCACACCCCGCGAAAGCCTGGGCCGCGATGGCGTCGGTGAGTTGCGGCATGAGCCCGAGCCGCTCGACGTGGGGAAGGAAGCTGTCGGGCTCGCGCACCTCGCCCGAGGGCAAGATCCATCGCGCGAGCGCCTCCGCCCCGACGATCCGGCTTTCCCTGACGCTCACTTTCGGCTGGAACCAGGCCGCCACGTGGCCCATCCGGATGGCGTTCGCGACCTCGTCGTCCGTGCGCGGGCTCCATCGCGCTTGCGCAAACCCCCGCGCCACCCCCAGGCGATAGGCAGCGAACGTGGCCGCAAGCTTGCCCCTCGTGGCGGGCTTCTCGATCGTTCCCAGCACGCGAATGCCATAAGCCTCGGCCATGCCGCGCACCGAATCGAGGATCGAGTTTCCCTGCGCGCTGTTCACGACCACCGCCGGGACGTGGGCAAGGTCACTGAGCCGGCGCATGAACTCCAGGCCGTCCATGCCGGGCATGTGCAGGTCGGTGATCACCACGTCGAAGTGCCGGTGCAAGAGGCAGCCGAGCGCTGAGTTCCCGTCGACGGCGACGCCGACATCCCGCGCTCGAAGCTCGAGCAGCTGCTGCTGGAGCAGCCAGCGCTGGAACGCGTCGTCCTCGACGACCAGGATGGAAATCTCGGAGAGGTCCATGATGTCTTCTTCGCGCGTCAGGGGAGGCGCCGCGCGATCGCGCGCCGCAGCGCCGCGAGCTCCTCGCGCACGCGGGCATGCGCCTCGGCGATGTCGCTCCACGAGCCCCGCGACGCCGCGTGCTCCAGGCGCTCTCCCGCGGACGCGAGCGTCGCCGCGCCGAGGGTCTTGCAACGGCCCTGGACCAGGTGGGCGATCGCCTCGATGCGCTCGCTCGCGCGCTCGCTGATCGCGGCGTCCAGCCGTGCCGCATCGCTGTCGGTGGACGCGAGGAAGTGCGCGAGGAGCTCGCGCTCGAAAGAGGCGTCTCCGCCGGTGATCCCGGCGAGCACTTCTTCGCGCAGCGCCGGCTCACGCACGGTTCACCGCCTCGCGCGGGATCCCGATCCAGCGCCGCACCATGGCATCCAGCTGCTCGAGGTCGGCCGGCTTGCGAAGATGGTCGTCCATGCCCGCCTCGCGCGATGCGGCGATGTCGCCTTCGAACACGCGCGCCGTGCACGCGATGACCGGAATGCGGCCCTCGTCCCGCTGGAGCTCGCGCGCGCGAAGCCGGCGCGTGAACTCGTAGCCATCCATCGAGGACATGTTGCAATCGACCAGCACGGCGTCGAAGGCCGTGGCCGCGCATCGCTCGAGACCTTCCTGCGCGCTTGCGGCCGTTTCGGGCGCATACCCGAGCATGGCGAGCTGGCGCTCCAGCACGATGCGGGTCACCTCGTCGTCGTCGATCACGAGGACGCGTGCGCCCCGGCCGGCGCCGGCCCTCGGACGTGCCGCTTCCTGCACGCCGCCCGCTCGCGGCATCGTGGCGCGGGCCGCGGGCAGGACGAAGCGCACGCAGGTGCCGGTCCCGCGAGTGCTCTGCATCCGGAGCGAGCCGCCCATCAGCTCCGCGAGGCGCCGTGAGATGGACAGGCCCAGGCCGCTGCCATGCGCGCAAGCGATCGTCTCGCCGGCCTGTGAATAGGGAGCAAAGAGCCGGGCCTGGTCGACGGCCGAAATGCCGGGCCCCGTGTCGCACACGTCGAACGCGAGGACATCGCTGCGGGTGCCACGACTCAGGAGGACGAGCGAGACCAGCACCTCTCCGTGCGTCGTGAACTTGATCGCGTTGCTCACGAGATTCGAAAGGACCTGCTGCACGCGCACCGCATCGATCTCGTAGCAGCCCAGCGACGCGTCGATCGAACGCTCGAGGCGCAATCCCTTGTTCGTCGCCGCCGCGGCATAGAGGTCGGCGACACGGGTCGCGATCGTATCCAGCGTCGCGGGCGCCGGACGCAGCTGGAGCTTTCCCGCCTCGATGCGAGACCAGTCGAGGATATCGTCGATGATCCGCAAGAGCGCCGCGCTGGATTCCCGGATGATCTCGACCGAGATGCGCTGGTCGTCCCGCAGCTCGTCTCGCGCCAGGAGCTCGACCATGCCGACGACCCCGGTCATGGGCGTGCGAATCTCGTGGCTCATGACCGCGAGGAAGTCGCTCTTCGCCTTGCTCGCACGCTCGGCGCGATCCCTGGCGTCCACGAGCTGCTGCTGCAGCTCGCGGCGGCACGTGATGTCGGCCCAGTATCCGTGCCAGAGGATCGAGCCGTCGGGCTCGGCCCTGGGGCGCGCGATCGAGAGCACCCAGCGCACCTGCCCGTTGGCAAGGCGGATGCGATATTGCTTCTCGTAAGGCTCGAGGCGCGCCTCGGCCTGCAGGAGCGCCCCCGTGATCGTGGGCCGGTCTTCCTCCAGCACGCTCGACAGCGCGGCGTGGGAATCCTGCATGAGCGCTTCGCGCGTCACGCCCCGGATCTCGTGGACATTCCTGCTCACGAATTCGTATCGCGTGCCACCGCCGCGGCGGCGCAGCCGGAATACCGCGGCGGGGATGCTCTCCGTCACGTCACGCAGCCATGCCTCCGCCCGCTCGCGAGCGCGCGCCTCGCGAAGGAGGACGAAGTAGAGCGGGAAGAGCACGAGCAGCATCGTGGCGAGAGCGGCGACGAGGACCGCCTTTGCCCATTGGCTCGCGAGGCGCTGGTCCTCGCGGCGCGTGGCCAGGTCCGCGAGCACGGTGCGCCGCATCTGGTCGCGCGCTTCGAGCAGGTGTTGGTCCGCTTCACGCGCGGCCGCGGTGATGGACCGCATCACGACCGGGGGTGGGTCCACCAGGCGAAGCATCTCCTCGCCGCGGATCATCACGCCCTCCCGCCCCCGGAGCAGCGCTTCGAGCTGGTCGGGCCACTCCTGCATGCGCCCGTCGCGCTTCGCAAGCCGGCGCAGGTCGGCCAGCGCGGCGCGTGCATTGGCCAATGCGCTGTCGCGCTCGTCGCGCAACGAGGGGACCCGGGACAGGACCCAGCCGCGATGGGCAGCCTCGGCGGCGCTCGATTCCTGGCCGAAGCGCGACAGCGCTTCGAGCAGGGCTACGTCGCGGGCGATCCGCTTCCACGAGGCCTCCACGCGGCGGTTGGTCTCGAAGAGCGCGCCGCAGACGGCCGCCGTGAGGAGCGCGCACAGGAGGTAGCCCAGGAGCCCGAAGCGAAAACCGAACGACATTCCATCGATCCAGGTGGAAGGAATGCAACGCGGTTTGTTTGGCGCCGCCCCGGCTTGTGGCGTGCGACGCGTTCGAGTTGGGGCGTGCCATTGCATTTTGCGCAAAGGCACCCGGACGCGATGTCCGGGATAGCGGGACAGAACGCGTCAGTAAATTCCCGACACGCGCCCTGGGCGCGAGGCCTCGCCGCGCTCTTCCAGCGGGAGCCGGATCAGCAGCCGCGTGCCGCCGCCTTCACGGGGGCCGATGGTGAAGCTGCCTCCCAGCGCCGCGACCCGCTCGCGCGTGGTCACCAGGCCCAGGCCCGAGGACGGAGTCCCGGAGGACTGGCCGAGGCCGATGCCCACGCCGTCGTCCTCGATCGAGAGCTCGAGCTGATTGCCCTCGACGGACATCCGCACGAACGCATGGCGCGCGCCGCCGGCATGCTTCGCCGCGTTCATCAGTCCTTCCTGGACGATGCGGAAGATCGGCGTGGACCATTCGGGGGGTATCAGGGCGGGGTCGACAGCCACGTCGAGCGTGGCGTCGATTGCGGTGCGCTTCGAGAAGTTCGTGCAGAAACGCTCGAGCACCGGAATGAGCCCGAGCTCCTCGAGGCCGGC
>Ga0105238_10008275_pt1 | contig 10404 bp, 9 predicted proteins | sample KBSC34metaG_FD_81526 | JGI IMG/M metagenome (GOLD analysis project Ga0105238, IMG submission 81526) | Corn rhizosphere microbial communities from Kellogg Biological Station, Michigan, USA - KBS C3-4 metaG | ecosystem: Host-associated > Plants > Roots > Rhizosphere > Soil | place: Michigan, USA...
CCCGCTCATGCACTGCCTCCGCCACGCGGCGGGCGTCGCCGGCGTTGCGCGACCAGCGGAACGCCGCATCGGCCATGGCCTGGGTGTCGCCCAGCAGCAGATCGAACGCTTGATCCCGTTGGCGTCGCTCGAAGTTGCTTGTCGGATCTGCCGCTGTCTTGAGTGCCCGATCAAACAGAGCCGGCAGACGGTCGGCGGCCTCCTTCAATAGCTCGAACTCCCCCTGTGACGCGCCTTGGTCCTCCGCGCCGGCCAGATCGCGAGCGATGTTGGAATGCCAGCTCCTCCACTCGCCAACCGAAAGTTCATCGCGCTCTCGCTGAAACACGTAGGTCACGCCGACCAAACCGGCGACGTCGCGAGCGACCTGCTGGGCCCGTTGCTGCTGAGCCTCGGCGAGGCTCTCGGCACGGATTGCCTGCCACGTGGCGCCGATGGCGGCGATGCCCACCATCAAGGCGGCAACCCCGACCGTGATGAAGAGTGTGCGAATCCTCATTCAAGCAACCGGTTCAGCGCGGCAAGCCCACGGCGTTTGGCAGCACGGCACGCAGCGGAGCCGCCCTGGTCGTGGCGCGAAAGTCCGGCTGCTTCTTGCCGGCGACATAGCCCTCCCTCACTGCCCAGTTCGCTTGGGACTGAAGCGAACGCAGCAGGGCCTCGTCCAACGCCAGGATCGCATGGACGCGTTGCATGGACCAGCTGGCAAAGGCAGGGTCGGCACCCAGCTTGCTGACGAAGATGGCTTCGGCGCGCTTGGGCTGGGCCCGAACAAAGTCATTGGCCCGCTGCACCGCTCGAAGCAACCGCTCCACGTCGGCTTTGACGACGCCGACCCGCTTGCCAACCAGGTCCAGCGTGCCTGATGGCGGCCACGCGGCGTGCGACCAACTCGACGTCGCTCGCCGTGCTCGAGAAGCTTGCAATGACGGAGAAGTCGGTGCGTTCGAAGGCCTCGAAAGCGATGGCCGTCTCGGCGGCCGTCCCGAGGTCCGCTTGACCGGCGGCCATGAGCTGCAGGCAGCGCCGGCCGCCCGAGTGCATGACCGCCTCTCGTGAGCGAGACAGCGTCGTCCCGGCCGAGTTCCACCGCCCGCCGCGCCAGGCGGGTGCCCTCGGCGATCTCCCGGGGCCGATCGGTCATCCAGCCATTCACCTTGCGCCAGAAATGACACCACGCCCCCATGCCGTAGGCCGATGCGAAATCCGGATCAAGCTCGGTAGCCTTGTAGAACAAGGGAAGCGCCGCCTCGATCGATTCGCACGTTCCGCTGTGCAGCTTCGCGGTGCCACGCAGGTAATAGTCGTAGGCGTCCAGGCTTTCCGTCGGCTTTCGCTTGGCGCGCTCGATTTCCGCCCGCTCGAGCTGGAAGGGCAACACGGCAACGGAGGGTTTGTCCGGCCGTTCCGTCGATTCGCTGGAGGTGTGTTCCACGCCCCCGTTCTCTCCGACCTTGACCTCGCCGACGAAGCGGAAACCCTTGCGGGCGACCGTCCGGACCAGGCGCCGCTCCTCGCCGGTGTCGCCAATGGCTTTGCGAACCGCGTTGATGTGACTGGTGATCGTCGACTCCGGGACAATTCGGCCGCTCCATACCGCAGTGAGCAAGTCGTCCTTGCTGACGACGCGGTCGCGGTTCCTGACGAGATGCAGCAGCAGATCGAAGACCTGCGGCCCGACAGGCACGACTTCCGCGCGATGCGAAAGCTCCCGGCAAGGACTTCCCCGCAGCGCGCAGGCAATCTCCACGCACATCGACGGCAACGGTTGCGGTCGAAAGAAGCGGAGAGAAGCCATGAAGATCGTCGTGATCGGAGGCAGCGGCCTCATCGGAACGAGACTGGTGAAGGACCTCGGCGAGCGCGGCCATGACGTGCTCGCAGCCTCGCCCAGAACCGGCGTCAACACCATCACCCGCGAGGCTTGCCCAAAGCGCTCGACGGCGCAGATGTCGTCGTCGACGTGGCGAATGCGCCGGTATGGGAAGACCAGGCCGTCCTCGAGTTTTTCGAGACATCGGGCCGCAACCTGCTGGCTGCGGAAGCTGCCGCCGGCGTACGCCACCATGTCGCCCTGTCGATCGTTGGCAGCGAACGACTTCCCGACAACGGCTATTTCCGCGCGAAGGTCGCGCAGGAAAAGCTCATCAAGGCATCCGCCATTCCCTACACCATCCTGCGTGCGACGCAGTTCTTCGAGTTTGTCGCCGGCATTGCCCAGTCGGCCACCGTCGGCGAGGAGATTCGCCTGTCGCCGGCGCTGATCCAGCCGATCGCGTCGGCGGACGTGGCAGCGGCACTCGCCGATATCGCGGTCGCACCGCCGGTCAACGGGACGGTCGAAGTCGCCGGTCCGCAGGCCATGCCGCTCGACGAACTGGTCAGGCGCTTCCTGCGGGCAACGCAGGATACGCGCAAGGTCGTGCCGGACGTCCATGCGCGCTACTACGGCGGCGTCCTCTCCGATCGGACGCTCACACCGGGGGAGAACGCGCGCATCGGCGCGATCCGGTTCGAGGACTGGCTGGCTGCCAACGCTGCAGCGACCTGACTGGCGTCGTTCCGCTGCATCGCGATCAAGTTGCCGCTCGCGCAGGCGCATCGGTGTCGCCGGCCTTCAGCACCGGCTGCTCCAGGCGCTGCAATGTCTCGCTCGGCTGACCTTCGATCGCTCCCACGACGAGTCGCGCGATCATGCGGCCGGTCGCTTCGCCGGTCGGGTGCATGATCGTGGTGACCTTGTAGGGCAGCAAGATGTCGGCAGGGATCACGCCGTAGACGATCAGAGAAAGGTCGCGTCCGGGGCGAAGGCCGGCATCCGTCAGGGCCCGGATGGCGCCCGCTCCGGCCAGGTTGTTGTCGACGATCACCGCGGTGGGCCGGTTCTTCCGCGCGACGAGGCGGGCCATGGCCTGCCGGCCTGCATTCCTGTTGAGCGCGGCTTCGATCAACAGCAAGGGTTCCGCGCGCAACCCGGCCGAGGCCAGGCCCGCGAGGAAGCCTGCACGGCGCTGGGCGACGAAACTCACCTCTTGCGGACCGTGGATCAGCGCGATGCGGCGATGGCCCAGCCCGCTCAGGCGCTCGACCGCGAGGCGCGCACCCGCCTCGTTGTCGAAGTCGAACCATGGGTAGGGCAGGTCCGTGCGGGTGCGGCCGTAAGCCACGAAGGGGAAGCGCTGCTGCTGCAGGAAGGCGATGCGCGAATCGTCGATCAACGTGTCGGCGACGATGAGTGCGTCGACGCTGCGAGCGGCGATGTGCCTGCGATAGGTGTCGAGTTCGGCGCCAGGGCGGGCCGCGAGGATCATCAAGTCGAGGTCTTCCTCGGCCAGGCTGTTTGCGAGGCCTCCGACCACGTCGACGAAACGCGGGTTGCCCAGCCGGTTCGCCCCGAACGGAACGATCATTCCGACCGCGTGCGCCCGCCCGGTGGCGAGCCGGCGTGCCACCGGATCGGGCTGATAGCCCGCCGCCTGGGCCGCCTGCACGACCCGCTCTCTCGTCGCCTTGCTCACGTCGGCATAGCCCGCGAGCGCCCGGCTCACGGTGGTCGGCGAGAGGCCGAGCGACTGCGCGAAATCCTTCAGGCTGGTCTTCATGGTTGTTTTCGTACCCCGGATGTAATTGTCATCCAAAGCGCTTTGGACTAAAGTTCCCAAAGCGCTTTGGAACATCTACGGAAGGATAGCGATGCCCCGGCTCGATCTGCAAGAGCTTTTCCCCGCCACCCAGTCCATCCCGGCCGAGCACCGGCTGGCGGCCCCGATCCATCAAACCCATCACCTGGTCGATGGCCGCCTGCTCGCCTCCGACGGCGAGCGCCATACCGTCCTGTCGCCGATCTGCGTGCGCGACGCGGGCACGCCGCAGCAAGTCGAGATCGGCAGCTACCGGCTAATGAACGAGGCGCAGTGCGACGCGGCGCTTGCCGCGGCCGTCGCGGCCTACGACAACGGCCGCGGTGAATGGCCCACGATGGGTGTCGCCGGCCGCATCGGCTGCATGCAGCAGTTCGTCAAGCAGATGGTGGCGCAACGCGAGCAGGTGGTGCGCCTGATCATGTGGGAAATCGGCAAGGGGCTGGCCGACGCGCGCAAGGAGTTCGATCGCACGGTCGACTACATCGCGCAGACGATCGACGCCCTCAAGGACCTCGACAACGCCAGCTCGCGCTTCGAAATCGCCGAGGGCACGATCGGCCAGGTCCGCCGCACGCCGCTCGGCGTCGTGCTGTGCATGGGTCCGTACAACTACCCGCTCAACGAGACCTTCGCCACGCTGATCCCTGCACTGCTGATGGGCAACACGGTGGTGTTCAAGCCGCCGCAGTACGGCACGCTGCTGTTCGATCCGCTGCTCGAGGCTTTCCGCAGCTCCTTCCCCAAGGGCGTGCTCAACACCGTCTACGCGCCGGGGCAGGTGGTCGTGCCGCGCATGCTGGCGACAGGCCAGGTCAATGTGCTCGCGCTGATCGGCTCCAGCAAGGTGGCCGACCACCTGAAGAAGCAGCACCCCAAGTCGCACCGGCTGCGCGCCATCCTCGGGCTGGACGCGAAGAACGCCGCGATCGTGCTGCCCGATGCCGACCTCGAACTCGCGGTGAAGGAATGCCTGTCGGGCGCGCTGTCGTTCAACGGGCAGCGCTGCACGGCGCTGAAGATGCTGATCGTGCATCGCGACGTCGTCGATCGCTTCCTGCAGCGCTTCACCGAGGAGCTGGCGAAGCTGAAGGTCGGCATGCCGTGGGAGCCGGGGGTGTCGATCACGCCGCTGCCCGGCCTGCATCGGACCGCCTACATGACCGAGGCACTCGATGACGCGAAGGCCAAGGGCGCTCGCGTGGTCAACGCGGACGGCGGCAGCTTCTGCCAGACGTTGTACTACCCCGCCGTGGTCTACCCGGTGCGTGAAGGCATGAAGCTGTACCGCGAGGAACAGTTCGGCCCGATCATCCCGGTAATGGCGTTCGACGAAGTCGCCACGGCGCTCGACTACGTGACGACCTCCGAGCACGGGCAGCAGGTCAGCGTGTTCGGTTCGGACCCGGATCAGATCGGCGCCCTGGTCGACCCGCTCGTCAATCAGGTGTGCCGCGTGAACATCAATTGCCAGTGCCAGCGCGGGCCCGACGTCTTCCCCTTCGCCGGCCGCAAGGATTCGGCCGAAGGCACCTTGTCGGTGGCCGACGCGCTGCGTGCGTTCTCGATCCGTTCGATGGTCGCTGCCAAGCAGACCGAGACGAGCAAGCAGTTGCTCAACGCCATCGTCGACGGACACAAGTCGAAATTCGTCCACACCGGCTTCATCCTGTGACCACCTCCACCCATCAGCCCATGCGCCGCCTTCGCCACGCCAAGATCGTCGCCACGCTCGGCCCCGCGAGCTCCGACCGTTCCACCATCCGCGCACTGTTCGACGCCGGCGCGGACGTGTTCCGCCTGAACTTCAGCCACGGCACCCAGGCGCAGCACCAGGAGCGGCTGGAATCCATCCGCCGCGTCGAGCGCGAAACCGGCCGGCCGGTCGGGATCCTGCTCGACCTGCAGGGACCCAAGCTGCGCATCGGCACCTTCGCCGCCGGGCCGATCCGGCTCGAGGCCGGCGCTGCCTTCCGCCTGGACCTCGACCCGGCACCCGGCGACGAACGCCGCGCCCGCCTGCCGCATCCGGAGATCTTCGCCGCACTGCGGCCGGAGACCGACCTCTTGATCGACGACGGAAAGATCCGCCTGCGGGTCGAAAGCTGCTCGCCGGATCATGCGCTTACCCGGGTCGTGGCGGGCGGCCCGCTGTCCGAGCGCAAGGGCGTGAACGTGCCCGACGTGCTGCTCCCGATGTCGGCCATGACCGAGAAGGACCGGCGAGACCTCGACTTCGGGCTCTCGCTCGGTGTCGACTGGATCGCGCTGTCATTCGTGCAGCGTCCGCAGGACATGCAGGAACTGCACGACATCGTGCAGGGCCGCGCCGGGATCATGGCCAAGCTCGAGAAGCCGGCGGCCATCGAGTCGCTCGAGGAGATCGTGCGGCTGTGCGATGGGGTGATGGTCGCGCGGGGCGATCTCGGCGTAGAGCTGCCGGCCGAGCAGGTCCCGCGCATCCAGAAGCGCATCGTCCGGGAATGCCGCCGCGCCGGCAAGCCGGTGATCGTCGCGACGCAGATGCTCGAGTCGATGATCCAGTCGCCCGTTCCCACGCGCGCGGAAGCCTCGGACGTGGCCACGGCCATCTACGACGGCGCCGACGCGGTGATGCTGTCGGCCGAATCGGCCTCCGGCCGCTACCCGGTCGAAGCCGTCTCGACCATGAGCCGCATCATCGCCGAGGTCGAGCGCGACCCGCACTATCGCGACGTCATGGACGCCTCGCAGGGCGGACGCGAGCCCACGGTGGCCGACGCGATCTGCGCTTCGCTGCGCCAAGTGGCCGCGATGCTGCCGGTCGCGGCCATCGCGACCTATACGCGGTCGGGGTCGACCAGCCTGCGTGCCGCGCGCGAGCGACCGAAGGCGCCGGTGCTGGGCCTCACGCCGGAGCCACGGATCGCGCGCCGTCTCGCGCTCGCCTGGGGCCTGCACCCGGTTCACGTGCCGAGCGATGCGAAGAGCGTCGACGAGATCGTCTCGATCGCCCGCGCGACAGCGCAGTCCGAGGGGTACGCGTCGCCGGGCGACACGATCGTCATCACCGCCGGCATGCCGTTCGGCAGCGCCGGAACCACCAACCAGTTGCACGTCGTCAACGTGTAGACCACGCAGGAACACGATGTCTTCCATCCACGAAATTCGCGGCATAGAGATTCTCGACTCGCGCGGCAACCCGACGGTCGCGGCGACAGTCGTCCTTCACTCGGGCGCGACGGGCTATGCCGCGGCGCCTTCCGGCGCATCCACGGGAACGCGCGAGGCCGTCGAGCTGCGCAACAACGATCCCACGCGCTACGGCGGCAAGGGCGTAACGCGTGTCGCCATCCTCGCCGTCTCGCTGGCAGCGGCCAAGGCGGCAGCGGCGGAGGCGGGTCGCCCCCTCTACCGGCATGGCGGCCGAGGCGCTTTTCGAGTCCTGGCGTCATGAGGAGCATCGTTTCACGCCGCAGGATCGTGCCGTTCGACGATCGGCATCAGATCGTCATCGTCGGCGGCGGGGCAGGAGGATTGGAACTCGCGACGCGGCTGGGAGACACGCTGGGCAAGCGAGGAAAGGCCGCCATCACGCTGGTCGACAAGACACGCTCGCACGTGTGGAAGCCCAAGCTGCACGAGATCGCGGCCGGCAGCATGGACGTCAACGCCCACGAGGTCAACTTTCTCGCGCAGGCGCACCGGCACCACTTTCGATACCGCGGCGGCGAGATGACCCATCTCGACCGGGAGCGGCGCGAGGTCGAGGTGGCCGCTTCTATCGATGCGGAGGGTCGAGAGATCACGCCGCGCCATAGATTCAGATATGACACTCTCGTCGTCGCGGTGGGCAGCCAGAGCAACGACTTCGGCACGCCGGGCGTGAGCGACCACGCGATGAAATTGGAAAGCAGCGCGAATGCGCAATTCTTCCATCGGCGGCTCGTCAACGCTTGCCTTCGCGCCCAAACGCAGACAGGACCCGTGGGCCGGGACCAGCTCCAGGTAGCCATCATCGGCGCAGGCGCGACCGGCGTCGAGCTCGCCGCCGAGCTGCACCACACGGTTCGCCAGCTCGTCGCGTTCGGCTTGGACCGCATCGATCCGGACAGGGACATCAAACTCCACCTGATCGAGGCGGCCGATCGGGTCTTGCCTGCCCTGCCCGCTCGGCTCTCGCAAGAGACGCAACGCCTGCTGGGTCGCCTCGGCGTTGCGGTGCACACGGGCGCCCGCGTCGCAGAAGTCCTGCCGAAGAGCGTGCGCTTGGCCGATGGTCGCGTCATTCATTCGGAACTGATCGTCTGGGCCGCCGGCGTCAAGGCGCCGGAGTTCCTGAAGGACATCGCCGGCCTGGAGAGCAATCGCATTCATCAGCTGGTCGTGCTGCCAACGCTGCAGACAACGCGAGACGCGAACGTCTTCGCGATCGGCGACTGCGCCGCGTGCCCGTGGCCGGAAAAGGGCGGCGTCGTTCCTCCGCGAGCGCAGGCGGCGCATCAGCAAGCCATGCACCTCTTGCGGCAGATCCCGCGACGTCTGCAGGGCAAGGCGGTACGGAGCTACCGGTATCGCGACTTCGGCTCCCTCGTATCGCTAGGAGAATTCAGCACGATCGGGAACATGATGGGTGCGCTGGTCGGCGGCAACCTGGTCATCGAGGGCTACTTCGCCCGGCTGATGTACGAGTCCCTCTACAAGATGCACGAGCTGGCGCTGCACGGCCTTCCGAAGGTCGCCCTCGATACGCTGGCACGGCTGATCGTTCGGCGCACCGTGCCGCATGTGAAGTTGCATTGAAGGGGTCAGGTCTCACCCGAAGGATTCGACGGCGACCAAGGCCCGCTCACGCCGCTCGTGTGAACGCAGGCAAGGCCTTCGCCACCATGGCATCGGATGCGGTGAGGCAGATCCGGAAGTAGTCCGGCGCGTTCATCACGTGGCCCGGCATGACGAACACGTCGTGATCCGCCAGCGCGTTCCACTGCCGCTCCGGGTCATTGCCGGCCCATTTTGCCCAGAGGTAGAAGGTTCCCTCCGGCGGGAGCACCACATGGCCAGCCTGGGCGAGCGCGGCGCTCAGTGCGTCGCGCCGCCGGGTCAGCGCCTGCACATCGATGCTCAGCGCATCGATGCGAGGCAGGGCGTTCTGCATGACCGCATTGGGGAAGCACCAGCCGATCGCCATCTGGGTAGCGAACATCGCGTCGCGCAAGGCCTGCCGGTCGTCCGCCGGCATGCGCGGCGAGATGGCGAGATAGCCCAGGCGCTGGCCCGGCGCGAGCAGCACCTTGCCGTAGCTGTACGCGATCAGCGTCCACGGGTACACGGCCGCCGGGCTCACGAAGCCGCGGCCGTCGAAGCGCAAGCGCCGGTACGGCTCGTCGGACAGCAGAAAGATCGGCCGGCCGAAGCGCTTCGACGCGTGTTCGAGCCGTTGCGCCAGCGCCTCCAGCACGTCACGACCGTAGATGCGCCCGGTCGGGTTGTGCGGGGTGTTGACGATCACCAGCCGCGTGCGCGGGCCGAGCGCCGCTTCGATCGCGTCCAGGTCGAGGTCGAAGTGCGGCTTGGCCAGCGGCACTTTGCGCGGCACTGCGTCGGCTGCGAGGAGCATCGGCTCGTAGCAGAACCAGCCGGGCTCGCAGAAGACAACCTCGTCGCCGGCGTCCAGCAGCAGCCGGAAGGCGACCGAGATGGCCGCGAACGCGCCGGCGGTGAGCGCCACGTCCGGCGCCTCGAAGGCCAGGTCGAGTTCGCGCGCCAGCACGGCGGCCAGGAAGGCCTGCGGGACCTCCTCGCTGGTCTTGTACGCGAACCAGTTCTTGTCCTGCGGGATCGCGCCCTCGCGGATCGCCTCGACGAGTCCGGGCAGCGGCATCTCGTGCGGGTTGCCGAAGGTGAAATCCGCGATGTCCGCCTGCCCGCGCCGCTCGGCGTAGCGCGACCGGAAGTTGAAGTCCTTGATGGCGTCGAAGGCATGCGCGGCCGCACCGGCGCGCTCGGAGACGATCTTCACGGTGCCCCCCCCGCTTCAGGTCTTGAGCTGGCCGCCGGGCGTTGAACGCGAGATCACCAGTTCCTCCTCGTTCATGTCCGCACCGATGTCGGCGAACAGCGGCGTGCTCAAGTAGCGCTCGGCGGTGTCGGGCAGCATGGCCAGGATGTTCGCGCCCTGTGGCGCCTCGGCCGCGATCCGCAGCGCGCCGGCGAAAGCACCGCCGGAAGTGATGCCGCAGAAGATGCCCTCCTTCGCTGCCAGGGTCTTGCTGGCCTGGATCGCCTCCGGGCCCTGGATCTGCAGAATGCGATCGATCAATGCCATCGCAACCGCGTCACCCGTGAGCTTCGGGATGAAGTCGGGCGTCCAGCCTTGCATCGGGTGCGGCTTGAAGCTCGGATGCGGCTCGGCGGGCGTCCCGTCGGGCTTGCGCTTCTGCTCGATGCCGCTGCTGAGCAGCGGCGCGTCGGTCGGCTCGCAGACGATGATCTTCGTTTCCGGCCGCTCCTTCCTGAGCACGCGCGCCACGCCCTTGAGCGTGCCGCCGGTGCCGTAGCCGGTGACCCAGTAGTCCAGCCGGTCGCCTTCGAAGTCGTCCACGATCTCGCGCGCGGTAGTGCGCGAGTGGTAGTCCGGATTGGCTTCGTTCTCGAACTGCCGTGTCATGAACCAGCCGTGCTTGGCCGCGAGCTCTTCCATCTTGTTGATCATGCCCACCGCGCGCTCGGCAGCCGGGGTGATGACGACCTTTGCGCCGAGGAAGCGCATCAGCCTGCGGCG
>Ga0105238_10008276_pt1 | contig 10404 bp, 9 predicted proteins | sample KBSC34metaG_FD_81526 | JGI IMG/M metagenome (GOLD analysis project Ga0105238, IMG submission 81526) | Corn rhizosphere microbial communities from Kellogg Biological Station, Michigan, USA - KBS C3-4 metaG | ecosystem: Host-associated > Plants > Roots > Rhizosphere > Soil | place: Michigan, USA...
AAGACCGTCTCCTCAGGAGTGATGGCCTTTTCCCTGCCGGCCAGAATATGGGCTATTGCTTTTTTCATATGGATCAATTAGACCAACGTGCCGAATTTACCCCGTTGAAAATCGTGTATGGCCTCGTAAATTTCTTCCTGCGTATTCATTACAAAAGGTCCGTAGCTGACAATGGGCTCGTCGATGGGCTCACCGCTCAGCAGCAATACCACGCTGTTCTCTGAAGCCTTGATCGAGATGTCCTCGCCTTCATTTTTAAATAGGACAAAGCTGTGCTGCGGCGCTGTCCTGTCATTCACCGTTATATTCCCTTCTATGACCAGCAGGGCCGTATTGTGGGTGGCTGGTATGGGGAAGCTGAGCTCTCCACCCTTGTCCAGCTTAATGTCAAAGAGATTTACGGGGGTATAGGTTTCTGCGGGGCCTTTTACTTTATCGGGCTGTCCGGCCACGGCGAGCTCCCCCGCAACGACATTGACGACGCCATTGGATAACTGCACCTTGCTCATCTGGCCTGCTGTCAGGGCCTGGTAATGGGGTGCCGTGGATTTATCCTTTTTGGGGAGATTGATCCAAAGCTGGACCATTTCAAAGGGGCCTCCTTTCCGGGAGTATTCCTTTTCATGGTATTCCTTGTGAAGGATGCCGTTGCCTGCCGTCATCCACTGAACGTCGCCCGGGTTGATGACCCCGCTGCTGCCGGCGCTGTCGTGGTGGGCCACGCTGCCTTTATAGGCGATGGTCACCGTCTCGAAGCCTTTGTGCGGATGTACATCCACTCCTCTCTCTTTCACAGAAGGCGGGAAATTGTGCTCTGCCGCAAAATCCAGCATGAGGAAAGGACTGATCCTGCGCTGCTGGACGCCGCCAGGGATAAAGTTGAATACCCTAAATCCGTCGCCTACCATATTAGGTTGGGAAGGGCGGGGTATGATCGATTCTATTACTTTGTTCATGGTTTATTAGCTCCTTTATGCAAATGTACTGCGTGCGGACCCCGGAGGCCAATAACATAGGTTAAGCCAAGAACTTAAGATAGATTAAGCGTATCACCGGCCTGCCGGCTATTTATTGGAGGGCGTCTGGCTCAGCATCTTGCTGAGAAATTCAGGTGTGACGCCGATATAGGCAGCCACCTGCTTTTGAGGAAGACATTCTATGAGGGAGGGGTACAGGCGGCAGAAATTGTTGTATCTGTCGATGGCCGGAAGGCTTAGATTGTCGATGAGACGCTGCTGATAGGTGGCAAGCGAGTTTTCCGCCAGGATGCGGAAGAAGCGTTCGAACACAGGGACTTTTTCATAGAGGCTGTCCAGATGCTGTTTCTCGAGGAGAAGGACCTCGCTGTCTTCCAGGGCGTCGATATAGAGGGAGCCGGGCTGTTGGGTGACATAGCTTTTCATGTCCCCGATCCACCAGCCGGGTGGGGCGAACTGCAGGATATGCTCAAAGCCATTTTTGTCGATGGAGTACATACGGAGGAGCCCGCTGGTCACAAAGACGGCTGCCCTGGTAATATCGCCCTCTTGCCGGAGAAAGGTTTTACGCCGCAGCTTTTTGGATTGTAAAAGAGACAGCAGGTAATTTTTATCTTCCTCACTGAGCTGTATATATTTGGCGATATTCTGTAGCAATAACCCGTATTCCATGAGGCGGTAAAGTTAACAAATATAAGGGTTGCAGATATGGGCCTGATTTTATATATTTGTAGGCTATCCAATATGTTATGAAAGCCTGCGCAACCACAGTCTGGCTATTGGCTCTTCTTATTCCCATCTGCCGCACTTCCTATGCCCAGTCGGTATCGGGTGTTATAAATACGTATTACCAGGTGACGGCTGTCAATACATCGTCCAATACGATGACGGTGAGCAACGCTTCGGGGCTGAGCGCGGGACAGCGGGTGCTTATTTATCAGGCCAAGGGCGCTACCTACAATAGCAGCAATGCGTCCACATTTGGGGACGTCACCGCATCGAACGCCTCGGGAGCTTATGAGTTCAACACTATCTGTTCCATCAACGGGAATGATGTGCTGCTGCGCGATCAGTTTGTAAATTCCTATAACGTCAGCGGACAGGTGCAATTGGTAACCATGCCTTCTTATTCCTCTGTCACCATCGGCGGAACTGTCACCGGCGGGTCATGGGACCCCGTCACCGGCACAGGAGGGATCGTCGTGCTGGAAGCATCCGGCACGATCACTTTGAGCGCAGACATCGATGTCAGCGGTCAGGGATTCCAGGGTGGCCCGTTGGTGAACTGGCCGTCCCCTACCTACGATTGCAGCTGGACCGATACCTATAACGCCTATTATTATTCTGCGCCGGCATCCGGGAATTTCACCGGGGGCAAGAAGGGAGAAGGCATCGGCGCCTATGCCACCGGGAAAGAATATGGGCGTGGGAAGCTGACGAATGGCGGAGGGGGCGGCAATAATACGAATACGGGTGGGGGCGGCGGTGGCAATTACGGTGCTGGCGGGGCCGGAGGGCAGCGAGGCGGGGTCACCGGCTTCAACTGCCAGGGTGTCAATCCGGGAATTGGCGGAGCCAGTCTGTCCACTTATGGATACAGTGCAGGAAGCAATCGAATATTTTTTGGTGGCGGTGGCGGCGAGGGACATGAGAACAATGGTGTAGGTACTCCCGGCGGTAATGGCGGCGGGATCATTATATTGTCTGCATCTACGATCGCCGGGTTGGGTGGGCGGTTGCTGGCGGATGGGGCGATCGGTACCAATTCCGCATGTCTTGACCCCACGCAGGCGGAAGGTGATGGCGGTGGTGGCGGCGGCGCGGGGGGAGCGATCATAATGAATGCATCTTCGATCACCGGCGCCATTACGGCGTCGGCCAAGGGAGCAAAAGGCTCTGATGCCAGCAATCGCGTCTCTGATTGTACAGGACCCGGCGGCGGCGGTGGTGGTGGTCTCGTGTGGGTGGCAGGAGACAGCGTCCCTGCGGCTGTTACAGCAACTGTGACCGGAGGCGCCAATGGCATCGTCAGCCTGGGTAGTACAAAGGGCGCCAGCTGTGTTGGACAGCCCGATGGTGCAACGTCCGGCGCCGCAGGCGCCGCAAAATCCGGCTACACAGCTCCTGCCTCTATCGGCACGACCTGTACCGTGCTGGCCCTTGCCGATCTGAAATATTTCAAGGCCGATGCTTCGGGTGCAGACGTTGTTTTGAGCTGGGAGCTTTCCGCGCCGGACAGGAGCGCTGCCATTCGAAACTTTTTTATTCAACGGAGCACCGATGCCAGCCGGTTTATCAACATCGCCAGCCTGCCGGCCGGGCAGGATTCCAGCCTCTATAGTTACACCGATGCGGGCCCCGATCCGGGAAGCACCTTGTATTACCGCCTGGCATGGCAATATAATGACGGCAGCTGGTCCTATTCCCGGATCGTCGCCGTAAGCATGGGAGCTACGCCGGCCACCTTCTCTTTCCAGCTGCAGCCCAATCCTGCGCTGCAGCATATGACCCTTACGGTATTCTCCACCGGGGACGGGAATGCATCTGTCGCCATCGCCAGCGCACAGGGACAATTGGTGCATTCTTTCCGTATACTGTTGCATAAGGGCGCGAATACTATTCCAGTAGACCTTCGGATGCTCGCGCCGGCTACTTATTTTCTTATCGTGGAAGAAGGAGGACGGAGAATGGTGAAACCTTTTATAAAGAAAGGGGCCTAGAACTGAAAATGGAAGCTCCCGAAAACCCCGAACGGAGCAATAGAATTCTTGTTGTTGAGAATGACCGCCTTCTGGGGAGGCGCAAAACGCCAGACCAGGTCCACCCGGAAATAGCGGAAGATATTGTCGATGCCGGTACCGGCCTCCACATAACCATTGCCCCGCAGGCTCCGGAGACGGTAGTTGGGGAAATCCTGCAGGTTCAGCTTCTTGTCGCTCTCGGACAGATCGCCCCAGACGGCCTTTACATTCCAGAACTGGCGCAGAGAGGTCTTCCGCAGGAAGGGGAGAAGGTTGAGCAGCTTTTTCTCGAAATTGTGCTCTATAAAAAATCCCGCATAGCGGTCACTGATATATTCAAACCTGTTCATCAGGTTGAAGGAATTCTTATTGTAGTAATAAATTTCGTTGCCCGGATGGATCTCCAGGAGCATAAAGGGCAGCGGGTCGCCAAATATCTTGCCGCCGAACACCCGGTAGTCGACCTTGCCCCAGCGGGGGATGCGGAAGCCTTGGGACAGGGCCAGGTTCAATTTTTGATAACGATAGCCATCGCCCAGGAAGTCCGGAATGCCGACATACAGTCCGGCTTCTATCACCGGGTACTCGCCATTGAGGCGGAACTCCTTTCTTTTGGTACGAATGACCTTGGCGCCGGGAGAATAACGGAGCTTGAGACCTGCTTCACTACTGACGATGGTATTGTCGTCATTGACAGACAGCATTTCTTTTGGCGGCAGGGGAGCGAAGGTGGTATAGTCCGTACGGGAGAAAGACAGGCGGGCGGAAAAGACATTACCCCATTCTTTCTGTACCCAGACCTTTGCCTCTTTTTCCAATAAAAATTTTTGCCGTATGCCCGGCCGGCGGATCAGCTGGCTGAACAGGTTGTCCGTCGTGATGTCCTCGTCATTGTTGCGGGTACGGCCATTGTCCAGGTCCTGTGTATAGGAGGCATGAACGCTATAGCCCTGCTGACCGGGGAATTTATAGGTCAGCTCGCCTTTGCCTTTCAGGGTCTTGTCCCGGAAGCCATAGGCCAGGTAGCCATGCAGCCAGAGCTGTTCGCTGAAAAGCTTGGTGGTGGCGACGTCAAATCGCAGTCGGACCCGTTCCAGCTGATTGCCGCTGATCCATTTGAACCAGGGACCTATTTCTATTTTACCCAGCTGCTTGCGGCCGTCTACGATAAAGGTGGCGACGTCTACATACTTTTTAAAGAGGGGCATTTTCTGTAAGGTGTCGATCATTTTATAGACATGCTCCTCATTGAGGCTCAGCGGTTCGGCCCTGTGTGCCCTCCAGAAGGCCGTATCCTTATCCTGGGCTCCTTCCAGGATGGCCACCTTTTCGTTACGGACATTCCTTGCAAGCGCCTCTTCGATAGAAGAGTCGTTCATACGGATGTTGCTGTACAGGCTTGTTTTCCGGGCTATAAAAGCTAATTTATCCTTTTTCAATGGAGACAGCTCCACCACGAACTTATCCTTTGTAAAGACCCAGGAGCTGTCGCTGCGCCGGGTGAACTGCTGAATGAGGCTCAGGCGCTGGACAAAATTGATGCTGGCGGTGGAAGACATGTTCAACGTGATCTTCTCTATGCCCCAGCTGGTGTGATGGACCCAGCAGTCTCCTGAAAATGTATTCTCACCCTCTCTTTTTGGGGTGAACAGCAGATGGAGATACCGCTCGCCCGCAATATATTGTGTATCGGCCCCCCGGTAGTTGTAATATTGATCTCCCACCGAGCTCAGAGGACTGATAAATTCCTTGCCAAAAAGGGTCATGTAGTTGTCGTAGGAATTGATACGCTGATTGAGACCGCCCAGGTATTGAAGGACGGACTCATTTTTTACACCATTGGTCTTGATGGCTTTTATTTCTTCCCTTTCCCGGAAGGGATGGATTGCGAAATAACAATCGGATATGCTCTCGGTAATAAAGACGGGTAAAAAAGGCTTGTCTTCGGAGACGCTGTCGATGTTGTCCAGTATAAAGCCGAAAGGTTTTAGTAATTTGTACTGTTCGAATTTTTTTCGGCTGAAATTGTCGATATCTACCTCCACCTTATTGTATAGCTCATAGGAATAGCTTTTTTGACGGTAAGGATTATTGACGGGCCTGTTGGCCACGATCTTTTTCCACCAGAGGAGTCCCCTGTTGTATTTGGATTTGACCACCACTTCGCTGGCATTCCGGGTCTCGAGGAATACGATGACCTCGGTGGTATCTTTCTGAAGCGCCAGCGGCACCATTTGCGTCTGAAAGCCTACAGAGCTGATCAGCAGGGTGTTTACCTGGTGACGCCGGGCCTGGATGCTGAAATTACCTGCGCTGTCGGAGATGATGCCCAGGCCGGATCTTTTCCAGGACACGCTGGCGAAAGGGATGCGTTCTTTGGTGAATCGGTTGGTGATAGTGCCTCGTACGACGGTACGCTGGGCGATGCTAACGCTTGTCAGACAGAGAATAAACAGAATAAGAAAAAAACAATATTTTCCGGCTTGTCTTAGGGGCATTACCCTTTAAAGATAACATTTCAAAGCAAAAATAAAAGCGCTATCCAAAAATAGTCACATATGCAAATCAAGCTATCTGTATTACTGCTAGGGGGATGTATCCCCGGCAGGATGGGGAACACCCTGGTTGCTTCAGATACTTTATTTTTTAGCTATATAAACAGCGGTAAAATTGCCGGGCAGCAATGGGTATGGCAGCCAGGGTCCGCATGACTACTACTATTGGGATCAGTACAATGACAGGGAAGGGACCGTCGATTCATAGTCATATTAAGACGAATGACAGGGGTGCGATCATTTCGGAAGAGATCACGGGCGTGGATCATGAGCTGGCGGCGTACGGATGGCGGTATCGTTCAGGATGAGCGGGAGATATACAGCCAGGCAGGCATTCCCAATGCGGACATGCTGCGAACGGCTACCTGGTGGCCGGCCAGGTTGTCCGGAAAGGATAATATGTATGGCAGCATCGAAGAGGGGAAAATGGCCAATCTGATCCTCATCGATGGCAATCCCCTGCAGGATATGCGTGATGAAAGGTCTTCCTTACGGTGGTATCGGGGGAATTGTACTGGCCTAAAAGCATTTATGGGGCGTATGGGTGGGGGTATTACTACTGACCCGGGCCGAACGGGGCCGATGGGGCCGCACATCATTTGAAAATATTTAACAAAGCCAATGCCTACCTTTGTCCTTCGGACCATAGGTCCGACAAAAGATTTGTAATGATGAAAACCTCTTTATTTCAGCTGATTGTCCTTTTGCCGGCCCTGGCTTTTATGACGGCCTGCCGGTCTTCCAGGAGTAATGGTTCTGCACAGGAAGGACAACCCAGCAGCTGGCAAAAACAGCCATTGACCATCGATGGTAATGACAGTGATTGGGTAAGGCCTTTACCGGGGCTCGATGCTTCGGAAAAGCTCACCTATGCCATGACCAACGATGCGGATAATTTATATATCATGATCTCCACCAAAGACGCGGCGGAGCAGAATAAAATACTTTCCGGGGGCATGACCGTGTGGGTGAATAACCAGGGTGAGAAGAACAGCGATCAGGCCATTGGACTGGGCTTCCCTCTCGATCCGCATAGCAATCGGGAGAAACAATTGATGGCTGAAGCGCGCCCCCAGGTATATAAGGACAGGTCCGCCAAGCTGGACGATGCCGACGAATACGAGCTGTATGGTTTCAGCCTGGACGAGCCGATACAGCATTATAGATATGACGAGGACAATAAGGAGGGCGTACTGGTCCGTATGAACTACAATCAGTCGGGGGATCTGGTGTATGAGGCGAAGATCCCGCTGAAGGCCGTTTATCCTAAACTATCGCATTATACGAACAGAGAGCTGGCTGTCGGCATTTTCATCGAAGGCATACCGGCTCCCCCCGGCAGTGGAGGCGGCGGTGGTGGCGGTGGCGTCTCCATCGGTGGTGGTTTGGGTTTTGGATCGTTTGGCAGTGGCGGCGGCATTGGATTATCCATCGGCTCCGGCTCGCTGGCCAGGATCGGCGGAAAGAAAGGGTCGCCTTACAGACCGAGGAAGATATGGCATGTGATGACTATCGACAAGCCGTCTACCAAGCCATTTTAATAGGTATTGACGGCGCCGGCCGCATCATTCTCCCATCCATGCCCGGAAGTCGGGCACTCTGTCCCTGCTGACGATGATCTCTTTGGGCGTAGACAGTACGGTGATCAGCTTTAGCCTGTTGCCATAATGGGGATAGACCTGGTCGATGGCGTCGATGGAGATAAGATAGGACCGGTTGACGCGGAAGAATTGCAGCGGGTCCAGCATTTTCTCCAGCTCTTCGATCCTGTAGTCAACCAGGAATTTTTGATTTCCCCGGGTGCGGAAAAAAATGAATCGCTCTTCTGAATAAAAATAATATATATCCTCTATCGGTATGGATTGCAGCTTTTGCCCCTGTCTGACGAGAAATCGTTGACGATAGCCTCCCCGGGGCATTACGAGTATAAGGTCCGGTGTATATTCGTTGATCACGTTGTCGAACGAGACTGTGCCCGCCTGACGGAGCTCCATTGTGGCTGTCCTGTTCGACTGATCTTTTAGCGCCTGTCGCAATCGCTGTGTGAGCTGCTTTTCTTCGGAGATAACTATTATTCTCATACGGGTATTAAACGAAGTTGGGTGGGCAAAGTTATTGTCTGCCTGAGGGAGTTACCATCTGCTGTGCATGAATCGCTGGAATAATGCGATGAATTGCCCAAATCCGGATCAGAACGGACCGGAGGCCTGTTTTTCGGTATTCTATCGCAGCCTGCCGTCATTTCCGGATGGTGCATGGATAAGCGCCATTGGTGCGTCATTTCCTGCAAGTGCTGCACTTTGATGATGTAAATGCCCGGGTAGCTGGTATTTTTAAATACCCTAAAATCCAAACCTATGGTTAAGACTTCTGTCATTTGTATTTGTATTACAATGATGCTAACGGGCATGACCACCGCCTTGCAAGCACAATGTCTGGTGGCTCCTCCTGCCCCGGACTGCACCGGAACAGAATCACTGGTGAGTGATGGAGAGACCATCGGAACCAGCGTCAGCAGATGGTTTTATGGCAGTCCCCGGGTCCTCAGCAGCCTGACGATCAACGGCGGCGCCCTCACTGTTTGCGGTAACCTGACGATCAACACCTTCAACTTCTATTCGGGCGTCATCTATGTACGACCCGGCGCCAGTCTGACCATTACCAGCGGTCCTGCCTTATTGATGCAGGGAGGTTGTTATGTATATAATTACGGCACGATCAATCTGCAAAGAGGACTGGTATTGGACGGTGCGCATGCCAGCGCGGCACAGCCCAATGTATTTATCAATGCCGGCACGGCGTCCGTATTGAGCTTGTTGTTCGACTGGATGGTTATCAACAACCCTTATAGCTGGTTTGTCAACGAAGGGAAAGCCAGCATGCACGGCATCATTACGGACCCTTTGTCGTCCGCAGGCAGTGTTTGCATGGGGCTGAAAAGTCAGATCTACCAGTCCGTGCTGATCAATAATGCGGCCAAAACATATACGGCGCCATACGGACCTGCCTGTGTTTCTGTCAGCAGCAACGCCTATATCTGCGAGCAGGTGACGGCGGATGCAAATATGTATGCCTGTCTCGGACCTTCTGAAACCACTGACAGCAGCTGCCTGGTGTCCCGGGGCAAGACCAGGCCCTGGGGCAATGCCCAGCTCTTTTCGGGCTGCTCCATCTGCGGGTCCATCGCGGTGCTTCCCATGTCATTCAGCGATATTTCGGTGTCCGCCCGGGGGAATGTCAATTATCTCCAATGGAAGATGGGGCGGGTGGAGCATAACCTCCGGTGGAGGATTGAACGTTCTTCCGATGGAGTGAGGTACGAAGGGATAGCCGCCGATGTAAGGGCGGCGGCAGGAGATGAATTTTATTGTGAGGATATGCAGCCTCTCAGAGGAGTAAGCTTTTACAGAGTGCTATGTGAGACCTCTTCTTCCGGTGTGTGGAGCAGCAGCGTGGTTACGGTGAAAAGAGACATGGGCGCTGCAGTCCCGGTGATAAGCCCCAATCCTTTCAGCGGCACATTCCGGATCGTAATGCCGGCGGGGGAGCGTGCAGAAGAAGTGTCGTTAATGGATGTCAGAGGAGCAGAGCTGATGCATTTACGTCCTGCCGGTGGCAATGGGACAATCGCTGTCAGCGGCGATCATCTTCCAACTGGGTGCTATATGGTGAGGATCGTAACGGCGAAAGGGGTTTATCTGCAGCGGGTGCTCCGGCATTGAGGTTTGTTTTTTTGCTGAACGGGCCGGAGGCTCGTTGTCCGAAGGACCATCATTAGATTTTTACGAAAAACGGGCTATATTTTCCCCGGAGGCCCGTTTTTCGGATTTTATCACCCGTGCTGTCTTGTGATCGCCCGTATGGCTCCAGCCCGGCGGCATCCAGAGATAAAGGAATTTATTCTTTAGTCCCGGAGCTTTCGCGACGTCTTTGAACAGACAATAGAATTCGCCGAAGTACATATCGAGGAAGCTGCGGGTATTGACAGGGCGGGTAATGCCATATTCTATCTTCTCGGACGGCTTTTCATCCTGGTAGGTCGAAAAGACGCGATCCCATATATTCAGCAAATTGCAGAAATTGGTATCCATATACAAGGGATTGCGGGCATGATGTACACGATGGTGGGAG
>Ga0105238_10008278_pt1 | contig 10402 bp, 3 predicted proteins | sample KBSC34metaG_FD_81526 | JGI IMG/M metagenome (GOLD analysis project Ga0105238, IMG submission 81526) | Corn rhizosphere microbial communities from Kellogg Biological Station, Michigan, USA - KBS C3-4 metaG | ecosystem: Host-associated > Plants > Roots > Rhizosphere > Soil | place: Michigan, USA...
CCGACGTCCAGACCAACATAATACGTCATCTCAATCTCCCTGCTTCTCGCCATGGCCACCGTGACCATGGCTACATCAGGGAACTCGCCTCCGACTCAGAGGTGGCCCGATTACGAATGCTTTCAGCGACACCTGACCTTTTTATCCACCTCCGCATAGCCGTCCCTTTCCCCTTCCAACACCTGTCTGAAATTTAAGAAATGGATCCGGCGCACGGTGCTCCGAAACTGCGCGATTCCGTGGACCGGTTATTCAATTGCGCCGACGCTTTCACTATGAACGACGGGCCGAGTGCACGCTTCATACATAGGCCGTCTCGAATCTCCGAAGGACCTTTAAATGGAAGTATCCCGCCGCATTACGATCGGCATCTGCCCCACCCCGGCTTGCGGCGAGCGAATTCGAGTTTCCGTCGGTCGGTTCACAGGCGGCATCAACCACCGGGGCGGCTTCGTGATAGAATGCGCGAAATGCCAGAAATTGTCTCACTGTCCGGTGTTGAACCCTGACGATGCATCGTTTGTAGAGAGCGGCGGCCGGGTCATCGACAAGTGGGACAGCGAGGTGGATGGAGACCGGGAAAACGTGCTCGCAGATCACGGTCTTTCAGAGGCTGACATGCTAAGCGATCCCCTTCTGTACATCCCGTCACAAGAGCCTGACGATCCGTTCTTCGAACTCGCCGATCGGCCGATCTATGCGTGTCTGGATTGCGGGACCAACATCGAACCCGCGGCACATGCCGCACTCGATCACGCTCTCGATGCAGTCAATCACGCGCTAGGCAACTTCATGGGGCCCTATCTCAAGGGCTACACGCCGCAGATCGCCGCAGTCGAGGTCGTTCTGGATGTCCAGTGCAGTTGCTCATCGCATCGCGTCTCGTTCTTTCGTGATTTTTTAGAGCGAGACGACTTTGCCCAAAAGGCGTTGGATTTCATCTTTGCCGGCCCCGAAAATCCGACGATGCTGCGCGAAATCGACGGCATCTATAAGCGCAATGAATGCATCGCGATCTTCAAAAAGGTACTGCTTCGCTGGCGAGCACGTCATAAGGTAGTGATGCTCGTTGTTCCGTTCATCGGGTTTGATTATCCCAATCGCGAAGATGACAAAATCAGCTTGTGGAACATGGTCGTAGGCTACACCAATGCCGATCGGACATTTATAGTCACCAGACGCCGCACCTATAACAGCTTCAAGGCGACCGCAGGGAAAGTGGGTCTCGATCTCGATGTTTTGAAAAAATACGGCATCCTCGCCCGGCTCCTTGAGGCGCTGGACCAAAAGAAGGCGCTATTCAAGACCGAGAGCCACGCCAAGTTTTACGCCGCGATCGGTCCAGAGACGACTGAACTCCTCAGCGGCTCGTTCAACATCCATTCCGGTGAGTATGTCGAAAATCTGGTGTTCTCAACCCATCAGACCGCTAGCTTCGTCACACGCTACCTGCTGCCACTCGGCGTCCTACCGACCCCCATCACTGAGCTAGCGACAAAAATGGATGTTGTGCGTTTTACGGTCGCGGATGGGCAAGTCGTCAATACCTCGTGCGAGAAGGTTTGACGACTGCGGGGCATCGGCGATTCTCCGCTTGGTTTGCCAGCAACCATTACACACTTTTTGGACATATTTGGGGGTAGCATCACTTAAGCACATCATCAGGCTGATGATGCCTTCGTGGACATGTCAGCAACCGCGCCAGCACTAAAATCGTAGAGCAGACTCTTACTCTTGCGCCGCAGTCTGGTGCCGTTAGGCTCAACAGATGGACACCTTCAACCTCGACCCTCGTCAGCTCGTCAGAATCGAAGCTGTCCACGGCGGTTTTTTGTACCAACACCTGTATGCCGCGGCCTGCCTGTTCCAGGCCGCCCGCGCGGGCGTAACCCACGTAGTCGTAGAGAATGATGAAGACGTAGAGTTGGTCCAGGACGACGAGCGCATCTACGCTCAAATCAAAAAGCGGGCCGCAAATCTGATCTTTAGCGACATCGAAGGTGCGCTTGAGCGGTTCGACGCTATCAGGGCCGAGCACGCGAAGGGTCGCCGAAAGGGGGCATGCCGCTTTGCGGTGATCGCGAACAGCACACCAGGTCCGGACCTTACCGAGCGCATGGGAGCGGAGGGCTGGCCTTCAGATGTCGCAGTGCTCTTTCCCGGCTCGGAGCAGGAAAACGACATCCTTCCCCAACCTCACGCGAGCATAGAAGAGGCCTTTGAAGCCTGTAGGGTCTCAGCGGAGGCGTTGCCTTTCGCTGTGCTTGCTCCCGAAACCCTCGTCTGGAAGCTTGCAGGCCGGATTATGGCCGCATCTGCAGGCGTCGAGCCCAACCCAAACCACGCTTTTGTCGTCGCCGATCTTCCAGCTCTTTTCGAGCAGCTTGTCATTCAGCTGCAGGACTTTCCCGCGCCGCCCCTTCGCTACCGGCCTCAGGACGACGAACCCAGCCTCACCAGCGAGCAGCGCGTGCGGATGATTGTTGGCTTCTCCGGCGCCGGAAAGACATCTTGGGTCTCACAGACTGCCCTGCATGCGACCGATCGCCTGGCCTATTACGACGTCGCGGATATTTCTGGCCCCGCTCTCGCGAGCGCGGTCGCACGGGAACTCGCCGCTCGCATTTACGGATCGCGCGGGGGAAAGCTCGGCGAGATCCTGTTGCCGGGCGCTGGCGGGACTGAGATCCTCTTCGCCATCGGCCGCCATCTGGCCGAGGACAAACTCACTGCAACGGTCGTGCTCGATAACGCCCATCGCGTCCCGTCTGGCGATCTAGTCTCGCTGGTCAATGCGTCCGAGCACCTGCGATTTGTCCTCTTGGCCCAGCCCGGACAGTCGATCGCACGCATAGAAGCGACAATCGGTATCGAGGCAGAACCGCTTGCTGGCTGGTCCAACGAAACCGCGGCCGCAGAGGGTGCGTCGGTCAGCTGTCGCGGCAGCTATGAGGATTATGAGCGCCTTCTGCGGTTGACGGGAGGATTGCCCCTCTACGTCCAAAACGCGCTGAAAATCGCGAGCGAGAGCTATGAATGTGACCTGAGTCGCCTCATGGAGGCGCTGGAAGAGCGCACCCACATAACTGAGACCGCCCAAGAGCTGATCCTGGCCGACGTCTTCAATACGTTCAACGACATCGATCGGAAGGCCATTGCTGCGTTGAGTCTCAGCGATGTCCCCTTGACCCAAGCCGAGGCCGCGGGCGTGCTCAAACAGAGTTTTGCGATTGCACCTGCCGCAGCGGCGGCGGCATTCAGGCGCCTGCGATCCAGCGGCGCTATCCAGATTTTCGGTATCGACCGGTTTAAGGTTCACGACGCGATGAGGCCGCTCGGTCGCGGATATCTCGATGAAAGCGGCGCCGAACACGCCCAGAAGGCGCAAGAGGCGATCCGCGACCTGCTAATCGCCACCCTGCAGCAGGACAATGATCGCCAGCGCGTCTTCCTGCTCCTGCGAATGTTCGTCGCCCTTGGGAATATCAAGCCGCTCGTGGAAATGGCCACGGACGAGCTGTTCCACGAGATGGGGTATATGGGCGAGATCGCCGGCTATCTCACGACGGCCGCGCAATCCGACGCCATCACCGCCGAAGATCGCTTCTGGGCGCTGGACGGCCTCGTCTTCGCTCACTTCAAAGCGGGCGATGAAGCCGACATCAAGGAGAAGCTCGACCGCATGGAGGAGCTAGTCCGCAAGGAAAAACTTGGCCTGCAGGAGCGGCTTGCCGTCGGGATGAAGCGCATGGTCTTTGCGGCCCGCGCACAGGATGCCGCCATGGTCAAAGCTATCATGCAAGACCTGACGCGGGTGCTGCCGAAGACACCCCAGCACCTCCGGGTCGCCCGGTACAATTATGCCCATGCCATGTACGAGCTCGGGCAGATGGATGAGTGCGTCATCGCTACCCTAGATCTGGTCTCGGAATATTACGGCGTGCTCGGCCTCACCATCAATGATGTGATGGCGAAGAACCCAGACAAAATCCTCCCCCTTCTCAAGGAGGGTGAGAACCACACCGATGACCTGAAACATCTCGCCGATGCGTTAGACCTTCAGTCAAAGGCGCTCAGGGCAATGGGCAAAAACCCCGGCCTGGGGCCGATCCACGCCATGAAATTCTACGCAATGGCGCACTCGCTTGATTCGTTCGTCCGCGTAGGACAGGAGTTGGTCGACGACTTTATCGGCCATCAAGACTATATCGGCGCCCGGAACGTCATGGAGACCAATCTGATGCCAACAATCGTTGGCCTCAAGCTGGCTGGCCGCGTCATCCCTGTGCGCAGCCAGTATGCCGTCGTGCTTGCCTACTGCGGCGCCTTCGCCGAGGCGGACGCAGAAATGGCGCGCCTTCTTCCCTATGAATCCGGCCTAGATGAAAATGGGCAGCGCGAGCTGCAAAATCAGCGCGCTTACATCACCTATTTGCGTAGTAACCCGCCCCTCCCGCAGCGGGAAATGCCGGCTCAGCTCAGCGGACCCGCAGCAAAGCCTTAGCGCTGCTTAGCGCTGCGCGGCGGGCTAAGAGGCAATCCACCGACGCAGATAATAGTCCGTCTCCTTGTTGCTTTTGCAGTGGTAGGTATTGCGGATCATCTTGCGAATGGTCTCGCCGTGCGGCCCCGCTTGCTGGTCCCCTTCAGATAGGTCGACGTTGTCGAGCTCCTCCTGCGTGAAGCCCTCTGCAGGAATGGGATTAATCGTCCAAATTTCGCTGATATTTGCGGTCATTCCGTTCGAAAACTCGATGCGCTTCAGCACGCGGGGAACGTGGTCCTCAAGTCCGTAGAGTCGTGCCGCTCCGAGCTTCACGCTGACACGTACGTCCAAGATCGGTTTTCGCCTGTAGAAGGTGACGTCGGTTGGCTGCCCGGACGTCGACAACAGCGTCAGCGTGTGGGTGAGCATGCCGACGCGATTGCCAAAATGCTGCTCTAAGCGCTTAATTGCCTCTTGTGGCGTAATGTCCTGCGTCATCAGCTCCTCACCTTGCGCGCACCGGCGCTCAAAGGCACTAGAATAGGCCAGTGCTCTCAACCGCCGTAACGAGCGTCTGGTAGCCGCTAGGCGGAAAGGCAGCTAGCAGCGTAGCTTTTCCCGGAAGCTACAATGAGAAGTGAATTTCTACCGAACAATCGCAATATTGATAATTGTTGCGTCAATTATGCGCGTCAGACGCATGAAAAGGTACATTTTTTCGTCATCAGGAATGGCGGATTTCCGGGAAAAGATATAATTTCTGACGCCTCACGCGCTTGAAACCCGCTTTAGCGCCACAAAATCGCTGCAGTTACACTAAAGCGCGAGGGAGAAGCGACAATCGTTGGACCGGAATCGGGCGAGTACAGAAATTCTTTAAAGCCGCGGATCGACCGGTTCAGTCTCCATCGCCAGGGTTCCGAAGGCTTACGCGCCTTTCCATGCCATATGGGTAAGGGCATCTATTTGGCAATCCGCACTTCCAGCTGCATCGCTTCCGGCACTCCAACGCGCACTAGGGCGGCGAGGATCACGTCGATATCCGTCCGGTATACGCCTTCCGGGCGGAAGGCCTGCGGTGCAATTTCGAGCATCCTGTCGAACCATCGACACAGCTTTCGGCCCAACCCGTAATCGATCCAGAATCCCGTGTCGTCCGGTCTTGATGCGACCCAAGATTTGCTGATTTCCATTGCAAATGGGAGCTGGGAGACCCGCGGCGACGTTTCGAGAAACGACATCGTTTCCGCCGCGACCAATATAGTCGGCGCGGCTGTCGCCAAGGCCGCAACTACAGGCAGCAATGGATCTGTCTTCTCAACCAGTTCCGGCACAACGTAACATTTCGGTGGAGCAAAACCATGATTATAGACGTGAAATAGCAGGGCCGACACAGTGTCGGCCATACCGGTTTCGCTCGAAGGCGACCGATTCGACGCGAAGCGATCCCAGCCATAGTGGCGGCAAAGTAGGTCAAGGACGCTCTCACGGATATGGACCATAACGCTGGGGTCAATGGCGTCGAAATCCAGGAACAAGACATCCGCGTTTCGCAAGAGGTTGGCGATTGCGCTCAATGACGCCTTTGGAGAGATGTCGGCGATAAGCTCAAGCGCGAAGTTGTCTACCTCTGAGGAGGTGAGCCCCGGCAAGCAGGCCGCCATGAGCTTGAAATAGGCGTCATTCCATTCGCTCGGAGTCCGCTCCACGTCGCGATCAGCCTCGAGATCGGAACCGTTGGCTTTGCTCGTCCACTCTCGATAGTGCTCAACAAGATTCCGAAGCCAAGGTCGGTCAGCCACTTTGGAGACAGAAGCTAAGGCATCTAGCCAGGCCGCCGCGCCCTGCCAGTCGGCGAACAGTTCACGATCGACGCGACGCGCCCTTGGCGCAGGAGGTGAGGCAGCGCCAATCCTGGCCCCCCGTCGCGTAGAAGGGTCGAGTAAGGGGAACTCAGGCCAATACGGTTCCGGAGCCCGTCCCGCGAGCCAATCCAATTCAAGTGCAATTCCCGCACTAACGGACGCGCGAAGTTTCGCTTTCTTCGCATCGTAGTCAGCTTCATCCAATTCCCAGCCTCGATGACAACGTATGCGCGCCCGGAGGGCACAGCGAAGGATCGCTTTCAAGAGCCGCTCGTCCACTTGTGCGATCGCAGTCGCGGAAGCCGCAAATCCGGGTGCCGCTGCCCTCGAGTCACTGCCGGCAATTTCCAGAAGGGGACGAATGCCAGCTTCACTTGACTGATCACGGAGTGAGAAGGCGTATCCCGCAAACGCAATGGCGAGTGGGTTATATTGAAGGCGATCGTACGAGCCTCTCACGCTGTCGATCGGCCGGGCCAAGCGTTCAGCGAACACTCCGTGCGCCCACTCGCGCGACCGCGAGCGGACGGCTTCATCTCCATCCCGCATCGCGACCAAAGCGATATTCATCAATGTTTCACCGCGCGCCCAGGCCGCCAGGTTTCGGTCGTCATAATCCTCGCCGGCATGGGGATCGCGTTCGGGTGGCGGGTTGTTGCGCGCCCAATCGGCCATAACTCCGACCACCTCGGGGTTGGCAGCGCCAGGAGCGTCAAGGAGCTTCCCTGCAGCTTGCTGAATCTGCACCTCCAACATGCGGCCCTGGGAGTCGGCCTGAAACGGCGCGAGGTGGTCGACTTCGCTCTGAGGGGCAACATACTGAATGGCCTGCACGATGCGTCCGTCGGGTAATCTTCCTTCGACCCGCGCCCAGTTAGCGACGTTGAGCTGATTGAGAGCATGGAGGACCATAAACTCGGGATCGCCGAAATTCGCTTCCGGTCCTGGTTCCGGCAGGCGCCCCATGGCCTCACGAAGAAGTGCGACCACCCGTTCCCGGTGCTCTTGATTGTCGTCGAGGGTGTAGAATTTGAGACATTCGTAGAGAGTCGTGCCTCGTGACGGCCGCTCATTCAGATCCTTGATACTAACCGGCCCGTGGGGCTCGCGCTGGATTCCTCGAAGCCCCAAAATGTCCGGCATCTCCATTCCTTCTCGCGTTCCTCTTTCGCGATCGAGGATGATCAGGTCTGGATTTGCCACGAAAGGAATCGCGGCCTCTTTGGACGCGGGCCAGTGAGACAAGATGAGGTCGACGGCGATCAGCAGATAGCATGCCGGCGCATCGCCCTCCCCTATCACATCGGCTATGACATCGCTCACGGGCTCGCCTGCCTCAACGCGGCCATGCGCCCAAGCCTCCAAGGCCATAAGGCCAGAGGAAACGGCGTAGAACGTCGAGTAGGACTCTCTCGACCAGAGATATGTATGAAGCCAGGTGAATCTTCGGGGACCGCTCGACAAGGCTATTTCGATGAACTCGGGGTCGCCGGTATACTCCCGCGTTTGAGCTGAGATCGCGTAATCGAGGAGCCGCCGGATCAGGCGCTTGCCCGTTTCAGGAGCAGCGACGAGCAGATCATAGAAGGGCCCCTGTGCAGGGGAGACGGGCAGAAACTGCGTGTCGAGAAAAGTGAAAATGCGGTCTTCAAATGAGCTGGCGGAGTAGCGCTCCGGTCGGTCCTGCCGGAGCGGAGGGATGAGGGCTGCTTCGAATAGATCGGCCATCTCGTTCGGCGCTACTGCTGTAAGCGTGCCTCTGAACTCGTGCAGTTCCTGGACGAGGCGCTCTCGTCGTTCCCTTGCCCTAACGGTCTGAAGATAGGCTTTTGCAAGGGCCGGATCATGGTTCGAGAACATCGCGAAAGCGCGCCGTAGGTCTCCTTCCAATGCGTCGATCTCGTTGGAGGTCAGCGCATTGCCGAACAAATCGCTGGACCGACTGTAGCCTCGCTTGTCCTTGTTCTCCTCGATGGCCGTCAGCCAGTTGAAAAGCGGCCGAAGCAGCAAGGGGGTCACCGGGTCGGTACCTAGCATAGCGGTAGACCACTTGGTAAATAGGTCCACAACATCGGGCACCGAGCCTCCCGGCAATTCGTCCCCGAGACACAGAATCCAAGAAATAAGCCGGGACCATGACGGACCGAGAGGGATCATAAGGCTTTCAGGAAGCGCCTCCAGATTGAAGCCGGACTCGGCGAACGCCTCTCGCGCAGCCTGGGCGTCAACCGCAGTCGTTGTGCGTATGAGTTCGTTCAGCAGCGCGCCATTCTCGGCGAGAAGGTGGGCTTGCGCGGTTCGCAGAACACGGGAGGCCGCTTCCGAGCGCACTAACGCCATGAGCGCCGCCCTTCGCCAAGTAGCGTGCACTCCGGGCGCGCTCAGTCGCGAGAACAAAGCATCCCATGCGGTACAGTCTCCGCGATGCTCGATCAGTGACCGCGCATAAAGTTCGATGCTGCGGGCCATATAGGAGTCGGCCGGCCGATCTAGGTGAAGCCGGTTGATCGCCTGGGGGTCCAAGGCGATGAATTTGGCTACAGCCCATTCGCGTAGCACATCATGCCGAAAGCCGACCTTGTCGTCGCCGTATTCCTGCAAGGTTTCAGCCCCTATGAGCGCATCGACAGCACTTGAAGGCTGGCTGCTCACATCGAATACGGCCACAGGACCGAGCGCCTGTTCAGCTATGAACCGAATGACCCGTTGCCGTTCCCGCCGTCCGTCCGGCTGACCGTCGGCCGTGTCCCACCATTCGGTTGCCATATCTGTTTCGGTCCGGATAACCGGCGCGTCCGACGAGCGATTGGCCAACCTCATCAAACGAAACAGGTTACGTGTCACGTCCCGGGCAGGGTGAGATGATCCAAGCAGGCTCGCCAGAAATGGCGCCGCAGCGGCCAATTCGCCGACTTCTGCTTCGTTTAATTCATCGACGAAGATCGGGGGCGCGCGGCCAAGCTCGTCGAGGCCTTCCTCAGTGAGCCAGCCAAGTTCGTCGACACCGAAGTTGCGGCGCGCCGTAGCGATCACAGAAAACCCGGGGACGCTTGCTGCGGCGCGTATGAGGTCATTAACGGTAGGACGTTCCTCTTCGGAAAAGAGGTCGAGATTATCGACGAACAATAGGCCCGTGCCATCGGCCGCCAGCTCAACCAACAGGTCTCTCGCTGCTCCGTCAAATTGCAGTCTCTCGCGCAGGCCAGACCACCCGCGTGTCGGTGTCCTGCCGGGTCTCAGAACGATGATTCCGGTTTCCGTCTGCGCCTGGACCGCCAGATGTTTCAGGATGCCGGATTTCCCGACGCCCGCGTCGCCTCGTATCTCCACGTAGCGGCCGGCCTCAAGCCCGGCGCGAACCTCCGCCACGCGCGCGGCCCGACCAATACTCACGCCATTGATCTGGTCTCTGATATCGGCCAACGCATCGGCTCCGTCGCTCGCAAGTGCGGCCAGGGCCCTGATATGACGTGGCTCTCCGGCCCACCGGAAGTTTGGCAGATTGGAGTCGCTGCGAAGAGTTTCTCGCGTCCTGTCTCCGCCCGCGGCCGCCACTTCCGTCGCCAGCGCAGTGAGGGCCGTCCACAGATCGCCTCCGCGTCCAGCATCATCGGGGATAAGCGCGCGGGCCGAGCGCTCTCGCGCCAGCGCTTCGGAGGCAGAGCCGGTCGCCGTGAAATCGAAAATGAGGATCTGGAACCTGCGGAGCAGCTTCCACACCATCTCGTCATCACTTGGGAAGTCGACCTCGGCTAAGTTCGCCTTGAACGTTTGGACGAACTTCCGCATGTCCTTGCTTGAGGAGCCCTCGCGGGCGATGCGCTCGGCGAATACCTGGGCCGTGCCGATCTGGCGAGCCCACGTCAGAACATCCTGATACGCGCCGTCAATTTTGCGGGATGTGCGCGCGGTCGCGAGGGCCAGTTCATGCTTCCGTTCCCAGAATCCGGGTTTCCGGGCCGCAGCGGCCATCTGCCCCACGACCTTCTTGAACACTGCGTCCGAGGCCGTGAAATCGATGGTCCGTTTAACCTGGACTTCGAGCGTCGAG
>Ga0105238_10008279_pt1 | contig 10401 bp, 5 predicted proteins | sample KBSC34metaG_FD_81526 | JGI IMG/M metagenome (GOLD analysis project Ga0105238, IMG submission 81526) | Corn rhizosphere microbial communities from Kellogg Biological Station, Michigan, USA - KBS C3-4 metaG | ecosystem: Host-associated > Plants > Roots > Rhizosphere > Soil | place: Michigan, USA...
CTATCGTCTGCTCAATCTGCGTTACGGCGAACGCTTCCAGGCGCAGGACATGGACAAAGTCCAGGCGCTTCCAAGCGGGCTACTGGGGTCGATTCGCCTGGTCGCCGCGCCACAATGAAATCTTCTCTGCGATCTCTGCGTATCTCTGCGTCCTCTGCGTTAAATAGATCGACAGCTTACGTTAACGCAGAGGACGCAGAGATACGCAGAGGTCGCAGAGAAAAGCGTAGTGGACAAGCCATCGCGTGGAGCAGGCATGGAATGGTTAGTCCACTCGTCTTCACGAATGCCTTGCATTCCCGCCGATGTCTATTGCGTTTCTTCTGAGCTTCACTGTTGTGTTTGGTCAGACCAATAAGGAGGTTAGCGGGACGATTACTGACGCTAATGGAGCCCAGATCCCGGGCGCGACGGTAACTGTCACTAACCTCGGGACCGGTCAGAAGGTAACTGTCACGACCAGCGAGTCAGGCGTCTTCAGCGTCCAGTCACTCGAGCCTGTGAGCTATAGCGTCGCAGTCGAGGCGAAGGGTTTCAAGAAAGCCGTGGTCGAACCGGTAAAGGTCGATACGGCTGCTGTCGCAACGGCCAACGTCAGCCTCGAAGCAGGAGCGATCTCCGAACAAGTAATGATCGCGGCGGACGCAGCGCTGATAAATAACGAGAGTGGGACCACGAGTCACACGAACGAAGCGGTTGGTAGCGTGAATCAAGCAATCACGGCTGCTGAGTACAACGCGTGGGCGACATTCAATGGTCAACCACTGTCTACGACTCCGGCTGGCGCAGCCATCCTCGCGCAGATACGTTCGAACGTGAATGGCACTCGTCACGCTGGTCCACAGGGAGCACAAACTGGCGGATTGCCGCTAGACTTTTTCCACGTGCCGCTGCCGCAGGGATTCGCGACGAAGGATCCGTTGACTTTCGATATCAGAACGCTCGATGGTTTTAAGCTGTATCGCATCCGGCAGACGTATGACTCGAACTTCGGGACGTTGGCGGGCAACACGCCAAACACGCTGCCGCGTTATATTCAGTTTGGGATCCGTGTTTACTTCTAAGAGGAGCTTATGCCACGAAGAAGCACAGAACTGCTTCTGATAATCCTTTGCGTATTTTGTGCTTCAGCGCTGGGCCAGGAAGTGCCCCGAGAGTGGATCGATCCGGATACGGGCCATCGTGTCGTTCGTTTGTCAGACGAGCCGGGCAGCGCCAGTTTGTACTTCCACCAGAACGCCTACACGCCTGATGGGCAGAAACTTCTGATCACAACGCCGACCGGTCTCGCAACGATTAATCTGAAAACGCACGCGGTAGAGAAGATTGTCGAGGGCCGGGTTAATGTGATCATCGTCGGCAAGAAAACCGGACAGGTCTACTACACAAAAACCGTCACCAACAACAACGTTCGCACGACTACGGTTTACGCCACGGACCTGAACACCAAAGCGACACGCGAGATCGCGAAGTTACCGCCGGCTACTTCTGTCTCGACAGTCAACGCGGACGAGACGCTGCTGGCCGGAACTGTGGATGAAAAGCTTGCTGCAGCGATCAAGGAAGGCCGGCCACCGGCGCCGCCGCCAGCAGCTCGCGGCGATGCGTATCCCGGCAAAGGCCGGATGATGGAAGACCGGCTCGCCGAACGCCGGCCGCTCCAAATAGTCACGGTCAATATCCAAACCGGTGAAGTGAAGACGCTCTTGCGCGGCACGGATTGGTACAACCATTTACAGTTTTCACCAACCGATCCAACGCTGCTCATGTTTTGTCACGAAGGTCCATGGCACAAAGTCGATCGCACCTGGACGATTCGCACTGACGGCACGCAGCTCACGCAGATTCACCGGCGCACGATGCTGATGGAGATCGAAGGACACGAATGGTTTGGCGCGGATGGGAAGTGGATCTGGTACGACTTGCAGACGCCGCGCAGCACCGTATTTTGGGTGGCGGGTTACAACGTTAGTAATGGCGAAAGGATCTGGTACAACCTCCAGCGCAGCGAATGGTCAGTTCACTTCAACGTGTCGCCCGACGGAACTCTCTTCGCCGGAGATGGCGGTGGGCCAAACAGCGTGGCCGCGCCGGGCAATGGTCAATGGATCTACCTGTTCCGGCCTGAGCTCGTGCGCGATCGCACTGACGGTCAGTTGCCGGCTGCGAGAGAGTTAGTACAACCGGGAGTGTTCAAAGCAGAGAAGCTCGTCAACCTCTCGAAGCACAACTACAACCTCGAACCCAACGTCACCTTCACGCCTGACATGAAGTGGATCGTCTTCCGCTCGAACATGTTCGGACCAACACACGTCTTCGCTGTCGAGATCGCCTTGCCTAAAGTTAGGGGGTCCTTGGGATTTCTCTGCGGCCCTCTGCGTATCTCTGCGCTCTCTGCGTTAAAGGGCTATTTCAACGCAGAGGACGCAGAGATACGCAGAGAGCCGCAGAGAAGAGTAACGTCAGCCTAAAGTAAACGTGAGTCGTGTCACCGACGCTGGGGCGAACTGATAAAGCATACTCGAACCGCTTGCGTTCACTGGCGCGTTCTGTGGTTCGAGGGCGTGTGGGTTCGCGAAACTGTTTCGCGCGTGGAGATCGTTGGCCGTGAGTGTGCGGCTCTCGCCGGCTTTTATCGTTGCCCCGCGGATCGCGATCTCTGTTTCTCTTACCTCCTTGTGGTGCGGGTTTACCACCGTGAGCACGAGCTGCTTGTCCTTGAGCGAAGCTGAGCCGTTCAGTCCCCATAACCCCGCCGTGATTTCCTTTCGCTGCGCGTCCAGTCTTGTGAAACTGACCTTCGGCGCAATGAATTCGGTCCGCAGGGCTGTTGCGCCCGCGTGGGCCATGTACATTTCGAAGACGTGGTAATTGGGCGTGAGGATGAACTTGTCTTCGTAAGTGTGAAAGAGCGAATGGATTGTGTTCACGAGCTGCGCGGGATTGGCCATCGCGACTTTATCCGCGTGACGTTGAAAAGTATCCAGGTTCATTGCTGAAATGAGTGCGTCGCGCAGAGTTCCGGCGTAAGCATAAAGATAGCCGGGCGGAACGTCCGGATCCTGCTTGTGCCATGCGCCCCATTCGTCAACCACCAGCTTCACGCGTCGCTCGCGATCGAATTCGCCCATGACGCGCCAATGGTCCTCGATCAGCGATTCCATTCTGTTGGAGCGCTCGAGTAAGTCGTACCATTCGTTCGGTGTGAAGTCATTGGCGATTTGCTGACCGGTGGAACCGCAATAGTAGTGCAAGCCCCAACCGTAAAGTTTGGCGATCTGCCGTTGTCCTTTTTCAGCGAGGCCTTGAAAGAAGCGTCTCGTCCAGGCGAGGTCGCCGCCGTTTGGACCAGAGCCGATGAGTTTCAAGGGAAGGCCATAGGTTGGAAGCCACGCGGTGAATTTGCGAAACTCGGTCGCATATTCTTCGGGCGTAAAATCTCCGCCGCAACCCCACGACTCATTGCCCACGCCCCAAAAACTCACCTTGTGCGGATCACGAAACCCATTCTTCACGCGCTCGGTCGACAACGTCGTTAGATTTGCCGGCGCGTTGCAGTATTCGAGCCATTCCAAAAAGACGCGCACGTCCCGGCTGCGCACGTTTGCCGCGAGATAAGGCTCGGCGCCAACCATCTTGCAAAATGCGACGAATTCATCAGTCCCGAAATGATTGCTCTCGTACTTCTGCGGACCGTCCTGAAGATCCTCGTAAGCTTTGGTTGTTTTGTATCGTGTGTCGGCCCAGAAGTTCACGCGTGTCGGGCGTCTGTCGCGTGGCCCAACGCCGTCGCGCCAGTCGTACTGATCTGCGAAACAGCCGCCGGGATAACGGATTACGCCCGGCTTTAGGGCTTTTAGACTATCGACAAGCGCTTTGCGAACGCCGTTATAGTTTGGAATTTTTGATTTTTCGCCAACCCAGATGCCGTCGTAAACCACGCCGCCGAGGTGCTCCACGAAGTGACTATAGATGTGGGGCGAGATTGAGCCGATCGGCTCGTCGAGAACTATCTCGATCCGGGAATCAGCGGCTTTGGCGGTTCGTCGCAGGGCAAATGTGGCAACGCTCGTAGCCAGGGCGCTGGCGACGAATGCTCGACGTCCTATGTTTGTCATAAGGGTCTACCTGCAATCTTCTCTGCGGCCCGCAGAATAACGCGACTGGTCATACCTACTATAACGCACCAATGCAATTGGTAAGAGAATAACTTGACAAACTGTGGCAACTGACACAAAATGCGGCCTTCAACTGAGCGGGTTGCTCAATACCATTTTTAAGCACTACAAGTTCATATTCAGGTTCCTGGTTTTCAAACTAATCTAAGCCGATTTCCACGGTGTCTCTTGACCCGATCTTAGTAAATTGGTCAGACCAAAACAGATTTCGAGAGTCGCCGCGATTCACTTGCCGCACCGGGAGTTTATCACTGAAGAGGAGACTGAAATGAGATCCAGATTTCGCCTGCTCGCCCCCATTTCATGGGCGATCGTATTCGTGTTTGCAGCGTTGCTGATACCAATGTCAGCGAGTTCTCAAGAGCTACGCGGAAAGATAACCGGACGTGTCGTCGACTCTAACGGCGGAGCGGTGTCCGGTGCTTCAGTGAAAGTCACTGACGTGTCCAGAGCGGCGACCACCGAGCTGACCACGAATGCTGACGGCCTCTTCGATGCGCCCTACCTCCAGCCTGGCGTTTATCAGGTCCTGGTAGAAGCCTCCGGATTCAAGAAGGCTCTGCGAGACAAGGTCGAAGTCGCGATCAATGAGACCAGCACGCTGACGATAACTCTCGATGTCGGCACGATCCAGGAGACTGTTACGGTCACGTCTGACTCGTCACAACTAAATGCCTCGGATCCGAATCTCGGTCTCACAGTCGATCGGAAGCGCGTCGACGAGCTGCCATCGGTCCACGGTGATCCTTACCACCTTATCAACCTGGCGCCGGGCGTTGCTTACACCGGCAGCACGCGCCTGGACCGTCCGTTCGAGCCGACGCATATCGCCAACTTCGCAATGGGCGGCGCACGCGGAATTCGCAGCGACCTCTTGATCGACGGCGCACCGAGCACTGCTACTGCGAACGCAAACGAGGTGATTGCTTCTTACGTTCCGCCGACAGATTCAACTCAGGAGTTTAGAGTTCAAACTGCGACATTCGATGCTCAGTTTGGTAACACCGAAGGCGGCGTCACCAGCATCGTGACGAAGAGCGGAACAAACTCATTTCACGGCACCGCTTACTATTGGATAGAGCCCGGCGGTTGGGCTGCAAACGACTTCTTTGGAAACGCGAATAGACAGGGCCGGCCGTACAGCTTCTCGAATCGTCCGGGCTTCACCATCGGCGGCCCAGCCTGGATTCCGAAAGTTTATAACGGGAAGAACAAGACCTTCTTCTTCTTTTCCTATGAGAGCATCAACGACTCGCGGCCCCGTTTCGATGCGAACAACATCTGGGCGCCAACCGCTGCTTTGGCGAATGGCGACTTCTCCGCCTTCAAAGATGTCGTAACCATTTACGATCCACTTACGGGAACATTTGCCAACGGGAACACAACCAATCGCACGCCGTTCACGAACAACATCATTCCTGCTGGTCGGATCAACCCGGTAGCGAAGGCGGTCTTGCCGTTCCTCGGTGGGCCAAAGCAGGCGGCGCCGACTGGTTTCCGGATCAATAACAACATTCGCGATTCGACGCTTGCCGAGTTGCTCGATCCGCCGTACCGGAATTACACCATCCGCGTGGACCAGAGTGCTGGTGACAACGATAAGGTGTTTGGCCGTTACAGTTGGTACAACCGCAAGAGTACTTACAACAACTACACCGGAACAGCGTATGTTGGTGACCGGTTCCTCTTCATCTCCAAGCAGGGGATGATTGACGAGGTTCACACCTTCAACGCCAACACTGTCTTGAATGTCCGTTATGGATTCAATCGCTTCATCCGCGGCTCGGATGCGCCTGAAGGCCAGTACGGAATGGACCTTACTACGCTTGGCTTCCCATCTTCTTTCAACAATGCCATAGGCGAAGGCATCCGGCGCTTTCCGCGTTTTGATTTCAACTGCACGGGTTGCACGGGCGCGACAGTTGGCAACGGTCACACGAATGAGTTTCGTCCGGTCAGCAGTCACTTCGTCACGGCCGTTCTAAATCGCGCAACTGGTAAGCACGCCCTGCGATTTGGCGGCGAGATGCGAATCTATCGTGAGGACGACAGCTTCAAGAGCAACCAACAGTCGGGCCAGTTCATTTTCGACAACACCTTCACCCGGCAGAACAGCGCGAGCGGTAACGACTTCGAGGGCCTTCAGGCTTTTGCTTCGTTCCTGCTTGGCTATCCAACCACCATGCAGATCGTACGGGCATCGGATTACTCTGAGTATTCGAAGACGTGGGGTTTCTTTGCGCAGGACGACTTCCGTCTGTCGCAGAAGTTCACGCTGAATCTCGGTGTGCGCTGGGAATTTGAGCAGTCGTTAACCGAACGTCAGAACAAGAGTGTCTCGGGTTTTGACCTTGCCTACACGCAACCGTTTGAAGGGCAGGCCCAGACTAATTTTGGACTGATTCCGGCTAACGATATTCTCAAAACGACGTACGGTCTAACCAGTATCACGGCCAAGGGCGGTCTGTTGTTCGCGGGCAAGGACACAGGCAGTGGTCTATACAACACTCCCAAGGACGGGATCTTACCGCGAGTGGGTTTTGCTTATCAGCTTAACCAGAAAACTGTAATCAGGGGCGGCTTTGGTCTGTATCAGGGATTCCTCGGTGAGCGACGTGGAGACGTGATTCAGCCGGGTTACACCCAGACCACAGTACAACAGCGGACCACTGGTCCAAACGGCGCTCCATTACCGGTTCTGCTCTCGAATCCGTTTCCGGATGGAATCACAGAGCCGAGCGGCAATGCTTTAGGAAAGCAGACTGCGCTCGGGCAGACAATCTCGTTCTTCAATCAGGATCCCCGGGCGGCTAAACAGATGAGGTATACCCTCGGTGTTCAGCGCGAGCTGATGGGCGGCTGGGTCATGGAACTGACCTATCTCGGAGACAAGGGCTACGACATTGAAATCACTAAAAACATCAACGCCGTGCCGAATAAATTTTTGAACCTCGACAATTCGCGCACCGCGGCTCAGCAGGCCAACAATGCCGCGCTCAGTGGAACGGTGCGAAACCCGTTCTGCAACACCGTGAGTGGCAGCACCTGTGCCAGTGGCGCTTTGTTCACAGGCGCAGGCGGGACCATCTCGCGCCGAAGTTTGCTCACGCCATTTCCGGATTTTGGAACGATCAATACAACCAATAACGACGGCGAAAGCTGGTACAACTCCGCTCAGATCACTTTGGACAAGAGATTTAGTAAAGGCTACGGAATTCAAGTCGCCTACACTTTCTCGAAGTGGCTGCAGGCGACTGAGTACTTGAACGCCGGCGATGAGCACCCGTCGAAGGTGAGATCGGACCAGGACGTACCGCATCGCTTCTCAATGAGTTACTTCTATGAGTTGCCGTTTGGTAAGGGACAATACTTTGGCTCGGGTGTCAACAAGTGGGCCAATGCCGTGATCGGTGGCTGGCAGATCCAGGGAACATATACGTATCAGTCAGGCTTCCCGATCACTTTCACGAGTGATGCGTTCTATCTGGGAGGCAAGATTGGACTCGACAAGGATCAACAATCGCTGAGCAGATGGTTCAACACGTCGGCGTTTGTTTCGGCTGCCGGTGGGAATCCGACCTGCGGCGGGATCGTAGGGGCGAGTGCAAACTGTGCTACTCCGGTGGATCACCTGCGCACGTTGCCGCTGCGATTCGGTGACGTCCGCATCGACGCGATCAACAACATGGACATCGGTCTGCGTAAGGATGTGCAGTTGCGGGAGTCGATGAAATTGCAATTCCGAGTTGAATTCATCAACGCCCTCAACCATCCGCTGTTCCCGGCTCCGGCAGTAAACCCGGGGGCGGCGAATTTTGGTCAGGTCTCGGCCTCGAACCAAAATAACTACGCGCGCCGCGCCCAGTTGATGGCGAAGTTCATCTTCTAGACATCACACGCTTAGATAACGCCGAAGGCGTTGGCTAATTTCAGCCCAGGGTTGGAGCGCCAGCGACACCCTGGGACCATTGCATAAAACAACAAAACCCTGAAAGGGTTCGCCAACCGCGGAACCCTTTCAGGGTTTAATCGCATTTATATATCCATACCCAGGGTTCTCGCTTCGCTTCGAACCCTGGGCTGAAATTAGTGAACGCCTTCGGCGTATTTCAAACTCAACCAGTCAAATGCCCCGGCAGCTATTGCCAGCCGCAAGGGCGGAGGTTCGGGGTTGCGCGAGCGACTTCGATGAAGCGAGGTTCGTAGGGCTTCGCGTAGAGATCGATGCTGTGGCGGATGCGGCTGAAGATTGAACAACGCATGCTCTCTTCCGTGAACCGGTCGCGAAGATAGAGCATTGCGTTCGCCTCACCCCAGTATTCGCGGTCTTCCCATATCTCCACAGGCGTGCCGCCAATCTTTGCTACGAGCTCAATTAGCCGGGGATCGTTTGCGTTCCGACCGTTGCTGAAAAAGATCTTGTTGTATTGCGGAATGAGTTGGCTTTGCAGTTGATACGCGATCGCATCGGCTTTACCGGTTCGAATAACATGACCAAACTCGTGAGCGAGCTTTGTTGCCGCCAGCGTGCTTCCCTTAATTCGGTTAATTGACTCTGTAGAGACGAGTGAATTCATCACCGGGAAGTAGATGGGGCTTGGATAACCCTCATCGAGATGTACACCCAGCATGATCGTGGCCGCTATTAATTGGCCAGCGTCGTTCCACTTGTAGCGCCCGGTCGTTGCGCCTTCGGCGTTTTCTTTAGAGACGGCGATGGTCAAGGTGAAGTTGGGGTTATGCTCATACGCTTCCCATTGATTACGGCCCGCCTGCGTCGAAAGGAACTCTCGTTTCCAGTCCTGGTATCGGGCGGCATACTTGGCTGGAACCTCTTCCTTGATGCCACCACTCTCGTCGATTGGTCCGGTTGCGATCTCTTCGATGACACCGTGATACGAGTTTGTCACGACTGGCTTAGGCGCCGTTGAACCTACCGCGCTCAGTAAGAACGACAGTGAGGCGAGTAAGAAAGCTATAGCTACGATGCGCGACGTTTTCATTGGCGAAACCTCAACGTTACCGGCGTTGTTTATTGATGCGGGGCCAGGGAAAATGCGAAGGAGAAATTCTAACAGGCTGGCATGATAAGTCAACGTTTTTGCTCTCTGCGGTCTCTGCGTTGAAATAGTCCTTTAACGCAGAGAACGCAGAGATACGCAGAGGGCCGCAGAGAACTCCGTGTTAATAACGTGAGATCTTGTTCCAGACACTCGGTTCACCGTCGCGACGTATCATCTCGGCAACGAGGAGATACGCTTCTGCGTAAAGCATGCGCATCTCGTCTTGCGTCCGCGGTCGCTGTAGTCGCTGCTCCAGCTCGTCTTCTCGAAGCCGGTCGCGCCCCGCGTAACGCGAGATCATTTGGGACTCACCTGCGAGGTAAAGCGCAAATCCTTCTTCTAGCCAGCGTGGCGCTCGCTTGCTGATTGAATCGATCAGGATGTGCGCCAATTCATGACGAAGCGTAGTGACGAGGACTCCGCGCTGCTTCAGGATCCGCACGGGTTGCAATTCGATCCGATTGCCGAGCGTAGCGGCGGCGGCCCACCACGGCTGGCCCGTGCGGGCTGTGAAGTCGCCGGTGCTTTCATTTAGTCGAATTTCGAGCCGCGGAATATTCGGCGATGTTGATGAGGCACGGCGCAGATAATCGTTGCGCGTCGATTCCAGCGTATTCATGATCTGGTCCACAGTGCGCCGGTCGACGTCGGCGGGATAAGCAAGACGAAAGTTCTCGGAAGAGATGGATAGGAGTTTGAGATTATTGCTGCGACCGGAATAGCTGTAGTCCAGCGTGCCTGGCAAAACGTCGGCCTTCGAATCCGCGGTAATCCTCTTTACGACTGTCCCCGGAAAATATTTCTCGAGAATCTTCTGATAACTTGCGCCACGCGCAGCCATCACGTGCGCGCCTTCCTGACAGAGGCCGAGCCCATGACCGAAACCGCTGCCTCGGAAGATGAAGTTCGATCCTGACCGAGCAATCTCGAATCGCGAACTCTTCAAAACATTCCATCCGAGAGCGCGCCCGACGATGATCTTGAAATCCCAGCCGCGGACAGTCTTGCGATGCTTACCGTCGATCGTGATGAATTCTGCACGGCCTGTTTCATCACGCTTGCTGATTAGAACTTGATCCAGTCGGTTGCCGACATCGGTTCGCGAATCGCTTTGCAGTGCTCGCAGGAGATCGACACGGCTAATGCTATCAGTCCACTTC
>Ga0105238_10008282_pt1 | contig 10398 bp, 6 predicted proteins | sample KBSC34metaG_FD_81526 | JGI IMG/M metagenome (GOLD analysis project Ga0105238, IMG submission 81526) | Corn rhizosphere microbial communities from Kellogg Biological Station, Michigan, USA - KBS C3-4 metaG | ecosystem: Host-associated > Plants > Roots > Rhizosphere > Soil | place: Michigan, USA...
CCTGTCCTGACTCCACGGCTATATTGTTGAAACTAACTTTTGCGAAGAAGTCCTCAAACCGCCATTTTTTAGGGTTATCTGGCTTGGCTTTAATTAATTACGTCGAATATCGTAACACCCTCTAATCAAGGTGGAATTTTTTAGAAATGAGAGAGGCAGGATGAGCAAAAAACAAGGATGGCGGTTAGATGATGGAGAATGGCCGTGGCGGCAAGGACTGTATTCATCATGGATCTTGCCGGGCGTGCTTGAAAGGAGACGTAGCTGTGCCCGAGGACGGGCACTCTCCGGCCGGGGGGGAATACGGATTTTTGGGAGTCAATGGGACATAATGGGAGTTATTGGGAGTTGATTTTTTATGAACGAAATTATCGAGGTCGGGAACGATTCATCGGGATGGCGCAACAGGAGAGGGCGTGTTTCGATGGGCGAAAGATTCTGTCGCCTGATCCCGCTCCGAGCGGGACTCGGCGACGGGCAGGCTCACAGCGCGAACCTGCCTACCATGTGGTTGTACCGGCCAGTTTCTGCTTGCGAAAAAATTGGGGCGGCGCATGATGAGAACAGGCTTAATCCTAATCTTCAACAGTCAGGAATCTTATGAAAACTTGGAGCAACCGGTTGCCGGCCTGTCTGGCGGTTTTCACCCTTCTCAACATCCCCGTTTTTGCCGAGATCAAAACGGAGCAGCAAATCATCGGCCCGCTGGTGGAAGACGCGGGGCGCACTTCGGTGGCAACCTATACCATCAGTCCGCGCGGCCAACACCTGGCGACCATCACCCACAAGGGCAGCCGGCTGGTGGTGATCATCGATGGTGTGCCAGGGCCCAAATGCGACGAGGTGCTGGTGCCAGGCAATTACATCGACCCGCGCCCTTATCAAGTCATGGACGTAAATGAAGTGCCCCGGAACCTGCCGGTGACGTTCAGCAAGGATGGCAAACGGTTCGCCTATATCGTGCGGCAGAGCCAGGAATGGGTGTTGATGGCGGACAACAAGGAGGTGTTAAGGATCCCGGCGGAGGGCACCGCCACCGCCGACCTGCATCTGGAATTCACGGGCGATGACGGCCAGCACCTGCTGTTTTCACACGCGGTTCACGGTGGATATGAGCTGTGGGTGGATGGCCAGAAGTGGCCGGGGTTGTATGCCTCCGGCGGCGGGGGTTCGGCCGGCACGGTGGACCCGGTGATCAGCTCCGACGGGAAGCACATCGCCTACGTGGGGCAAATCGCCCGCGACAAGCAGGCCCTGATCCTGGATGGCGCGGATGCGGGCTACATGGGTGACCATCTGCGGTTCACCGCCGACAGCCAGCATCTGATCTGCATCAATCATTCGCCCAAGGGCGATGCGTTGCTGATGGACGGGAAGTCCCAGTTCACGGCGACACAAATCATCGATTATTTTCTGGCACCGGTTGGAAACGGAATGATCGTCGAGCTGGTACACCGGAATGCGGATGCGAGCATCGGGTACTTTCTGATGGCCAATGGCAAGCCGGTGGACGCCAGTCTCAGCCCGAACGTGATCACGAGCGTGATCTTCAGCCCGGACGGGAAACATTATGCGGCGATCTGCGGCGGGGCGCCGCGGCAGTTCGTCGTGAGCGACGGCAAGAAGGGCCAGGAGTACCAGTCCATTTACAGCAGCATGCTGGGGGCGAACAGCTTCGCCTTCTCGCCGGATTCGTCCAAGCTGGCTTATCTCGCCAGCGCGGCAGGAAAAGAATATGTGGTGGTGAACGATGATGAATCCGACGGCTACGACAACATGAGCTTCATTTTCAGCGGCGACGGCAAGCACGTGGTCTATTCGGGATACGCCGCGGGCAATTCGCACCTGTTTCTCGACGGGAAGCCGCTGAAAGCGCACACGGCCGCGGCGGCCGCGGTCGCCTTCCGCCCGGACAACGCGCATTTTGCGTATGAAGACAAGGACGGGGTTTATTTTGACGGCCAGCCGGCGGGGATCACCAGCAGCCTGGGCAGCGACCATTATACCTTTCTCTTCAGCCCGGACAGCCAGCATGCGGTGACCTTTGGCGCCCGGATCAGTGATCAAAAGTACGGGCTCTTTGTGGACGGCCAACTGGTCTGTCCTTTTGATGGTTCGCATTTCCCGCGTTTTTGCGCCTTCACGCCGGACAGCCAGCACCTGTACTGGTTTATCATCGAGCCGGCGGCAGGAGCGAACGCGGGCCCGGGGAAATATGAGTGGGTCACCTATCTGGACGGGAAGGCGGTGGCCCGTTGCGAAGACAACACCACGGCTTCGGGCATGTTGTACCAGGATTACATGCGGGCGAAGGGTGGCATCACACAACTGGGAAGAACTCCGGCGGCCTGGAACGTCGGTCCGGACGGCATGGTGACTTTCATCGGCCTCGATGATGAGGGGGTCAAACGATTCACGATCACGCCCTCATCGGAAACCAGCGTGGCCACCCTGCTGGCCGGGGTTGGGAAACCGGGCACGACCGGCACGCAACCGGCGGCTCCGGCAACGAGTCCGAAACCGGCCGCGGTGGCGACTCCAGCGCCCGCCGCCAGACCAGTGATGGCCACCCCGGCGGCCAGTGCCGGAAACATTGTCACTAACCAGCCGAAGCCGGTGGCCCAGACCATGGTGATCACCAACAAGGTGGCGGTGGAGATCAATGATGCGGTGGATAAATCCAAGGCGGCGGCGGACGCCTTCAAACATCTGTTCGGCAAGTGACGTGGGTATATCGCTGACCTCAATCTTTTTCGTCGCGGGGATTTTCCCAGTCGGGATAGACCGCCGCCGACAACTGGCCGCGCCGGATGAGTTCCTGCAGATCGCGGATGATGGTGCGCCGGGCGACCTTATGCTCGCGGGCGAGGGCGGAGATGTTGGGGCGCTCGTTGGTTTTTCCGAAGCGCGCGAGGATTTCATTCTGCCGGGCGAGGCGGTCGGTGGACCGGCTCAAAAGTTCCGGCGCATCGATGCGCTGCGAACGTTCCAACGCCTCGAACTGGCGGATGATCTCGGCGCCGGAACATTCCTTGAGCGCGGTTTCGACGGTGCGTCTGAGTTCCCGGATATCGACGGGTTTGGGCAGGCAATAATGCGCGCGGCGCGGTCCCTGCAACGCGGCCATCTGCTGGCGCACCTCCAGGGCGCCGGAGACGATGATGACCGGCACGTGCGGCAGCAGCTCCTTGAATTCGGGCAGGAAATCCAGGCCGCGCTCGCCGTCCTCGAGCACGTGGTCCAGCAGGAGCGCATCGGGCTGGAGCCGCGCCAGGAGCGCCAGCGCGGCGGTGCCGGTCTTCACGCGGGTGAGCTGGTACTGGTCGAGCGCGTCCTCGTAGATCTCATACTGGAGATTGTCGTCCTCGATGATGAGCAGATGTGGTTTCGGGTTCATGATTTCACCGGCAGGATGAGGGTGAAGGTGCTGCCCGCACCCGGGGTGGAGTCGACCGCGAGGCCGGCCTCCATTTTTTTGGCAAGTTCGTAAACCATCGAAAGCCCCAGCCCGGTGCCGCGCCGGGCGGACAAGTTTTTGGTGGTGAAGAACGGCTCAAAGATGCGCGGCCGGATCTCCGGGGCGATGCCGCCGCCGTGGTCGCGCACGGAGACGAGAATGAAGCGGCCGGCCGGCGCGGGCGGCAGATAGATTTCAGGCGGCAGCCTGTCCGCCAGCCGGGTGGACAGCTCGATGCGCTTGCGCCCGGTCATCGCCTCTTCCGCGTTGAAGATGAAGTTCAGCAGGATCTGCTGGACGAAATCGCGCGGGATGGAAATCTCCGGCAGGCCGGGGCCCGGTTCGAAAACCACCTCGGTCTCGTGGAGGAACCGGTCGCCGAGAAGTTTGCGTGTGTCGGCGACGATCGCATTCAAGTCGCCGGGGTCAGCAGGCGCGTCGCCATTGCGGCTGAAGCCGAGCATGGCGTCCACCACTTCCGCGCCCTGTTGCACAACGGTCTGGATGCGCGCGGTCCGGGTGCGGATCTTGTCCGGGTTGTCCACGTTGTCCTCGATGATCTGCGCGGAGCCCTTGATGATGGAGAGGATGTTGTTGAAGTCATGCGCGATGCCGGCGGCCAGCGTGCCGAGCGCGTTCATCTTCTGGCTGTGCAGCAGTTCGTTGTTGGCCAGCTCGAGCTGGCGGGTCCGCTCGGTGACGAGCTGCTCGACCGCGGAATAACTGTGCCGGAGGTGGCGGTGGCGGTTCAAGGCCAGCGCGGCGAAGAACAGCGAGACCACGAGCGCCAGACCCAGCACGAGGACCAGCCGCGCCTCGCGATACCAGGGGACGACGACATTGAACTCCATGGAAGCGGGGGAGTTTTCCAGGTTGCCGTTGTGGTCAAGCGCGCGAACTTGAAAGACGTGCCGGCCCAGCCCCAGCCGGGAAACGGCCACGACCGTCTCGGGTTGGAACGGCGACCATTCGTGCTCGTCCATCCGCCAGGCGAAAAGCAGGTCGCCCGGGGCGGTCTGGTTGCCTTTGTCGCGCCCCTTAAAGTGCAGGGTGATGACGGTGTCCTCCTGGATGTTCGCGTGGTCGAATTCAACGGACAGGATCTCCGTTTCCGGCGCGTCCGTGTCGGCATCCGGTTCGTAGCGGCTCCAGCCGCCGGCGGTTTTGGCGAAGACCGTGCCGTGTTCGTCCTCCTGCAGGGACAAAACATCGGCTGCGGGCAGACCATCGGAAACGCCATTCATGATCCACGCGCCACGGGTGTAGTGAATCAAGCCGTGCGTGGTGGCGGCCCAGAGAGCGCCATCGCGCGTGGCCAGCAGCGAGCGGATGTGACCCAGACCCGGGCCCGTCTCCAGCCAGTTGCGCCCGTCGAACTGCCAGACGCCGGCCGGCGTGGCACACCACACGCGGCCATCAGACGTTTCAGCAAATGCGACCGGCTGTTCGGGTCCGATCTGGTTTGTGGAGGTGAACACACTCCACTTGCCGCGATGCAACCGGGCCACGCTGTTGCCGCCGCCGAGCCACACATCGCCACCGCGAGTCGTGAAGGAAATCTTCCAGTCCGCGACATGTGCCATTTGCGGCGGTGGGGAAATGGGCGTGGCCGGAGGCCCGGTCTCCGGATGCGCTGGCGCCGGCTGCCAGATTTTATCCGGCTGCGGTCCGGCGGACGCCGACATGGCGAACAGCACGGCAGGCAGGAAGACAATGGCGCGCAGGTTCATCCATGCCGAGTATTCCACCGCCGCACCAGACTGTGCAATCAAAAGGAGGGGTGTGCGGCCAGACGCACAGTAGGCACCCCGAAACGGCACGGATAATCTGGGAGAGGCCAATGAAAGCGTTTTTCGCCAGAGCCGGGCCGGGCCGGCGCGGTTTCACATTGATTGAATTGCTGGTGGTGATCGCCATCATCGCAATTCTGGCGGCGTTGCTGCTGCCCGCATTGGCCGCGGCCAAGGGGCGGGCCAAAACCACCGGCTGCCTCAATAATCTGCGGCAGTTTTCCATCGGCTGGAAAATATATGCGGATGAAAACAGCGACGTATTTGTCGTGAACCTGCCGCAGGTGCCCGCGTCCAAGCCTTCCTGGGTCGTCGGACAGCCGTTTTCTGCGAGCCCATCGACCAACCTGTCCTGCATCAAGCAGGGGCTGCTGTTTTCCTACATCGTCAACCCGGCGGTCTATCATTGCCCGGGGGACGAGGCGAAGGTGGGCGGCCAGCCCACTTTGCTCAGCTATTCGATGAACGGCTGGATGGGCAGCCGGACGATGAACGTGCCAGCCGGCAACCCTGGTTACCGGACCTTTGTGCGCGAGGCAGAACTCAACGCCTTGGGGGCAGCCTCACGCCTGTGGGTGCTGATGGATGAGGACATATCCACCATCAATGATGCCTGGTTCAAGGTGACCATGGATGATGCGCAACCCTTTGCCAGCTTCCCCGGCATTGAACATGCCCGCGCTGCCGGGATGAATTTTGCCGACGGTCATGCCCAGGTCTTCAAACTGCACGATCCCACCAGTGTGCCAGGGAAACCCATCAGCGCCGCGAATACCGACTGGATCCTGCTCAAACAGATGACGACAGAGCGTTAGAATTTTTTGGCGCGCCCAAAACACCGCTTGCCTGTTGGCCCCTTTGGATTATGGTCAGCGTGAATCCCGATGAAAATTCACATCAAAGATTTTCGTGCGCGCGAGGGCGCGCGTGTGCGGTTGAACAAGTTTCCCACCAAGACAAAACCGTTTTACCAAACCGAAAGTGCGTACAAGGCGTTGCTGGATGAACATATCGAGGAACTCAGCGAACGCCAGAGCCGGCTCTATGCACAGAACCGCCATGCGCTGCTGCTGATCTTTCAGGCGATGGATGCCGCCGGCAAGGACGGGGCCATCAAGCACGTCATGTCCGGCATCAATCCGCAGGGCTGCCAGGTCTACAGCTTCAAGCACCCGAGCGCCGAGGAGCTGGAGCATGACTTTCTCTGGCGCACCACGCGCTGCCTGCCGGAACGAGGACGCATCGGCATCTTCAACCGGTCCTATTATGAGGAGGTGCTCGTAGTGAAGGTTCATCCGGAGATACTGCAGGCACAGGCGCTGCCCACGGAACTGGTGCATGACAAAGACTTCTGGGAAAAACGGTATCGCTCCATCAACGACCTCGAAAAACATCTGCACCGGAGCGGTACGCGCATCGTGAAATTTTTCCTGCACCTGTCGAAGGAGGAACAGCGGAAACGGTTCCTGGCGCGGATTGACGATCCGAAGCGCAACTGGAAATTCAGCCAGTCCGACCTTGCCGAACGTGGTTTCTGGAAGGAATACCAGCGCGCCTACGAAGAATGCCTGTCGGCGACCAGCACGGAACATGCGCCGTGGTTCGTGGTGCCCGCCGATGACAAAAAGAACGCGCGCCTGCTCATCTCCCAGATCGTCCTCGACACGTTGAAAAACTTGAAGCTAGAATATCCGAAGCCCGATAAACAGAGGTTGAAAGAGCTGGAGGCTTTGCGGCAAAAGCTGGTTCGCACCAAATAAAACGCTGCGGGAAATCTTCCTGCCGCTCAGCTCATCAAGGCGATCCACACGAGCAACCCGGCCAGCGCGGCGAGCGTGACGGGAATTCCCAGGCGCGCGAAACTCCAGAAAGAAATCTTTATCCCCATCTCGTGAGCCTGTTGGACGACGATGAGGTTGGATACGCTGCCGATGACGATGAGGCTGCCGCCAAAACTATTGGCCAGCGCCAAGGCATACGCGGCGGATGGTTGTGTGAAATGCACGACCTTCAACAGCAGCATGACCGCCGCAGAGTTGCCGATGAGGTTGGACATCGCCGCCGTCGTCACGGCCAGATTGCCGGGCGAGTTGAGATCGAATCCGCCCTGCGCCAGCCAGTGCACAGCCCGGTCGCCATAGCCGGTGGACTGGAACGCCCCGGCGATGACGAACAACCCGATAAAGAGCACCAGAATCGGCCAGTCCACCAGTCCGAGCAGGTCGTCGGTACGAAATTTGGTGCTCGCGAGGTGAATACCGGCTACCGCGAGCGCAATCACTTCCTTGGGCAATGATGTGAAAAACAGACCGATGGCCACCACGAGAATGATGATTCCCTTGAGGGTGTGAGGCCGGTCGTAGGGATACGTTTGTTGGGGCAAACCGGTGACCACAACCGGTGGCGCCTGCAAGCGGTTACGCGACATCAGCCAGATGATTCCGTACGCGGCACCCATCGCGATGATGACCGGCACGCTGCTCCACAGCAGGTAGCGGCCGAAATCCAGATGTGCAATCTGGCTGATCATCATGTTCTGCGGGTTGCCGATGAGCGTGGCTCCCGCGCCGATGTTGCTGGCAATGGCCAGCGCAATCAAAAAAGGCACGGGGTTAAGCTGCTTGCGCAGGAGCGCAACGCTGACGATGGGCGTGAAAGCGAAACAGACAATGTCGTGATTGAGAAAGGCGGACAGCCCGCCAGTCGCCATCATCAGGATGAGCAGAAACCGGGCGGGATGCCCAAGTCGATTAGCGATGGCCCCGGCAATCCGGTCATAAAACCCAGACAGGCGAAGCTGGGCGGAGATGACAAAAAATCCAAACAGCAGGCAGATGGTCGGATGGTTGACATAGGAAACCGCGTCTGCCGTGGTGATGCCGCCGAAGATCATCAGGGCGATCGCCCCCAGCAAGGCGATGCCAACACGGTTGAGCTTCAAGCCGGGCACATGGCCCATGGCGATCCCAAGGTAGGTGATCGCGAAGATCAAAAGGATGAGCGTGGCCGGTTGCATTTTCCGGAATCAGACTAATCGAACCCTGCACCGGCGCACGGTTTATCCGCGGGTAAACCAGGTCAACGACAACCGCCAGCCGCGATTTACTTCGCGAGATAATTCTCCACCGGCTCGGCACCCAATGTGCCTTTCAATTTCTCCAGGTATGCGGGCGACTCGATCTCTTCGAGCATCTTGCGGGCATTCACCAGCTTGTCGCCGATGCCCATGGATTCCGCGATGTCACCGTGGCTCGGCCTGCGCAGGAAGGCGGAGAGATAATCGACGTGCCGACGCCAGAGGTTGCGGTCCACTTTTTGCTTGGCCACCAGGCGGGCCGCGTACCAATCACTTGCCAGTAACGCTTCACGTGTGAACAGTTTCCGGAATTCCGGATCTTTCAGGCCCTTGCCGCTCCACGAATCGTTCTTCATGATGTGCAACAAAGCCTGCAATGGCGGGCAAGCCTGCGCGACGCTGTCGTCGTTGAAGTACATTTGCGCGACGCGCCTCTGCGTGGTCACGATGTTATCCATACCATCGGCGAACGTGTCAATGTCCTGCAGTTCCGGCTTGAGCATGTCGGGCGTGAACACCGCGTGCGGATGGTTGAACACGCGGCCGAAGAAGAAATGCACAAAACGGTCGTTGATGCGCCAGCCGAGGCGGCTCAGGTGCACGGGCTTGCCGTTGTGTGAGAAATCCTCGAGGCGTTCCAGAAAGCGATTCGCGATCAAAAATTTTGGGTCACGTTCCTCCGGCGACATGCGCGAGAACACTTCTGGAACGATCAGGCTGACATCGTGGTCCACGCGCACCTTGGGCCCCACGTAACCGGCAGCGGTCACAAAACCGTTGTGCCCGGCGAGGATGAACGATACCAGCGCGTTGTTCAGGTCGATGATGGGCGGCAACGCGTTGAACGGCCCCTTAGTCAGCGCGCCCTCCGAACCCGCGCCGGTGGTAGACGGCGACTTGCCCGTCATACTACAGATGAACTCCATGAACAGCTCGGGCAGTTCCATGTAATGGATCGGATTGTAGCACGCGAGCGAACGGATGCCCTTTTCTGCCGGGTTGTTGCGCCGGCCCGGCAACACGGCGTGCACCGGCGTCAGCACGGTGGCTTTGGCCGGGATGCGCCGACGCAGACGCGCACCGACTTCCGCCACGTATGTCTCGACCGGTTTCACGAGGTCGGGGCGCTTTTGCAGGTAGCGCGGATTTTTGCTCGGCTTGCCGTCCACAAGGCGCGGATGTGCCGAAGAGACGATATAGCTGGGCTGGCCGGAGGCTGCAAAATTCCGGATCAGATTTTGCATCGGGAGCGTGAACTCGTGGAAATGGATGGCATCTTCCACCAAATCCACGGCCTGGGCATGGGTCAAAGGCTCGTAGTTCGAGAAGAAATTATCGTTCCGCGCAAAATCCTGTTCCGTCTGTTTATCGTAGCCACGGTGGATGGCGTCGTCCGGGCGCTGGAAGAGGCGTTGTTCACAGTTTTGCACGATCTTGACCACGGAATTTTGGTCCGCGCCCGGAAGATGCTTCAGCCGCGCCGCCGGCACGAGTGTGGAAGCCGTGATGTCGTCCTCCAATTGCACCTTTTCCGCCGGATGGAAATCCTTGCGCAGGCCGAATGTGCGCCACGCACCATCCTGATCAAAGCCGATGCGGAGCCGCGTCGTGACGAGCACCTTGTTGTTGAACTTCAGCTCGTAACCCGGCTTGCCATTGATGATGTCCACACTGAAGCGGTCGCGCCAGTTCACGCCCCAATCCGGCTTGTAATAGCGCTTCACCACAAAGACCAGTTCTTTGATGTATTGCGGCACGGTCTTGAGCCACGTGTTATATTCCGCCGTATAATCCTGGTCGTCCGGAGTCAGCAGCTTGATGACGGAACCAAGCGAGCGTTCCGCGGAAAGCACGGCGCGGTCGTCCTTGCGCGAACGGTCCACAAAGCGGTTGGAATAATCGCGGTTCACCAATTCTTCCACCAGGTCGAAGTCCTTTTTCAGGTCGGCCACGAACACCGGGCCGGTGAGGATCGCATCCGTAATGGGCTTGGAGATCTCGGATTTGCCACCGCCGGAGACGGTGCAGGGTTTGTGGCACACGAGGCCCTCCGCCGCCGTGCCGACGAGCCGCCA
>Ga0105238_10008283_pt1 | contig 10396 bp, 6 predicted proteins | sample KBSC34metaG_FD_81526 | JGI IMG/M metagenome (GOLD analysis project Ga0105238, IMG submission 81526) | Corn rhizosphere microbial communities from Kellogg Biological Station, Michigan, USA - KBS C3-4 metaG | ecosystem: Host-associated > Plants > Roots > Rhizosphere > Soil | place: Michigan, USA...
CATTCCCGCCGCAACCGACTACTAGAACTCGGACCTCGCGCCGCAACAGTTCGGCGGTAAGCGTGTGCATCGTTATCCCCCTAATCGTGATTCACGCGCTGCGAACTCCAAGAGCGTCTCGTTCGCCGGAGCCAGGTGCTCGATGGGAAACGGTTTTCGGCTTCCCGATAGACTCGCCCACAGTCCCAAGAATCCGCCAGGATGGGAGGTGAGCCGCCGACTGCCCGTCTGATGCGTGAATTCACTCTGAAAGAACGCCTGCTCCCAATGTGGAATTGTCGCGACTCCGGCATCTTCCGGCGATCGCATCGTTCCTTGGCGGTCAGGCCATCCTCGCCGTTTACATTGAAGTACGGCGCCACCCGCAGCTTCGTCGTAGGCTTGGGGCGCGCATTCTCCAGCATTGCGCGCACCCACAGTTCCTGCCGGTTACGCACCACACGAGTGGCGGATGCGGGAACCTCTTGCGGTTCAACGTCTGAGTATCGTCGGCGGTCGAACGGAAGAACATCGTTCGGTACGCCGCCGGCGTCCACCACACGACGGCTTCCGCCGTGCGGATAAGCACATTCTCCGGGAGGACCTCTACTGGAATGCGTGACCCGGCTCAAATTCCGCTCGGACGCAAATGTTGATTATTGCCAAACGGGTCCCTTTGAGGCTTTAGAATCAGTGCGCTTTTGCGCTTGTGTTAACCGAACCATCGTTCGTCGAGTTCTATTTGGGGAGCCGAAAACACTCTCTGATATCTCTGCTTCAAGCAAAACGCTTGCGAAGTGCAATCACCGGAGCCCAACTGCGAATGACGTGACGGTGGCATCCTCCGGGCCAATCGATCGTAGATCCTTGGCCAAGCCAAAGTCGAGCACCTTGACCCGCCCATCGCGCGTGATCATGATTTGGCTTCATCCGCTTCGTTTCCTCCCCCTTATGCAACTCAAGCTACGAGGTCTCTGACTCTTTCACCGGTGGGACTTATCCCCACTGAACATGCCAGCCTTTCGCTGGACGCACTATGGTGAAAATACTCCAAGGATCTGACCACGCTGTAAGATAACCTTCAGCATGAGAAACGGTAGACGGCTACGACTTCTGGCCTACGTGAGCGGCTCGGTGATCCTGGGAGGCAAGCGCCCTGTCTGATCCACCGGTCCTGTAACGTAATAGGACTCTCCGGGATCTAATCAACTAGCCCGAGGTCCGAGATTGATCTGTTGTCCTTCTGTAATGCCAAGAGGAGTGCCCATGAAGAAGCCATACGTGCAGGCGAGTATATTTGTGTCGTTCGCGATGACTCTGCTCGCGCAATCAGCGGTGCAGCAATTCAACGCTGAAGTTCCCGACGCGTTCGGCAGTGTCGCTGGCCGAGTCGTGCTCGCTGGCGACCAACTAGTGTTTTCAAGCGACAGCAAACCAGCTGCATCTTTTAGCGCAACGCGGCGCGACATTCAGAATATCAGCGTGGAAGGCAATGTGATTGCGATTCAGCTCCGCAATCCTATACGAGATGCGTCGGGGGAGAGAACTAGGCTAGCGCTGAGAGTCTCCGATCAATCCGCCACTTCCGCCATCAGTAGCTGGTTCAACCGTGGTTCCTCCTCTTCTGCAGAGATCCCTCAGGGTCTCGCTGCTGAAGCTCTTGCGGGAAAAGAACCCTCATCTGAGTTACGAAGCTATCAGGCACATCACCAGAAGAAGTTCGGAGGATCTAAAGGGCGGTTGCTTGTGACCAACAGTGGTTTGGCCTACGAATCGATCGACGATGTTAAAGATTCAAGGCGCTGGGAATTCCGTGACATCAAAGAACTCAAGCTGCATAGTCCATACGAGCTGGAAGTTGACCCGTTCACTGGCGACAAGTACAGCTTTGGGGTTGAGGGCCAGGGCATGAGCAACGGAGACTATCAGGACCTGATCGATCGGGTTACCAAGGCGCGGGTGGCCCCGCGGAAATAGGACAACGCGCCTACCTTCTTCTCAAGGAAGCGATTGTATGCCATCTGACCCTAAGTTACCTCCGCCGGATCCTCTTCGGCGCTTGTTCACGCGGAAGCCCGTGAGATACACTTCTCGAACAACTCGCGCCGCCCCTCATACTGCGAGTAAGTAGGATTGCGGGATCTTAAACCAGTCCTCGCCGTAAGCGGCGTCTTTACGTTTGGCGACGATGCCTTCCAAGTCTTGCTCGCAGACGCGATTGAACAATTGGCATCCTACAGATTCGACGTGCTGCGCTAGCAGAATATCTGGGTGTCCTAGCATAATGCGTTCGAGTATTTGCTTCCGTTGAATCAAAGCGAGAGGAACCAGGTCTTCGCTTTCGTGCCAAAACAGTCGAAAGCGTAAAACACCGGCACGCCACGACGCCGCAAAAGATCATAGAATCGCGGGTGTCCCAGACAGCGTGACGATTTCGCCACGAGAGTGATTTATACAGAGAAGCGAACGATCTGTACACGTTGCCGCGGCGGGATCCACGACGAACTCGGAACCCTGCAGTGCTTGCCTACGTTTAGAAAGCGTTTCCAGATCGAGTTTCGGCACTACGGGATCCCTCGGCCCGGTGTGGCTGGCCGTATGGCCAAAAAACTCAAACTATCCGCTGCAGAGTAAGATAGACGGTCAGCATGCGGAACAGTAGGTGGTTGCGACTCCTAGCTTATGTCAGTGGCTCGGTGAACCAGGAGCTTCTGTTGCGGAACGAATATCTGGCCGCTGAGAATCGAATCTTGAGAGCCAAGTTGCCGACGCGGTTGCGTCTGGGCAGTCCGGAGCGCCCGACTCTCGCCGAGATCGGAAAACGGCTCGGGCAAAAGGCGCTTCGGGAGGTCGCCTGCGTCGCGAAACCCGACACGATCCTGGGCTGGTATTGACGGCTCGTTGCCCAGAAGTTCGACGGCTCCAAACACCGACAGTATCCCGGCCGTCCTCCAGTTTCAGCGGAAGTTGAAGCCTTGGTGGTCCGGGTGGCGCGAGAGAACGCCGGCTGGGGATATGACCGAATCGTTGGCGCCCTGGCCAACCTGGGTCATCACGTGTCCGATCAGACGGTGGGGAACATACTCCGTCGCCATGGTATCGCTCCGGCTCCTCAGCGAAGCCAAATCACGCCATGGAAGGACTTTCTCGCCGCTCACATGAATGTATTGGCCGGTTGTGATTTCTTCACAGTCGAGGTGCTCACTTGGCGAGGGCTGGTGTACTACGTGCTGTTCTTCCTTCATCTAGAAAGCCGCCGTGTGAGCGTGGCCGGGATCACGAGACATCCAGATCAAGAATGGATGGAGCAGATTTCATTCATGTCGTTATGTTTTGCACGATCGCGACACGAAGTTCCGTGCCTCGTTTCGTTCGGCGCTGGCAAGCGGCGGCGTGAAAACGAATCCCACTGCCAGCCAAGAGCCCAAATTTGAATGCATTCGCGGAACGATGGGTTCGCTCGGTCAAGCAGGAATGCCTGTCCAAGTTGATCCTATTCGGTGAGGGTCCGCCGGCGCGCGTCCTGACTGAGTACAGCCGACATTATCACAGCGAAAGAAACCACCAAGGAAAACGTAACAGGCTACTCTTCCAGATAGGAGCAACGAGCAACTCCGGCAGAATAACGCGATTGAATGTCATCACCGACTCGGCGGCCTGCTCAAATACTATAAACTTGCCGCATGAATATTTTGATCAAACGGCTACCGTTCCGCGCGGTATTCCATATCTTTTTAAGGAGTGCCGGAATCCCGATTAGAACGTGAACCGGGCGATCAGCGTACCGGTGCGGCCCGTGAGCAGAGGTGTGCCGAGACCAGAGCTCACAGCTGTAGGCACGGCGGACCCAGTGGTCAGGGTGCCTGGCGTGGCGTAAGCGTTGATGACTCCGTACCCGGCGGTATAAATCCCCAGATTATTCTTTGTCGCCGCGTTCTGCGGGTTCGTGGTGGCCGGGTTTGGCATTAGGGTCCGGTTAAAGATGTTGACGAACTCGGCTCGGATCTGGAGGCTCATTCTTTCCTTGATCCGGAAGTTGCGGCTGAAGTTCGCGTTCTCCGTTGGATGGCGTGGGCCGCGGAAATTGCTGTTGAGCGTTCCCGTCGCTGTACACGTTGTGTTGGTGGGGCAGGGCGTCCATGCGAGCGGATTCAGCACCTGTTGCAAGTACGGATTGTAGCTATGGATATTGTTGATGTCGACATTGTACAAAGGCTGGCTCGCAACTCGTACGTCCTGGCTGGCTAGGAAATTCGCCGTGGGACTAGCTGGAGGCGTGAGAAATTGGCCGCTTTGGTAGAGCGCGTAACCCCCGATCTGCCAACCTTCCGTGATAGCGTTCTCGATCTTGTTCAGGAATGCGGCTTTCGGCACGGTGTAGGTGAAGTTGAAGGTCAGCGTCTGTGGTGGGATCTGCTGCAATGCCCACGCACTGCTGGCGGGGTTGAAGAAGTCCTGCCGGTTCGCCAGAGTGAAGCCCTTGGCCCAGGTGTATGCGCCACCGGCTTGCAGGCCGTGCGAGAAGCGCTTGGTTGTCTTCATTTGTAAAGAATCGTACCTGGAATCACCAGTTGCGGATCCCGTGGGGCCAATCGCCCCGAACTGTGGGAAGGGGACAATGGAATTCTGCAGCGTGGTACTGGTCGGGAAGCCGGCATAGGGGACAAGATTAGTGATGCCGTGCGTTGCCTCATTCTTAATCACCGCGGGGTTACTGATCGACTGGCTCAACAGGTTGCGGTCGGCATTGTTGTCGTAGGCCGTGCTGGCGCAGACTCCGCCTCCCGTGGCACATGGGCCGGTTCCCGGGTAGGGGAACAAGCCATAGGCTGCGTACTGTTGCGGGGAGATTTGGCTCAGTTCGCCCAGAGCGCCGGTCAACCAAACGGCACGGTTGGCCACGTAGGACGCCTCCATCAAGAAATTCTTGGTAATCTCCCGCTGGATGCCAATGCTCCATTGGTTGATGCGCGGCGGCCGGTTTTGGTTCGCGTCGGGCATAAACGGCTTAGGGGCTGTGGTGCCGAGATTCGGATAGATGTTTGGATCGGTGACGGGCCAAACCGGTGAACTGATGGCGCCCGGAGCCTCAATGTTTACGAATTGCGCACCAGCGGGAACATACGACGGGCTGTTGGCGGCCACAGAATAGGTTCCGGCGGAACCGACCACAGCACCAGCCGCCCAATTGGCTGCCGAGACGGAAGCCACCGGCGAGAACACGACTCCCCATCCGCCGCGAAGCACCGTCTTGGAGTTGATCTGATACGCGATGCCGATCCGCGGCCCAATCGCATAAGGATAAGTCGGCTGGTAAAATTGGCAATTGCAGGTGTTGGCGTACAAGGTCGCCCCGGGGCGCCCCCCGGCATTGGCGTTCGGCGTAGTCATATCGAACTGTCCCAGGCGCCCGTATTGCTCATGGGGCGTAGTGGCCAAATCCCACCGAAGGCCGTAATCCACGGTGAGCTTACGGGTCACCTTCCAGGAATCTTGAAGGTATATTGCCCACTGCTGATAACCCAGACGCTTATCGTACTGCGGGGTCTGGCTCGTGGAGTTATAGTCGCCCAGCAGCCAACTAGCGAAGCCGAAGCCGGTAGAAAATCCGCCGAGGCTATTGGCCGGAGTGAAGGGCGCCGAGGTCGCATTGGTACCGGTCGCCAGCGTAACACCGGAATAGCTTATTTCGGGCGTTCCCTGTAAGTACATCTCGGCGCCAAGTTTGTAAGTGTGCTTTCCACGAACCCACGTCGCGTTCGAGTTAAAGGTAGGCTTGATCTCGTGCCACTGACTCTGAATTTGACCGGAGGTTCCCATGTTTTGCATGCCTCCGTAAAGGGCGCTCGACGTCCCGGTAATGGAGGGGAACTGGCGCTGTTGTACAAAGCCAGTGAGCCCGAAAGACGTGGGGTCAAAACTCGTGAACGGCGCTTTGTCATTGAAAAGGCTGTAATACATCCCCGCGCCGATGTGCAGCAGGAGGGTCGGCGTCAGGGTGCGGTCGTAGTTCAGCCGCTCAACCTGGGTGTTATAAAATGTGCCCCGATACCCGCCGATCTCAAGGGGTAGTCCGTCCGCGCCGCCGAGCCCAGTCGAGAGCGTGGTCTCGGTGTTGGTCTTCTGATAATAAAAGGACACCTTGTCCTTGGCACTGATATTGTGATCGATCTTAAATGAAGGGATGTCCGAGTATCGTTGGCCTGGGATGATCCCGGCGTAATTCCCGGTAAGATTGGAGTTCTGCGCCTTCACCCCCGTCGTTTGGAGCAGAGCTAGAAAGTTCTTCGTGGTCTGATCGAAGCGGACCGGGTCAATCTTGTTGCCGGGAAACGGCAGGGCGTACGCCTGTCCGGCCAGAGGACCGGAGGTAGCAACGTTTCGCGTGGCCGGATCGTAGATCGTATTCGCGAACAGCTGGTTGCCCAAAGGGTCCAACTGTGTCCCACCCAAGGGCGTTGTCGGAATCCCGTAGGTGGCGCAGAGACTGCAAGTTCCGGTGGGTGAGATCGCGGAGAAATCGCCATTCAAATAAGCCGCCGCGGGTACCGTGTCGGTAAAGGAGTATGTCGTGGTCTCGAGGTACTCCTCGTAGTTGAAGAAGAAGAAGGTCTTGTTGCGCCCGTCATAGATTTTGGGGATGTAGATGGGGCCGCCCAGGGTGCCGCCGAAATCATTGCGGCGGTTTACCGGCCGGAGCTTTCCCACGCCTGACGCATTCACAGTGAAAGGATTGCCGGCGTTCAAGAATTCGTTGACAAAGTAGTCGTAGCCGGTGCCGTGATATTGGTTTGTGCCGGACTTCATGTTGAAGTTCATCATCACGGAGCCCACAGTTCCAAATTCTGGGGCGTAGTTGCTGGTCTGGAACGCAACCTCCTGAATCGCGTCCGCGCCAGGCTGGGCGCTCGCGCTATATGCCGGCAATATGTGTTGTGTCGCGTCCTGGCCTTCGATGCGTATGGATTGTGAGGCGCTCAGACCGTTGAAGGTCATGCCATAGTCGGCGACGTAACTACTCATGCCCGGAAGCGACTCTATCACATTGAACGGATTACGAACACCGGCGACGCCGGCGTTAGCGGTTCCGATACCCAGCAGAGGAAGATCGTCGATTTCCTTCAGCGTGACGTAGTGGGCCAACTCGCCGGTTTGGGTCGAAAGCAGTGTAGATTCGGCGGTGACGGTCACGGACTCTGTGGCGGTGCCCACCTGCAAGGCGATGTTTTCCAGCAGGACTTGCGTGGCCCTCATGGCGAGGTTCTCGTGTGTGTAGACCTTGAACCCCTGCACCTTAAGCGTGACAACGTAGGTGCCGACCGGCAAGTCCGGGATCGTATAATCCCCCGTGTTAGTCGATACGCCGCGAAAAACCACACCCGTTTCCGTGTTCCTGGCTTCCACGGTCGCGCTTGCGACAACCGCACCGTTCTGATCGATAACAGTGCCGGTGATGGTTCCGCTGCCCACTTGGCCGAATAACGTCAAGCCGACAAGGAATAGACACACCAGAACTAACTTTGAATGCATACATTTGCCCCGTTTCTAAACTCCGCTAACTTCCGAGCACGAGCCCACTCAAAGATCTGCGCCTTAAAGACACCACGCGGCAAAGGCCATGGTTCGAAAAATCGGAGCTTCGCGTCGCTACGAACCAGTTCGTGAAGGCCTACGAGCCATACGCTCCTGGCCCTTCGCGAAAAAGTCGTCCGACCCCCCCAAGCCAACCACCTGAGCCGCAGTTCAAAACCGAACCACCCGACACGAATCGCTCGGTATGCTATCTCAACTGGTGGATCATGTCAATAACTTTCTTGAGGCCGACTAAAGGAGTTGCATCGGGCTTGAGATGCGGGGATCTGCCGCAGGATCTCCACAGCACGAATGCCTCTGGCGCTGAGTGATCAGGCACGTGACCTGCGCCCCGGCCGTATCGGGTCATCTCACTGGAGTCAGCGGTGTCCCTTCGCCGCGCAACCCAGACACTGAATTGCGTATGACAAACTGCGGCGGCAGCCGATCCGATAATGCGCGCGTATTGTCTACTTGCTCGGCAACCGTCCCTGTACGGGTCTGCCTCTGCGCATTACTGGTGTGGACTCGTCGCGTTGCCCTCGTAGGTGCCCGTACCGGGTCCGGGAAGTTCGTCGCTTCGCGGTCCCGTATAGCGGGCGATCTGGAGTCCTGTCTTGTTATCCAACCAGTAGATCAGCCCATCCTTAAAAACCGGATACGTCCGGGCGATGCCGTGCGGCAGGGTCAAGGCGTATCCCACCTCCCGCGGCGTCTGCGGTACAGAGATGTCGATCACGCGCAGGCCGTGCGCGTACCAAGTATTGAATACCAGGTTCTTAAAAACGGTGGGATTATGATTCTGTTGGGCACTGATACGGTACCCCGCCTCGTTCGGCTGCTTGAGGCACACGTCCAATTGATTGTCGGGAATCGAGAACGCGCCTACCATTATGGGCGTTATCTCCGATTCCACCGACATCATTCGGGCGTAATTCAGGGGACAACCGCCATTCTCGTCGGTGATCCAAACGTATGCCGGGTACCCCTTGGCGTTCCCCTTCACTTGGGCGGGCCGGTTCGGGACAAATACAGCGCTATGGGTGCCGGTCGGGGTCGCGTCCACCGGCGGATAGACGTCGAAACGCGAGCGGGTCAGTAAAACCAAATAACGCTCGACCTTGGCCGCGGCTGAGGTGTTGGATGCCAGGATCGCCTTCAACCCTGGATCGTTGTTTATCACCATGTGTATGCAGTCATTGGCGAGGGCGGGAAGCTTGGAAGCGTCGATCATACCGCTGACCGAGGCGATCGTCGAGCGCTGGTTGCAGCCGGCCCTGCCCGCGGCCAGCTCGGAGTTCTTATGGTGCGCAATCGCGTCCGAATCCAGCACGTAGAAACCGGCGGTGGTGCCCGCCACGTACACACGCTCTCCGTTGTCCAACAGCGAAATCGAATGCAGCCGGTTTTGCTCGTTGTTCTGGGAGTTCCCCCCCCGGCCGGCGAGGTTCTTGTTGTCGCTGAAATCGAGAAAGCGCCCGTCTGAGAACAAGCCGGTGGCGTCGGGCTTCTCATTTACCGGTGGGCCGCCCACTTCCTGCAACGTGAAGGTTCCGAGCAATATGGGCTTAGGCAGCATCTCGCCGGTGTCCTCGTCCGTCACTGCCAAGGCAGTCAAATCGGGCGTTTTCAAACTGGGAAAATCGGTATCCGGCAGTCCCGAGGTCCAATTGGTCACGTAGGCCAGGACGCGGTTTGTATTCACGGGATCGTGCCACAGAAAGAACTCGTGCGACTGGCCGTGGAAGTCGAAGAAATCGCTCTTGGCGACCGGCAGACAGGTATTCGGGTCGATGCGGTAGGCCTCGAAGTGGCCGATGGTCCCGGTTCCGCCGTTGCGAAGCAGGATGAAGCGATCCTGCCCCCCGGAGGTCTTATAGACCAGGGCACGAAGCTCACGGTCGTCGAAACCCTGATTGCCTTCAAAGTTGGCCGGAATCTCGCCCACTTGCACTGGGGGCTGTTTCTCCGGATTCGGCTGGATCTTGAAAATGTTAACTGCGTGCCTGCGGCCCGCCCCGTTCTGATGGCCCGTGAAGATGCAATTACCGGCAATACCAAGACCGCGCCCATCGCCCGCGCCATCCAGGTCGCCGCCCTTCCAGGCCCCCGAGGCCGGATCCTTTTCCGACGGCACCGTGATCACCCAGTGCACGCGCTCCATATTCCGGAACAGGTGCAGGTCTTTTTCCAGTTTGGCGAAGCCTGCTCTTGCATCCGCTTCCGAGGACGTGGGGTCCGGCTTGCCGTCGCGGTTGACGCGGACGGAAGGCATTTCTCCGGTCGGCGTGGCAAACGTCGACGGCTGGCAGCCCGCGGGGTCCTTCGAGTGGTCGACGCACTGTGCCACGGTGGGGCTACTCAGAGAGGCAATAGCCAGACTCAAACAGCAGATATAAATTTTAGGATTAATTGCCATTCTATGCTCCTCCTATATTGAATAAATTGCAACGATGGTTATACCCTGAGATGCCGACGTTGTCAAGAACTTGAAAATAAAACGCGAGACCAAAACTTGCATGGCAAGGACTCGCCAGTTTACGGCGGAGGCGATTCGCCGCCCGTTCGCTCGCCCGGCTACCTTCACAACCAAAACGAAGCGTGGTACACTTTCTGCCGTCGGCGGATGCGCGACGCTAACCAGAGGGAATCTATGAGAAAGAAGAAACTCCCTGCCATTCTGATTCTGGCGCTCCTGCTCACCTGCTCCTTCTCCGCGATTGCGTTCTTCGAGAGCGTTTCAGCCCAGGATTCGGCTCCCGACGAAGCGACTGCCTGGGTTTGCCCCATGCACTCCGAGTACACGGTGGACGTCCCCGGCATCTGTCCCCGGTGCGGAATGAAG
>Ga0105238_10008284_pt1 | contig 10396 bp, 3 predicted proteins | sample KBSC34metaG_FD_81526 | JGI IMG/M metagenome (GOLD analysis project Ga0105238, IMG submission 81526) | Corn rhizosphere microbial communities from Kellogg Biological Station, Michigan, USA - KBS C3-4 metaG | ecosystem: Host-associated > Plants > Roots > Rhizosphere > Soil | place: Michigan, USA...
AACAGCGACGTCAACACCGCCGGCACGACCCCCGCCGTGGCGATCGCCAGCCGCTGCCGCCGCTCCCGGCCCGCGCCAGCCTTGCGTTCGCCCGGCGCCCGCTCCAGCCCCCGGTGACACGCCTCGAGCGCGACGATGTCCGCGTCGACGGCCATTCCAAGCGCGATGCCGATACCCCCGAAGCTCATGACGTTGGCCGCGATGCCGCCGAGCCGCATCCCCAGGAACGTCAGGGCCAGGATCACGGGCAGGGTCAAGAGAGGCACCACCGCGCTGCGAACGTCGAGCAGGAACGCGAGCGTCACGATCGCGACGACCGCGATCTCCTCGAGCAACGCCCGCCCGAGCGTGCCTTCGACGTGGGCGGCGAGCGCGGAGCGATCCGCGAACGGGACCACGTCGACGCCGGTCGGCAAGCGGGCTCTCACGCCTTCGAGCGCGCCCTTCGCCGCGCGGGCCACCCGCCTCGGATCGGCGCCCTGGTGCGCGACCACGATCCCCGCCACGGCCGCGGTGCCGCCGAAGTCGACGAGCCCGATGGGCATCTCGGGCGTCGTCACGACCCGGGCGAGTGCGCCGAGTGTCAGCGCGCCGCCGTGCGCCGCCGCATCCGGTGGCGCACGGATCACGAGCGACTCCAGCGCGCTGGGTGGCCAGGCGACCGATCCCTCGGCCGCTGCGCGCAACGGCGCCACCAGATCCGTGAGCGCAAGCCCCGCCTCCGCCAGCCGCGCCCGATCGACCTTCACGGTGAGCCCCTCCGCGCCGCCTCCTGCGGTGGCCACCTCGGCCACGCCCGGCAGGGTCGCGAGCGCCGGCCTCACGACGTCCTCTTGCAAACGCCGCAGCGTCGCGAGCGGCGTGACCCCGCGTCTGTCGACGAGCGCATACTCCAGGACCCATCCCGTGCTGGACGCGGCCGGGCCGACGCTGACCCGGATGCCCGCCGGCAGGCGGGACCGCAGCGCCTCGATCCTACGCCCGATCTCCTCGCGCCCTCGATCGAGGGCGCGGGCCGCGGGGAACACGACGTCCAGGAACCCCATCCCGGCCATCGAGGTCCCGCGCACCGTGCGGGCGCCGGGGACGGCGGCGAGCTCGGACGTCAGCAACTGCGTGATGCGCGCCGAGACCTCGTCGGCGGCGTGGCCCATCCACTCGATCACGACCCCGACGCGCGGCTCGGCCAGGTCGGGGATAGCGTCCGCCGTCAGCTCCCGCCGCGACGCCTCCCCCGCCAGGACCGCGGCGAGCGCCAGCGCCAGCACGAGGTGCCACCGGCGCGCGCAAAAGCCGGCCACCCTCCCGATCACAGCGACGGCGCCGCCGTCGCGCCGGTCGCCGCCAGCTGGGCCCGCCCGGCGCGCAGGCGGCGCTCGGCGTCGAGGAAGAACGTGCCCATCGGGGCGACCTGCTCGCTGGCGGCGACGCCAGCCAGCACCACCGCGAAGCCCGGAAAGACCCGCCCCAGTTGCACGTGGCGCACCGTGAACGTTCTCCCGTCGTTCGAGGCAACGAGGACGAACGGCCCGTCGGGGGATTCCAGCAACGCGCCGGTGTTGACGGCGAGCACGTGCCGCCGCGGCAACGTGTAGCGGACTCGGACCACCGTGCCGCCGGCCAGCTCGCCCTCGACGTCGGCGGCCGCGTGTGCCGGGCCCGTGGCTCGGAGGTGCACCCAGGTCTTGCCGTCCGGCGGCGCGCCTCGCGTATCGCCAATTCCTCGCTCGGAGCCGGCGGCGGCCGTCAGCTCGACCTCGGGGCCGCGCACCGGGAGCCGCGCGACGCGCGCACCGCCGGCTGTCACGATCGCGGCCTCGTCGCGCGGCAGCAGCGCCTCGATGTCACCCCCGGCCCCGACGAGGCCCGGCAACTCGAACACCTGCTCGGCGAGATCGAGCGGCCACATGCTCTCGGTGGCCGATTCGTGGGAGCGGGCCTCGCGACCCGGCAGCGTCACCGACGCGCCGTCGGCCGAGGCGAAGGGACGATCACGCGCCGCCTCCGCCGCCAGCTCCGTCCCCCGCTTCCCCGCGCGGCCGGCGCGCGGCTCGAGCGCCATCGCGCAAATGGGACAGGCACCCGGACCGTCCGCCACCACCCCCGGGTGCATGGGGCAACCGAACGCGGCGCGGGGCCCCGTGACGGCCGCGCGCCGCGATTTGACCAGCACCGCCGCGGCACCACCACAAGCCGCCATCGACACCGCCAGCAGGGCCAACCGCGCGAGCCAGACCGCGCGCGCACCCTTCGACGCCTCCGTCCCGGCCGTCACGCGTTCCTTGATATACCCGTGCCCACCCGCGAGCAACGCCAACTCGCCACGAGCGCGCCGCGCACCGTGGATCGCGCTCTTGAGCGAGCTGCGCGGGAGTAAGCTGCGCGCCTCAGCGACCTCGCGAGGAGGCGGATGCATGGACCGACAGGCAGCGCGACGATGGCGCCCGAACGGGCAGAGGTTGGTGGTGGCTCTCATGGCGCTCGCTGCGGTCGGGCTCGGGCGGGTGGCGATCGCGCGCGCCGACGGGGCGTTCCCGGACGCGCAGACGATCCTCGTGCCCGGCGCGCACCCCGAGGAGATCATCCTCGCCACGAACTTCGGCGTGATCCTGAGCGAGGACGGCGGCGCCACGTGGCAATGGTCGTGCGAGGTGGTCGCGAACGCGTACGGGATCCTCTACCAGCAGAGCCCGCCGCCGCGCCGGCGCCTGTATGCCGTCGCTGGCGCCGGGGTGGTGTTTTCGGACGATCTCACCTGCACGTGGTCGGTGGCCGGTGGCGCGCTGCCGATCAGCAGCGCCGTCGACCTCTTCGTGGAGCGGTCGGGCGGCGATCGGGTCTTCGCCGTCGCGTCGGAGTGCTGCGACGCCACGGGCGGCGGAACGTTCTCGGTCCATACGTCGAACGACGGCAGGACGACGTTCGGGCCCGCGCTCTACACCGCCCCGTCCGGGACCTCGATCACCGGGATCGAGAGCGCCCTGTCGGATCCGGCGACCATCTATCTCACGCTCTCGCAGGTGGGGGCCTCGACGGCGACCGCCACGCCGTTGCTGGCGCGCTCCGGCGACGGCGGTGGAAGGTTCGAGGTCCACGACCTGTCCGGCCAGCTCGGGTCGGGCCAGCTGCGCATCGTCAGCGTCGATCGCAGCGACCCGCGACGCGTGCTGCTGCTGCGGACCGCGGGGACGGCCGACGCGCTGGTCATCACTCGGGACGGCGGCGCGACCGCGACCGCGCCGGTCCAGCCGAGCGGCAGAATCAAGATCATCTTCGAGACGAGCGCGGGTTCGATCCTGGTGGCCACCGACGACGGGGGCCTGCCGTCGCTGCTCCGCTCGCAGGATCACGGCCAGACGTTTCAGGCGGTCTTCAACCCGCCCCATGTTCGCGGGCTGGCGGAGCGGGACGGAAAGGTCTACGCGGCAACCGACAACGCGCGCGACGGGCATGCCATCGCCGTCTCCTCTGACCAGGGGACGACCTGGAGCGCGCTCATGGACTACGGACAGGTGCGGTCGATCGTTCCTTGCCTGAAGGTGTCCTGCCAGGACGCTTGCGTGACGGAGGCGTTCCTCGGCCTGTGGCCGGCCTCCGTGTGCGCGGCCGATGGCGTGCCGCTGCCAAACATCGGGGACCCGACCGGGGGCCGGGGCGGAGGCGGGGCCGAAGGCGGCTCGAACGGAGCAGCGGGCGCTGCCGGACTTGGTGGGCGCGCCGGTGAAGAGGGCGGCGCGGGAGGCGGCGCCCTCGCTGGCCAGGGAGCCGATGGCTCGGCGGCAGGCGCCGGGATCGGCGGCGCGGGAGAAGCGGGCGCCGGCGGAGGCCCGGCCCACGGCTCCGGCTCGCCATCGGGAGGCTGTGCCACCGCGGGCTCTGCTGCCCTCGACGTTGGCGCGCCGGTCGGGTGTGCGCTCGCCCTCGTCCTGACGTTCGCCGGAAGAAGCGCGGTGCGCGCGGTGCGCGCGGCCCGCCGGCGTTGTCGAGACCGTCGCTGACGAGCGTCCGATCAAGACGGCCGGGCGCCCGGAATCAGGGGAGCAAGAGCTCGACGAGGAACGCGTCCTTGCCCGCCTTCAGCGTGCGCCCGCGCTGCAGGTCGAACGTCGTGTCGGCGCCGAAGCTCCCGACGAGCAACAGCGCGCCCGCCGGCGTCGTCCGAACCATCGCCGGCAGCGCGGGCAGCTGCGTCTGCCACCTCGCCTGTCCCGCGGCGTCGAAGAGCGCCACGAAGGCGGGACCCGTCGCCGCGTCGAGCGACCCCAACCCGAAATCGATGGCTCCTCCCACGCCGCCGGCGACGACGACCCGTCCCAGCCCATCCGCCGCCACCGACGTCCCCTGCTGATCGGAGGACGCGTCGCCGAACCGCCGGCTCCACACGGGCGTGCCGCCGGCGCGCAGCTCGGCCACGAACACGTCCAGGCTCGCGGCGAACCTCGACGGATCGCGCGGGCTGACGAGCGCCGGGCTACCCAGCGCGAGCGTGTCGTCGAAGGCTCCGGTGAGAAAGATGTCGCCGCCTGGATCCACCGCCATTCCGAGCGCCCGATCCGAGCCGCTCCCGCCGAACTGCAGGTCCCGGATCCAGGTCCCCGCCGCATCCAGCTCCAAGAGGAAGATGTCTTCCAGGCCTGCGCTCGTCCGCGGGCCGCCCCCGAAATCGACGGTCCGCCAGAACCAGCCTGCGACCAGCGTCCCGCCGGACGCCGTCGGGGCCAGCGCCCGGATCTCGACGTCGGTCCAATCCTTCGTCCACGCCGGCTCACCCGTGGACGACAGCTTGAGGAGGGACGTACCCTCGTTCGGCGCGCTCGTCGCGAAGTGCACGCCGAGCAGCACGCCCCCGGCGCCGTCGCTCGCCAGCGCAACGGGGAACTGGGCGGCGGCGTCGCCGAAGCGGCGGCTCCACGTCGTCGCGCCCGTCGCGTCGAGCCTGGCCACCGCCACGTCGCTCATTCCCGCGCTCGTGAGCGCGCCCGCCCCGAGATCGAGCGATCCCGCGAAGGCGGTCGTGACGAAGGTGCCCCCGGAGACGTCGACCGCGACGAGCGCGTTGCCGGCGTCACCGGCGCCGCCGTAGCGCCGGTTCCAGGTGACGCTGCCGGCTTGGTCGAATTCAGCCACCACGAGATCGCTTCCCCCCGCGCTCGTCAGGGAGCCCTTCCCCAGATCGACGCTTCCGGTGAGGACACCTGCCACCACCAGACTCCCGCTCGACCTTGCGATCGCAGCGGCGCCCGTCATCGAGCCGTTCGGCAAACCCGCGCCCGCGCCGCCGCCCGCGCCGCCGGCCGGGTCGGCGCCGCCGCCGCCACCTGACGCCTCGTTCGCGGGACCGTCGTCGATTGGCCCGCCGTCGGCAGCTGCGGGCGTCTCCGGAGCGGCGTCGGCATCGATGTGAGGGGCGATCGCGGTCTGATCGCAGGCACCCGCCATCGCGATGGCGATGCCGACGCCGATCGCGATCATCGAACCCCGGGGCTTCCTCGTCAGCATCGTTCACCTCCCGCGCTCGGCTCAGAGTACCTCAATTACGGGCCGCGCTCTCGTTCAATCGGCCGCCCTTCTCTCCGGTCGATTCTCGTTCGCAATTCTCATTTCCCCCTTTGTTGTCCAAAACTTTCGGCGCTCGTCTCGGCCTCTTCTCGAGGCGTGCGCGTTGCCCCTTCGTGCATGCGCCGTTCGATGTCCGTTCCGCCGAGTCATAACTATTGCAATTGCGCTTTTCGATTTCGATTGACCTTGGACGCCAGGAAGACCTACTGTGCGGCTGCGAATCACGGCCCCGTTGGGCGTGCGCGTTCGCAAGTGTGGCGGTCACAGGAGGTTCGGGTCATGGCGCACGGGCAAAGGATTGGGACGACCTGGGGCGGTGCACGCGCGTTCGGCGCCGGTGTGACGCTGATCGCACTTCTCGCACCGGGAGCCGCGCGCGCCGAGTTCTGCTGGGCGTATTCGCCCGGCACGTTGTCGCCGGCGCCGATCAAGTGCGTTCAGATCGGCAATCCGAACATGAGCTGCGCGAATCACCAATGCCAGCTCCTCGGCGACCTCGATCAATGTTGCACCACGGTCGCCGACACCACGTCGCCTCAGACAATGACGGTCGAGAACCACCACGCTGTCTGGCACAACTGCTTCGGCGCGATCGGCAACTCCTCCTTGCCTCCGTCCACGTTGCCCGGCGGGATGCACAACCCGCTCGCCGCGCACCTCAACCCGCCACAGCGAGGCGCGCGCTGGTACGCGTTCCATCGGCAATTCACGCTGGACTTCGACACCAGCCCCTTCCGCGTCGGGAGCGGCCTGCGCATCGAGTGGGTTCCGTGCGGGCCGGACATCACCAGCGGTCTTCCCCAGCACTTGAAGCACGACTTCCCGAGCGGCGTCTGTGGCAGCACGCCCGCCGCCGTCTGGCGGCGTGGACAAGAGCCCGACTCTGCCGACCCCAACCCGGATCCGGCAATGCGGCACGGTGGTCCGCCGTGCGACACCTGCGTCGAATATCCCGAGTGCCTGAACTTCCGTCCCGGCCAGCAAGGGAGCGCCACCGGTGGCACCTGCACCAGCGGCTTCCTTCGCTTCGTGCGCGACCCCGCCTCCAGCAACCGGGTCGTCACGAACGACACCAACAGCGGGATCTTCCGGTACTACGACGACGGCACCGACGTGCCGGCGGCCAACCAGGCCGGATTGACCGAGTTGACCTCGATCGATCAGTTCACGGACGTCGAGCAGGTGACGGACATGCTCGACCTGTACTTCCACGGCAACATGCACGGCGCGGTCGGCTCGGCGGGCAGCGGGCGCTGCAGTCTGCCGCCCTACAATCAATGTTCGGCCGACAACGATCCGCAGTGTCCGCACATCGGCCCGTGCATGGGCGGAATGTGCCAGGGCAAGCTGAACGGCGTCACCGTTTCCTGCCACAACAACAACGACTGCGGCGTCTGCATGTCCTTGCACGATTACTGCCAGGACGTGAACACGACAGGCTTCGCGACGCGGGACCCTGATTTCTGGCGCTTGCACAAGACTCTCGACACGGCCGTTCAGGCCTGGCAGCGCACGCGTTCGGTGGACGTCGTCATCGTGCTGGACGTATCCGGCAGCATGAGCGAGACGCTGGGGGGGACGACCAAGTACCAGAAGGCGGCCGAGGCCGCGACCATGTTCGCGGACGCCCTGAACGGAGCGGCGCTGGCGGCCGGCACGACCCAGTCCAACAGCCGCATCGGGCTCATCGTGTACTCGAGCTCGGCGACCAACATCATGCCCCTCACCGACGCGACGACCGTGACGGCGGCGAGCGTCAGCGCGTCGCTGGCCCTGACCCCCGGCGGTTGCACGGGCATCGGCGGAGCGTTGCAGAAGGCCAGCCAGCTCCTGTGCCCGTCGGGGACGACCGGCTGCGCCGGCGTGCTCGACGGGCGGCGGCGCGGGATCGTGCTTCTCACCGACGGGATCGAGAACGTTCCCCCCTGTCTTTTCAACGATGGTCAGAGCGGGACGTGCGGATCCACGTGCAACGGACCGACCGGCAATGGCACGGGGGGCCCCAAGGATCCCACCGACATCTACAACATGCTCGGCAACACCCAGATCTGCTCGGTGGGCTTCGGCGAAGGCGCCCAGCTGAGCGGAACGAAGCTGACCCAGCTCTCCGAGCGCCAGGGCGGCGTCTACTACCACCAGCCCTCCGTCGATCCGGCCAGCCCGGGTGTGTTCCAGGACCTCAAGGTCGTGTTTGCCAAGTGCTTCGGCCTCGTCTCTCCCGACGCCGAGGCGCTCGATCCGTCGGGGACCTTCGGTCCGGCCCAGGTGGTGGCCGATCCGGTGAAGTTCGATCTCTGCAGCGAGACGCAGGCCTCGGTCCTGTCTGGCTGGAACAAGTCCGTCGTCCCGGGGGACATGCGGCTCATCGTGACGACCCCCAGTGGCAACGTCGTCCGTCCCGACCAGCTTCCCGTCCGGACCTCCTTGCAGAAGACGTGGACGTACACCCGCTTTCCCCTCCCTTACAACGGCGAACAGTCTGGTACGTGGCGCGCCGACCTGGTCCGGCCGCAGCGCTCGTATGTCAACGCGTTCACGACCGACAGCCTCCCGGCCGCGACCGGGACCGCGATGGTGCGCCGAGAGATCCAGCGCCTGTGCCCGGCCCAGGGCTGCGCGTCGGTCCTCTACTTCGAGGACGGCCACCTCGGCAGCGCTTCGTCCTACCAGGCGGCGCTGGCGGCCGAGCAGGCGTCCGGGTTCGTCGGCGCCGTCACGACCGCGCCGGACGCCGCCACGTTCAACTCCCTCTTGCAGCAGGCCTCGTATGATCTGGTGGTCTACGCCCACCAGATGTCCTCGGGCGCCGAGCCCTATGACAACACGCTGGTGAATCTGGTGTGCGGCACCGAGGTCACGTCCCCGATCAAGATCCTCATGACCGACACGCGCGTGAACCTCACGGCCGCGCTGCAAATGAACGACTGCGCGGGCGCCGGCGTGTACGCCAGCCAGCCCACCACGAACTACACCATGGTCTTCGGAGACGGCCGTCTGCTCGACGGTGTCCAGATGTTGACCAACCCCGGCTACCAGGTCTTCGCTTACGGCTTCGTCGAGCCGGTGGGCGAGGGCGGACCTTTCGCCGACCTCATGGTCACGAACGGAACGACCGCCGTGCCGGGCGCGGTGGTCGCGATGCCCGACTACGACGTGGTCACCGAGGGGCGCAACCCGTTCATCCAGGATCGTTGGTTCACCGAGGTGACCTATCAGGGCGATTCGATCCTGAACGAGTACCAGCCGAACTACTCGGTGAAGACCACCCAGGCGGGCCTCGTGGCGAGCGTACAGATCTCGCCGCACTTCGTGCCGAAGGGTGGCTTCGACAACGTCGTCGCCACCGTCACCGTCGACGCTCCAACCGTGGGGACGGGCACCTACCTGCTGCAGCACGGCCTGTCGAGCCAGTCGTTCGGGTCCGAGACCACCTCCGGCCGCGCCGGTGGGCTGCAGTCGGTCTCGATCCCGACCGCCACCTCGGGGCCGTACGCGCTGAACGACGACGGCGTCAACGGTGATCAGCAGGCTCACAACTACTACTGGTCAGCCCTCCTCCCCACGCTCGGTCACGTCGACGGCATGTACAACATGCGCTTCGATGTGAAGGTGACGAAGAACGGCTGCACGACCCAGCGCCAGCTGAAGCAGTCCGTCTTCGTCGACGTAGGCGTCCAGCCGAGCTCCAGCCCCACGACGACGACGAGCGGCACGGGAGGCATGGGCGGCGGCGATCCCACGGTGACCGTCAAGCCGGCCGATCCCAGGGGCAACCCGTGGGGCCCGGGCCGGCTGCCGATCGTGAGCTGCTCGCCGGCGACGGCCTGCAGCTGCAGCGAGGGCGACATCGTCGACAACGGCGACGGCACCTACACGGTTCACGTTCACCCGGTGGCCGGCGCCTCGCGCGAGAGTTGCACCATCAACGGGTGGGACAACCCCATTCCGATCGACAACTGCGTTGGGGTGCCGAACCCCGACCAGTCCGACATCGACAACGATGGGCTCGGCGACCTTTGCGATCCCGACATCGACGGCGACGGCTTGCCGAACAGCGGCGACAACTGCCCGAAGAACGCCAACCCCGACCAGTCCGATATCGATCACGACGGCATCGGCGACGTTTGTGACGTCGACACCGACAACGACGGCGTGCCGAACGGGACCGACAACTGCCCGCTCGTGGCCAACCCAAACCAGTCCGACATCGACCACGACGGGCTGGGCGACGTCTGCGATCCCGACATCGACGGCGACGGCGTGCCAAACGGCAGCGACAATTGCCCGCGGGTGGCCAACCCCAGCCAGAGCACCATCCCGTCGCCGGTCATCACGCTCCCCTCGGACGTGGTCGCTTGCAAGCAGCCGAGCATCGGCACCGCCACCGCCGTCGACGTCTGCTTCGGCGCGGCGGTCACGCTGACCAACAACGCGCCGGCGACCTACCCACTGGGCGTGACCAACGTCGTCTGGACCGCGAAGGCGAGCGGCCGCACGGCCACCGCCACCGAGAAGGTGGACCTCCGCGCGACGCTCTACGGAACGAACGGCATCAACCTGGGGAACGGATCGCGGGCCCTGAAGCCGCCCTCGGGGACGCTCGGGTCGATCGTGAACGGCGGCACCATGCAGACCACCATCGGCGTCAGCGCGCGGTCCGCGGACATCACCAGCAAGGGCCCCGTGCTGGTCGCCAACAGCGCCCTGGTCGGTGGCTTCATCAAGTCGGGGGGCATGGTGACGGTGCAGGCGGGCGCCACGGTGCAGGGACCGATCAGCCAGAACGTGGTCAACCTGCCCATTCCGCCGGCGCCCACCTTCGAGACCGTGACCTTCC
>Ga0105238_10008287_pt1 | contig 10395 bp, 9 predicted proteins | sample KBSC34metaG_FD_81526 | JGI IMG/M metagenome (GOLD analysis project Ga0105238, IMG submission 81526) | Corn rhizosphere microbial communities from Kellogg Biological Station, Michigan, USA - KBS C3-4 metaG | ecosystem: Host-associated > Plants > Roots > Rhizosphere > Soil | place: Michigan, USA...
CAGCGCCAACGCAACTAACGTGCTGAATCACCCATCGTTCGGCCAGCCAGATTCGACCATCGGACCGGGACACACGGCTACGATTCGGTCGCTGACGGTCGGCGGACGCACGATGGAGTTTGTTGGCAAGATCATCTTCTAAATCAAGCGTTATGAAGACAGACAAATGCTTGACCTCGGGGGCTGCATGGCGCAGCCCCCACGTTTTTTGCCATCTTGCTGGGTCGCTGTCCGGGCTCACCCATACTTTTTGCCGCAGTCATTTTCACGCCTGAGAACGTGGTGGTACGGATCTATTTCAAACCTATAAATTGCCTTCTGCGGATTAAGATCAGCGAACGTGTTCAGTGATTGACAAAGAAGACTGTCCAGCATCTCACGCAAACACCAGCGTTAAAAAGGTTGGCTCCCGAGTGGTCAGCAAACCACAAGCCGAGTCAGTACCGAGGCGTTAGTGCCACGCGAAGTCACGCGGGGTACGTCGCTTCGCACAGACCTGTAACACGCTGGTCTTACAAACTATTCGGAAACGATTCGATCAGTAAGTCTGATTTGGTTGCCCCCCAGGGATTCGAACCCCGATTGATCGGTTCAGAGCCGACTGTCCTACCATTGAACGAGGGGGCAGCAGCTAATCCCGTGCGACACAGCCGCCGGGCACCCAGTCGGGCCTTGCGCTTACCCGGAGCCACGAACCATCCCACTGCTCGCTGACATCCTCTAACGAGTGTATCCACCCCGCACCGACCGGTCAAACCTCGCGCATTCACGCTGATAAACTCACATCAGCCATGTTTGAGAACCTCAGCGACAAGCTCCAGCGCTCCTTCAAGAACCTCCGCGGCCAGGGCACCATCACCGACGAGAACATCGCCGAAGCCCTCCGCGAGATCCGCCTCGCCCTCATCGAGGCCGACGTCAGCCTCCCCGTCGTCACTCAGGTCGTCGACCACATTCGTGACCGCGCCATGGGCTCGCAGGTCGCCACCTCGCTCTCGCCCGCCGAGCAGATCGTCAAGATCGTTCACGACGAACTCATCAATATCCTCGGTCGCGACACCGCGCGCTTCAAGACCTCCTCGCAACCGCCCTCGGTCATACTGATGGCCGGCCTCCAGGGCGGAGGCAAAACCACAACCTCCGGCAAGCTGGCGCACTGGCTCAAGAAGGCTGGCCACCGGCCCATGCTCGTCTCGGTTGACGTCTACCGCCCTGCGGCCCGCGCGCAGCTCGCCATCGTCGCTCGCTCCACCGGCTCGTATATCTACGAGGGCAAGCTCGACCCCGCCATCCAGCACGGCACACCCGACGTCCTTCGCCTCGCCAAAGAAGCCAAGCGCGACGCCGCTAACTTCGGCTGCGACATCCTCATCGTCGATACCGCCGGCCGCAACCAGATCGCCGCCGACCTCATGGACGAGATGGCAACCCTTAAGAAGGAGCTCAATCCCTCCGAGATCCTCTTCGTCGCCGACGCCATGACCGGCCAGGACGCCGTCAAGTCCGCCAAAGCCTTCCACGACCTCCTCTCCATCACCGGCGTCGTCCTCACCAAAATGGACGGCGACGCCCGCGGCGGCGCGGCCCTATCCATCCGCCATATCACCGGCGCGCCCATCAAGTTCCTCGGCACCGGCGAAAAGCCGGACGCATTCGAGCCCTTCCACCCCGACCGCATCGTCGGCCGCATCATGGGCTTCGGAGACATCGCCACCCTGCTCGAGCACGCCGAAGAAAAGCTCGACCGCAAAAAGGCCGAGCAGTTCGCCTCCAAGGCCCTCTCCGGCGACGGCTTCACACTCGAAGACTTCCGCGATCAGTTGCGCCAGATTAAGAAAATGGGCTCCATGAAGTCCATCCTCAAAATGTTGCCGTCGGTCGGTCCTTTCCAGGGAATCCAGCAGGCGGCAGACAACGTCGATGAAGGCCAGCTCACCCGCGTCGAGTCCATCATCAACTCCATGACCGCACGCGAGCGCGCCGACCACGAGCTCATCAACGGCAGCCGTCGTAAGCGCATCGCTTCTGGCTCCGGCACCACCGTGCAGGACGTCAACAACCTCCTGCGCCAGTACGCCCAGATGCGCAAAATGTTCAAGTCCATGGGCGGCGGTAGCGGCATGAAAGCCCAGCAACGCCTCCTAAGCCAAATGCAGGGCCGCCAAAAATTCGGCAGGTGAACTCCTGATTTCGGGTCTGTAGAACAGACTTCTCAGCACCCACTCGCATCCGTCTGCGTTATCTTTCGAAGGGATTCCCGTTGAGATCCAAGGAGACCTGATGCGCCGTGTTAAGCCTGGCCTGTTCTGTGCTTGTTCTATTTTTGTCCTCCTAATCGGTTGTAGTGGGAATAAGCCCACTCCGCCGCCCCCGACCCTGACCATAACGACTTCCCCACAACTGAGCCAGGCGACAATCAATACCGCTTACACGGCATCCTTGACCGCCACGGGCGGTACCGCACCTTATACCTGGAAGGTTTCATCCGGCGCGCTTCCAAGCGGCCTAAGCTTGAGCGCCGCCGGAGTCATATCAGGTACCCCCACGGTATCAGGATCAAGTTCCTTCACGGCTCAAGTCGTTGACGGAGGATCCCCTTCACAAAACGCAACTATTTCTTTGCAACTCCAGATCAGTGGCGGGCCGCTGAGGATCACGACGACGGCACTTCCTGGTGGCCAGGAAGGCATGCCTTATTCCTTCCAGCTCTCAGCAACCGGAGGCGTCCCTCCATACGTTTGGAGCATAGATCCAAACTCGCCGCTGCCCGGCGGACTTACGTTGAGTTCCTCAGGCCTTATCTCTGGAACACCGAAAGGTCCTAGCAATTCAACTCCGCGTTTTACTGTAACCGCTTCGGTAAATCCAGAAGCGGCGGAACTCAATTTGTTCATCAATCCAGTCGCCGGCATAGTTCCCGACGGCACTTATGCGTTTGTCTTCAGCGGTGTTCAGCAGCCAGGTATTATTCAGTCGCCAAATCTTGGAACCGCGATCAGTGGCATCTTTTCAGTTAGCGGAGGTGTCGTCCAGTCGGGCTTGTTTGACGAAAATACGAATCTTTATCTCTATCCGCCGCAAATTCAGCAACCAATTTTGGGAGGCACAATGACCATCAATACGGATGGCATCGGCTCCTTGGTACTCAACACCTCTACTGGCAACATGAGCTTCGCTTTCGCCAAGCCTGCTTCTGCGACTCAAGGAACAAGCAGTGCTATCGCCTTAATTGGCTTTGGCTCCGATGTAGTAGGCTCCGGTGTAATGAAGTTTGCTCAGCCAATTGCGTCGACAACGGCAATCAGCGGTAATTACGCCTTCCTTCTGAGCGGCACGGACCTTGGGGCAACAAGCACCGGCGGTAGAAATGGAAGACATCAAGCACTTCTTTGCTCCATCCATACCGACGGAGCCGGAAACATTAATGCCGGATATTGCGATACGAGCCAGAATGGGATATCCGGCAGTTTTCCCACTGTGAGTGGGACCTACTCAGTTGACACTCAGGGACGAGGAGTGTTGCGGCTCACCTTGGCCTCTCCATCGACATCTCAAGCTACCTACAACTACAGCTTCTACCAAGTGTCCCCCAGCGAACTGGCTTTGATCTCTATTGACCAGGTTGCATCTGCCGTCCCCCTACTTGCTGGCACAGCGTTTCAGCAAAGCTCTGGTCCTTTCACTAGCGCATCTCTTCCTACTACTTCCATCATCCGAATGAATGGACTTACACCAGTAGGTGTTCTCCAAAGTTCCCCGGACCTTACTCTTGGAATCGGAAAGTCAGACGGCAAGAACAATTTGTCGTTTACATACGACGAGTACAATGGGGCACTGACCTCCAGCCAGAACCTTGCTCTTACCTACTCTGTAGATCCAAATACAGGCCGGGTTGCGACAATGGCATCTTCAGGAGCCGGGCCAACGTTGTATCTCATTGATAACAAACGAGCGTTTGTCTTAGGCGCCGATAAATCGTCTAGTTCAGGAGTACTTGAGTCTCAGGCAGGAGCCCCGTTTAGCAATACCTCATTTAGCGGTAGCTATCTGGGCGGAAGTCTACCGCAGGGGATTCCCGGAACACTCAACGAAGCAGGCCTAGTACAACCTGATGGCAGCGGCAATGTTTTTTTAACCACCGATCGCACCACACAACCAAGTAGTCAGCAGGAATATAGCTATGTCACCGGAACCTACAGTGTTGATAGCTCTGGCAGAGTAGTAGTAACCCAGCCTGACAACATCACTCGAATTTTCTATATAGTCTCCCCCAACAAAGTGGCTTACATTACTGAGGATAATAATGGCTATCTCGGAGTCTTCGAGCAATAAGCGGGTAGCCAATATGTCAATCAATTCATCACCGAGGAGCTGACGGGTCGCCCATCCGTAGGCGAACGATGGTGGACGACAAGAATGCATCACCGCTTTTTTGCTGAAGGGCAGGGCTTCAGCCCTCTATCAAAAGCCGCCTCCGCAGGACGCCTACCGCTCGGCCGAAGGCCGGAATGGAGCGCAACGCGCGGAACGACTCTATCTCGCGCCCTGGTTACAATCTCGGGCTGAGAGACTCCTCCACCTCGAATGCTCGACCGACTTACCCTAAACCGCCGCTCCGTAAACTGGCTAGTCTACGGAGCAGTGATTCGGCAGGCGCCTGCGTGTTCTATGACAATGCATGGCGCGACATGTGCCGATTGACGCCATGGACTGCCTGGCGCCTCCGCGTGACCGCCATTGTGGTCGTCCTGTCAGTCTCGGCTGCAGCCAGCCTCATCTTGGCGCTGATCCCACTAGGGCGGCACATCCGTGCCGTGGGCGCAGGACTCCTCATCGGCTTCACTCTCCGTCTGCTCGGCGAATGGGTCGGCAACCACTACCTCGGAGGCTACGCTCAACCCGACCCACACGAGTTCGGTAGGCTCATGAGTGAAGGCTACGGAATGATGATGTACATGTCCATCACACCTCTAATCGGAATCCTCGGCTTCATCCGAGCGGAGTTCGATATATAACCTCTAGCCCGTGCCATCACCGCCGCCCCTAATCAGGCAGGGCAGGGCTTCAGCCCTGCCATCAAAGCCGGGTCCGTAGGACGCAACGCTCTGCCGAAGGCCAGGAGTGGAGCGCAAAGCGCGAAACGACCAAACATTTGATTCAGCCGTCGAGCTCACACCGACTTGATTGACAGCAGCATTGGGCACGGATATAAGTAGCCCCGCCGCAAAAGGGCGCCGCGCCGCACGATGAGTTCGGGGCGACGACATGATCCCGGGCCAACCATAGGAAATCTCGAATCAAAAGGGAGAGACACCAATGAATCGAAAATTTACGTTTGCGTTCATGGCAGGGTGCGGTCTGGCGGCGGCCATCACAGTGGTCGCGCAGGGCGGCAACACCTCCGCCAATATCGAGAAACTCGAACAAGACATGCACCAGGCGCAATTGAATAACGATGCCGGTTGGTATCGGCAGCATGTGGCTGACGGCTATGTCGAGGGGCACAGCTGGGGCGACTGGGCGACCAAGGCCGAACTCATCAAGCAAACGCAGGGCAAGGCCGTCAAGATGACCAAGGGCGAGATCAACGATATCAAGGTGGCGACCTTCGGACCGAACACGGCCGTCGCACGCTATAAGCTCGTCTACGATGCAACCTTCAGCGGCACGCACCGCGCCCGCACCGTGATCTGCAGCGACACATGGGTCAATCAGTCCGGCGTTTGGACACTTGTCGCCGACCACTGCTCCCACGTCGAAGGAACCTAAACCAAGATAGCTGGGCGCCCCATCCGTACACGAAGCGGACGGGTGGGACTCACAAACCTCAGACCGTCTTGATTAAGTGCACGGCTTCCGAGGCTGTCCTGAGCGCAGTCGAGGGATGCCGTAGCCCGATGCTATGATGGGCGCTTCTCCACAAACGAAAGTCGGTCCAAATGCCCAGCGCGCCCGAAATCATCCATCTCGGACAGACCATCATCCGATTCCTGCTGGAGGGCAGCGCCTCCGGAAACTCGGTCGGCATGTTCGAGGCGGAAGTCGCCCCCGGAGCCAAAGTCCCCATCGCCCACAGCCACGATGCTTATGAGGAGACCCTCTACGGCCTTGAAGGCACGCTCACCATGACCGTCAGCGGCCAGCCACACCAGCTCGGCCCCGGCGACGTCCTCTGCATTCCTCGGGGCGCCATCCATCGCTTCGACAACTTCCATTCCGTGCCCTCACGCACGCTGGCCGTCATTACACCTGGCATTCTCGGCCCTGCCTACTTCCGCGAGATAGCAGATGTCGCCAGAGCTGCCGCAGGCGGGCCACCCGACCCGGTTGCGATTGGCGAAGTCATGCGCCGCCATGGCCTCACCCCCGCGCCATAAAGGTCCAGTGCGCCGCCGACGGCGGGAGCAGAGGCCTTCAGGCCTCTGAAGACCACGCGTCCGTCGAACCCAACATCGTTGCCTTGAGCAAAATATAATGTGTGTAGGGAGGATGGATTTTTGGAAGCACCCGGCAGAAGCCAACTCACCTCACCCAACACCCCCGTCGAAGTCGGCACTAGCTCCCAGACGCTCCAGCGCAAACGATTCAACCGCCGTCTTGCCCTGCATCATCTCCCTCTATTCGCCTTGTCCACCGTCGCCGTTGTGCTCTTCTATATCATCCGGCCTATCAAAGACGTCTGGACGAAGCTGAGCTTCTCCACCGCGTACCCGGCTTTGTTTCTGCTTTTGATTACGCTGTTGATCGGCCCATTCAACGTCCTCACCCGCCGGCGCAATCCAATCTCGAGCGATCTCAGACGGGACGTCGGCATCTGGGCCGGGATCCTCACCCTTATCCACTCCGTGGTCGGGCAAAATGTCCACCTTCGCGGCCATCCCTGGCTCTACTACGTCTACGCGGCTCGCGAGCACCATTCGTTCCCCATCCGCCACAACGTATTCGGCGTCGGCAACTACACCGGGCTTGTCGCCACCCTCATCGTCATAGCTCTCCTGGCCACCTCCAACGACTACTTCCTCCGCAGGTTAGGCACCCCGAAATGGAAGCGTCTCCAGCGCTGGAACTACGCGGTCTACGCTCTGACAGCCGTTCACGCCTGGGCCTATCTCACCATCGAGCACCAGAAGCGCCACTTCGTCCTTACCATAGCCGTGGCCTTAGCTATTACGCTGCTCACTCAAACTATTGCTTACTACAAACGGCACACCACCGCCACCCCATAACCACGCCACAAACTGCCACAGCTGCGTTGGGTACCCATCTCGCGGAGTGCGCAACAACACCCATAAAAATTTCCTCTCCGCTTCTCCCGCCGAGAGTACAATTTCGCGCACCCGGGGATTCATACTTCCAATCTCAGTAAAGAGAGGAACCCGCCATGCTCGGAGAAAAGATCGGCGAAACAAAAGGCAGAAGGCTAGTCCGCAGGGTCATTTCCGTTGACCCGCCAACCGCAGAGGTGTCCTTCGAGGACGCCGGAACCATCTTCGACACTCACACGACAGGCATGGGAACCTATACCTCCGTCGTCCGCCCCGACGGCACCATCGCCGGCCAGGGCCAGGGCCAGGGCCTGACCATGACCGACGAGGGTGAGAGCGTCACCTGGACCGGAACCGGCGTCGGCAGATTCGGTCAGGGCGGCTCCGTCAGTTACCGAGGCATGCTCTTCTTTCAGACCACCTCGAAGAAGCTGGCTCGCCTTAACGGCACCTGTGGCGCGTTCGAGTACGACGTCGACGCCGCCGGCAACACCATCTCCAAAATGTGGGAATGGAAATAAATTGTAAGCCAATTTGCTGAAGACCATGGAACGCACCGGGCGAAAGGACCGATGCGTTCAGGCGAGCACACCTTTACTTCCCATGTTTCCCCGCGATATCCTTCACCCGCTCCTCGAGCCTCGTGGAGACTCGCGCACTCGCGCGCTCAGGAGACCAATGGAACGTCGCCGCTTTTTGCAATCCGCAGCATCTGCTCTTCCTCTCGCTCTGTCCGACCCCATCGCACACGCCTTCGCACCGTCTGTGCCAGCCAAACCCGGAATCCATCTCATCGCCGCCGGACAGGACCGCTTTGGCGAGATCCACGGCCCCGGTTATAACGAAATCCACTTCAAAACCTCGAGCGCCGAGACGCCAACCCTCTTCGCCATCGAGCACACCAAACTTGTTCCCGGCTGGGGGCCGCCACTGCACCTCCACACCGCTCAGGAAGAGTGGTTCTACGTCATGGAAGGGCAGGTCCTCATTCAGGCCGGCGACCAGCGCCTCACCCTCAAGCCCGGAGACTCCATCATGGGCCCGCGTAACATTCCGCACGCTTTCGTCGCCGTCGGTAGCAGCCCTGCTCGCATGCTCATCACCTACTCGCCTGCGGGACTCATGGAACAGTTCTTCCGGGATACGGCCTCGACTGGTCCTCAGGATATGGCTGCCGTCTCCGCCCGCTACGGCGTAAAAACCGTGGGCCCACCCCTCGTGGCCCACCCTCCCGCCTGAGGATCATCGGCAGGACCTCAGCCTTCCACCAAAGCCGCATCCTGGAGAACGACACGGCGCTCCCGAACGCGATCTCCACTTACCTCGTTCCATACTCTGTAAACACGTAGTCCCGATTCTTCACGACGGTGTGGCACGCCAATCCGCACTTGGCGTCGTTTCCCTGCGGCGGCTTGGCTTCCATAGTCGCGGGCGTGAACGTATTCGTCGCAGCGTCATAGTCGAACGCGCCCCAGCCCCATCCACCGCTGTCGGCGAACCGCTTACTGTCCTTCACCATGAAGTCAGCGTTATTTTGGGGGCCCGGCAGCGTAGGCGAACCTGGAAACTCAGCCTTTACCTGTGCCTTCCAATGGATCTTTGCCATCTTCGCGCCATCGGGAAACGGCTTGCCGTTTCCCGGAATGCCCGCCTTATAAGCGGCGATCATCGCAGGATTTCCCACGATCACTGCCATGTTGTCTCCATTGTGGCTGATCGAAATTACCGGCCAGCTCTCATATCCCCTGAACTCGGACATTGCGAGTCCCCCGGGAACCTTCACCGTGTATTTGTCCTGCTCTGTCGCGGAAATCGCGACACCCGAGGCGGCGAGCAACACCAGGATACTCAGGCTGGTCCACATGGCTTTGAAGTTCATATTCACGCTCCTCATCATGTTTAGGAAACAACTGGCCCGCGCCATCCTCAACGCAAGCGCTGAACGATCGCAACACAAAATCGAATGTCAACAAATGGCCCGGGGAGCTGCAGCAGGCATATCCAGATGTGCGGCTATCGCTATCACCCGCCGACCCGCCGCTCAACATAGGAGGAAGGGGTCATGCTATCACGCGAGATGTAGATAACGCGTGAAGCTTTGAGCTAGTCCGGCACATTGCTCTCGAACGATGCACCGCATCGGTCGGCTGTCGACGGACCGTGCAAACCCGCCCATATATTTCGGAACAGCTCAGGACCTGAGTAGGGCAGGGGGATACCCGGCAAGTGGTTCGTTGGGGATCTCACCGCTGCTAGACTCATCGAAGTGCGCGCGTTCAAGATTCAACGCTTATCCTCTGTCCGAGTCGTCAGGGACACGCCATCAATCAGTTTTTGGGAGCGCATATTTCTAGCGGCTTTGTTTCTCGTCGCGGTTACGGTGCGCCTCTGGGGGATTTCCAAAGTCCATTATTGGGACGAGATGGTCTACCTCCAGAATGCTCAAGTCATCTGTTGCGGAAAGACGAACTACTCTGAACTGCTGTTTAGGCCTCCTCTCATCTCCATCTTCTATGCCGGTATTTTCAAACTTTGGCACAGCATTTATGGAGCCTGTATCGGAGCAGCTCTCCTGAATGCGTTGGCACCCGTATACCTTTTCCTTGCAGGACGCCTCTCCGTTGGCCGCCGCGCGGCGCTTCTGGCCAGCTCCTTACTGGCCTTGGGCCCGTTCTTTGTCGGCATCTTTCCAGAAGGATTCGACAGCGACATCACCGGCAACAGCCTGCTGACCGACTCTCCTGCTTTGACGCTCATCACTTTGAGCCTCTGGCTTCTGCTCAGGGCGACTTCGAAGTCATCACTCCTTCGATTCTTCTGGGCTGGAGTTGCTCTCGCGTCATGCGTCCTTATGCGGTTCGGTTCTTTAAGTTCAGTCGGCGTACTTTTGCTACTGCCTTTCTTTAGCACTGCAACTTGGAAAGGGGCTGTCGCATGCCTATCTGGCCTAATCGCCGGACTTACGCCGTATTTCCTCTGGTCCGCTCTTAGCTTCGGCAACCCATTCCTCACGCTCAAGGAGGGGTGGTTGCATGTCGAAGGGCCCACACAGCCGTTCACTTTTTTCGTTCGCAACGCGCCCACAATATTCAGTCCGATAGCGATCGCCGGGTTAGTGCTCTTTATCGCA
>Ga0105238_10008288_pt1 | contig 10394 bp, 9 predicted proteins | sample KBSC34metaG_FD_81526 | JGI IMG/M metagenome (GOLD analysis project Ga0105238, IMG submission 81526) | Corn rhizosphere microbial communities from Kellogg Biological Station, Michigan, USA - KBS C3-4 metaG | ecosystem: Host-associated > Plants > Roots > Rhizosphere > Soil | place: Michigan, USA...
AGCATCACGGCCATGTACACCGTCCTCGCGGAAGGTGACGACATGTCGGATCCTTTCGTGGACGCGGCGCGCGCGGCGCTGGACGGCCACATCGTCCTGTCGCGGAAGCTGGCCTCCAGCGGGCATTTCCCCGCCATCGACGTCCTCGCCAGCATCAGCCGCGTCATGTCCGACGTGACGTCGGCCGAGCATCGCCGGCTGGCCATGGAAGCCCGCGAGGTTCTGTCCGCCTACAAGGAGGCCGCCGATCTGATCGAGGTAGGCGCCTACGTGGCCGGCTCCAACCCCAAGGTGGATCGAGCGATGCGCAGCGTGCATCTGGTGAACGCTCTGTTCCGACAGGGGCCGCACGAGCGCCACTCGCTCGAGAGCACGCTCGAAGGCTTGAAGCGGGCGCTCGAGGCGCAGCCTCAACCGGGAGTCATGCGTCGTGGCTGAGGCATCGTCGGCCGTGGTGGAGATGGACCGTCGCGCCGGCCGGCTGCGACGGGCTGCTATTCGCGTGCTGGCGCTGGGGACGCTCGTCGGCGGCGCCGGTGCCGTGCTCGCGCCCGCCCGCGTAGGAGCCGCCGACAAGGTCGAGAAGGTCGAGGCCTCCGAGAAGGCCGCGAACAGCGGGAAGCTCGAGAAGAACGAGAAGCCCGAGAAAAACGCGAAGCCGGCCGCGAGCGCTGGAGGGGGCGGAGCGGCGGGGACCGAGGCGGCGACCGAGAGCGCCAAGGGTTCGTCTGGCGCCGCCCCGGCCGAGGACGGAGCATCTGCCAAGCGGCGCGGTCCGCAGCTGTTGCGGTCGGCGCAGTCGAAGCGTCCCGCGGCCGCTGCGCCGCCTGCGGTCAAACCGGGGGAGGATCCGCCGCCGCCGTCGCCCTTGACGATGGACGCCCTTCGTCAGGACATGAAGCGCGGCAAGGACGCGGGCGGGATCAGCCCCGACGCTCCGGCACGAACGAAGGTCGAGCAGGTGCTGGCCGAGATGGTGAAGACCCGCGCGGCCCTGCGCGACGACACCAGCAAGCTCGAGAACCTGACCATCGACGGCCTCAGCGCCGGCGAGGCGGGAGGGCCAGGCGCCGGTCCTGCGGTGCCAGGCGCCCCCGGACAGCCGCCTCAGAAGAACCCGCTCGACGTCCTCGCGAAGGCTCTCCGGGGCATCAAACCCGACCAGGCCGCGCCAATCGTGGCGCGCATCGACCGCCGGCTGGCGGCGACCGTCCTTTTGAAGATGCCGCCGGTGGACGCCGGCAAGATCATGGGCGCGCTCAAGCCCGACGTCGCTGCCGAGATCGCGACCGAGATCGCGATGCGCGCGAAGCCGCAGCACCAGCTGTTGGGAATGGGGGCCAAGCGATGAAGGTCCTTCCATTCTTGCCGGCGTCGGAGCCCGGCGCGGCGCACGAGCCGGGCGCGAAGGGCAGGGGCCGTTCGCACTCGGGCGGGGCGGCGCGCGGCGATCGCGCGCCCACCCAAGGAGGGCTGGGGCCTGCCGGTCACGCGGCGTTCAATCAGCCTGCGCTTGCCGCGCCCGAGCGCCGGGGAGGCGACCAGACGCACGAATTCGGCGCGACTCGGTTCGACCGCGCGAGCTCGGGGGACTCGGGGGATTTGGGGCATGAGAGCGCCGGCGCGGAGGGCGGCGCTCGTTACGCCGCTCAGGCCGAGCACGCCCCTCACGTCGGGCGGGCCGATGGACTGGACGAAGGCGAAGGGGCACGCCAGCGGACGGAGAGCGCCGCCGACGAGGTGTTCGCGGCGACGACCGACCAACCGACCGAGGGGCGCGAGAAAGAGCTGCAGGGGGTCCGCCCGGTGCCGAGCTTCGCCGTCGAGCTCGCGCGCAGCGTGGCCGCGGGCTCGAAGGAAGCAAGGCCGGCGTCCCGATCGGTCCCGCCTTCGGCGGGCCAGAGCTTGGCCGGTGACGAGGTCGCCGAGGTCCGCGAGCCCGCGGAGCATCCGGGCCTCGCTCCGTTGCCGGACCGCGTGTCGCCGCAGGGCGGGTTGCCGCAGACCGGACTGTGGGAGCCCTCGGGGCCTGCCGCCCCGGCCCACGTGGCGGCACCGCTCCTCCCGCCCGTCGGTGACGGCGGCGAGGTTCCGGCCCGCCAGCCGGAGCAGGTGGCGACGCCCCTCGCGTCCGATCGGTCGGATCCGCCAGGCGGGCCCGTCGCGCGCGATCCGTCCGATGTGCCAGGCACGGCCGTCATGCCGGAGCCGAGCCAGGGGATCTCCAGCGAAGACGCAACCCTGAACGCTCGCGAAAGCCTCCCGGGCGCCGATCGGCCCGAGGCGGTAGCTCCCCACGAGGTCGCGGCACCCCCCCGGCGCGAGACGGCAGATGATGGCGGCGCCACCAGCGGCGCGCCGGTCTGGGTCGCGCCAGCCGTGGCGAGCGCGCTCCCGGTGGAAGCATTGCCGCCATCCGAGCATTCCGGGGCGTCGGAGCGACCGCGCCTCACGAGTTTTCGGTTCGAGGGACCGGAGACGAAGGGACGAGAGCCCGTGTCTTTCGCGCAGCCTTCGCGGCCGGCGAGGACCGATTCTTCCTCTGATGGATCGCGGGCCGTCGTTCAGCCGGGATCGCGAGCCTCTTCGCCGGCGCGGGTGGTCGAGGTCGTGGGGGGCTCGCCCGAGGGGGAGCCGCTCGCGACGCCGCCGCCATCGTCTTTCCGCAGGGCCGCGTCGAGCGGTGTCTCCGCGGAGACCGCCGGGCCCGCGCCGCATGTCCCGGTCGCATTCGAAGCGGTCCCGGCTCGTCGGGAGGTGGCGCCGCCCCCGGCGGGTGGGGCGCTCGATTTCTCGCCGGCAAGATCGGATCGGACACCCCGCAGAGGCGCGGCACCTGCGCCGTCGGTGGTCGCGCCGTCGGTGGTTGCGCCGTCGGTGGTCGCGCCGTCGGTGGTCGCGCCGTCGGTGGCTGCGCCGTCGGTGGCTGCGCCGTCGGTGGTTGCGCCGTCGGTAGTTGCGCCGTCCGTCGGGATACCGTCAACGTGGACGGCGACACCGTCGACGGTAACCGCATCGTCCGTCATCCCGCCGCCCACCATCGTGTCCCCGTCGTCGGGGCGGCCGGCCGCGAACGCGCTATCGCCCGTCGCGGCGTCGCATGTGTCGACGTTCCGCGCGCCGTCGCTCGATTCCGGGGTGTCGCTCGATCCGGCGCGCTCGCCTGAAACCGTCTCTTCATCCGGACCCGTCGAGCGGTCGCCGTCGTGGTCACGTCCCTCCGAGCCGGGCGTCGTCACGGAGCCGTCGGTGGCCCCGTCGCCCGCCCACGATCACCCGGCTCACCCGCGTCGAAGCGACGCCGGTCACCACGCTTCGGCGAAGCCGCCTCTGGCCGCGTCCCGCCGCGACTTCGGCGCCGCGAGCCCAGCTCGATCGTCCGTCGTCTCTCGCTCGGCGTCCCCGTCTCCCCAGTCACGAACGCCGCCGTCACCACCGCGGGCGCCCCAATCGCCTTCTCGTGGCGACGCGACTCCTCCGGCCCAGCCGAGGGCGTTTCCGTCGCCGCCGGTCGCGTCCCCGACCCCGAACCCGGCAGCCGCGCCCGCGTCCGACGCCCGCGCGGCTAGCCCGTCGTTGAAACGCGCATCGAGCCTGGCCGAGCGAGGAGCTCCGGCCGCCGGGAATCGAGGAACAGTACCCGCCACCGTGGCGACGAAGAGCGACGCAGCGGACGGCGCCCGCAGCCGGTCGGGCGAAGGGGAGCACCTTCCACCAGGGGCTGCCAAGCCTGAAGCCGCGAGCGAGCGGCCCCAGCCGCCTGCACGACAGCCCCGAACAGCGGTGTTTCGACCGAGCCTGGCTGCCACGGGAGAGCGGGCTCACCCCACGCGTCCCGAACCGACGTCTCCCACGGTGTCACGTCCTGCCGATGCGCTGACGACGCCGCCAACGCACCAAGGCTCCGCCCTCGCGAGCGTGGCGCGCCGGGCGCCGGCCGCTGTCCCGACCCCGACTCACTCCGGGACGTCGGCGGTCGGTGCGGCAAAGAGCGACTCACGTCCTGCCTTCGGCACGAGCCAGCCCGTCGATAAGAGCGCCCGGAACGTCGTGCCGGCGGCGGCCCACGTCGCGGCGGCGACGGTGCCCCTCTTTCTGCGGGCTCCGGCGGCCTCCGTCCAGGCCGAGAGCGCGCCGAAATCCGGGCCCGGTCGCGCCCCGACGCTCGCCGCCCCGCGCCGAGCGGTTGCCAGCTCGCCGACCGCGACCACGCCTCTCGGCGCGCCCTCCCACCAAGGGCTCGCTCCCCTCCTGTTTGCTACGGCCCCTTCCGTCCGACCCGCGCCAGCCGCGGCGGCAACGCGATCGGCCCTCGCCCCGACTGCGCCCAAGGGGCCGACGCGCGCGTCCGCGCCGGCGACGGGCTCGGCCGGTGGCGCCGACGGTGGGAACCCAGAGTCGGGCGGTAGCTCGGCCCTTGCGACTCGCGAGGGCATCGGGGACGGGGCTGGCTCGTCGCCGCCAGCGCCTTCCCAGGCGCAAGGTTCCACCCCGAGCTTCTCGGCGGCGATGCGTTCGCACGGGGGCGGGGTGACGCCCGGCGCCCAGCAGGGGCCGGCTCAGGGCACGCAGAACGCGCCGACACCGGCCACTGTCCCCCTGCCTTCGCAGGTTCACTCGTTGCACGAGCTCGCCGCGGCGGATCCGTCGCTGAACGCCACGGCCATCGGCAAGAACACCCACCTGCGCCTGGAGACGGGGCGCGCCGGTGACCTGACCATGCACTTGCGTATCAACGACGGCGTCGCCGACATCGAGGTGGGGGGAGCCGCCGCCGAAAAGCTGGGGATGCGCTCGAACGAGCTTCGCCGCGCGCTGGCCGGCGAGGGGCTGACCCTGGGTCAATTCCTCACTCGTCCCACCGACGCGCCCGCGGCCAACGGCGACGACCGCGGCTCCGTCGCGATGGCCAGCGCCTCCACCACGACCGCAGCCCCCTCCCCGGGCGCTCCGTCGCCGTCCGCAACTCCGTCTCTGTCGTCCTCGTCCTCGTCTTCGTCCTCGTCCTCCAATCAGGATCACCGGCAGAACCAGGGCTGGCACGGCGCCGAGACCTCCGAATCCCCTGGCGCTGCGTCCGCCGCCTCTGCCGCCAACGGCGCGCGCGCGCGATCCGCGGCGTCCTCTTCCGCGACCGAAGGCTCCGGCGTTCCGCGCCGCGGCCTTCACGTGACCGCCTAGGAGCACCGAAGCATGTCCAACACCATCCTTCCCTCCCTCACCTCCGCCGCCGAGAACCCGCCGCCCAACACCCTCACGCGCACGGGCTCGAGCGCGCTTGGCAAGGACGAGTTCCTCAAGATCCTCGTGGCGCAGCTCGCGAACCAGGACCCGACGCAGCCGCAGGATTCGTCCGCGTTCGTGGCCGAGCTGGCGCAGTTCTCGTCGCTCGAGGCGCAGCAGAACACCGTCAACAATCTGAATGCCTTGATGATGGGCCAGGCCACCGCGAACCAGACAGCGGCCACCGCGTTCATCGGCAAGCGCGTCGAGTACCACGGCAACGACCTGACGTGGGACGGGACCACCCCGATCGCCACCACGGCCACCCTGGCCTCCGCCGCCAACAAAGTCACCGTCACCGTCAGCGACGCCACGGGCAAAGTCGTGCGGACTCTCTCGCTCGGCGCGCAGAACGCGGGCGATGTCCCGATCGCCTGGGACGGGCGCGACGACAAAGGCAACGTCCTGCCGCCGGGCGCGTACAAGGTGCAGCCGACAGCCTACGACGCCAGCGACAAGGCCGTCGCCATCAGCCTCAACACCGCCGGAACCGTCTCCGGCGTGTCTTTCCAGGGCGGAGTTCCGCTCCTTCGGATCGGAACCGAGCTCGTCAAGATGTCAGACGTCACGTCAATCAACGAAAGGAACACCCCATGAGTCTCGTATCGTCGCTCTACACAGGTCAGACCGGTCTCGAAGCCGCCAGCACCGATCTCTCGGTGATCGGCGACAACATCGCCAACTCCGCCACCGTCGGCTTCAAGGCAAGCCGCGCGGACTTCTCGAACGCGATGGCGCAGCAGATGATCGGCTCGGGCGGGGCCGCTGCCGAGGTCGGCCTGGGCACCGAGCTGCAGAGCGTCCAGAAGATCCTCACGCAGGGCGCGCTGTCGAACACCGGCGTGGCGACCGACCTCGCCCTCGACGGCGGTGGCTTCTTCGTCGTGAAGGGCTCACAGAGCGGCATGGTCGGCCAGTTCTATACGCGCGCCGGCCAGTTCACGATGGACAAGTCGGGCTACCTGGTGAACCAGGGAGGTCTGCGCGTGCAGGGCTTCGCGGCCGACCAGACCGGCGTCATCGGGGCCACGCCGGGCGACCTTCAGCTCGGCACCGCGGCCTCGCCCGCCTTCGCCTCGACGACGGTGACCGTCAAGGCGAACCTGGACGCGAGCGCCACCGTCCCGACCGCGGCGTTCAGCGCCGCCAACCCGGCGGCCACGTCGAACTTCGCCAGCTCGGTGACCGTGTACGACTCGCTCGGCGTGCAGCACCAGGTCGACATCTACTTCGCCAAGACAGCCGCTGGCGCGTGGACCTATCACGCGCTCACCGACGGCGGAGGCCTCACGGGCGGCACGCCCGGCACGCCCACCGAGATCCAGTCGGGCGACCTGACGTTCGACACCTCTGGCAAGCTGCAGGCCATCGCGAACGTGACCGGTACCTTCAACCCGATCAACGCGGCGCAGGCCCAGGCCCTCACCTTCAACGTGGGCGACGACATCGCGTCGGGCGGCACGGGCCTCCTCGGCGTGACGCAGTTCGCGGCCACCAGCACGCCGACCTCCGTCACCCAGGACGGGTATGGCTCGGGCGTCCTGTCCAGCATCGGCTTCGACAAAGAGGGCAAGATCCAGGGCTCGTTCAGCAACGGGACGAGCCGCGTGATCGGGCAGCTTGCCATCGCGACCGTCAACGCGCCGGATCAGATGAGCCGGGCCACCGGCAACCTGTTCATGGAGACGACGGGCTCGGGCAACGCGACCCTCGGCAAGGCGACCACGGGCGGTCGGGGCAGCATCGCCGCCGGCACGCTCGAGAACTCGAACGTGGATCTGTCGAAGGAGTTCATCCACATGATCACGGCCCAGCGCAACTACCAGGCCTCGTCGAAGACCATCACGACGGCCGACTCGCTGCTGGCCGAGCTCATGAACATCAAACGATGAGGGCAGGGGGGCGTTGCCCCCCTACCAGACCCCCCCGGATCTTGGGAGGGGGCCGGCGCGGCGAAGCCGCGCCTCCCGTGGGAAGACTCGCTCGCTGCGCTCGCTCTGGCGGTGCGGGGAAAGAAGCGCCGAAAGGCGCGGGGGAAGTTGTGGCCGCGCGGTGCTCCCCCTCATTGCTTGCCGGCGCGACGCCGGAGCGTCGACGACGACACCACCACGCCCATCTCCGTTCAGGAGACCGGCGGCCGAAGGGGTGTTCGGCACGCGGTCTCCGCTCGATAAGGGCTGGTGGGTCGTCGTCGGCGTTTCCTGGCGAAATAGGCAAAAAACTAATGACAACCGAGGAATCCGTCGATGCAAGGCGAGCAGGAATGGAATGGGTGAACGCATGATCTTCTTGACGAGGTTCGATGGGACCGAGGTCGTCGTGAACAGCGACCTCATCGTCACCGTCGAGAAGATTCCCGACACGGTCGTCACCCTGACGACCGGTGATCGAATCATGGTGAAGGAGCCGATCGAGGAGGTGGTGGCGCGCGCGGCGGCCTACCGCCACCGCGTCATGCAGGGGCCCGGCGTCCGTGACTCCCGGGACATCTCGTCCTCGATGCGGGTCTCGGGCAGCGGACCCGTGCGGGCCCCACGCGACGGCGGCGACGAATCTTGAACGGGTAGGGGAGCAGGAAGCACATGGACATCTCATCGATAGGTGGCATCGTTTTCGCCATCGCGTGCATCCTGGGCGGTCAGGCCCTGGAAGGCGGTCACGCCGGCTCGCTGGCGCAGGCCACCGCCGGCATCATCGTCATCGGCGGCACCATGGGCGCCTGCGCGGTGGCCTTTCCGATGCCGGACTTCATCAAGGGGCTGAAGATGGCCTCGATGGCCTTCAAGAACAAGAAAGACGACACGTCGGAGCTGATCAAGCAGGTCGTGGACCTCGCCTCGGTGGCCCGCCGCGAGGGCGTGCTGGCCCTGGAGCAGCGGCTGGCCGAGATCAAGGACCCGTTCCTGAAGCGGTCGGTCGGCTTCCTCGTCGACGGCGTCGACGCCGCGGTGGCGCGTGACGCGCTGGAGACCGAGATCCACCACGAGTTCGAGAGCAGCACGACCGCCGCCAAGGTGTGGGAGTCGGCGGGCGGCTTCGCCCCGACGGTCGGCATCCTCGGCGCCGTGCTCGGGCTCATTCACGTCATGGAGAACCTCTCCGATCCGTCGAAGCTGGGCGGCGGCATCGCCACCGCCTTCGTCGCCACCGTGTACGGCGTCGGCGCGGCGAACCTGTTCTTCTTGCCCGTCGCGAACAAGCTGAAGCGGAAGATCGGCCTCGAGAAGGAGCGCAAGACCGTCATCGCCGAGGGCGTCCTCTCGATTCAGGCCGGCCTCAATCCGCGCGTCCTCGAAGAGAAGATGGCGTCCTACTCGGGACACCACGCGCCGAAGAAGGACGAGAAGGACGGCAAGTAGGCCGCGCCCCGGACACACCAACCTTGGCCAAGAAGCAACATCACGAGGAGCACGAGAACCACGAGCGCTGGCTGGTCTCGTACGCCGACTTCATCACGCTGCTGTTCGCGTTCTTCGTGGTGCTCTACGCCACGAGCCGCGTCGACAACAAGAAGCTGGTGCAGGTGGTGAGCTCCATCCGGTTCGCCACCCACTTCAAGGGCTCGGGCGGGATCGAGCGGCAGAACCTGTTCGAGGGACCCCCCACCGAGGGGGGGCGCTGCCGGTCGCTGCCGAACGGCCTCGATCAGCGGCCGATGACCAAGAAGCAGGAGGAGGCGCAGCAGCTGCGCAAGCGCATCGAGCGCCGCCTGAAACGCTTCCTGCAGACGCGCCCCGAGACCCACGTGCAGATCGAGGCTGACAAGGATCGCCTGGCGGTGCGCATGTCCGCCTCGCACTTCTTCGACGCGAACAGCGCCGCCATTCGCCCCGAGATGATCCCGGTGCTCGACGTGATCGCCGCCGAGATGGTGGCCATCGGCAAGCCGCTCCGCGTGGAGGGGCACACCGACACGGGCCGCGCGCCCGGCACGCGGTTCCGCGACAACTGGGAGCTGTCGGCGTCGCGGGCGGCCGCCGTGGCCAGCTATATCCAGCACGCCCACAACATGGACGGCAAGCTGCTGTCGGCGGCGGGCTACGGCTCGTCACGTCCCATCGGCGACAACCGTACGCCCGCCGGCCGCGAGGCCAACCGGCGCGTCGAGTTGCAGATCGAGTTCGAGCCGCCCGACTAGGGCCTCGCGCGGGCCATCAGAACACCGCCTGGAGGCCAATGGTGGGGATCGTCAGCAACACCGTGTTGGGGCGGCTTCTGGGGGCGTCCCAGCTCACGGCCTCGCGTTGCAGCGAGATGTTGAGCCAGTCGACGTAGAAGTCGAGGTACCAGTTGTCGAAGGCTTCGCGCTTCTCGATGCGCAGGTCGAAGCGCCAGAAGCCGGGGAGGCGCCCGTTGACGGGAGGATCGGGGAGACGTGTGGTGGCGCCTCCACCGTCGGAAGCAGAAGAAGGAGCGGCGCCGCCGCCGCTCACCTGGTCCCCCGTCTCCCCGATCGTGTAGGGCCGGCCGCTGTTGTAGTGAAATACGCCCGACACGGTCCACGATCGTCCGAGGGCGTACGACACGACGGCGTTGGCCAGGTGAGGCTCGTCGAAGTCGGCGGGCTGCCACCCCTGGTGAGGCAGCTTGCGCTCGGAGCGCGCGTAGGTGTAGGTGACCCAGCCGAACAGGCGGTGGCCCAGCCGGCGCCGTGCGATGAGCTCGATTCCGTAGGCCCGGCCCGGGTGCGTCGCCTCGAACGTCTCCCGCAAGCCATTGGCGGCCGTCATGTAGCGCAGGAACGAGAACTCGGTGACCTGCGGAATCCAGTTGAAATAGACCAGCCCGTCGACCGTCGCGTCCCACCCCAGGGTCAGCTCGGCTCCCAGCGACGATTGGTAAGAACGGTTCAGCCCTCTATCGAGCCCGAAGCCCGACAGGCCCGGCCACGGCACCAGGAACCGAGGCGGCGACGAGTACTGGCCGACCCCCCCCTTCAAGAACAGCCCAGGGCGCAGCTTGAAGCGCGCCGCGATCCGGGGATCCACGCTGGTCTGACGCACGGACGATCGACCGGAGGCGTCGTCCAGGAAGTAGTCATAGTGGTCCGCGCGCACGCCCGGCGTCACCAGCCAGCGCTCGCCCAGTCGCAGGTCAGCCTGCACGAACGC
>Ga0105238_10008290_pt1 | contig 10392 bp, 7 predicted proteins | sample KBSC34metaG_FD_81526 | JGI IMG/M metagenome (GOLD analysis project Ga0105238, IMG submission 81526) | Corn rhizosphere microbial communities from Kellogg Biological Station, Michigan, USA - KBS C3-4 metaG | ecosystem: Host-associated > Plants > Roots > Rhizosphere > Soil | place: Michigan, USA...
AAGAACCCGCTGCTCGTCTCCGTCCGCTCCGGCGCGCGCGACTCGATGCCCGGCATGATGGACACGATCCTCAACCTCGGGCTCAACGATCAGACGGTCGAAGCGCTGGCGAAGAAGACCGGCAACGCGCGCTTCGCGTGGGACTGCTACCGCCGCTTCGTCCAGATGTATGGCGATGTGGTGCTCGGCGTCCAGAAGCGGCCGAACGAGGATCACGAGCCGTTCGAAACGGTCATCGAAGGGCTGAAGCACGAGCGCTATCACCAGGACATCGAAGACACGAAGCTCACCGTCGAGGACCTGCAGGAGCTCGTCGCGCGGTTCAAGGCGCTGGTCAAGGAGCGCGCCGGGAAGAACTTCCCGTCATCGCCGTGGGATCAGCTGATGGGGGCGGTCGGCGCCGTGTTCGGGTCGTGGATGAACGACCGCGCCATCGTCTATCGCCGCAAGTACAACATCCCCTCCGAGTGGGGCACGGCGGTGAACGTGCAGGCGATGGTCTACGGCAACACCGGTGAAGAGTCCGGGTCGGGCGTGGCGTTCACGCGCAACCCCGCCAACGGCGTGAAGGAGTTCTACGGCGAGTTCCTGATCAACGCGCAGGGCGAGGACGTGGTGGCCGGCGTGCGCACGCCCGAGCCCGTGGCGCAGTTGAAGAAGGAGATGCCGAAGGCGTACGCGGAGCTCGAACGCATCCGGCAGAGGCTCGAGAAGCACTTCAAGGACGTGCAGGACTTCGAGTTCACGATCGAAGACGGCGTCGTCTACATGCTCCAGACGCGCAACGGCAAGCGCACCGCAATGGCCGCGCTGAAGATTTCGATGGACCTGGTCAAGGAACGGCTGATCGACTGGAAGACCGCCGTGATGCGCAATCCCGCCGACCAGCTGGAACAGCTGCTGGCGCCGGTCTTCGACTCCAGTGAAGTGGCGAAGGCCAAAGCGATTGCGACCGGTCTGCCGGCAGGTCCCGGGGCCGCGTCCGGCCAGATCTATCTCAATGCCGAGCGCGCGGTGACCGCTGCCGAGAAGGGGCAGCAGGTGCTGCTGGTCCGCGTCGAGACCTCGCCCGAGGACCTGCGCGGCATGATCGCCGCCGAGGGCATCCTCACGGCGCGCGGCGGCGTGTCGTCGCACGCGGCGCTCGTCGCCCGCCAGATGGGCAAGGTGTGTGTCTGCGGCGCGGCGGCGGTGGAGGTGGACTACCAGGCGCGTACGGTCACGGTGGACGGCCAGACGTTCAACGAGGGCGACTGGATGTCGATCGATGGCACGGCCGGGAAAGTCTTTGCTGGCAAAGTGAAGACCGCGCCGTCGGAGATCGTCGCCGGGCTGATCGACGGCGACGAAGCGGCGAAGAAGACCGAGAAGTTCAAGAGCTTCCAGCAGCTGATGAAGTGGTGCGATCAGTCGACGCGGATGTCGGTGCGCACGAACGCCGACAACCCGGAGCAGACGCAGAACGCAATCGCCTTCGGCGCGGTCGGCATCGGCCTGTGCCGCACCGAGCACATGTTCTTCGAAGGTGACCGCATCGACGCGATGCGCGAGATGATCATCGCCGAGACGCTGGAAGACCGGAAGAAGGCGCTGGCCAAGCTGCTGCCGTATCAGCGCGAGGACTTCGCCGGCATCTTCCGCGCGCTGAAGGGCTACCCGGCGACCATCCGCTTCCTCGACCCGCCGCTGCACGAGTTCCTGCCGAACACAGCGGAACAGCAGGCGGATCTGGCCAAGAAGCTGGGGGTGACCGCGCACGCCATTCATCAGCGCGTCGAGCAGCTGCACGAGTTCAACCCGATGCTCGGTTTCCGCGGCTGCCGCCTGGGGATCGGCTACCCCGAGATCTCGGCGATGCAGGCGCGCGCCGTGTTCGAGGCGGCGGCGATCGTGCAGAAGGAAGGCATCAAGGTGAAGCCGGAGATCATGATTCCGCTCGTCGGCTTCAAGAAGGAGCTCGACCTGCAGATCGAGGTCGTGCACCAGGCGGCCCGTGAAGTGCAGGCGGAGCGGAAGGTGAAACTCGATTACATGGTGGGCACCATGATCGAGATTCCGCGCGGCGCGCTCACCGCCGACGAGATCGCCCAGACCGCGGACTTCTTCAGCTTCGGCACGAACGACCTCACACAGACCGGCCTTGGCATGTCGCGCGACGACTCGGGGTCGTTCCTGCCGCAGTACAGCGAGCTGGAGATCGTGAAGAAGAACCCGTTTGCCACGATCGATCAGACGGGCGTCGGTCAGCTCGTCGAGATTGCGGTGACCAAGGGGCGCCAGACCAAGCCGAACCTGAAGCTGGGGATCTGCGGCGAGCACGGCGGTGATCCGGCATCGATTCAGTTCTTCGAGCGCGTGGGGCTCGACTACGTGAGCTGCTCGCCGTACCGCGTTCCGGTGGCGCGGCTGGCGGCGGCGCAGGCGGCGCTCGCCAAGTAGCGCTGTTCACTCGACGAGGGGACGCGACTGATCGCGATTTTCGTTCGCGAGAACGGCGTGATGCGCCGCGCGGATCGGATCGAGCCGGGCTGGCTCGATCCGTCCTCCAAGACGACCGTGTGGGTGGATCTCGCCGGGGCGACAGACGAGGAAGGCCGCGTGCTCTCCGACGTGTTTCATTTCCATCCGCTGTCGATCGAAGACGCCCACAGCAGCATTCAATTCCCCAAGGCCGAGCCCTACCCGGGCTATCTCTACGTGGTGCTGCACGGCATCGACGTGACGAAGGGCCAGCAGGCGTTCGCCACACGCGACGTGGACTTCTTTCTCGGTCCGAACTTCCTGGTCACCGTGCACGACGGGCACTCAACCTCGATCGAACACTTGCGGGATCTTTGCGACCGTCACGATCGGCTGCTGGCCGAGGGGCCAGTCGGGCTCTTCCATCGCATCGTCGACGCGATGGTCGATCACTACCGCCCCGTGATGGAGGCGCTCGAGCAGCGCATCGACGCGCTCGAAGAGGAGGCCTTTGGCGGACAGAGTGAGCTGGCGCGGCGGATGCTGCGGCTCCGGCACGAGCTGGCGCAGATGCGCCGCGTGCTGATACCGCAGCGCGACGTGATCGGGCGCCTGGCGCGGCGAGAGTTCCCGGCGATCTCCGACGAGATGGCGTATCGCTTTCGCGACGTCTACGATCATGTCGTGCAGATGGCGGACGAGGCGATCCTGTTCCAGGACCGCGTCACCGGCATTCTCGAAGTCAATCTCGCCAGCATCTCCAATCGCCTGAACCAGGTGATGAAGGTGCTCACCGTGATGTCCACCATCTTCCTGCCGCTCACCGTCCTGAGCGGGATGTGGGGGATGAACGTGAAGCTGCCGGAGTTGCCCGGCGGCGAGCCCGCGCAGTTCTGGTGGATCGTAGGAATCATGGTGGCCATTGCGGTCGCGATGCTGGTCGTCTTCCGCCGCAATCGCTGGATGTAGGGACGCCTGCCGTGGGAAAAATCTTTCGGTTGCCGCCGGACCTTGCGAACCAGATCGCCGCCGGTGAGGTGGTGGAGCGGCCGGCGTCGGTCATCAAGGAGCTGGTCGAGAACGCGGTCGATGCGGGCGCCACGCGGGTGACGATCACGGTGGACGCGGGCGGCAAGCGGCTGATTCGCGTGGACGACGACGGCGAGGGGATGGAGCCCGTGGACGCGCGGCTCTCGGTCGAGCGCCACGCCACCAGCAAGATCCGCCATGCCGACGACCTGGAGCGCATCGCGACGCTCGGCTTCCGCGGCGAAGCGCTGCCCAGCATCGCGTCGGTGTCGCGCTTCATGATGCGCACCAGGACTGCGGCGCACACCGTCGGCACCGAGATTCGGATCGAAGGCGGCGGCACGGCATCGGTGTCGGAGGCCGGCTGTCCGGTGGGCACGTCGATCGAGGTGCGGGACCTCTTCTTCAATCTGCCGGCGCGCCGCAAATTCCTCAAGACCGACGCGGCGGAGATGGCGCAGGTCACGCGCATCGTCACGCAGCTCGCCCTCTGTTATGCCACCGTCGGGGTCACCCTGGCCAACGCCGGGCGCAAGACGATCGAGTACCCGCCGGTGGCGTCGCTGCGCGATCGGGTGTTTCAGATCTACGGCGACCGCCCCGACCTCGTGCCGGTGGAGCGCAGCTACGGCGACGTGCGGGTGCACGGCTTCGTCGCGGCGCTGGCGTCGGAGGGGCCCGTGCGCGGGCCACAGCACGTCTTCGTGAACCGGCGAGCCGTGAAGGACCGAACCATCACGCACGCGATCCTCGATGCCTACAGTCAGGCGTCCATCAAGGAGCGCAGCCCGGAAGTGCACCTGCTGATCGAAATGCCGCTCGACGCGGTGGACGTGAACGTCCATCCGACGAAGGCGGAGGTGCGGTTTCGCGATCAGTCCTTCATCCACCAGGTCGTGCGCCGCGCGGTCGCGGACGCGGTGGGCGCGGCTCCCGCGCCGTTCTGGTCCACGCCGGCGCACGACTCGCCGGTCGCCGACACCGGCGTCTCTCAACCCCTGCCGACACCATATCCGACGACCTTTCCGAGTCGTTGGAGCGGCGCTGGTGAGGCGGGTGGGGCGGGTAGGGCGGGTGGGTTGTCGTTTGCTGGCTCGGTGGCCGACGCGCGCGAGGCCCTGTACGGCGCGTTTCCAGCGGGAGTGACCGAGCAGAACGCCGCGGTCGAACCCGCCCCGGTCAGCGCCGAGAAGACGCTGATGCCGCTCGGCCAGTTCCGCGACACGTTCATCGTGGCGGTCGACGACGAGGGTATCGCCATCATCGATCAGCACGTGGCGCACGAGCGCATTCTGTTCGAGCGCATCACGGAGCGGCTGACGACCGGCCGGCTCGAGAGCCAGCGGCTGCTCGACCCGATGCTCATCGAGCTGTCGGCGAGCGGCCGGCAGACGCTCCTGGCCCATGCCGCCGACCTCGATCGTCTGGGGTTCGAGATCGAGGACTTTGGAGGAGAATCGGTGCGCCTGTCCGCCTGCCCGGCGATGCTGCCGCGCGACGAGTGGCAGCGCGCGGTGCGGGCGCTGGCCGAGGATCTCGACGGGCTGGATCGAGGCGCCGCGGTCACCGACGCGCTGAAGCGCATTGCCGCCACGATGGCGTGCCATGCGGCGGTAAAGGCGAACTATCCGTTGACGCCGGAGAAGATGGTGCACATCCTGGACGGCCTGCGGCGGACGGCGTACTCGACGATCTGCCCGCACGGCCGCCCGGTGATGCTGCGGCTGACTCGCCGTGAGCTGGAGAAACGCTTCGAAAGGATCTGAAATGCGCACATCGATGGTGGTTGCGATTCTCGGCGCCGGGTTGAGCGTCGTCCTCCAGGGCCAGGGGTTGGCGCCGCTCTTTTTCCGCGAGCCGTTCCGCCAGTCGGCGCCGATGGACGCGAGCAACAACTTCCGGCCCGAAGGCGGCGTCACCCCCGCGGCCCTCACCAACCAGGCGCTCGAGTTGAAGATCTACGACCCGATGGCGGCCAGTGTCCCGGCATTTCTGAAGAACCCGCCGCCGGGGTCTCAGCCGGTCGACTGGCACGGTCCGTCGTGCATCCAACTGGCCGGCTTCAACCAGAACCCGCCGCCCCCGAAGACCGGTGCTGGCTCGCCGACCGACCCGCCGAACCTCTGGACCGGGGTGTGCCAGACGGCGGTGGCCGCGACGCTGCGGCACAAGGACAGCTTCGTGAACCTGACGGCGCCGGGATCGCGCATCAAGTGGGTGACACGGACCTCCGGCTTCCACGTCGTGCGCCCCGTTCTGAAGCTGGCGGACGGCTCCTTCGTGGTGGGCGACTCTGCAGACGGCGCGCACTCCGCCAACTCACAACTCTTCCTCCAGTCCGAGCTGGCGATCGCCAACGTGCGGTGGCTGTCGCTCGACATCGCGCGCGTGGTGACGCGCGGCGACAAGTGGGTGCAGCCGGATTTGAGCAAGGTCGACGAAGTGGGCTTCGCGGACCTGCATCCGGGCAGTGGCCACGGGTGGGGCGGGTTCGTGAACGTGTCGGGGATCGAGGTCTACGGCACGCCCGTCAAACGATGACGGCGGTGCAGGCCTGAAGGCCTGCAGCCACGCAGACGGCTGAAGGCCTGCAGCTACGTGTTACGGCGCTTGCGCTTGATCTCGTCCCAGCCGTCGAGGCGCCGCTTGATCTCCTTCTCGAAGCCGCGCTCGGTGGGGCGGTAGTACTTCTTTCCGGCCAGCGAATCCGGCAGGCACTCCATCGCCGCGGTCCCTTCGGGGTCGTCGTGCGCGTATTCGTACCCCTTACCGTATTCGAGCTGCTTCATCAGCTTCGTCGGCGCGTTGCGCAGGTGCAGCGGCACCGGGTCGGCCGCCTGTGTGTGGGCGTCGGACGCCGCGGCACCGTAGGCGGCGTAGACGGCGTTGCTCTTCGGCGCCGTGGCCAGATAGATCGCGGCCTGCGCCAGCGCCGTGTTTCCCTCGGGCATGCCGATGAAGTGTGTGGCTTCCTTGGCGGCCACGGCTACGACGAGCGCTTGCGGGTCGGCGTTGCCGATGTCCTCCGACGCGAAGCGCACCAGGCGGCGCGCGACATAGAGCGGGTCCTCGCCGGCTTCGAGCATGCGCGCCACCCAGTAGATCGCCGCGTCGGGGTCGCTGTTGCGCATCGATTTGTGGAGCGCCGAGATGAGGTTGTAGTGCTCCTCGCCGCCTTTGTCATACAGCAGCGCGCGGCGCTGAATCGACTGCTCGAGCTGCGGCATGTCGAGGCGCCGCACCATCGTGGCCGGGTCCATCGGCGCCGTCGCCACCGAGAACTCGAGCAGGTTCAGCGCGGCGCGCGCATCGCCGTTGGCAAACCCGGCGATCGCGGCGCGCGCCTCGGGCGTGACTTCGGTCTCCATCGAGCCGAGTCCGCGTTCCTTGTCGTCGAGCGCGCGCTGCAGGATGCGCTCGACCGCCTCCTGCGCGAGGCCGTGCAGCACGAAGACCTTTGACCGGGAAAGCAGCGCCGCGTTCACCTCGAAGGACGGGTTCTCCGTGGTGGCGCCGATGAGGACGATGTCGCCCGATTCGACACGCGGCAGGAATGCGTCCTGCTGCGCCTTGTTGAAGCGGTGGATTTCATCCACGAAGACGATGGTGCGGCGCCCGGTGCGGCGCCGCCGGTCCTCGGCCGCCGCCATCACCTCTTTGATCTCCTTGATGCCGGCCAGCACCGCGCTGAACGGGACGAAGCGCGACTGCGTGAGCTCGGCGATCACGCGCGCCAGCGTCGTCTTGCCGGTGCCGGGCGGACCCCACAGGATGATCGACTGCAGCACGTCGCGCTCGATCGCGAGACGTAGCGGCGTGCCGGGCGCGAGGATGTGCTCCTGGCCGATGATGTCGTCGAGCGTTCGCGGGCGCATGCGCTCGGCGAGCGGCGTGCCGGCGCCCGCGTCGCGTGCCTCTGGCGCGACCCCTTCGTCTTCCGGATCGCCGAAGAGGCCGCTCACGTACGTTGCCTCCGCGCGGCGTAGACGAGCAGTGCGCCCGCGACCGCCGCGTTGAGCGATTCCACTTGCGGAGCCATCGGAATCGTCACGCGTGCGTCGCAGCGTTCGACCAGATCCTCCGCGAGGCCCGGTCCTTCGCCGCCGATCCACAGGCCGACGCGCCCTTTCCACGCGATCGCGTCGGGATCGCTACCGCCGCGGGCGACCGACGCGACGGTCCGCATGCCTGCCTGGCGCATCTCCGAGAACACTCGCTCCGGAGCGAAACCAGTGACGATCGGGAGGCGCAGCGCGCTGCCCATGCTGCCGCGCAGCGCCTTCCACGAGAACGGATTGGCCGACGTCCCGGTGACGAATACGCCCGACGCGCCGCCCGCTTCGGCCGATCGCAGCAGCGCGCCCACGTTGCCCGGATCCTGCACGTCGGCGATCGCGAGGACGAAGGCGTCGGGCGGTTCGCAAAGCGCTGCCGGCTCGATGCCCGTGCGAAGCCCGATGGCCGCGATGCCGGAGGGCGAGCGCACCGGGCTCACCGCGTCGAAGGCGCGATCGTCCGCCTCGACGAGCGGCAGGCCACGCTGCTCGATCTCGCGCGCCAGCCGGGCTGCCTCGGTGGCACCGGTTCGGCGCGAGGCGGCCACGAGGATCACCTCGAAGCCGATACCGGCGTCGAGCGCTTCGCCCACGAGGTGCGCGCCGTCGAGAAGGACACGACGGCCTGCGGGATCGGGACTGGTGGCCAGGGCGCGAAACGCGGCGACGACTGGGTTGTGGCGACTCGAAATGGTGCGCACGCGGGGTCGCCGGCGAGCATAACAGAGTGTGTTACAGTCTGAATTCGGCCCATGAAAGAGCGACTTCTCAAGCGTTTCTACGACGAAATCGCGGTGCTCGAGCGCGAAGTGAAGGTGGACCTCCCCAAGGAGATTCAGCGCGCGCGCGAGCTCGGCGACCTGCGCGAGAACGCCGAATACAAAGCGGCCAAAGAACGCCAGGATATCGTCAACGTCCGCATCTCGATGCTGAAGAAGCGGGTCAGCGAGATCTCGTTGATGAACCTCGACCGGATCCCGCACGACAAGGCCGGTTTCGGCTCGACCGTCGAACTCAAGTCGGCGACCGGCGACACGATCGTCTATCAACTCGTGATGCCTGAAGACGCGGATGCCGAGAAGGGGATGATCTCGACGTCGTCGCCGATCGGCCGCGCCATCCTGAACAAGGAAGAGGGCGACGAGATCAAGGTCGTCACGCCGAACGGCAACAAGACCTTTGAGCTGATCAAGCTCATCACCATTCACGACGAGGCGTGACGTCCGTCTACTCGCCCGAGCGCCGGACAGCGGTGGTGTTCGCTGGCACGGGTGCTCATGGCGCGTATCACGCAGGCGTCCTGCGCGCGCTCGAAGAAGCGGGCGTCAAGATCGATCTCGTCGCCGGCCACGGCGCCGGGGCCGCCAACGCCGCGCTGGCGGCGATCGGCGGGCAGGCGCGCCTGTGGGATGCCCCCGGCGTGTGGCGGACCCCGAAGGCGCGCGACTGGTACGGCTGGAAGGCGCCGGTTCGCTGGGCTGGCTGGGTAGTGGTGGGGCTGCTCGCGGCGCTCATCGCGCCCGTGCTGCTGGTGGTGCTGAGCGGCATCGTCGTGTATCCGATCGGATTCCTCCTCGAAACTATTGGCAGCGGGTACGGCGCGTCGTTGCTCGCCGCCTACGCCGAGTGGCTGCAGACGGCCTTTGCCGGACCGCGGCTGCCGACCTTCGTGCCGCGGCTCGGGATGATCTTCGTGAGCGCGCTCGTGGTGCTGGTGCTCGTGGCGGCCGTGGTCGCGGCCCGCGAGGGCTGGGCCCGTCGCGGGCGCGGCGCCGTGTGGTGGTGGGTATTCGGTGCGCCGTTCGACGCCACAACGGCGCGGCGCGCGTTCGTCGCCGCGCTGTGGCAGCTCATTCGCGGCGCCGCGTCGGTGACGCCGCCCCCGATCGCGCAGATCGGCCGCCGCTACGCCGAGGTGCTGCTCGAGAGCCTCGGACAGCCCGGGTTCCGCGAACTGATCGTGATTGCGACCGATCTGGACAGCCGGCGCGATCTGATCGGCGCGCTCGTCTCGGAGCCCTACGCGCAGCCGTTCCTGGCCGCGCGGCCCGATCGGGATCGGCGTGCCGAGGTGCTGGATTTCGCCGGCAACGGGCGCGACCGCGCCGTCGATCTGGTGGCGGCGGCGCTGACCCCCGCGGTCGGCTTCGACCCGTGGCTGGTCACGTTTGCGGCCGACAGCCACTGGCGGGGTGAGACGCACCGGATGATCGATCGCCCCGGGACGGTGCACCGGCTGCTCGAAGAAGTGGCCGCGGCGGGGGTGACACAGATCGTGGTCGTGAGTGCCTGCGCGCCCGAGAACGACCCGCACCGCCTGCGGTCGGCGCCGCTCGACCCGCGCCAGCGGATCGGCGAGTTCATCGTCGCGGCTGAAGCCGCGGCGCTGCGCGACGCGCTGGAGATGGCGCGGCTGCGATTCGACGCGGTGTTCACGATCCGGCCGGCCCACAACGCACTCGGGCCGTTCGATTTTGCGGGGGCCTACGATCAGGCGTCGGATCGACGGCAGGAGTTCGGCGAGCTGATCGACCGGGGCTACGAAGACGCCGGCCACCAGTTCATCGAGCCGGTCGTCGGCGCCAGCGGGGAATACCTGGCGCACGCTCACGCAAGCACGCCACTGTAGGGCCGCCTTCAGGCGGCCCAGCCTTTACAGTTCCTTGCGCATGCGCACGAGCGGCACGCCCGCGCCGCCGCGATCGTCTTCGACGCGCTCGCCCGCTTCATAGCCGCAGGCACGATAGAGCGGTTCGCCCGCAAGCGTCGCCATCAACTCGACGCGTGTAAACCCCTCCGCGGCCGCGGCGCGCTCACACAGCGACAGAATCAGACGTCCGACGCCTTG
>Ga0105238_10008291_pt1 | contig 10391 bp, 8 predicted proteins | sample KBSC34metaG_FD_81526 | JGI IMG/M metagenome (GOLD analysis project Ga0105238, IMG submission 81526) | Corn rhizosphere microbial communities from Kellogg Biological Station, Michigan, USA - KBS C3-4 metaG | ecosystem: Host-associated > Plants > Roots > Rhizosphere > Soil | place: Michigan, USA...
CAGCGCATGCGTCGACAGCGTGTCGGAGCCATAGGGCTTGCGGTCGATCGCAAGCACCTTGAGACCCGCGCGGGCGAGAAGCATTGCCGTCGCGGCGCCGGCGCAGCGCGCGCCCACGATGATGGCGTCGTAATGGCCGCACCTGGGGCTGGCCATGAGGGAGATCGGGTTTATTGCCATGTTTGTTGTCCTCTGGCCGTCTTGCGGCCGTTGCAGTCGACCTCAGGCCGCCTTGCGGCCTTTGCAGTCGAGATGACAGGAGATTTCGGTTGCGATCGCCTTCGCGTCCGCGCCGACGCCGCCGATGAAGTTGGAATCGCGCTTGCGCAGGAAGCGGAAGCCAAGCGCGTAGAGGCCAGGCACGCTGGTGACGCCGCCCTGATGCGCAAGCTCGCCATCGGCGCCGAGCGCCAGCGGCTCCAGCCAGTCGAACGAGCGCGCATAGCCGGTTGCCCAGATGATGCTGCGGATCGATCCGTCCGTCAGCGAGAGCCGCTCCGCGCAGGCCGATGGCATCGCCACCGGCTCGCGCCGGTACGGTGTCGCCGTGCCCGCGAAGCGGTCGATCTGGTCGAGCAGGCGCGCCTGCTTCGCTTCGGCCGCCGCGATGTGCGGGCCAGGATCGCCGGCGAAGGCGATCTCGCGATCGGAAACGCTGCGCACCCGCCCGGCCAGTTCGACGCCAAGCGCCTGCAGCGTGGCGAGGTCGACATCGGCCTTGTCCGGCCGGCCGGCGAGCTGCAGCGAAGGCTGGCGCCGGGCGCTTTCCGGGTTGGCGAGGTCTTCCCGGCGCTGCGCCATGAGGCCCATTTCGCAAAGCCAGAAAAAGATGTCCTTGCCGCCCCATGTCCTTGGCAGGCGCGTATGCTTGCCGACCGAAAGCACCACGCGCCGCCCGGCGCGGGCGAGCTCGTCGGCGATCTGCACGCCGGAAGACGAGGCGCCGACGACCAGCACGCCGCCGCCCGGCAACTCGCCGGGTGAGCGATATTGCGAAGCGTGGATGCTGAGCAGTCCGCCTCTGGCCGAAACCGCGAAGGGGATGACCGGCCGGTCGCAATGTCCCGTTGCGACGACGACCGCGCGCGCCGACGTCTCGCCGGCGCTGGTGCGCAAGGCAAAGCCGTCGCCGGTCCGCTTGCAGGAGATGACCTCGACGTCGGTCTCGACAGGCGCATCCCATTGCCAGGCGTAGCGCTCCAGCCCTTCCACGAAGCTCCCTTTGGTCATGAAACCGTCCGGATCGCCGCCCTTGTAGGGTGAGCCGGGCAGGGCGTTCAGCCAGTTGGGCGTCAGGAGCCGGAGCGAGCGCCAGCTTTGCGAACGCCAGCGCTCGCCGATGCGGCCGCGCTCCAGCACGGCATGGTCGATGCCGGCCTGGGCGAGGCAATGGCTGAGCGCAAGGCCGGCCTGGCCCGCGCCGATAATGACGACGTCAGCGCGTCTCATGGTTCTGGTCCGTCTGGGAGAAGGAGGCGGTCCGGATCGGCTCCGGACCGCCTGCCGGGTTCAGCTTACTGGATGGTCTTGATGCCGACGGTGACCGGGACACCCTTGGTCAGCACGTCGAAGACGGCCGAACGGGCGCGGGACTGCTCGACAAGCTGCTGGAGCTTCTCTGCCGGCGCGTCGCCTTCGATCTCGAACGACACCTGGATGTTCTGGAAACCGTTGCGGACCTCGTCGGAAATGCCGAGGATGCCGCGCAGGTCGATGTCGCCGTCCACCGAGCACTTCACCTTGGTGAGCTTGATGCCGCGCGCGGCGGCAATGTTGGCGACGCCCGCCATCAGGCAGCCCGCCAGCCCGTGCAGCAGCCACTCGACCGGGGTCGGCGCATTGTCGCCGCCGCAGAGGATCGCCGGATGATCGGCGTCGGCATAATGGGGCTTCTCGTGCTTCTGCTCCTGGCCGGCGCCGAAGAAGCCATTCATGACGGTTTTGCTGTGCGTGCCCTCGATCCACTCATTGTGGGCGCGGAACTGGAACTTGGCGAGCTCCGGCTGCCCGGCGACGAAATTGATCGTCGCCAACAGGTTCGGCGTGTCGACGCCATTGAGCGGAAGCCGTGCAGGTTTGGTATTGGGTTGCATCTTCATCTCCAAAAGTTGTTTTGCGGCTTGGTTGCCGTGACCGCCCTTGTTTGCCGATGAAGCGTTTGAACGAGAGTGGATGCGACCGTGGAATTTTTCATACGTCCACCGTGGAAATTGCATCGGACGTACCGTTTGAAACGAGTTGTGACAGCCGCATTCCATGGCTCGGATGTTTGTCTGATCCGAATGCCCCGAAACGCAAAAGCCCCAGGCGTGGGAGGCGCCCAGGGCCTGTCGGCAGCGTTGCCGCGATCGCCATCGGGCAGTCATCTGACGTTGCCGATGTCCATCCGGTCGGTGTCGGACGGGGCGTAGCCCATGGTGGTGTAGTGGTCGATTTGCGAACGGGCGATGCCCATGTCCTTGAGCAGATAGTCGGGCATGGCCTGCAAGGCGGCGCGCTCGCTGCGCATCTTCATCGCATGATACGCAAGCCGCAGCGCGCGGCCGGCAAACCCGGTCAGCCCGAGGCGCGCACGGCCGGTTTCATAGGCGGTGTGTTCCAGGGTCGTCATTGTCGTCTCCATCTTTTGCGGCGCGACCATTTCGCGTCGTCGATGGGTGGACTATCGCTGACGACCGGGGGAACCAGCGTTGGAGCGGGCGTCGAAATTGCCGTGGAAACGGAGATTTACCGCTGACGCACCGCCGCCGATGTCTACAGGCGGTGGCCTAGATTCGAGTCAGCCGGGGGAGGGCACGCGCCCTGCCAGGAACATATGGTCCGGGAACATCCGGCCCGCGAGCATATGGCATTGAACGGGTGCCTTGCAAAAACAGGGCTTGTTGGGCACGCTGGCTCGCCAGCTTTGGAGCAAGCCCGCCCCGTGGATTCCCCAGCACCACAAACGTTTCGCCGCGCGCCGAACCGCTTGAACCTGTCCATCCGTGCCGGCAATGCGCGCGAGTTCGAGCTTTGGCGGTCTGCCTACGCCTCGCTCTATGAAATGGATGCCGCAAACCCGGCGACCCGTTCGTCGTTCAGTGCCGGATTGACGAGCTATAATCTGGCGCCCCTCGTGATGATCGACGGCTACTCTGCGGCGGAGACCCTCGAACGCACGGCGTGTACCATCGCGCGCAGCAACATCGACCACATAGGCCTTGTGGTCCGTTCGCAGGGCGGATTCGGCCTCGACGTCGAGGGACGCGCGACGGAGGTCCATACCGGGGATATATGCGTCCTCGACATGACGCGCCGCAGCACGTTGCGCTCGACCGATTACCGAAGCCTCACGCTGGTTTTGCCGAGATCATTGCTGGAACCGCATGTCGCGGATATCGACGCGCTTCACGGCAGGATCCTGCCAAGGGCAAGCGCGCTGAACGCGATGCTCACCGCGCACATGCGCCAGCTCTACGAGCAGGCTCCCTCGCTGGCGCTGCCCGACATTCATGCCGTCGCGCAGGGAACGGCGGCCATGGTCGCGGCGTTCGCGGGAGCATCGAGCGACGGGCGGGAGATGATCGCTCGAGTCGCCGCCGGTGTCTCGCTCAAAGCCTGCCGGAAGGTGATCGACGCCAATCTCCACGATCCTTGGATGGGGCCGGAGTTCCTGTGCAAGACGCTCGGCGTCTCGCGGGCCAAGCTTTATCGCATGTTCGAACAATTGGGCGGCGTCACCCTGTATATCCAACGCCGGCGGCTGGCGCGCGCCTACCGGATCATAGTCGATCCGGCGCATGCCCACGAGCGCGTCAGCGCCATCGCCGTTCGATGCGGCTTCGGCAATGTCTCGGCCTTCAACCGGGCTTTTCGCCAGGCCTATGGGATGTCGCCAACCGAATTGCGCATCGCCTCCGTCAGCGGGGAGCTGGATGCGACCGAGCTGGTTGGCGATCGAGCCTTCAGGACCATGGGGCGCTGGCTCCACGGTGAGGATGCAATAGAAGCGTAGCCGCCGGTTCCCGGCGTCGGGCGCCTTTGAATCTCCCGGTCGCGTGCTGGCGCGCGCTTGCTCAAGAGAGTCGAAGCGACCCCGTGACGCTGCTGCATTCTGACAATCTCCGTCTCCATCCATCGTCGATGGCGGCGCGCCTCGCCGTTCCCGATTTGCGAGGCGTCTCATTTTCTTGACCCGGCGTCTCATTCCTCTCGCCCTGCCTTGCACGTACGGACGCATCTGCAAATTGTCCGGTGTTTTCAAGGGGGAGGCGGATGGTGGACGACGAAGCAGCAACGGCAGAGGGACCAGGTGAAGGCCCCGTGGCGGCTTGCGCGTGTGCGGCGCCCGCGCAGCCCGGCCGTCGAACCTTCTCCCATGCGCGCCAGCCCGGCGTTCGGCGAGGCATCACGCGAAGCGTGGCGCTTCTGCTCCTGGCAAGCACGATGTTCGGTGTCGTCCCGGCGCTGGCGGATGGCGGGCGCGGAGGCGTCAATGCCGGAGGCAGCGGTGGAGGAGACAGCCCGACCGGCGCTGGCGGCACTGGTCAGAATGGAGGAGGCGGTGTCGGCGGGGGTGGCGGCGGTGGCGGCGCCGGTGTCACGGGTGGCACTGGAGGAACCGGCAGCCCCTCGGGCGGCGCCGGCGGCACGGGCGGACAGACGGCAGGCGCGGATGGCAACAACGGCAGCAATGGCCAATCATTCGACGCTTCTGGCGGCGGCGGCGGTGGTGGAGCGCACGGGTTCGTCGGTGTGGCGCTTCCCCAGACGGCCGCGACCGGCGGCGACGGCGGCAATGGCGGCGCGGGCGCGGCGGGGGTCAGCGGCGGCGGCGGCGGTGGCGCCGGCGGTTATGGCGCGGTTGTTACCAGCGCCGACGCTTTTCGCGCGCTTGGCGTAGCGGTAACCGGCGGCAACGGCGGGGCCGGCGGCGCCGGCTATATCGGCGGCAATGGCGGCATCGGTGGCATCGGATTGCTGTTCACCGATCTCGGCGGGACTGAGTTCGCGATCGCCAGCGCTGTCTCTGGAGGCAATGGCGGGCTCGGTCGATCACCTGGCGCGGGCGGCGCCGGCCTCGTCGGTGGCAATTTGACCTTCACTCTTTCCGGGACCATCTCGGGTGGGTTGAGCGGCGACGGCGTCACGCGCGCCGACAGCATCGTCTTCACCGGCGGCAACAATGTCCTCACCTTCGCCAACCCGACATCCGGCCTCACGGGCGCCATCTCGGTCACCGGCTTGCTCACCTTCAATCAGTCGACATTCGCGACCCTCGACCAGGCCGTCACCGGCAGCGGATCGGTGACGAAAGCCGGCAGCGCCACCCTGATCCTGTCAGGGACAAACACCTACACCGGCGCGACCACGGTAAGCTCGGGCATGCTCGGCGTGACCGGTTCGATCGCGGCGTCGTCGCTGACCACTGTCGAGAGCGGCGCCTATCTTGCCGGCACCGGCAGCATCGGCACCACGGTGGTCAATTCAGGGGGATTTCTTACGGCCGGCGACGGCACGCCGGGAACCTCGATCACGCTCTCCAGCCTTACGATGCAGTCGGGCGCCTATTATGGAGTGGTCCTCGATCCTGCGTCTTCTTCCTTCGCCAACGTCACCGGCAACGCCTCGCTCGGCGGCGCCACCGTCTTCCCGCTGTTTGCCACCGGCAGCTATATCGCCAAGCAGTACACGATCCTGACCGCCGACAGCATCACCGGCGAGTTTGACGCTACAACGCTCAACGGCAACCTGCCGTCCGGCTTCCACACGTCGCTGAGCTACGACGACACCCACGCCTATCTCGACCTGAAGCTGAATTTCGTTCCGCCGCCAGGCACAGGGCTTTCCGGCAACCAGCAGAATGTCGCCGACGCCATCGTCGGTTACTTCGATACCAATGGCGGCATCCCGCTGGTGTTCGGTGGCCTGACGCCGGCCGGACTGACGCAGCTTTCCGGCGAGGCCGGTACCGGCGCGCAGCAAGCGACGTTCTATGCCATGGACCAGTTCCTGGGCCTGATCACCGATCCCTTCGTCACCGGGCGCGGCGTTCCGGCCGCCGGCGATCACGACACCCAGGCCACGGGTGGCTTGGCCTATGCTGAGGAAGGCGACGCCCCGGGCAAGCATGACGCATTTGCGGCGCTATCGACTGAGGCATCGCCCAACCAGCCTGTCGAGCAGCGCTGGCGCGCCTGGGCGGCCGGCTATGGCGGCTCGCAGCTGACCGACGGCAACGCTATGGTCGGGTCGAACGATACACGCACCAATCTCTACGGCTTCGCCGTCGGCGCCGACTATCATCTGTCGCCCGATACGGTCGCCGGCTTCGCGCTGGCCGGCGGCGGCACGCGCTTCAGCGTCGATGAGGGCAGCGGCCGCTCCGACCTGTTCCAGGCCGGCGCCTTCTTCCGCCACGATGCCGGCGCCGCCTATCTGACCGGCGCGCTCGCCTATGGCTGGCAGGACTTCACCACGGACCGGTTCGTGACCGTGTCCGGCACCGATCACCTGCGCGGCGAATTCGATGCCAATGCCTGGTCCGGTCGCCTCGAAGGCGGCTATCGCCTCGCCGCCGGCGGCATCGGCTTCACGCCCTACGCGGCGGCCCAGTTCACCGCCTTCGACATGCCGTCCTATGCCGAGCAGGCGGTTGGCGGCAGCGCCGATACTTTCGCACTGGCCTACAACGCAAGGAACCTCACCGACACCCGCGCCGAACTTGGCCTGCGCATGGACAAGTCCTTCGCGATGGACGACGGCCAAGTCACGCTGCGTGGGCGCCTGGCATGGGCGCATGACTTCAACCCCGACCGGAACCTGACCGCGACCTTCCAGACGCTGCCCGGCGCCAGCTTCGTCGTGAACGGGGCGGCCATGGCGCGGGATTCCGCGCTGGTGACGGCGGCGGTCGAGAAGAAATGGCTGACCGGCTGGTCGGCGGCGGCAAGCTTCGAGGGCGAGTTCTCCAGCGTCACCCGGTCCTATTCCGGCAAGGGCGTGCTGCGCTACGCGTGGTGATCAGGCACGCGAAGATGGTCCGGAACGGTTTTCAAAACCGTCCGACCGATAGAGGGGCACCTGCAGTGACAAGACTTTTCTGGAGCCTGGTTTCGTTCTTGCCAGGCATCGCATTCACCTCGATTGCCTTGGCCGGCGATCTCGTAAGGCCGGGCACCTATGACTGGTCGGGCTTTTATGTCGGCGTGAACGCTGGCTACAGCTTCGTCAGTGTCGACCCGATCTATGGCGAGCAGGACTTCGCGCGCAAATATGGCGATGGGCTGACCGGCGGCGCCCAGATCGGCGCCAACTGGCAGGTTGACCGCATCGTGCTTGGCATCGAGGCGGACCTGCAGAAATCGAACGCGAATGGAACGGCAGTGCTGGACCTGGCGCCAAGCGAACAGACGATCGGCGTGAAGCTCGATTGGTTCGCCACCATCCGCGCCCGCGTGGGTTACCTGGTGACCGATCGGGCGCTGGTCTACGCCACGGGCGGCCCGGCAATGGTCAGGGCCGAAACCACCATCTACACCAATTTCATTAACACCCAGATGGGCCTGGCCGGGCAGAGCACGCATGTCGAAACGGAAAACCGCTCGGGCTGGTCGATCGGTGCCGGCGGCGAGTTCGCCTTGGCCGGCAACTGGAGCCTGAAGGCCGAATATCTCTACGCCGATCTCGGTTCGAAATCGCATTACTACCTGGAGCCGGTCGGCAACGGTGCCTTTCTGGAGAACCAGACCGGCGGCGCCGTCAAGTTCCAGACCGTGCGAATGGGACTGAACTACAGGTTCTGAACGCTGCAAATCTCCGTCACATCGGCGCCGGTCAAAACCGCTGCGCGAACGCCCCTCCTTTCCGCCTACCGCTCCCTGAACGCCCGCGCGAAGGAATCCATCATCGGGCGCACCAGATACCCGAAGAAAGTCCGGTTGCCGGTGCTGATAAAGGCATCGACCGGGGTGCCAGGATAAAGCTGTCCGGTTTTCACGCCGGCGGGCGGGGCATCAGTGATCTTCAGCCTGGCGCGGAAATAGGGTGGCCTCGTTGATCAGCCGGTAGGCGGAGATCTCGCTCACCATGGCTTGGACTTCCGGTGTCAGGCGCGTGTCGAGCGCGGAGAGTTTCAGCTTTGCCGGCTGGCCGACATGCACGGACGGCGCGGTGGCCTCCGGGCAACCGTCCTGAATTTTCTTCCATGACGAAATGTTGAGAACCATGTCGCATTGCGCGAGTTCTGGACCCGATGGCAATTGCAGGCATGTGAGCTCGCCGTGATGGAACGTGTGGCCGTTCGCGAGGCATTGGCAATCTGCTCGCGCGGACATTGCGGAGAGCACCGCGCAAACCAGCACGCAAGAGGCCAAAGTCATCCTCATGCAACATCATAGCACATTGCGGAGCGATGGGCAGTGGCCGCGTGGGTACGGCTTGTTCGAAGCGATGTACGCCCGAGCCAAGGCAGGAACTCAGTCCTTGGCCGGTTCTTCGTAGATGCCGGTGATGAGGAGCCATGCACCCGAGATCAGGAAGGCGAACAGAACGATGGTTCCAAGGGCCGCGATGTAAAGCCCGACGCCGCGTCCGAGGATAAGGAAAATCGCGCCTGCAACTTCGGCAAGATAACACACTGTGCCGCCTGCAAGCCGTGGGACGGTCAACCCGATAGAACTCATCCCCGCCGTGATGGCGACGACATAGCCTCTGACGAATATGAATGTCGCTACACCCCAGAGGAAAAGCCATTCGAAGCCGAGCGCCGGAAGAAATTGACCTCCCAGAAGTCCAAGGCTGCATGCCATGAAGATCGCGCTGAAGCCCGACAACATGTTGATGGCCCGGTTCTTGTGGGTCGTGTTCCGGACGATGCGTTCGGGGTTGATGGAGATCGCGACGAAAATCAATCCGGCAAGACCTGCCGCGCCGCCGCCCACCATGACGAAGAAGTTACTCCATTGATCCAACATGATTTGCCCCCTCAGGCTCGAGCGATGGACGCGGAAGCTAGGCTAGCATAGGTGCATTCTCGAACTCCACGGGGCGAGACAGCCGATCGTGGCGTTTCATGGTTCCGGGTTTGGGGGCGCGGGATGGGTCGCTACCGCTCCCTGAACGCCCGCGCGAAGGAATCCATCATCGGGCGCACCAGATACCCGAAGAAAGTCCGGTTGCCGGTGCTGATGAAGGTGTCGACCGGGGTGCCGGGGTAAAGCTGTTCGGTTTTCACGCCGGCGGGCAGGGCATCATTGATCTTCAGCCTGGCGCGGAAATAGGGTTCGTGGGTGGCCTCGTCGATCAGCCGGTCGGCGGAGATCTCGCTCACCGTGGCTTGAACTTCCGGCGTCAGGCGCGTGTTGAGCGCGGACAGCCTCAGCTTTGCCGGCTGGCCGACATGCACCTGGTCGATATCCTTCGGCCGCAGCTTCGCGTCCACCACCAGGCCGGACGACGTGGGCAGGATCTCCATGATCTTTTCGCCGGGCCCGACCACGCTGCCTTGCGAGTTGTAGGTCGAGGACACCACGATGCCCGCCGCCGGCGCGGTGATCGTCGTGCGCTTCAGCACCGCTTGCGCCGCCCGCATCTGCTCCTCGATGTCGGCGAGGTTGGTGCGCACATCGTCGAGCTTGGTCAGCGCGTCCTCGACGCGCTGGGTGGTCGCGCGTTCGGTCTGCGCCTCCGCTTCCACGATCTGCGTGTTGGCCGAGGCGAGGTTCGCCTCCAGCGCGCCGGCCTGGCCGACAAGGTCGGCCTCCGAGCGCAGCAGCTGCGAATATTCGGTCCGGTTGGTGAGGCCCTTGCCGAGCAGGTCGGTCTTGATGCCGAGTTCCTTCTTCACCACCTCGGCCTGTTGCTCGATGGCGAGCTTCTGCGCGTCCAACCCTTTGACCGACTCGCGATGCATGGCGACGCGTTGCGCCAGGATCGACTGCTCCGAGCGGAACCGCGCAAGCCTGGCGTCGAACTCCTTCTGCTGTTCGCGCACGAGATTCTGGAAGTCCTGCTGGAACGGCGCGGGCGCGGGCTCGCTGATCGGCGCCAGCCTGTCCAACCCGTCGCGCTCGGCCTCCAGCCGCGCCGCACTTGCCTTGAGCGCGATCCACTGCCGGGTCAGCCGGTTGAGATCGGCTTCCGGGGCGGTCCGGTCGAGCAGGATGAGCTCCTGGCCCTCGCGCACGCGGTCGCCCTCATGCACCAGCAATTGCCGGATGATGCCGCCCTCGCGATGCTGGATCAGGATGTTGCCGCCTGTCGCCGCGATCGTGCCTTGCGTGATCACCGCCCCGGCCAGCGGCGCTTTAGCCGCCCAATAGCCGAAGCCGCCGACCATAAGCACGATTGCCGCGTAGCCGGCGAAGGCCGTGCGCCGGAAGTCGGTGCACGGACGGCCTTCGAAAGTGAGG
>Ga0105238_10008295_pt1 | contig 10390 bp, 8 predicted proteins | sample KBSC34metaG_FD_81526 | JGI IMG/M metagenome (GOLD analysis project Ga0105238, IMG submission 81526) | Corn rhizosphere microbial communities from Kellogg Biological Station, Michigan, USA - KBS C3-4 metaG | ecosystem: Host-associated > Plants > Roots > Rhizosphere > Soil | place: Michigan, USA...
CCGCGATCAGCTGCTGCAGCACGCGCACATAGCCCGATGCGATGTCGTCATCGAGGTACTGGCAGGCAAGATCCCATTGCTCGGAAATCTTCAGCGCCGGATCGCCGAACATCGCCTGCTGGCGATCGAGCAGTTGTGCGTTGAGATACTCGAACAGCGCCAGCATCATCCCCTGCTTGGAGCCGAAGTGATAGTGAATCTGGCTCAACGGGACGCCGGCCGCGGCCGCAACGTCGCGGGTCGAAAGCCCGGCGTAGCCGTGCTGCCGCAGCATCTTCTTGGCGGCCTCGAGCAAGGTCGTGCCGGTCTCGATCTTCTTCGCACTTCCCGGAGCCATCACGACCCTGCCTAACAGTTCCATCGTTATCGCGGACATGGCGCGGCCGTCTCAGCCGCGCTCGAGCTTGCCGCCAACGACCGTCGGCGCGCTCCCGGTCTTTCGCCCCGGCAGCGGGATCAGCATCGAGACCTGCTGCCGATAGCGCCGGTACTGATCGCCGAACAGTGCGACGAGATCGCGCTCCTCGAGCCAGATGCCGATCAGGATGTAGCCGGTTGTCGCGCCGGCGAACAGCAGATGGCCGACCGTCATGCCCGGCGTCGCCCAGAAGGCAAGCAGGAAGCCGAGATAGATCGGATGCCGCACCACCTTGTAGAGGAACGGCGTCCGGAACACCGGATCCGGCAGCGTCGCTCCGCGCAGCCGCGCATAGACCTGGCGCAAGCCGAACAGCTCGAAGTGGTTGATCAGGAACGTCGAGACGAAGAGGACGCCCCAGCCGATCCAGAAGATCGCCTGCAGTGTCATGGCGGCGACCGGATTGCTCACCGTCCACACCGGCATCGTGATCGGCCGCCAGTGCCCGATCAGCAGCAGCAGTGCGAGGCTCGCGAGCAGCACATAGGTCGAGCGCTCGACCGAGGGCGGCACGAAGCGCGTCCACCAGCGCTTGAAGGCGGGTCGCGCCATCACGCTGTGCTGGACCGCGAATACGCCGAGCAGAGCCAGGTTGATCGCAATCGCCGCGCCGATCGGCGCGGCGTCGCCGCTGTCGATGGTCCTCAGCGCCGGCAGGCCGGGCACCGCCAGATTGCCGACGAAGACGACCGCGTACAGAAAGCTCGCCGTGAAGATGAGATAGGCGAGGCCGCCGTAGAGAAGCGCGATGATGCCGCCCATGGGAAACTCCTCCTGTGACATCGTAATTCGGTCGACCGACCGAACAGCAGAGGTATAATTCGGTCATCTGACCGAAATCAAGCGAGAGCCCCTCACGTCCGCGTGAGGGGACTCAAAAAGCCATAGAATTCAAGGGTATCGCGCGTCGCGGTGGCGCGTGGCGACCGTCAGGCCTTGGTGGATCTCCGGCTCCGCCCCGGAACATGCGCGGAGCGGAAATCGAAATCGCCGTCTTCGTCGGCCTGGCCGATAATGGTACGAGAACATCGCGCCGTAGCTGCGCTCGTACCGAGGGGGCCTTCCAGACGGCACGGCGCAATTGCTGATCCACCTCCAAACCGACAACCAGCGGTGAGCGTGACGCGTCGCGCTCGATCTAGGCGTTGTCGGGTGTGCCAGGAAGTCGCGGCTTGCAGCACGTCTTCTTGCTTGTTGTCGCGGCGCAAGTGGACGCGTTTTGCGCGAACGATGCCAACCATTCTTGCAAATCGCGCCGCATGGCGGGCCGTCGTTGACTCGCCGGACAGCGGACGATCTAATCTATTTTGCTTCAAGCAGACCGCGTGATGATGCGAGTCACGCTGGTGATCGGGGGATCGACGACGATGATCAGCCGCCTTCTTGCCGCCACGACAGCGCTGCTTCTGAGCGCGGCCGCGTTTGCCGCTCACGCGCAAACACGCGAAGCGAAGATCACGTTCTTCATCTGGGCCGGATCGAACCAGGGCGTCGTGCCGCAGGAGATCTTCAAGGCCTACCGGGAGAAAAACCCGAAGGTCGAGATCGAGGTGCTCGAGTCCAACAACCTGATCACCTTCCCGAAGATGGTGGCGACCAAGCGAACGACACCGGACCGCCCGCTTGTGCATTGCGGTTTCTTCAACGTCGACGCGATCACCAAGGGCGACGTCGAGGACATGTGGGCGAAGCTCGATCCGGCCCATGTCCCGAACATGAACAATGTCCTGAAGGAGTTCGTCCGGCCGGAGGGACGCGGCGTCGGTTACATGATGTCCGCGATCGGCATCCTCTACAACAAGAACGCCATGAAGGAGCCGCCGACCTCCTGGACGGACCTGTGGAATCCAGCCTATCGCGGCCGCGTCACCATGTTCGACTACGACGCCCGCGCGTTGTCGATTGCGGCGCGTCTCAATGGCGGCAGCGAGAAGAACCCGGGACCCGGATTCAAGGTGTGGTCCGACAACGCCAAGAATCTGCGGGCGCTGGTCGACTCCAACGATGCGATCAAGAACCTCGTCAGCTCCGGCGATGCCTGGATGGCACCGTGGTTCTCGAACATCGCGAAGGTCTGGATCGAGGAGGGCGCGCCGCTCGGAATGGCGATCCCGAAGGAGGGCGCGATCGCATTTCCGCTCTTTCTCGCGATGGTCAACGGCGTGACGCCGGCGCAGCAGGCCGTGTGCGAGGATCTGATCAATGAGTTGCTGTCGCCGGAGAATTCCGGCCGCTATGGCACGCTCACGAAAGGCATTCCGCTGGCGACCAATGCAAAGCTCTCGGAAGAGCAAATGAAGGATCCGACGCTCAATCTGTCGGTCGCCGCCAAGGCCATCCTCCTCGACTACAATCACATCGGAGAGGTGGCGTCGGAATGGCGTGAGCGCTGGGACCGCGAAGTGAAATTCAAGCTTCGTTAAGGGCCGGCGGCCGACGGGCGGCCGGAGCCGGCGGGGGCGATCGTGGACGTTGATGTCGAGCTCGTCGGCGTGACGAAAGCCTTCGGCGATTTCGTCGCGGTTGACAACATCAGCTTCGCGGTCGCCAAGGGCAGCTTCTTCTCTCTGCTTGGTCCATCAGGTTGCGGCAAGTCGACGACGCTGCGCATGACCAGCGGCTTCGAGCATCCCGATCGCGGCGAGCTCAGGATCGCGGGCGAGGACATGGCCGGCGTCCCGCCCTATCGCCGACCGACCAACCTGGTGTTCCAGCGCTGGGCCCTGTTCCCGCACATGACCGCCGCCGAGAATGTCGCGTTCGGCCTCGAGGCCGAACGGGTGCCGCGTGCGCAGATCCGCACCCGGGTCGGCGATGCGCTGGCGCTGGTCGGTCTCGGCGAGTTTGCGCAACGCAAGCCGAGCCAGCTCTCCGGTGGGCAGATGCAGCGCGTGGCGCTGGCGCGCGCGCTGGTGAAGCGGCCCAAGGTGCTCCTGCTCGACGAGCCGCTCGGCGCGCTCGACCTGAAGCTGCGCACGCAGATGCAGCTTGAGCTGAAACGCATCCAGCGCGAGGTCGGAACGACCTTCATCTACGTCACGCACGATCAGGGCGAGGCGATGACGATGTCGGATCGCATCGCCGTCATGAACAAGGGGCGGATCGAGCAAATCGACACGCCGCAGGCGATCTACGACCGCCCGGCGACCCGCTTCGTCGCAGGCTTCATCGGCAACACCAATATCGCGCCGGTGACGATCGAGGCGGTCGAAGGTGGCAAGGGCAGAGTGCGTTGCGGGGCACTGCGCTTCGTCGTTGCCAATGTCGGCGCCATTCGAGCCGGCCCGGGCCACGTGGCGCTGCGCTACGAGCGCGTGCGGCTCGGCGCTGCGGCGACGAGCATGCCGGTCCGGCACGAAGCCGAAGTCCGCGATGTGATCTTCGCCGGATCGGTGGTGCAGTATGTGGTCATCCTGCGCGAGGGTCCGCTCGAGCTGATTGCCGAACAGTCGCACGAGGGCGGCGAGCCGCTGCTCGCGCGCGGCGCGCGTGTCGCGGTCGGCTGGGATGCCGCGGCGGCGCGCCTGTTTCAGGATGAGGAGGGATGAGCGCGACCTTGTCCGCACCGGTTCCGGCCGCGCGCCGCATCCGCCGGCGCTGGCTCAGCCCGCTGCTGCTCCTGCTGCCGACACTGCTGGTGATGGCCTACGCGTTCATCGCGCCCCTCGCCACCTTCTTCGAATACAGCTTCTACCGCTTCCGGCGCGGGCGCCTCGAGCAGGTCTTCACGCTCGATACCTATTCGCGCTTCCTGTTCGACGACTATTACCACCTCATCATCTACGACACCTTGCGGATGGCGGCGCTGGTGACGGTGTTGTCGCTCGTCATCGGCTATCCGCTGGCCTATGCGCTCCACCGGATCACGCGCCCGTCGATCCAGCGATTTCTCGGCCTCCTGATCTTCACGCCCATTCTGGTCAGCGTCGTCGTTCGCAGCTATGGCTGGATCATTCTTCTCTCCGATCAGGGACCGGTGAACTGGCTGCTGCTGCGGCTCGGAATCATCGCCGAGCCCGTGGCGCTCGTGTTCAACCTGTTCGGCGTGGTGATCAGCCTGACCCACGTCTTCCTGCCGTTCGTGGTGTTTCCGATCTTCACCTCGCTGCAACGCATCGAGCCCGAATTGAAAGAGGCGGCGGAGGATCTCGGGGCAGGGTGGTGGACCACATTCCGGCGGGTTACCTTTCCGCTCAGCCTGCCCGGCGTGGTCGCTGGCGCGCAGATCTCCTTCACGCTGGCGCTTGGCGCATTCGTCACACCGGCGATGCTTGGCGGCGGGCGCGTCTTCGTGCTGCCGCTGCAGGTCTACAACGCGACCTCGGAGATCAATTGGCCGGTCGCGGCGGTCGGCGGCATGGTGCTGCTCATCATATCGACCATAGCGGTTGCGGGATTCAATCGCGCCCTGAAATACAGCGAGGTGCGGTGATGGCCGCCCAGGCGCATCGTCCCGCAGGCACGCCGTGGCGCTACATCGTGCTCGGGTGTTTCACGGTTGCGGCATCGCTCTTCATCATTGCGCCGCTCGCGATCGTGGTGCTGAACTCGTTCAACAACGTGGCCTACACGGTGTTTCCTCCGCAGGAATTCTCCACGCGCTGGTATGCAAACCTGTTCCAGCAGGACATCTTCTATGCGGCCGCATGGCGCAGCATCGTGCTGGCAACGCTCTCGACCGCGATCGCGCTCGTGATCGGGGTGATGGCGGCCTATGCGCTCGTGCGCTACAGGCTTCCGGCGCCGAACCTGATCAAGGCCTTTCTCCTGTCACCGATCGTGCTGCCGAAGATCGTGCTCGGGGTCGCCTTGTTCATGTTCTTCGTGCGCGTAAGGCTGATCGACAATTATTCGAGCCTGCTGGTCACCCATGTGCTGGTGATCCTGCCCTTCGTCATCGCGCTGGTGAGCGCCTCGCTGGCCAATTTCGACTGGACCTTGCAGGAGGCCGCCATGGATCTCGGGGCCGGCCCGGTACGCACGTTCTTCCGGGTGATCCTGCCGCAGATATCCCTCAGCGTCGCGATCGCCGGCGTGCTCGCCTTCATCACGTCGTTCGATCAGGTCGAGACGACGATCTTCATGGTGCGGACCGGCAGCAATACGCTGCCGGTCGAGGTCTTCCTCTATCTGCAGAAATGGCAGGATCCGACCATTGCGGCGCTGTCGACATTGCTGATCCTGTTCGCGATCGCGCTCCTGCTCCTGATCAGCGTCATGGTGCGCGGTCGCAAGCTCCCCTTCATCCCGCAACGCGCCGGCGAGGCGACACCATGACCACGTTCGTATTGCCGCCGATCGCACCCGGCTTGTCCGATCTTGCGGCGCAGCTCGATGGGCCGCGCATGTGGCGGCACCTCGAGGTGTTCGATCGCTGGACCAAGTATTCGGGCTCGCCCGAGGAGCGCGAAAGCCTGAAATACGTCGAGGCCGAGATGAGAGCGTACGGCTTTGCGACCAGGCTGATCCTGCACGATGCCTATATCAGCCTGCCGGGCGCCGCCTCGGTGCGGGTCGCGAATGAACAATTCACCTGCATCACCCATTCGTTCTCGCGCGCCTCGCCGCCATCGGGCCTCAACGCGAAACTGGTCTACGTCGGCGCAGGCGATGAGGATGGCTTCGCCGGCAAGGACGTGCGCGGCCGCATCGTGCTGGTCGACGGGATCGCCAACCCGGCGGTCTCGCGCCGCGCGTCGCGCGCGGGAGCGGCCGGGCAACTGCATGTCAGCCCGCATCAATATCTCCACGAGATGTGCATTTCGCCGGTCTGGGGCAGTCCGACGCATGAGACCGTCGCCGAGCTTCCCGCGACGGTCGTCGTCACCGTGTCGCTCGAGGCCGGTAACAAGATCAAGTCGGCACTGGCTGCCGACAGCGAGCTCGCGGCGACATTGAGCGCCGAAGTCGATACCGGATGGCGCAAGACGCCGATCCTCGTCTGCGACATGGCGGGCGAGAACGAGCCGTTCGTGCTCTACACCGGTCATCACGACACTTGGTATTACGGCACGATGGACAATGGCGGCGCCAACGCCACCATGATGGAGGTGGCGCGCCTTTGCGCATCGCGCCGCGCCGCGTGGCGACGCGGTTTGCGGGTCATCTTCTGGTCCGGCCATTCGCATGGCCGCTATTCGTCCTCCGCCTGGTATGCGGAGACGCACTGGGAAGAGCTCGAGCGGCGTGCGCTGGCTCACGTCAACGTGGACTCGACCGGCGGCAAGGGAGCCACGATCGTCGCCGACACGACGGCCTGCGCCGAGCTGCGGGCTGTCGCGCGCGAGGCGATCGCCGCGCAGGCCGGCCAGCAGTTCACCAATCGCCGCATGGGGCGCGCGGGCGACCAGTCCTTCTGGGGCATCGGCGTTCCGTCGATCTTCGGCAACATGAGTGAGCAGCCGGCGACCGGCGCGCCGAACGCATCGGCCTCCGTGTTCGGGGGCGGCGACCGGCTCGGGGCAGGCACCGGCTGGTGGTGGCATACGCCGTTCGACACGCTCGACAAGATGGACGAGCAGATTCTGGTGCGCGACACGCGCATCTATCTGCAGACCGTCTGGCGTCTCCTCACCGACGCCGTCCTGCCGCTCGACTACGCCGAGCACGCGAGCTACCTCGCCGACGAGCTGCGCAGCCTGCAGGAGGCCGCAGGCGATCGTTTCGACCTTGCGCCGCTCACCGCGCGGGCGAACGAGCTTCGCCGCGGGGCCGAGCAGCTGAACAAGAAAATCGCCGCGGGCCTCGATCCGCATCGCGCCGCGATCGCCAACGCCACCCTGACCGCGGTGGCGCGAGCGCTGGTGCCGGTCGATTATTCGACCGGCGACCGCTTCGGGCAGGATCCGGCGGTCGGTCAGCAGGCCTATCCGGCGCTGCAACCGCTGCGCGGTCTCGAGAGGCATTCACCGGAATCGGACACGGCGCTCCATCTCGCGGTGGGGATGCGCCGCGCGCGCAACCGCGTCGCGTTCGCGTTGCGCGAGGCCACGCAGGCGATCGACGAAGGGCTCGCGCGGATTCGCGCACAGGCGGAGGAATAGCATGCTGTTGGGCAACAGGACCGCACTCGTGACCGGCGCCGGCCGGCTGGGCCGTGCCATCGCGGCCGCGGTCGTCCGGGAGGGTGGGGGCGTCATCATGGCCGATCGCGACCGCACGGCGCTGGCGCAGGCGGCCGCGGACCTGAAGGAGAGGTCCGGCGCGACCGTCGCCACGGTGGTCGGCGACCTGTCGATCGAAGCCGACGTCGCGCGCATGTTGGAGGAAGCCCCCGCATTCGATGTTCTGGTCAACGCGCACGGCATTTTTCCGAACCAGCCCATTCTCGAGATGACGGTCGAGGAATGGGACCGGGTGTTTGCGATCAATGTCCGCGGCTCGATGCTGACGTGCCGGGGCGCGGCGCGGCGCTGGACCAGCGCCGGCACGAAAGGAGCGATCGTGAATATCTCCTCCGGCGCATCGCGCTCGGCGCGCGCCGGCGCCTCGCACTACACCGGCTCGAAAGCGGCGGTGAACATGCTGACCGAGGTGCTGGCAATCGAGCTTGGTCCGAAAGGAATACGCGTCAACGCCGTGCTGCCGGGTCTCATTCTCGACAACGTGGTGACCACCGAGAGCGCAGATCAGCATCCTTACACCAACATGATGCTCGCCGCGACGCCGCTCGGCCGCACCGGCCACGCCGACGATGTCGCCGAGGCTGTCGTGTTCCTGGCGTCGGATCGTGCGGGCTGGATCACCGGCGCGATGCTGGAGGTGACCGGCGGCTCGCATTGTGGCCGCTCGCACATGCCATTCACGCAGCAATTGCGGTGAACCGATGGGCGAGTTCGTCGTCGTCGGGGCCGGGGCGATCGGGGCGATCGTCGGGGTCGCGCTGATCGAAGCCGGCCACACGGTGCGCTTCATCGACTCCAATCGCGCTCATGTCGAGGCGGTGCGTGGCGGCGGCCTGCGCCTTTCCGGCTATCGGGACACGAAGGTCGATGCGCCGATCGCGACCGCGCAGGAGGACGACGGGGCGTTGCGCCACGTCCTGCTCGCGGTCAAGTCGCCGCACACGCTCGATGCCTTGCGGCCGCTCGCGCCGCGCCTTGCACCGGACGGCTTCGTCGTCTCGCTGCAGAACGGCCTCGAGGAATACCGTATCGCCGAGGTGATCGGTGCACGGCGCACGATCGGAGCGTTTCTGACGTTTGGCGGACACTACAAGGCGCCGGGCGAGGTCGTCTTCGGCGGGCCGGGCGCGTTCAGGATCGGCGAGATCGACGGCGTGAACACAACCCGCATCGTGGACCTGCAGCGCGCGTTCTCGGCGCTGCAGCCGGTCGAGGCGACGTCCAATATCTTTGGCTTCCTCTGGTCCAAGATCGTCCTCAGTGCGATCTATTTCGCCACCGCGACGACCAATTCCGACGTCGTCGATCTCTACGCCGTGCCGCGCTATCGCGAGGTGTTCGGCTCGCTCGCCGGCGAGGTCGTCGCGGTGGCCGACGCCAAGGCGGTGCGCCTCGAAATCTTCGACGGCTTCGACCCAACCGTCTTCCGGCCGGGCGCGACGGTCGACGCGGGCGCGCTAGCAGCCACCTGGGCGGGACAGAATCACTACTGGACCAGCCACAAGAACACCCGCACCGGCATCTGGCGCGATCTCGCCATCCACAAACGCAAGACCGAAGTCGATCGGCTGATCGGGCCCGTGATCGAGATCGGGCGCGCGCATGGCGTCGCTACGCCCGGACTCTCCCGGCTGGTCGCGATCGTGAAAGGCATCGAGAGCGGGCAGGGCTCTCTCGGGCTGCAAAATCTCGATAGATTCTATTGACGCTAACGCGCTCACGAGGCGGTCGGGACGGGAGCGTGGCCCCCCAATCCCGCATGTCGCTCGGCTTCAATGAATCTCCGGCTCCGGCACCGGAACATGCGCGGCGAGGAAGTCGAAATCGCAGCCTTCGTCGGCCTGGCCGATATGGTTCGAGAACATCGCGCCGTAGCCGCGCTCATAGCGCGGCGGCGGGGACTTCCAGGCGGCGCGGCGACGCTCCATCTCGTCGTCGGAGATCATCAGGTTGATGCTGCGCGCCGCGACGTCGACCTCGATCGGATCGCCGGTCTGCACGAACGCCAGCGGCCCGCCGACATAGCTTTCCGGCGAGACGTGCAGCACGCAGGCGCCGTAGCTGGTGCCGCTCATGCGCGCGTCGGATACGCGCAGCATGTCGCGCACGCCCTGCTTCACGAGCTTGCGCGGGATCGGCAGCATGCCCCATTCGGGCATGCCGGGGCCGCCCTTCGGACCGGAGTTCTTCAACACCAGCACGTGATCCGCCGTCACATCGAGATCGTCGCGTTCGATCATTGCGGCCATGTGGTTGTAGTCCTCGAACGCGAGGGCCGGCCCGCGGTGCTTCAAGAGCCGCTTCTCGACCGCCGACGGCTTGATGATCGCGCCGCGCGGCGCGAGATTGCCGAACAGCACGCCGGTCGCGGGCTCGGACGAGACCGGATCGCTCATCGGATGGATCACGTCGCGCAGGTACACCTTTGCGCCCGCGATGTTTTCCTTCACGGTCTTGCCCGTCACCGTCATGCAGTTGAGGTCGAGCAGGGGGCCGATCTCCGCCATCAGGGCGCGCAGGCCGCCCGCATAGAAGAAGTCCTCCATCAGGAAAGCGCCGGACGGGCGCACATTCGCGATCACCGGCACGGTGCGCGAGATGCGGTCGAAGTCGGCGAGCGAGATCTGCACGCCGGCGCGCTTCGCCATCGCGACCACGTGGATGATTGCGTTGGTCGAGCCGCCCATCGCCATGTGCACCTTGATGGCGTTCTCGAACGCGGCCTGGTCGAGGATCTTCTCCGGCGTCAAATCCTCCCACACCATGTCGACGATGCGCCGTCCGGCGGCGGTCGCCATGCGCGGATGGTTGCTGTCGGCCGCCGGAATCGAGGAGGCGCCGGGCAGCG
>Ga0105238_10008302_pt1 | contig 10386 bp, 11 predicted proteins | sample KBSC34metaG_FD_81526 | JGI IMG/M metagenome (GOLD analysis project Ga0105238, IMG submission 81526) | Corn rhizosphere microbial communities from Kellogg Biological Station, Michigan, USA - KBS C3-4 metaG | ecosystem: Host-associated > Plants > Roots > Rhizosphere > Soil | place: Michigan, USA...
CGTTTCGGTGGGGCTGGTGCTGGCGGTCAAACATACCGGTCTCTTAGTCCTGCCAATTCTCTTTTTATTGGCGCTATCCGAGATCATCGTCGAGAAGAATGGCCGTCGTGCTCTCAAGCTATTCGGCTCGCTGGTGGTCATCGGGCTAATCGGCTGGCTCGTCCTATGGTCCACTTACCGGTTCCGCTACGACGCGCGTCCTGGCGGTCTGCAACTGAATCCGCCACTGGCCGCGTATGTTGAAGGTTTGAAACCGTATGAAGCGTGGCCGATTAAAATCGCGGCTCGACTGCATGCACTTCCGGAGTCGTATCTCTACGGGCTGGCCGATGTAAAACTCACTGCGAATTACTACACGAGCTACGTGCTGGGCAAAGTGTACGCACACAATGTGTGGTTCTATTTTCCGATTGCGTTTCTGATCAAATCAACGGTCGGCGTTCTAGCGTTATTGCTGTTGAGTCTGGGTGTCGTAGCCACGCGCCGGCTGAATCACTGGCGAGAAACTATCTTTCTGCTCGTTCCCGCCATCTTCTATTTAATCGTCGCATTGACTGTGGGGATGAACATTGGCGTGCGACATATTTTGGTCGTTTACGTTTTTCTTTATGTGCTCATTGGCGGTGCTGCGTGGGCGCTGATCCGGATGAGTCGAAGGTGGGCATACGTTATTGGAGTGTGTCTATTGGTCCACGCGGTTTCATCCGTCCTGGCGTTTCCAAATTATATTGCGTATGGAAATGAGCTTTGGGGTGGACCGTCGCAAACTCACAAGTATCTAACCGACTCAAACTCCGATTGGGGTCAACAGCTAAAGAGTGTCAAACGGTATCTTGACGCGCGTGGAGTGAAGGAGTGTTGGTTCCTGTATTTTGCGGAGGGTGTCGCCGAGCCGAGCTACTACGGCATACCGTGTAAACCTCTGCCGACGATTAATACTTTATGGCTAAATGTTCCGATCGACGTACCAACGACGATAAATGGACCCGTGCTGATTAGCGCCAGCAACTTGTCGGGGGTCGAATTCGGACCTGGCTCGCTTGATCCTTATGGACAGTTCAAGTCGCTAAAGCCGACGGCCGTGATCGATCAAGGTGTGTTCGTGTTTGACGGCAAGTTTGATATGCCTTTGGCTGCGGCGATTAGCAAAGTGCAGAAAGCACGGAGTCTTGCGGAGGCAAAGCAACTGGACCAGGCATTGCAGGAAGCGCAGGCTGCAGTTGCATTAGCACCCGATTCAATACAGACCCAACTGGCGTTGGGAGACATTCTTCGTGCACTAGGCCAACCCGAACAGGCACGCACAGCTTACGAAAAAGCCCTTACGCTCGCGAAGACAATCGAACCCGAGTTTCAGATCCGCTCCGTTCCTGAGATTGAGCAGCGACTTAACTAATACAAATGCCTCGGAACGTACTGTAGGGGCGGCCCTCCGTGGCCGCCCTCGGTTGGGCTAACGGTATTCTAGAAGCAACGCCCTCGGGTTTGGCGAACACGCTTTAAACCGAGGGCGGCCACGGAGGGCCGCCCCTACAGTACGTTCCGAGGTGCGCTATTACTCATCCCTAAGCGAAGCCATGTCGATCGAGAAGCGGTACTTCACATCCGACTTCGCCAATCGGTCGTAGGCTTCGTTGATCTTCTGTATCGGAATGACCTCCACGTCAGAGATGAGGTTGTGTTCGCCGCAGAAGTCGAGCATCTCCTGTGTCTCGCGTATACCTCCGATCGCAGAGCCCGACAACTTGTGACGGCCACCGATCAATGAAAATGCCTTAACGTCGAGTGGCTGCGGTGGCGCGCCAACAAGCGTGAGGTTGCCGTCGCGCGCAAGCAGACTCAGATAACTATTGATGTCGTGTTGTGCAGACACGGTGTCGATAATAAAGTCAAAGCTACCGGCATGCTTCTCCATCTCATCTGAATTGCGAGACACAACGACTTCGTCAGCACCGAGCCGGAGCGCGTCCTCTTTTTTGTCAGGCGAAGTGGTAAAGACGACGACGTGTGCTCCGAGCGCATGTGCGATCTTCACGCCCATGTGGCCCAACCCGCCAAGGCCAACGACGCCGGCCTTCTTTCCTTTAGTCACACCCCAGTAACGAAGCGGTGAGTACATTGTGATACCCGCGCAAAGTAGCGGCGCGACTCCGGGCAGATCGAGATTCGCAGGAACGCGCAACGCGAAGTGTTCATCAACTACGACGCTCTCTGCGTACCCGCCATACGTCACACCACCGAGATGCTTGTCCGGATCGTTATAGGTGAGAATTCTGTTCGGACAGAACTGCTCGAGGTCCGCATGACATTCATCGCACGTAAGGTCTGCATCAACGAGACAACCAACGCCCACCAGATCTCCGAGCTTGTGCTTTGTGACGGCCGACCCAACTTCAGTAACGCGACCGACGATCTCATGTCCGGGAACAATCGGATACACCGTCGGCATAAACTCGTTCCACTCGTCGCGAACGGCGTGCAGATCCGAGTGACAGATGCCGCAAAACAGAATCTCAATCCGCACGTCGCGATCCGTCAGATCACGCCGCGGTATTTTACTGACAGCGAGCGGCGACGTGTTACTGGCAGCAGAATAAGCTTTCGACTGATACATGATTACAAACTCCTTTACCCGCAGACTACACCGATTGTTTGTCTAATCTGTGTGATCTGTGGATATGACGCCGAGTCGCATGGCGACTTTGACCAGATCGGCGACGGAGCCGGCTTTCATCTTCGACATCACCTTCCCGCGGTGAGCCTTGACCGTAATCTCGCTGATTCCGAGTTGTAGGGCGATCTGTTTATTCAACTTGCCCGAGACAACTAACCTCATGACTTCCTGCTCGCGAGGCGTGAGCGATGCGTAACACTCACGCAACGACTGTAGCTCAGCCGCATCGTTGAGCGTCGCCGCGCTGCGCGCGATTGCCTGACGAATCGCTGTCAGCAACACCTCGTCGTCAAACGGCTTAGTCAGAAACTCGACCGCTCCTGCCTTCATCGCCTGTACCGTCATCGGAACATCGCCGTGACCGGTGATGAAGATGATAGGCATATCGATGCGATCGGATGCGATGAGCTTTTGCAACTCGAGACCGTTGAGATCGGGAAGGGAAACATCGAGGACAAGACAACTCGGCGTGAGCGGTCTCGGCCGCGCCAGGAATTCTTCCGCGGACGCAAACGTCTCTGCCTTCCAGCCCGCAAAATCGATCAGGAGTTCGAGCGATTCGCGCACCGATACATCGTCGTCTACAACAAAGACGATCGGTTTTTCCTGCGACTTCGTTGCTGAGCCCGCAGAAGTCATAAACGAAGCTTAACTCACACGCAATGCGGTGTTGAGTGCGGCAAGCAGATCTGTTTCAGTAAACGGCTTGAACAAACATTCGACGGCGCCCTGCGCAAGCAAGCGAGGACGCACATGCTCATCACGATGCGCCGTGATGAAAACGATCGGTATCTCCTGACGGCGAAGCGTCAATTCGCGTTGTAGATCTGGCCCGGTCATGCCGGGCATGGCAACGTCGAGTATCAGGCAATTGGTCTGGCCCACCCAGTCGGACGAAAGGAAGTCTTCTGCCGACGAAAACGCCTGCGCGTCAAAGCCAAACTCCTTCAGCAAATCGGGCAACGACTCCCGCACCGACTCGTCATCGTCAACTACGGATATGAGTGGACGCGTATCCATTAGCCATGCCTCGCCGCTGCCGCATCAGCATACCGCGGAATCGAAAAGCAAAACGTCGCCCCCGGACCATCATTCGCCGTTGCCCACAAGCTGCCATTGTGCTTCTCAATGATCGAGCGACTCACTGAAAGTCCGATTCCCATGCCGTCGCTCTTCGTTGTGTAGAAAGCATTGAATAGCTTGTTGATATTTTCAGGTTCGAAACCTTCTCCAGTGTCCTGCACACTCAGACGAACTCCACCATCGGCGTCTTGTCTCGTTCTGATCAATAACTGTCTCGGGCGATCGTCGACGCCGCGCATTGCGTCCGAAGCATTTCGAATCAAGTTTAGAACGACTTGTTGAAGCTGCACGCGATCGCCCGTGACAGCCGGAAGATCCCTGGCGAGTTCGACCCTCAGGATGATGCGGTTTCCCTGCAGTTCGCTCAGTGAAAGCGTGATCACCTCGCGCGTAGCGTCATTCAGATCCACTCGTTCAGTCACCGGCCCGTTGCTGCTGAATAGCGCGCGCAGCCGTGTGATGACGTCAGCCGCGCGATGGCCATCGCGAATCGTGCGGCGCACTGTTTCGCGGGCGCCGTCGACGTTGGGAGGATCTGCTTCGAGCATGCGCATACACGTGCTGGCGTTGGTGATGATACCCGACAATGGCTGGTTCACTTCGTGGGTGATCGACGCCGTCAACGCTCCCAGACTCATCACCCGCGCTACGTGGGCCAACTCCGAACGCGCCTTGCCGAGCGCTTCTTCCGATCTGCGACGATCAGTCACGTCCTGGACCGCCCCGATGTATTCGACCTCACCATTCTCACTTCGCGTTTCGTGCGCAATCAGGTGCAGATACTTGATGGACTGATCCGGCATCAGTAGTCGATGTTCGTATTGAAAGTCGCTCGCAGCAGTCCGTGCACGTTCGGTCATGTCGTGTAACAACGGAATGTCTTCGGGATGTACCCGCGTGCCGATCAGTTCGAGCGTGACGGCTTGTTGTGGATCAAACTCGAAGATGCGATAGAGCTGCTCCGACCAGGTGATCTCGTCCGTCGCCACACGCCATGTAAAACTCCCGATGCGACTCAGGCGCAAGGCTTCCTCGGCGCGCCTGAGTCGTTCGAGGAGGTCCTGCTCGGACGGATTTTCCGGTTGGTCGGGCATGGTAGAAGGATGCCCCTGTCAGGCTCAAATGTCCATCATACCTAGGTATCGATCGATACTTTGGTCCAATAGATTCTCCTCAGCCCTCGTGGTGTAATCCGTCTTACAAATTTGTGTGAAACGGCAGCTACGAAGTTAAAGGCTTAAAAGGAGACGATCATGACCCAAACCACTGCTACACAAGCCACCGGGATGGCGCCCGACAAGACTGCGATTCGTCCGTTTCAGGTGAGTTTTCCGGACGCGGAACTTGCCGACTTACGCAGACGCATCAACGCCACCCGGTGGCCGGAGAAGGAAACAGTCACAGATTCAACACAAGGCGTGCAACTCGCGACGACCCAGAAGCTCGCATGCTATTGGGCGACAGAGTACGACTGGCGAAAGGTCGAAGCGAGGCTGAATTCTTATCCGAACTTCGTCACCGAAATCGATGGTCTCGACATTCACTTCATTTACGTTCGGTCGAAACATGAGAACGCGTTGCCGCTGATCGTTACGCACGGATGGCCGGGTTCCGTCGTCGAGCAACTGAAGATCATCGATCCACTTACCGACCCGACGGCACACGGCGGCAGTGCGGAAGACGCTTTCGACGTCGTTATCCCGTCAATGCCGGGTTATGGTTTTTCAGGCAAGCCCACCTCGCCGGGCTGGACTCCGGAGCGAATCGCAAGCGCGTGGACCGTTCTGATGAGGCGTCTTGGATACACGCGGTATGTCGCGCAGGGTGGTGATTGGGGCGCGATCGTCACCGATCAGATGGGCGTGCAGGCCCCTGCCGAGTTGATTGGAATTCACACCAACATGGCCGGCGCCATACCGAACGAGATCAACGGCGCTGCTTTTACGGGAGCCGAGGCGCCTGCTGGCCTCGCAGCTGACGAGAAGGCATCGTTCGATCGACTCGCTTTCTTTTATAAATATGGACTTGGCTATGCCATGGAAATGGGGAACCGCCCGCAGACACTTTACGGAATTGCTGATTCACCTGTGGCGCTCGCCGCGTGGATAATCGATCACGACATCTGGAGTTACCATCTCATCGCCCGCGTCTTCGACGGTGGAAAAGAGGGACTCACACGCGATGACATCCTCGACAACATCACGCTCTACTGGTTGACCAACACTGGCGTGTCTTCTGCGCGTCTGTACTGGGAAAACAAGCTACCGTTTTTCGCGCCGAAGAACGTCAAGCTTCCGGTTGCAGTAAGCGCCTTTCCAGAAGACATCGACGTACCGACGAAAGGCTGGGCGGAGAAAGCATATTCAAACCTCATCTTTTTTAACAAACACGACAAAGGTGGTCACTTTGCAGCCTGGGAACAGCCGGACCTCCTGACGGCTGACTTGCGTGCTGCGTTCAAGACGTTACGGTAAGAGTAGGCCACTGATAACACGGATGTAATCCGGATCAATCCGTGTTATCTGTGGCTAGAGGAGTGTGCGTTCAGGATGTCTATTCAGAACCGGCGAGATTTTCTTACCAGCACCGCGTTGACAATTGTCGCCGCTGAATTGGGTTTGACGGATCAGGCTAAAGCTCAGCCTGCACAACCATCCTTTGGCCCAATCAAGCAGATTCAAGCGGGTGTTTTGAACGTTGGCTATGCCGAAGTTGGCCCAGCCACCGGCCGGCCCGTAATTCTGCTGCACGGTTGGCCCTACGACATTCACAGTTACGCCGAGGTAGCACCACTGCTGTCAGCTAAGGGCTATCGCGTGATCGTTCCGTACCTGCGTGGTTACGGCTCAACGAGTTTTCTCTCGAGCGAAACGGTGCGAAACGCTCAGCAGTCCGCGCTTGCCGTTGACGCAATCGCGCTGATGGATGCGCTCAAGATCGACAAGGCGATCATCGGTGGTTTCGACTGGGGAGCGCGAACCGCGAACATCATGGCAGCACTCTGGTCGCAACGTTGTAAAGCGATGGTGTCTGTTAGTGGTTACCTGATCGGCAGCCAGGCAGCCAACCGAGCACCGTTGCCTCCAAAAGCCGAGCTCGATTGGTGGTACCAATTCTACTTCGCAACTGAACGCGGCCGTGCAGGCTACGAAAAATACCGCCGGGATTTCAACAAGCTCATCTGGCAGCTCGCGTCGCCGAAATGGAATTTCGACGCTGCTACATTTGATCGCAGTGCCGCCTCATTCGACAACCCGGATCACGTGCAGATTGTGGTTCACAATTACCGCTGGCGACTCAGCCTCGCCGAAGGCGAACGACAATATGACGATTTTGAACGTCGGCTGGCACAAGGTCCTGTGATAAATGTGCCGGCGATCACGCTCGAAGGCGATGCGAATGGTGCACCGCACCCTGATGCGAGTGTCTATGCAAAGAAATTCTCAGGCAAATATGCGCATCGAATGGTCAAAGGTGGAGTCGGGCACAACCTACCGCAGGAAGCGCCGCAAGCGTTTGCAGACGCAATCATTGAAGTTGATAGTTATTAATAATGAGGAGCAAGTATGGGTAACAAGATGAGAGCGGCTCAGATTAGTAGAGCAAACGGGGATTGGGAACTGGTAGAACGCGACACTCCGGAGCCCGGCGTTGGGCAAGTGCGCGTGAAAGTCGAAGCGTGCGGCATTTGCCACAGCGACACGTTAGTCAAAGAAGGCATCTGGCCCGGACTTCAGTATCCGCGTGTGCCCGGTCATGAAGTTGCCGGACGCATTGATGCCCTGGGCGAGGGTGTGACGGCATGGACTGCGGGCCAACGCGTTGGTGTTGGTTGGCACGGTGGACATTGCTTTGTGTGCGAGCAGTGTCGTCGGGGAGACTTCGCGATGTGTATCAATCGCAAAGTCACCGGCATCGACTTCGATGGTGGCTATGCCGAGTACATGATCGCACCGGCGAATGCGATCGCCGCGATTCCTGATGAAGTGCCTGCCGAAGAGGCCGGACCATTCATGTGCGCCGGCGTCACTGTTTACAACGCGTTGCGCAACTCTGGTGCTCGAGCGGGGGACGTCGTCGCGATCCACGGGATCGGCGGTCTGGGCCATCTCGGAGTTCAATACGCGCGACAGATGGGATTCAAGACGGTTGCGATCAATCGAGGCAATGACAAACAGACGCTCGCGCAGAAACTCGGCGCACATCACTACATCGATGCGACCGCGACTGACGCGGTAGCTGAATTACAAAAGCTCGGCGGCGCGCGCGTCATCCTTGCGACCGCTCCAAGCGCGCAGGCGATCTCTCCTTTAGTCGACGGCTTATCGCCGAACGGACTGTTGCTTGTTCCCGCAGCGCCCGCGGAGCCACTTTCGATCAGCGTGTTCTCACTGATCGTGCGTCGCAGTGCGGTCAGTGGTTGGTACTCGGGCAACGCTCGTGATTCACAGGACACGATGGAGTTCAGCGCCCTGACCGGCGTTCATCCGATGATCGAAAAATACCCACTCGATCGTGTCGCGGAAGCTTACGAACAAATGCACAGCGGCAAGGTGAGGTTCCGCGTTGTGCTAACTTTCTAACAGCTGTTCTTACTCCTTTGGATCTACCGGAAGACCTGCTTTCGTCCAGGCGTCGAAACCTTCGAAGAGCGGGTGGACGTTCTTCCAACCATGTTCCATCAGTTTTTGCGCCACACTGGCGCTCGATGCTTCGTGTGGTCAAGTGCAGTAAGTAATGACTGCGCGGTCCCGAGGAATTTGCTCGAGGTGTTGTTCTATTTCATCCGCAGGAATTCGAATTGCGCCGGGCAGTTTCGTGTCAGCCTCTGCCCATGCTTTTGGGTTGCGCGTGTCGATGAATGTGAACGCTTCGCCGCGCTCCATGCGCTCCTTCACTTCATCGACAGTAACTCTGGTTGCTTCCATCGCTTCCTCCTCTCGCTTACACCACTAAGCAACTCGTGCGCCTTGTCAAAAACGCCTAAAACTAAGCGGAATGTTTTTGCGACTGTACTTCAGGAATACACATCCTCAGACCATTTTCGATAGTAGATGTTCGAGGGCTGCGGCGGGATCGGCGCACCTGCCGGTATGAACTGGAGAGGTTTGAATCACTGTGCTGCGCGGAGCGACGAGCCAGTGAAAGCGTTGGCGCTGTGGTAGCTGACCAATCGATCCGGCGCCATCGCCGCCGCGACAGATCGTCGGAATCGTGCCCAGATGGTTTTTGACGAGATCGAGATCGACCGTTGGATCGAGAGCTAGCAGTCGCGACTCATTCAGCTTGATGCGTGCTTCGAGGAAGGATAGATCGGGACACGAGACGATCACGCCGGCGTTGATAAATTCCTCGCGATCGACTTTTGGTACGACACGAATCACAGCGTAGTCATACCTGAATTTATCGGGCACGAATCGCCTCCTCAACGAAGTTACGAGGTGCTTCGAGTCGCCTCGTCAGGTAGTCGACGTAAGCCTGTCTGTTTTCCGCAGTCGTATTGAATGGAGAGTCGGTCATCCAGTCGTCGGGGATAAGGTCCACCACGCTCTTTATTATTTCTTCAGTGATCGCTTTTGTCATTGCTTCGTCGGCTGCTTCGAGCGCGTCGGCGAAGGGAAGCAGGATGTGTTCTTTGATCAAGGGGAACGAATCCTTGCTGCGTTGGTCCATGTCCTTCCACGCATGATGAAAGTACAGGGCGGCGCCGTGATCGATCAACCAGAGGCGGCGGTGCCACATCAACATGTTTGCATTCCGCGGCGTGCGATCGACATTCGTCACATAAGCATCAAACCAAACGATCTTTGATGCAAGGTCCGCGTCCGGCTTCTCAGCCACTGGATCGAACATCACCGAGCCCGGGAGATAATCAAGCCCGAGATTCAACCCACCACTGGCTTTGATCAGATCTTGTATCTCGGGATCCGGCTCAGTCTTCGCAATCTCCGGATCGAGGTTCACAAACACCAACTCCGGCACCAAAAACCCCGCCGCCCTCGCTAGCTCGCCGGCAATCAGCTCCGCAATCAGCGCCTTCGTCCCCTGTCCCGCCCCCCGGAACTTGAGCACATACATCCCGTCATCATCCGCTTCGATGATCGCCGGCAGCGACCCGCCTTCGCGGAGCGGCGTTACGTATCTGGCAGCATTTACAGTTCTCATTCCGGACCACAGATTACACAGATTCGATTGGATTCGTCACTTTACACTCAGTTATGAGTCTGCGCGCTGAGAGGGAGAATCGGTGAGATCTGTTACGATGTGAGTGAAGTTTGTTCATGAAAGGGAAGGCCTATGGGCCAAAAGCGTGACTTTAGATTAGGTGACCGAGTGCGTATCAAATCGGGACCTTTCGCGGAGTTTAAAGGAAAGGTAGAAGGCATCAATCAGTCCAAGTCTCTCCTCAAAGTGAAGCTTGAAATCTTTGGACGCGATACACCGCTGAAGGTGAGTTTCAGCGATGCCGAGAAAGTGGAACCTGCGCCCCCCTGGGCAAATTTGAATTAGGGAGATCGTGGGGCTCTTTAATGCTACTTCCCGAACTTCGACGCAGTAGCTGGTCGGACTGGCTTTATCCGATCGGGTTTGGCATAGTACATTCTACGTAAGTTCTGCAAAGTCCTCAG
>Ga0105238_10008303_pt1 | contig 10386 bp, 12 predicted proteins | sample KBSC34metaG_FD_81526 | JGI IMG/M metagenome (GOLD analysis project Ga0105238, IMG submission 81526) | Corn rhizosphere microbial communities from Kellogg Biological Station, Michigan, USA - KBS C3-4 metaG | ecosystem: Host-associated > Plants > Roots > Rhizosphere > Soil | place: Michigan, USA...
CAGGTTCCAATCTTCATCGCGCCTTTCCTTGAGAGTTTTGATCCAGTAATCGGGCACTCCCATCGCCAGGCGATAGTCGAAGCCCAAGCCGCCTATGGAGACGGGAAGCGCCATTCCAGGCATACCGCTTACATCTTCCGCAATCGTAATGGCGTCCGGCCGCACTTCGTGAGCCAGGGCATTTGCCAGCATCAGGTAGTTGACGGCATCGAGATCTACATTGCCGCCGAAGTAGTCTGAGTATCCGCTGAATGGCCGTCCCAGACCATGGTCGTGATATAGCATGCTTGTGACACCGTCAAAACGGTAGCCATCGAAGCGGAAATCTTCCAGCCAGAACCTCACGTTGGAGAGCAGGAAGCGCTGTACTTCATATTTACTGTAATCGAACAGTTTCGAGTCCCAAGCCGGATGGTCGCCGCGCCCTCCGCCATGAAAATACTGATGATCTGTGCCATCGAACTCACCGAGGCCTTCATGGAGGTTTTTCACGGCATGCGAGTGGATCAAATCCATGATGACGACAATGCCAAGGCGATGCGCTTCGTCAACCAGCGCCTTCAGGTCTTCGGGCTCGCCAAAGCGCGACGATACGGCAAAGAAATTCGCGACGTGGTATCCGAAGGAGCCGTAATATGGGTGCTCCTGGATCGCCATGAGCTGGATGGCGTTGTATCCGAGTTTTGCGATACGCGGCAGGATCGATTCCCGGAACTCCGCAAAGCTCCCTACCCGCCCCTCTTCCTGGGCCATTCCCACGTGCGCCTCGTAGATCCTTAGAGCGCCTTTGAGTTTAGGATTGTCATGCTGCCATACATAGTCAGTGGGTGGGTTCCAGTACTGGGCCGTGAAGTGGTGTGTCTCAGGATCTTGAACGACCCGGCGGGCATAGGCCGGAATGCGGTCTTTATCGCCGTTTGCCGCGAGCACATGAACTTTAATGAGACTGCCGTGCTTCAGGCGTCCGGCATACTCCGCATCGGGCAAAAACAAATGCCAGACACCCCACTGATCCTGTGTCATCGGATTGGCGCGGCGGTCCCATCCATTGAACTCGCCGATCAGCGATAGAGCCTCGGCAGCCGGCGCCCACTCACGATACCAGAGCCCTGGTTTCCCGTCCTTGGAGCCGTGATTGAGGCCGAAATAATGGTGTCCCTGGCTAATAGAACCCAGCAGACCGCCTTCATAAGAATCCACCGTTGACTGAAATGCTGCCAGGCGGTTTTCAATACTTGATCGGTGCGGCGCGAGATATGGATCCCGCGCGATCAGGGCGTCGGCGCCCACCGGCGTTTCATTCGAGGATGTTTGCACGTCGTTGCTCACGCTTCTTTAAAGTTTTTGTCGTTCTTGTGAGGATAGCTAACCGCAACGCCGCGATATCGCATCTCCATACAAATAGCGTACCCGCTATTTGTATGGCAGAGGCATCGAATGGATATCTCTCATCCGCAATACGAATTGAGAAGGCCGTAAATGGGGAAAACCCGTCATTGCTGCACAAACGGTAATGACGCCTTGTGCCGTCAACGGGAGACTGGAGGACTTGACGGAGCCTGGCCTTGAAGGCGCTCAATCGCCTGCTGCTTTTGCAAAGGAGTAAGGCGCGAGTCATTATTGATTCCGTCAACACGCACAGCATTAACCTGAGCCGGTGTCATCGGCGGCCCAGGCGGCACCGGCGCCGAATCCGGCTTGCTGCTGCAACCGGCGCAGAGGAGTACCGCGAGAGCCGACAGGAGCAAGGCCGCATCGGCTATACCGCTGACGGACTGTTTACGCTTCCGATCTATAGGATGTCCAAAGTTCATAAATCATATTCTCCAACAGAGTGAGAGTGGGCGGAGAACTTCCGCCCACTCCCATGAGCAAACGCGCTCTCTCGATTACTGAATACGGGTTGTCATTGCAACACCGGATCCTAAGGCGTCAGGCGCCAGATAGGGAATCGCCGTACCACCGTTACTGAAGGAGACGGCAGAATTGTTGAGATATTTGACGTGTCCATCGGCGGCCAGATAGTGCAGCGGATTCATAGGCGAGTTCTCGGTGGAGGCTTTGTCATGCCAGGAGAAGCCCACCAGATAAGGCGCGTAACAATCCAGGCCGACCTCCCAGCCGTTGTTGCCGGTGCCCCCCGCCAGAGGGTCCGTGGAGGGATCGCGTTCGGTCATGGGTGTCACACCACCCTGCCCTTCAAAAAGAAGGAACGTGTTTGAGGGGGAGGTGAAGGCCGATATCGGCGCGCCGATGCACTGGGTGCCAGTGTATGTGTAGTTGGTGATAGTCCAGTTATACTCATAAGAATCCAGAGATTTCGGCGCGTCGGGACATTTGTACACCCCCACGGATTTGACGTACGGGTAGATCGCGTGCGCCCAATTGATCGTCGTGTCCGTGGCGGAGATGTTGCGGCCCGGATACCACTCGTCGTAGTCCTCGCTGTATTGTATGAACGCCAGTCCGAGCTGCCTCAAATTGCTGGCGCAGCTTGTCTGTCGCGCTTTCTCGCGCACTTTGGCGAAAACCGGGAAAAGAATCGCCGCAAGAATCGCTATTATTGCTATGACAACGAGTAGTTCAATAAGAGTGAACCCCGACCGCTTTGTACACTGCCGCATAATTAATACCTCCACATTCAAAAATAACTCCTTCGAATGAAATCTGGCGCCACCATCGAAATGTGTGGTGATGCCGTCTTCGATAATTGGAGTTGATATCAATGTACCGTACTGCAAAACTGAACTTTCTCTTTCCGCCTATAAGTCCCACAGCCGATACGATCCCATTATACGACGTCCGCTTAAAACAGGCCATATCGAATCTGACTGAATACTTAAAGGATACTGCTGTAATTCCTGAAGGCATCGACGCAAACCAGGGCATTGCTGCCCGTAGGTCGGTGTCCTGGTTTGCGTACCTATGGAGGCTATTTCGCGCTCACCCAGAACCTTTGGTTGGATCCGCCGTTCGCTCCCCACTGGTCGAGTTGCGCGCCCTGCGCCGTTCCGCCCGGGTTGTCCAGAACCAGACCGCTGTTTCGGTTGTAGAAGACATATGAGCCGTCCGTCTGACGCACCGGGAGCCACTGGTCGTTGTTAAAGGAGCTGAACTGCCACTGCACGATCTTCGCCCCGTTAGTCGTCGAAGCGCCGGTCACGTTCATATCCAGAGCGCTGTATGCATTCTTGATCTGATAGTAGCCGTTGCTGGTCGGGATGAAGTTCCACAACTCGTTCGAGGCGCCGCCGTATGGCCACTGGATGATTTGCGCGCCATTCGCAGTAGACCATCCGCTCACATTTATCCCCTGGCCGCTGGATACGCTCTGGATCTCATATACTCCTGCAAAGTTAATGGGCGCCACCCAGCCATTGGCGATGACCTGCTGAATTGCGGCGTCCCAGTTGTCGGCCATTTTCTGATAGCCGCCGTCATTGGGATGCAGGCCGTCGCTCAAATCTCCTAAATTGAGCGAACTCATGCTGACCGTGTAGACATGCTTGCCCGCATTCACCCGCGCCTGTACAATCCCGGGGATCTGGTTGTTGTACGAGGTGATGCGCGACTGCACGCTTGTGTCCGAATTGCAGATCAGTTGCGCCACGAGAATGGTGACGCCGGGATCGGCGGCGATGATCTGGTCGATCAGGGATGCCAGTCGATTGGGCGCGGTGGAGACCTGGTAGTTCTGTCCAAGATCGTTGGTGCCGATATGCAGCAGAACGACGTTCGGTTGGTAGAGTGCCAGCTCCCCGCTGATCAAGCTGGCGACTTGATCGATCCGGTCGCCGTAGTATCCTTCGTGATCGGGATCGAACATCGTGCCGCCGCGTTGCGAGCCAACAAAATCCAAGGCGTTTCCCTGATTGATCAATTCAGGCCATAGCGGCCCGCGATACCCGACGCCGGTGGAGCTTCGGTAGCCGGCGGTAATCGAGTCGCCGATCGGCATCAGGCGTAAGCCTGCAGCCTGTGCCCATCCGGCCGCTGCCGTCAGCGTGCAAGTCGCTCCCAGCGCAGCGATCCAAATCTTCTTTTTATGTCTCAACATTAGCCTTCTTTACCTTTACTTTGGCCTACATTCTGGTCCGCAATCTCCCCTCCCCCCTCCCCGACGTACTCAGGCCGAAGGCACCCTTCCGAGGGGCGACTGCGAAGGATTGGGGAGCTTCTTTATTCCTATTGGATGCGCCAGCGCTGCTGAGGCGCGGTAGAGACCCAGCTCCATTGGACAAGCGCCTGGCCGTTCGTGGTGGTGCTGGAGCTGTCCAGCGCCAGACCGCTCGCCTGATTCCAGATCTTATAGGCGCCGTCAGACTGAACGTCCACCCACCACCGCGAGTTGCTGTCACGGGTCGCGTTCCACTGAACCATCTTCGTGCCGTTAGCCGTCGAAGCGCCAGGGTCGTTCAGAGCTTTCCAACTGACCTCGTTGACGATATTCCAGGAACCATCGGAGTTCTGACTGAAGTCCCAAATCTGGTTCTGGCTGGGACCCAGGCCCCATAGCCCAACAATGCTGTTGTTGGCGGTCAGGCCAAGACAGTCGATTGCCATGTTATTCATGCCCACGATAACATGCCGGCCCCAGATATTGTTGGGCATGGACACCGGGGTGTATTGCAGCCACGCTGCAGCGCTGGTGTATTGTTGAGGAGAACTGTTATTGTCGATTGGTGTCTGCTGGTCCCACTTGTTCCAGGTCAGGTTATAGTCGGTGCGGCGGCGGCTCATAATCGCATTCGCATTAAGCGTCATCCAGTTGTAGTATGTGCCCCACATACGGTTGTCCCGGCAGAAGTGGCCGATGCCACGAGCGAACTCGTCCGACCAACCGCCCGTTTGACCGGTCGTGATTACGCCGTTGTTGTACATCGTGTTCTTAACATAGTCGATTGCCAGTTTGGCGTCGTTATAGTACTGGGCGTTTCCGGTGATCTGGTACAGGTAATTGGCGGCATCGGCGAACGTGCCCTGGTTGTAGACATCCGCATCACCCGGGTTCGTATCGACCACGTTGTTGCGGTCGATCCAGGGATAGACCTGGCCGGTGCTCGTGTTGAAGAGGTGGCTCCGCGACCAGCTGTAGATTTGAGTGGCGCGGTCCAGATACCATTGATCGTGGTTGCTCATGTAGATCAGGCAAGCCAGTTTGATCATGGTGTTGTTAGACAAAGGCGCTTTGCTGATCTGTTGACCAGGAGTGGCCATGTTGGGCTGCACTTCCCAGATTCCACCGCCGTTGTACTGGGTGTCCCAGCCGCGCGTCCAAACCATATCGAAGCAGGACGTGCGAGCCTGGTTGAGCAGGTTTGCGTCGGCGGTGAGGTAAGCGCCCCGAGCCAGCGCGATGCCTATCCATGCTACATCGTCGTTCCAGCCGTCCCATGTGTATCCGGGCGGGAACATCTGCAGGAAGGTAGTGCAGAGAGTGTAGACGAGATTCTTGTGCGTTGCGCTGCCGGTGCGTTCGTAAGCATCCTCCGCAACCTGGATGTCAAAAGCTCCCGTCCAGCCATAGTCCATGGTGCTGCCGCCGATGTGGTCCCGGTAGTAGTTGCCGTTGATCAGATAGGCGTTGTTGAAGCCGTTGAACAGAGTGTCGGCGTCGCCGGAACCAATGGCTGACGCGGGGCTTGCCATGGACCAACTCGCCCCGGCAACCAGAGCTACCACGGCAGCTTTGGCCGAAATCGCATGTAGGGTTTTCTTCATCAATGAATCTCCTGTGTTGTGATACTGGCAATGCAAAACTTGTCTACTCTTCGCCCGGCTCCAATCACCTGACGCAGGCTGTACTTACTCATGGCATCCTTCGCTATTTTTGGTTGCGGCTATAATGCCTTGGGAAGCTCGGCGACTACGACCTGATCGATTATCTGGCGGGCAGGGGGTGCCGTCCCCTGAATGCGGTTTGTGTCTGTAAGTTCCGCAGCCGATACGTCCCCATTATAGGGCGTTCGTTTAGAACAGGCCATATCGAATCTCACTGATTACTTAATGGATACTGCTGCAATGACGAAAAGGATTGACGTGAACCAGGATATTGTCGGCTATGACATGCCTCACTACCTGCATCTCTTAACCGGGCACTATATGGTACAGGAACCGCGGTACTACGCCAGACGTCCACGCGGCACGAACGATTGGCTGCTCACGGCAACGCTGTCGGGCCGTGGACGATTCGGAACGGGGCCAGGACAACTCGTGGCCGAGCCGCGCGATCTCGTCATGATCCCGCCCAGGACTAAGCACGATTACGGCGCGCTCCCCGGCGAAAACGAGTGGGAGTTGATCTGGGCCCACTTCCATCCGAGAGCGCACTGGCACGACTGGCTTGCGTGGCCAGAGCACACGCCTGGGCTAATGCGGATGCCCATTGTTGACGACAGGGATTGGCGTGAAGTCAAGGCATGCTTCCGGCGGGTGCACAACTACGCGACCGGCGTTGGTCGCCGGTACGGCCAGGACCTCGCAATGAACGCGTTGGAACGATTGTTACTCTGCTGCCAGAGTATATTGGCGTCCGAGCAACCACGTTTGGACGAGCGCATCCTTACCGTGCTGCAATTCATCAATACAGAGCTGGCGCAAGAGATGGACATCGCGTCGATGGCGGAATCGGTATCCCTGTCGCCGTCACGCTTCGCTCATGTGTTCCGGCAACAGGTTGGCGTCTCGCCCATGCATTACCTCGACCTCCAACGGCTCCAGCGCGCCACGCAATTACTCGAAAGAACCACCAAAAGTGTCTCGCAGATTGCATTTGAAGTAGGATTCGATCCGGTGCACTTCTCATTGCGTTTCAAACAGCATACAGGGCTCAGCCCACGCGCATACCGTGCCCAGAAGATGAGCGCCTGATCGCGAAACTGATAACATTATGTCTGGTTGACATACGTTCGCTTGATTTGGGAGAGAATCTTGTAACGGAAGGGCCGGCCAATTGGCCGGCATACTATGGAGGCCCGGTGTATGCCGGGAATACCTTATGGCAGTTGAAACAACAGCATCGATCTCACTCGCGGATTCCGAGCAGCATGAGAGCTACAGATACGTAGTTCGCGAGCTGCAAGAAGAGTGTCCGGGTATCACTGAAGAGATGGTTGAGAGCCTGTACCAGAATGTCAGGGAAGGTTGTGTTCCCGGTCATGGGCGGGCTGCCCGAGTCCTGGTGTCAATGTGGGCTCACGGGCTGGTTCCTGCCGACAATGAGGCCGTCCAGGCGGCCGCGCGTATCGTTTTGCAAGACAGCGCACTTGAAGAAGCCGAAGAAGACGATGCGGACAACTTTAACCGCTGGTGTTCAGACATAATCCAGGCGGGATAATGTGGGCGTGATGGAAGCGGACCTTGGGGACTTATCTCTTCAAGGTCTGTTTCTTAGCATGATATGTGAACTTGTGCGGTAAACTACGGCCATGCCCACTGGAAGACTATTGCCGTCAGGCGACAAATCGCAATCTCAAGACGGCAGTTCATCGCGCCGGCACAAGGCCGATGAGCCCGATCAAAAAACTGCCGGGAACGGCGGGACGATCAGCGACAGCGAGAAGAAACGCGTGCGCGGACGAATACAGCTTTTGCGACGAACGACCATTTTGGTCGTGACCATCTCCGTCATTTGCATCACCACGGCAATCCTCCTCACCACGGATGTCCTGACACGCGTATTCTGCGCAGTCACCGCAGCCGCAATCCTGGTTGTCTGGCTTGTCGGAGCGAGAACCTATCTTGACAGGCTGAAGCCATATCATGCGCAGCTCGGCCTCGACGCAACCGGAAAGCCTGCACAAGCGCCGGTCGAAACCAGGTCGCCTCATGTCGAAGCCGATAAGCGGCAGGCTCAAGCCATTGCGCGTTCGCTGCGCTCAAAGAAGCAGCTTCCCACAATATCGTCACCCGTATCTCTTGCGCCCGGCGAGGTTTGTCATCACTTCCGGGCCGCCACGCTTGTTCGCGAGGCCGTCGGCAGCCGGCGAGTGCTCGATGAAGGTCATCTGATTTTGACGGGGACCAGGCTTTACTTTGCCGGCCGATCTACGTCAGCATCCATTACGCTTTCATCAATCACGAAACTGAACCTTGCAGGGCCACGATCTTTCGGCGTGCGTTATACAGGGCACGATGGTCTCGATACCTTCGATGTTGAGTTTCCACAGGAATTCCTCGCATATCTCGCAATCGTTTGTCATCATAACGGCGTTAAACTTCCCCGCATCGATAACCGCTAAATCTCGCTGCTATTGTCCTTCAAACACAGAGTTCGGCAATTGTCGAACTCTGTGTTTGCTTGTTAGCTATCAATATCCAACGCACAATTTATCCATCACGGATGAAATCAGATATACATATAGATCGTGCCCTTTGTCTCCTCCTAAGAAGCTTTGTGCCTGCTCGATGGATCCTTTTTTTACGTTTAAAAGCCGGCTCCGGAACGCAACTTTTAACGCAACGGTTTTGTCATATGTATTTAGCGGGTATTCCTCAGTAGAAGACACAGCAGAGAAATACCTGCGAGAACTCAGCAATGCCTGAAACGGTAAGCTGCGGATGAACGTAGAGTAAAGCGAGCCCCTTGGAAGGAGCCATAGGAAGTGACAGGAACCCATAACGGCACGAGGAACTCCGCCGCCTCGGACCAGTCCGATCTTGGCAGCTTGCCGCGCACAAGCAGTGTGCTTTCTCACCCGGCGTTTTTGCCGATGGTGGGCGTTATATTTGTCTTAGGGCAGTTGACGGACCTGCTGGGCACTTATGTTGCCCAACCGCATTTCGAGCATGAAGGAAACTGGCTGATCTCAGCTTTGACAAGCGCCGGCGTTCATGTAGGATGGAACTCCGCTATCCTTGGAAAATCGATAGTTTGCGCCCTCGGTATCGCATGCCTTGAGTTTTTTGCACAGCATTGTCGAAAGTTCTATCCCACTCGTCGTATGAGCGGAAGCGAATTGCTTCACTACTTCGTGCATGGAGAGTCGCAGAACGCTAAAGCTGAGAACGTCCAGATGTCGCGCGACGTTCGTGCTTTACTTGTCCTGTTTGCAGGTTTTTGGGCGCTCAGCGGCCCCATTTACCTCTATATGGGGTACGACAACCTCGCCGCGCATTTCGGATGGCTCAGGTTCTCAGGTTTCTATATCGGCGGCGTCTATCAGACATGGGGAGATGTCATACTCCTCCTGTCAACAATGGTTACAATGATGTTTCTCATTGAAGGCGACCACCATTCTTTGATCAAAGAAGATGCGACAATTGGCAGTATACAGCCCGATACCGCCGGCGCATAAGATACAAATAATGAATTCGCAGAACGCCCATCGAAAATGAAATCGATGGGCGTTCTTGTTATAAGGCCTTGGCGCACCCCTGCAGAAAATCCATTAGCAGCTTGAATATGGCGGCTCCGGCCACGACCGCTACCACAATGCCGGCAAGGGTGGCAACGAGGCAGCTGCCGATACAACTGGCTACGCTCATGCCCAGAATCTTACGCGCGGCGGCTTCATTGCCTGGCACACCCACAGGAGGAGCTGAGGCGCTCATGAATAAGCCGCAGTTAGGACAATGCGTCTGGTTGATATCGCACTGGTACCCGCAATTTTGACACGGTCTCGTCGGTATGCCTGAAGCCCGAACCACTCCACTTGATTGAAGGATTTCCGATGCCGTGGACACGAACCCGGTAGCATCGTCGCGGACCTGTGTATCCGGCAATATGCGGCCTTCATCGGCCCATCGCCGCAGTGTTTCAACATCGATCGGTCCGTACTGTTTTCCATCGCCGCCAAGGACGTGGTATTGCATGAAGTTCCCCGTTTCACGTCCCACATAAATTGAGATGCTTACTTCTTCGGCGAGTACCGCCAACCTTCCTGCATGCCGCCTCTGAGTCTATGAAGGGTTGGTAATCGCGCTTCCGGGGCAATATACAACACACAGGTTATAACCTGCTGTGTATTGGAAAGGCTATGGAAGGCAATGAAGAATAAAATGGCGCTGGCTGTATGCGCAGGCCTCGCGGGAGCTATTGGAGCGAGAGCCGCATGGCGCGCATTCCGTCGATATGATTTGCGCGATAAGGTTGTTCTGGTTACCGGTGGCTCACGGGGACTTGGTTTGCTCCTTTGCCGGGAGTTTGCTCGTGCAGGTGCAAAGGTAGCAACTTGCGCGCGCGATGCTGCGGAGCTTCAATCCGCAGCCGTAATACTTGCGAAAGAGGGTATTGACCTCTTTACACATGTGTGTGATGTCCGCGATCAGGCTCAGGTGCAGGATTTACTTACAGCCGTCGACAGCAAGTTCGGCAGAGTGGATGTCCTGATTAATAATGCAGGCGTTATCGAAGTGGGTCCTGCATTGGAGATGACCCTCGAAGAC
>Ga0105238_10008307_pt1 | contig 10382 bp, 8 predicted proteins | sample KBSC34metaG_FD_81526 | JGI IMG/M metagenome (GOLD analysis project Ga0105238, IMG submission 81526) | Corn rhizosphere microbial communities from Kellogg Biological Station, Michigan, USA - KBS C3-4 metaG | ecosystem: Host-associated > Plants > Roots > Rhizosphere > Soil | place: Michigan, USA...
ACCGCATGGCGCTTCTCCGCGCCGCCGAGGTCGAGCTGCGGCTCGTGCACGAACTCGATCTTCGGAATGACGGCGAGGATCGCAGGGTCGGCAAGGCGTGCGCCGTCGTACTGCTCAACGAAGGCCGCGCCATCGAGCAGCGTCACCGCCGCCGCGTAGTAGCCGTTCATCTGCGCGCCGCCGACGTCGCCGGCCTGATACGGCCAGGCGATGTTGAGGAAGCTCTTCTTGCTCACGCGCACCGTCAGCTTTGCGAGATTGTCCGCGCTCAGGCCGCGCTCGCGCAGCGCGAGCACGCCGTCGATCGTGGTGTGCGCGCTCGCGCAGGCCGCATAGGCCTTCAGCCCGACGCGTGTCGTTTCCCAGCGCCGGCCGAGGTCGACCAGCATGGTGGCCGGATCATGCGCGCCGTGCAGCGTGCTCATGAAGCCGCCGAAAGGCGCTTCGATCGCCTCGAGGCTGCCGGTGAATCCCTTCGCCGCCAGATAGGCGGCGATGACGCCGCTCTGCGATGCGCGCCCGGCGTGAAACCGCTTGGTCATCGCGCCGATGCGCGCCGCGTAAAGCCCGGCCGCCTGGGTGGCGCCGATGCCGAGCGCATGCGCGGCTTGCTCCGCCGTGAGGCCGAGCAGGCGCGCGGCCGCCGCGGCAGCGCCGAGCGCGCCGGCCGTTCCGGTGACGTGATAGCCGCTGGTCGAGTGCGACACGCCGGCGCACACGCCGACGCGCAGGCCGACCTCGTAGCCGGCCGCGAGCGCAACCAGCATGTCGGCGCCGGTCGCGCCGGTCGCCTCGGCAATCGCCAGGCATGCCGGCACCGTGACGGCGCCCGGATGCAGCGAGGAGGCGACATGCGCGTCGTCGATCTCGAAGCCGTGGATCGCGGTGCCGTTTGCCAGCGCCGCGTCCGGCGGGCTGACCTTGTCGGCGCGCGCGAACAGCGACGCGGTGCCGCCGGACGAGAAGCGGGTGACGACGTCGCCGGCGATCCGGCCCCAGGGCTGCACCGCGCCGTAGAGGCCGCACCCGATCGAATCGAGCAGGCAGAGCTTGAGATGCGCGACGACGTGGTCCGGCAGCGCCGCGAGATCGAGCCGCGCCACCCAGGCGCCGAGCGCCGGCGTCACCGCGACCTTCGGCTGCGCCTTGTCCGCGACGTTCACGCCACGACTTCCTTCAGCAAGGTCAGCTTTTCGACCGCGCTCTCGTCGACCGTGATGCCGAGGCCAGCCCCGCTCGGCGGGACCACGTGTCCATCGCGCACGACAAAGTCGGTCTGCGGCACCAGCGGGTCGGGACCGATCACGCCGAGGCCGAAGATGAACTCGCCGGCCGGCATCACCTGCGCGGCAGGCCGGCTCGCATAGAAGTGCGCCCCGGCCGCCGCCTCGAGCTGCGACAGCACGGCAAGGCCGCCGCAGTTGATCTGCAGATTGGCGGCTTCGGCGATGGCGGCGATCTTGCGCGCCGGCGTGATGCCGCCGTGCTTGTAGAGCTTGATGCACAACACGTCGGCCGCGCCGGCGGCGACGATCGCATGCGCGTCGTGGATCGACTGGCAGGCTTCGTCCGCCATCAACGGCACGCCGGTCGCGGCTTGCCGGATCGTCGCCATGCCGGCGAGATCGTGACGCTTCACCGGTTGCTCCAGATAGTCGACGCCATGCTCCTGCAAGGCGCGCAGCGCCTGCAGCGTCTCCGGAACGCTCCAGCCGGTGTTCGGGTCCATGCCGATTGCGACATCCGGCCCCACCGCTTCGCGGATCATGCGGAAATGCTTCGCATCCTGCTGCCACCCGTCCGGATGGCCTGATTTGATGCAGAGCACCTTGATGCCGAATTCATGCAGCGCGCGTTCCGCGTCGGCGACCATCTTCTTGGGATCAGCCGCCATGCTGATCGACCATTCGAGCGGAATGCGCTCCTGCGCGAGGCCGCCGATCAGGTTGTAGACCGGTTGCCCGAGCGCCTTGCCCATCGCGTCGTAGAGCGCGGCGTCGAGCGCGGCGCGCGCCATGAAGTTCGCGGGCGCGAGCTCGTCGAACAGCGCATGAATGCGCTCGACGTCGAAGATGCTCTGTCCGAGGAGTCTCGCGCCACACACGTGCTTGAGCGTCGAGATCATCGTCGCATAGGTGTCGGGCATCGCGTGATGCGGCGCGAGCGGCCGAATCTGCCCGAAACCGACGGCGCCTTCGGCGAACACTTTCACCAGGACCGGCTTGCCGAGCAGCGCGCCGGGCGCGCCGGTGTCGTAGGGCCCGGTGGAGCGCTGGCGCTGCAGCCGCCGGGTCAGGTCGGTGACGCGGATTTCGATGCGCTCGATCCGCATGTCAGTTGTGTCCGAAATAGCGCTGCTCCAGCGCCTGCTGCTTGGCGGCGCCCTCGCCGTCCTCGCCGACGGTCGGCTCCGGGTAGGGCTTGTCCTTACGGCGCTCGAGAAACTCCTCCCAGGCCGCGACGCCACGCGACTGGAAATCGTTCATGAAGTCCCACAGCGCGGCCCACAACACGTGATGGGTGAAGCCCGGCAGCCACGCGATGTTGACCCCGAGCTCGCGGTGCTCCTCGAACGTCAGATAGCGTGGCAGCTTGCCTTTCATGAACGAGAACGGGCCGTCGACGACGGCACGCGCGCGGCGGATCTCTTCGACCGAATGCGGTGATTCGAGCTGCACCCAATCGACGCCTGCCTCCTCCCGGTAGGCCTTCATGCGAACGAGCGCGTCCTCGAGTCCGCCATTGTCGGCATCGCGCGCGTAGCATTGCGCCATGACGACGAAATCCGGATCGAGCTCGTCGCGCATGTCGACGGCAGCACGATAGCGCGCGATCGCCTGATCGAGTGGGACGACCGTCAGGCCCGCGCTCTGCGTCCGACGCTTGCCCTCGATCGGCTGATCGTCGATGCGCACGCCGGCGATTCCGGCGCGAACGCATTCACGCACCATGCGGCGCACCGCCATGATCCCGCCGTGGCCGGTGTCGCCATCCATGATGATCGGGAACTTGACCGACTGCGCGATCCAGCCTGCGATCTGCACGCATTCCGGCATCGAGAGCATCCCGACGTCGGCAAGGCCGGTATACGCGCCGACGACCCCGCCGGTTCCGACGAAGCCGACCTCGCACCCGGCCTTCTCCATGATGCGCGCCAAGGTCGCGCTCGGCGGATGCAGCACCGCGAGCACGCGGTCGGCACGCTGGATCAGTGCACGCAGCCGCGTGCTCGGCCGCTTCGGTTGCGCGGCCTTTCCGGTTGCCGTCTTGCCGGCCTTGCTCTGCGACATCCTGCCCAACCCTTGACCATCTCAATCAACACGATCTACGGTGACTTTACAATGGAATTGCATTCCATCTAATGGAATGAATGAGGCGCCCGTTGACTTTGCCAGCGGCCACGACTGCGTTCGACAAGACCGCCTCCGACCTCGTGATCGAGGCGCGCGGCGTCACGCACGCCTATGAGGGACAGAACGGCTGGGTGACGGCGCTGCGCGATTTCGAGGTCGACATCCCACGCAACGAGTTCCTCTGCCTGCTCGGCCCGTCCGGCTGCGGCAAGAGCTCGTTTCTGCGCATCGTCACCGGGCTGATGAAGCCGATCGAGGGCGAGGTGAAGCTCAACGGCAAGCGGATCGAGGAGCCCGGCCTCGATCGCGGCATCGTGTTCCAGGAGCCGGCGCTGTTTCCCTGGCTTACGGCGCTGCGCAACGTCGCATTCGGGCTCGAGATGAGCGGCATGGATGCGCGTTCCGTCAAACAGCGCGCCATGCAGGTGTTGCGCATCGTCGGGTTGGAGCATGCCGCCGACCTCTATCCGTACCAGCTCTCGGGCGGCATGCGCCATCGTGTGGCGGTTGCCCGCGCCTGGGCGCTCAAGGACGCCTCGGTCCTGCTGATGGACGAGCCGTTCTCGGCGATCGACGCGGTCAACCGGATGACCTTGCAGAAATATCTGGTCGACGCCTGGCTCGCGGAGCCTCGTACCGTGATCTACGTGACGCACGATATCGACGAGGCGGTCTATCTCGCCGACCGCATCGCGATCATGACGCCGTCGCCGGGACGTGTCGGCGAATACGTCACCGTCGACCTCGAGCGGCCGCGCGATCGCAATTCGGCGCGCGCCAACGCGTTGCGCGGCGAGCTGACCGCGATGATGCAGCGGCTGAGCGTGCATTGAACGCCGAAACCGGACAGCAAGATCCGGCCTGACCAGGAGGAGTGGACCATGATCGATCGTCGACGGCTTTTGACCTCGGCTGCCGCGCTCGTCGCATCTCCGGCGGTACTGCGCGCAGCGACCGGCGACACGGTTCGCTTCGGTGTGCTGTATCCGAACCTGACCACCGTGATCCACGAGATCGCCAAGCGCACCGGCGCCTATGAGCGCCACAATCTCAACGTGGTCGAGACCCGCTTCAAGTCCGGCCAGACCGTCGAAGGGGTCGAGCAGCTGTGGCGCGGCAATCTCGACTTCTACATGGGCGGCGCGCCGGAGGTGCCGCGGCTCAACTCGCGCCTGATCGAGGGCGGCAATCCGCCGCCGCTCGCGGTGGTCAGCGGCGCCAATCCCGGGCACACCAGCCTGGTCCTGTCCAACAAGCTGCAGCCGAAGACGATCGACGAGATCCTCAATCAGCCGCTGCGCATCGCGGTGTCCTCGCTTTCTTCCGTGCACCTCGCGTTCTTCCGCGGCTACCTGCTGCACGAGAAGAAGGTCGAGCTGAAATCGATCCCGTGGCGCTTCATGGGCATCGAGGCGGCCAACATGCTGCCCGCGCTGCTCACCGGGCAACTCGACGGCTTCCTGCATTCCGAGCCGACGACGACGCTCGCGATCGTCAACAATGCCGGACATCTGTTCCTTCAAGGCGCGCGCGGCGACATGGGGCCCAATCCGCCGCCGGCCACCTTGATGAGCGCGCGGCGCGACTTCATCGCCAAGAGCAACGAGCTCGCCAAGCGCTTCATGCGCGCGATCTTCGACGCGAACGAGACCTATGCCAAGGATCCGGCCAAGATGGCGCCGCTCGTCGCCGAATGGAGCGGCCAGGACTTGAAGATCGTCACCGCCGCGCAGGAGCGGATGAACCCGACCGCCAGCCTGACCCAGGCGCAGGCGCAGAAGTGGTGGGACTTCATCGGCACGGCCATGATCGAGCGCGGCGAGCTGTCGCCCAAGCTCAAGCCGTTTCCCGATATCTTCGATCTCAGCCTCCAGCCGCTGTCGAGCTGATGGACGCCCGCACCGAACAGAGCGATGCGGCAACGGCGCATGACACCGCGCTGCCGGATATCGGTGAAAAGCTCAGCGCCTATGGCCTGGCGCGCCGGCGCCGCGACCGGCGGCGAAGGATGGTGCGCGGCGCGATCGGCATTGCGGCGCTGCTGGCGCTTTGGCAGATCATGTCGATGGCCTACGGCCTGCAACAGATCCTGCCCCCGCCGAGCGCGGTCGCGACGACGATCTTCCACACGCTGACGCTCAGCACCGAGCGCTGGCTCTACGGCCCGAACATCTACGAGCATCTCGCGGCAAGCTTCGCGCGCGCCGTGGTCGGGTTCACGGCGGCCGCGCTGTTCGCGATCCCGCTCGGCCTGATCCTCGGCCGCTCGCGCGCGGCGCGTGAATACGCCGATCCGGTGATCCGTGCGCTCTATCCGATTCCCGGCATTGCCTGGATCCCGCTCGCGATCCTGTGGTTCGGGCTCGGCAATGCCGCCGTGATCTTCGTGGTTTTCATCGCGGAGTTCTTTCCGCTCTATTTCAACACCGAGGCAGGCGCGCGCAGCATCAACCCGCTGCTGATCGATGCCGCCCGCTGCTTCGGCGCGAGGCGCGTCACGCTGTTCCGGCGGGTGATCCTGCCGGCCTCGATCCCTTACATCATCACCGGAATGCGCATCGCGCTCGGCGGCGCCTGGCGGATGATCGTCGCGGGCGAGATGCTCGCCTCGCAGAGCGGCATCGGATCGGTCTTGATGGAGTCGCGATTCCAGTTCCGCGCGACCGATCTCATGATGGCGATGATCCTCATCAGCGTCGTCGGCTACGCGACCGAGCGGCTCATCGTCGGCACGCTCGAAAAGCGCACCACCGAGAAGTGGGAAGTGAAGGTGTTGTAGCCATGCACGCGATCTCCAAGATCATCGCCCGTCATGCCGGCCGCGACAGCGTCGAAGTCGGCGAGATCGTCAATGTGACGCCCGACTATGTCATGCTCAACGATCGCGGCGCGGCGCGCGCATCCGACCTGTTGGGCAAGATGGGCGGGGAGAAAGTCCATAGCCCCGACCAGGTGGTCGTGGTGTTCGACCATCATTATCCGCCGATCCGGCAGCAGGATTCCGTTTCGCAGAAGAAGACCCGCGAATGGATCAAGCAGCAGGGCATCGCGAAATTCCATGCCGGCGAGGGGATCGGCCACGTGCTGTTTCCCGAGAAGGGCTATGCATTCCCCGGCGCGCTCATCTTCGGCACGGACTCCCACACGGTGACGAACAGCGCGCTCGGCTGCGTCGCGACCGGCCTGGGGCATTCCGACATCGCGTCGTATCTGGCGCTTGGATACAACTGGCTCAAGGTGCCGGAGGTCATCCGCTTCGACCTGCACGGTTCGTTCCGGCCCGGCGTCTACGCCAAGGACATCGCGCTGCGCATTGCGCAGCTCTACGGCGAGGACGCCGCGCCCTATCTGGGCGTCGAGTTCGCCGGTCCGCTTGTCGCCACGATGCCGATGGCGGAGCGGCTCGTGCTCTGCAACATGGTGATCGATTTCGGCGCCAAGACCGGCTACATCCAGCCCGATGAGACCACCGCGCGCTTCATGGCGGAGCGCGCGCCGGGCCGGCAGTGGACCGCCGAGACGACCGACTCGGCGCGCGACTACGGGCGCATCGTCGATCTCAACGTGTCGCAGATCGAGCCGCTCGTCGCGGTGCCGCACGATCTCTCGACCATCCGCGGCGCGTCGGAGCTCGGCGATGTTCGCATCGACGAGGCGATCTTCGGCACCTGCACCGGAGGGCGCATCGATGATTTTCGCGTCGCGGCCGCGATCATGCGCGGCAAGAAGCTCGCGCCGCACACCCGCATGATGATCAATCCGGGCTCGCGCGAGACCTACCTCAAGGCGATGCACGAGGGGCTGATCGACATCATGGTCGAGGCCGGCGCGACCATCGGCGTGCCCGGCTGCGGCCCCTGCTCGGGCTGCCATCAGGGCATGCTGGCGCCGGCCGAGAATGCGATCACCAATGCGAGCCGCAACTTCAAGGGCCGCTTCGGCAGCCCCGAGGCGTTCGCCTATGTGGCCTCGTCCGCAACCGTTGCGGCATCGGCGATCGCCGGCCACATCGTGTCGCCGGCCGAAGCCGAGCTTCGCCAAGGACTGTAGCGATGCATTTCCAGGGCAAGGCGTGGGTGTTCGGGCGCAACGTCAACACCGATCTGATCTTTCCGAAGATGTGGTTCCGGCCGACCTACGAGCCGGGCGAGATGGCGAGCCACCTGATGGTCGGCATCGACGAGGATTTTCCGAACAAGGTGGCGCGCGGCGATCTGATCGTCGGCGGGCAGAACTTCGGCTGCGGTTCGAGCCGTGAAGAGGCGGCAGCGGCGATGAAGGAAGCCGGCATCGCGGCCGTGGTCGCGCCGAGCTTCGGCCGGCTCTTCACGCGCAACGCGATCAATGTCGGGCTCCCGATCATCACCTCGCCAAGGATCGACGAAGAGATCCAGCAAGGCGACCAGGTCGAGATCGACCTCTCGGCCGGACGCTTGCGCAATCTGCGCTCCGGCTACGAGACGCGATTGCCGCCGATGGCGCCGGAGTCGCTCAAGCTCATCGCGGACGGCGGCATTGCGAACTACACGCGCCGCGTGCTCGAGCAGCGGCGCGCGGCGAAAGGATGACAACAGTGCGCTTGCGGCTCGTCGGGATTGTCCTTTTTGCGGTGCTCACGCCGCTGTTTGGCGCGGCATCGCCAAGCCACGCCGAGTATCCGGAAGGAGGCAAGCGCATCACCTTCATCGTGCCGTTCTCGGCCGGCGGCTCGAACGACATTCTGTCGCGCGTCATCGGCCAGAAGCTGAGCGAGGCGTGGCACATTCCGGTCGTAATCGAGAACCAGGTCGGCGCGAGCGGCGCGATCGGCACGGCGCATGCCGCCAAATCTTCGCCCGACGGCTATACGCTGCTGATCCTCTCGTCGACCTACACGATCAACGCCGCCGTGATGGCGCAGCTTCCGTATGATCCCGCGACGGCGTTCGCGCCGGTCACCATGCTCGGCAAGGCACCGATGATGCTGGCGGTCTCCAAGAAGGTGGCGGCGCAGAATGCCAAGGACCTGATCGCGCTGGCGCGCGCCAAGCCCGATACGTTGAACTTCGGCTCGGCCGGCGTCGGCAGCGTCAATCACATCGCCATGGAGCTGCTGAAGAGCCTCGGCAATCTCAAGATCGAGCACGCGCCGTATCGCACCGGAAACGCGGCGGTCAACGATCTCGCCGGCGGACACATCGACATGTTCGTCGGCAGCCTGCCGCAGATGATGCAGCTGGCAAAATCCAACGCCGCGACCGCGATCGCGGTGACCAGCAAGGCGCGCGCGCCATCGGTGCCGGACGTGCCGACCATCGCGGAGTCCGGCGTCCCCGGATACGAGCTCGAGCAATGGTGGGGGCTCGTGGTGCCGGCCGGCACGCCGGCGGACGTCGTCGCCAAGCTCAACGGCGAGGTACGACGCATTCTGACGGCTCCGGACGTCGTGGCATTCCTGGCGGGCGAGGGGGCCGAGCCGACACCATCGACGCCCGAAGAGCTCGGCAAGCACATCGCCGCCGAGTTGCAGCGCTGGCGGGATCTCGTTCAGAGCGCCGGGCTGAAGACGCAATAGCGACGCTGGAATCGCACAGCGAGCCGCGCACTCCGCTTTACCCTCCCCCTTGCGGGCCCCGCAGGGGGAGGGGAGTGCGCTGAGCACGCATCGCTGCGTGAGCCTCACACAGAGGCGCTTTAGCGCTTCAGCGCGAACGTCCCGGCGCTGCGTCCCGCGATGCGGCCGAACACGGCGCCGGCCATCAGTCCGGCGCTGCCCGGATAGTTGAAATAGAACAGCCCGCCGACCAGCTCGCCGGCCGCGTAGAGGCCGGCAATCGGGGCGTCCTCGATGTCCAGGACGTGACCTTTCGTGTCGATCTTCAGTCCGCCGAACGTGAAGGTGATGCCGCAGCCGACCGAGTAGGCCTCGAACGGCGCCTTCTCCATGGTGTTCGCCCAGTTCGACTTGTTGAGCGCGAGGCCGACCGTCGCCTTGCCGTCCTTGATGTTCGGATCGAACTTCACGTCGCGCTTCACGGCGGCGTTGTAGTCGCGAACCGTCTTGAGGAAGCCGGTCGCGTCGACGTCTTCCATCTTGGCGGCAAGCTCCTCGATGGAATCGGCGCGGACTTTCGTGGCGCCGCGCATCTTGTACTCGTCGCGCAGCAGCGGCAGCGCCTGCGCGTCGAACACCTGCCAGGCATAGCCGCCCGGCTGTGCGAGAACCGCACGGCCGTACTTGGCATAGGTGTAGTTGCGAAAGTCGGCGCCTTCGTCGACAAAGCGCTCGCCGTTCGCGTTGACCATCAATCCGAACGGATAGCTGTGGCGATAGCCGGCGCTGTGCTGGCCGTCGACGTCGCCGAAGTCGTTGGCGTAGCGCTCCCACGCGACCGCGTGCGCGCCCGACCACTGCCCGTACGATTGCGCGCCGATGTCGAGCGCCATGCGGATGCCGTCGCCGGTGTTGTAGCGGGTGCCGCGCACCTTCGCCATGTCCCAGCCGGGTCCGAGATAGCGCGAGCGCCACTCGCGGTTCGACTCGAAGCCGCCGCACGCCAGCACGATGGCGCGCGTCGCAATCGTTTCCTCAGCGCCGTCGCGGATGATGCGGATGCCTTCGACGCCGCCCTTGCCCCGCACGATGCCGGTCGCGCGCGCCGCATAGTGAATCATCACGCCGTGCGCAGCCGCGGCCTTGTACTCGGACTCGACCAGCCCGGCGCCGCCGCCATTGGCGTAGATCACCACGCCACCGAAGAACTTGAAGCGGCCTTCGTGATTGTAGGCCTGGCGTCCGTAGTTCGGCAGAAACTTGACGCCGCGGCCCATCAGCCAGTGGACCGTGTCGGTGCTGTTGTGCACCAGCGTGTCGGCCAGATCCGGATCGATGAAGTACTGCGTCACCCGGCCGAGGTCGTCGAGATAGTCCTCGGCCGAGTACTCCCCGAAGTCGGTGCGGGCGATGTCGGCATCGCTGAGATCAGGCACGATCCGCTTGATGTCCTGCGCGCCGTGATGGACCATCCGACATCCGCCACCGGTGAAGCG
>Ga0105238_10008309_pt1 | contig 10381 bp, 8 predicted proteins | sample KBSC34metaG_FD_81526 | JGI IMG/M metagenome (GOLD analysis project Ga0105238, IMG submission 81526) | Corn rhizosphere microbial communities from Kellogg Biological Station, Michigan, USA - KBS C3-4 metaG | ecosystem: Host-associated > Plants > Roots > Rhizosphere > Soil | place: Michigan, USA...
CGGCCTGGGCACATGCCGATTCACTGGCGACATCCAGCGCGATAAATTTGCCGCCAACGCGCTCCGCTTGGGCGCACCCATCCGCCTCATTGCGATCCGCCACCCACACCGTGGCGCCGGCCCGGGCAAACGTTTCTGCCAGCGCTGCGCCGATGCCGGAGGCGCCGCCGGTCACCAATGCGGTTTTATTTTGGAGACTAAACATGATAAATCCTTTCTGCGTTGGTTGTAAAAAGCCGGTTGAGAACGCTGTCACCGGTGGGAGAAAAAACATCCGCAACGGTTTTTATCCAACGCTCATAATCTGCCGCCAGCGTGGCCACCGGCCAGTCGCTGCCGAACAGGATCCGGTCAGGGCCAAAAAAACTGCCCGCGCGGGCCAGGTAAAATTTCAGATCAGCAGGCTGCCAGCGGGCATGGTCGGCTTCGGTGGCCAGGCCGGAAATCTTGCAGACCACGTTCGGCAGGGCCGCCAGTGCCTTGAGATTCGCCGCCCACGGTTCCTGGTGATGGTTGCGGACATCCGGCTTGCCCAGATGGTCCAGGATAAAAACGACCTGCGGCAGGCGGTGCGCCAGTTCCGTGACGGCCGGCAACTGGTCATGCCGGATACAGACATCAAAGCTGAACCCAAATTCTGCCAGCAGCTTTACGCCAGTTACAAATGATGGGAGCAGGCAAAAATCCACGTTGCGTTCGCCCTGCAACAGGCGGCGTATGCCTTTCACCAGCGGAATGGACGCCAGTGCTGCCAGCTCTGGGCGAACCGCCTCACCTTTCTCCAGGGAAGCGTGAGCGACAATGCCCTTCAATCGTGGCTCGGTTTCCGCCATTCGCGAAACCCATTTCACCTCTTCCAGACCTTGTGCAGCATCACAACCCGCTTCTATAAAAATCATCTTCTCCACGTTTGTATGGGCGGTCGCTGCTGAGAAATCCGCCGGTAGAAAAGTGCGGTTTAATGACGGCATACCCGTCAGCCACGGATAGTTCAACTCCTCCGGGTTCCACAGGTGCACATGCGAATCAACGATGGACGGCAGTTTCATGGGTCAGGCCGGCTTCAGGTCACAGCTTGCACCTGCTTCCTGCGGCGTTTGATAAACACCGCCGGTCACACGGCAAGGATGGATAAAGTGCTCGCGCAGATGCGGGATGTGCTCCAGGAAGATCGCATCGTGACCGAGCGCGATGTGGTTGAACAAGACGAGGTGCTGGTGGAGCTGTCCCATATCGCCGACGTGCGGCACGACAGGGATGCCGAAGCGGCGGCACAACAGGCTGACGGCGATGAATTCGCTCACCCCGGCCACGCGCACGGCGTCCACCTGGATGAAACCGGCGCATTTCGCCTGCAAATAATTTTTAAACATCACCCGGTTCGGAACATGTTCGCCCACGGCAAGCTTGGTGGGTGCAATGGCATCGGCCAGCGTTTTATGCCCGAGCACATCGTCCGGATGTGTCGGCTCCTCGATCCAAAACGGATTGATGGCGCGCAACCGTCGGCAGATGTCCAGCGCCTGCGGCAGGGTCCATTGCTGGTTCGCATCCACCATCACCCGCGCGTGATCGCTCGCGACTTCGCGGACGATGCCCGCCCGGCGCAGGTCGCGTTCCGGATCGCGCGAGCCGACCTTCAGTTTCATGGCGGTGAAACCGGCGGCGATGGCGCGCTTGCAATTCTCGCGTACCTGCGCGTCATCGTAGTTGAACCAGCCCACCGAGGTGTCGTAACCGGGATAACCCGTTTTCAAAATATTCTCGCGCGACGAACGTGTCCCCTGATGTTCGCACAGGATCTGTAATCCCAATGGGGCAGGGAGCTCGTCTTCCAGATAGGAAAGATCAAGCGTGGCCATGACCTGCTCCGGCGTAAGATCCAGCAGTAATTTCCATAACGGAACACCGCGTGTCTTGGCCCAGAGGTCCCAGCAGGCATTCGTGACGGAAGCTAGGGCGAGTTGCACGACACCTTTATGCGGTCCCAGCCAGCGGAATTGCTGTTCATCCGCCAGCGTATGCTGCAATGCGCCAAAACCCGCCATGATCTCCTCAATCGGCTTTCCCCCCAATCTTTGGGCATAGAATTGCGCCGCTTCGCAAACAAGTTGATTGCCTTCACCCAGCGTGAAAGCGAGTCCGATGCCCGTCCGGCCACGGTCATCATGCAACTGGGTGACGGCGTAGGAATAGATCGGGTCGCGGTGAATCGCATCACTGCCGTGGCCATGGCCGATCGGATACCGCGCATCGCGGGTCGAAACTTTTTGGATCATAAGCTTAGAGTACCCGGCGATAACCCAGTTCCGCGCCGCCGCTGACATGCATCAGGTGGCCGGTAACGAACCTCGCCTTGTCCGACAACAAAAAACAACAGGCGTCGGCGATGGCATCGCCCTCCGGGCAATAGCCCAGCGGATGGATCTCATTGAGATAACGTTCCGTGGAATCCGGATTCGGCTGCTCGGCGCACCATTGGCGGAGCATCGGCGTCCACGCGCCCGCCGGACAGACCGCATTCACGCGGATGCCATATTTCGTGTAATCGAGCGCCATGGATTTTGTCAGCGCGTTCATACCGCCCTTCGTCGCGGTGTACGCGGCATGGTTCTCCTGGCCGATGACCCCGACAAGGCTCGAGGTGTTGAGGATGCAACCCTTGCTCGCCACCAACGCGTCAAACGCATGACGCGTGGTGTGCAGGATGCTCTTTAAATTGACGTTAAACAACGCATCCCATTCCTCACCGGTGGTCTGATGAATGGGCTTCGCCGGCGAGCCGATGCCGGCATTGTTGTGAACCGCGTCCAGCCGGCCGTAACGCGCCAGCGCCGTTTTGATCGCCGCGCCGACCTGGTCATCGCGTTGTACATCACAGTGGATGCCCAGATGGTCGGACCCGAGTTTGGCGACGGACTGGTTCACGGCCTCCCCGTTGTGCGCGGCGATGATGATTTTCGCACCTTCCGCGGCATAGGCCCGCGCGCAATCCCAGCCGATGCCGCCGGAGCCGCCGGTCAGAAAAATGACCTTGTCCTGAAGCGATAATGTTTTCATGGTAAAAAATATTTTAAAGACATCTCAATTCATCGGGTCACCGGAAAATCAGATAGAGTGTGACGAAAGCGGCCAGGATCAACACCGTCAGCACGCGGTAATTGCCCAGCCCGCACCCGCCGGCTTCGCCACGCAATGGTTCGCGCCAGTTTTCCCACACCAGCAGCCTGGCTTCGGCCTTGAACGGCTCCGGAAAAATAAAACTGGTCACCGCCATGACCGCGAGACACACGACCAGCAGGAAAAAAGCGATGAGCATGAAGTCGCCGCGATAGATATTCCTCCAATCGAGAAAGAACGCGACCGCCCCCAGCAAAATGCCCGTTGTCAGCGTGATGAAGGCGGATTTGCCCGAGGCACGTTTCCAGAAAACACCCAGCAGGAAAACAGCGGTGATCGGCGGGGCGACGTATGAGATCAATTTGTTGATGCCCTCAAAAATCGTCGTGTAGTGACCGAACAACGGCGAGCAGATGATGGCGAGCACTGTGGCGCCGATCGTGGTGAACTTGCCGATCTGGACGAGCTGGTGATCGCTGGTGTCGGGGCGATGGCGTTTGAACAGATCGTAGGCCACCAATGTGGCGGTGGAATTGAGCGCGGCGGAGCAAGTCTGCATGGCCGCTGCGAGCATTGCCGCGGCCACCAGCCCCTTAAGTCCGACAGGCAGCAGGTGCGTGATCATGAAAGTATAAGTGTCGGCCGAGGTTTGCGGGGCCGCACCACCGAAGGCCCCTTGTTGGACAAGCGCCACACAGATGACGCCGGGCAGCACAAACAGAAATACCGGCGATATTTTCAGGAATGCGCAGAAGAGCGGGCCGAGCCGTGCATTTTTTTCGTCCTTTGCTGCCAGCACACGCTGGACGATCGTCTGGTCGCAGCACCAATACCAGATGCCCAGGACCGGATAGCCGAGGAGGATCGAATACCACGGCAGGCCGCTAGGATCTTTGGCATCCCGCGCCATGTTCAGAAAATTTCCGGTGCCCCAGGTGACCTTGCTGTCCGCCACGCCCGCGAGCGGGTGCGCATGCGTCGCGAGGGCATGCGCGAGTTCCGACCAGCCGCCGACCTTCAGATAGCCGGTGACGGTGATGACCACGGCACCGACCAGCAGCAGAATGGTCTGCACGCTCTCCGTCCACACCACCGCGAGCAGGCCGCCCAGCATGGTGTAGATGCCCGTCAATGTTCCGAGCACGACGATGAAGAACATCAGCGCATCCACACCGCAGATCGTCGCGTCCGGCGGCAGGCTGAGGATGCCGCGCAACACCCACGCGGCGGTATAAAGCGCCACGCCCATGTGGATTACGATGGCCGAAAACAGCGAGATGACGCTGAGCACATCCCGGCAGCCACGGTTGAAACGGCGTTCCAAAAAATCCGGCAGCGTGGCCACACGGGACCGGAGATAGAGCGGCGCAAAAAAAAGCGAGAGCAGGATGAGCGTGAACCCCGCCATCCATTCAAAGTTGCCGAAGACGAGGCCGTATTTGTAGGCCGCCTCCGCCAGGCTGACCAGATGAACGGTGGAGATGTTTGCCGCAAACATCGCCAGGCCGATGACCGGCCACGCAAGCGTGTTGCCGGCGAGAAAGTAATGCCCACCCTCGCCGCCGCGTTCACCCTTTCGCCGCAAAAACCCCGCTGCCACGCCGAGCCCCACCACCGCCAGCAGATAGGCGGCGATGATCGTCCAGTCGAGGCTGCTCATGGGGTTGTTCATGCGACAGTTTATTTCAATTCGATCTCGTTGATGGTCGGGCCAACGGTAGCATCAAGGATGTTCAGGCGGAATTCCCGGGTCGTGACCGGCGCAAAATCCTTTTGGAAATTTTCCCCCAGCGTGGTGCCGCCGAGGACGGTTTTCCAGTCGCTGCCATCGCGGTATTGCAGTTCAAATTTCTGCACGCGGCCCGCATAGGCTTCGGAAACCCGGACATGGCTGAAAGCCTGTGGCTTTTGAAAATCGATTGCGATCCATGCCTGTTTGCTGGCGTCATCCGTGGCCCAGCGGGTTCCGTCCTCGCCATCGAAGGCGCATTGTGGGCCATATTCGGCGTCCTGATTCTGATACACGTTGGACGCGGTGGCCTTCGGCTTCGCCAGCTTTTCAATCGCTGGAGTTCCCTTGATCCGCAGGACAACGGTGGTCGAAATCGGCTTTGAACCATCCGCGGGCACCGCAATCGTCACGCCATCTTCTGAGTTTTTTGCAGTCAGCTTGTGCTGCGATTTATCCGCCAGCAGATATGCCTTTTGAATTTTGCTCTTCAACCCTGGGACAAGCAGTTGACCGTTGCGTGGCCAGTCGAAGACATGCAGGTAAAGTGTGGTGATGTTGCCGGCAACTTTTGAGGTGCAACGGCCCCAGGGCAGGCGACGGCTGAATGGACTGGCTGCAGTGCCATAGATTGCTCCGCTGTTCACATCCATCCATTCACCGATCGCGTTGAGCCGATCGAGGCTTGGTCCGGGGATCAACCCCTCGCTCGTCGGACCGATATTGAGCAGGTAGTTGCCGCCCTTGCTGGAGCAATCAATCAAATTGCGGACCAGTGTCTGCGCCGATTTCCAATTCTGGTCGGTTTTGTTGTAGCCCCAGTGGTCGTTCATGGTCATGCACGATTCCCAATCCACGCCCGGGCCAAAACCGGATGGCGGAATGGTTTGCTCAGGCGTGCCGTAATCGCCCGCCGCGTCCGACCGCGCAAAGCCGCCACCGGCCGTTGACTTCGGCTTGCTGACACGGTTGTTCACGATGATGTCCGGCTGCAGGCTGCGCACGTATTGATAGAGGTCATCGCCGCGCTCACGCGTCCAGCACGATTCCCACTGGCCGTCGAACCACAGCAGACCCAGCGGGCCGTAGCGCGTGACCAGTTCCTTGAGCTGACCCTTCATATAGGTGACGTAGCGATCCATGTCCGGCGGACCGGCCTTGGCGGCGACATCGTTCCACGCACGGCGCTGGCCCCAGTCCGGGTGATGCCAGTCCATGATCGAATAGTAGAGGCAGAATTTGATGCCTTCGGCTTTGCACGCATCCGCCAGTTCCTTCAGCGGATCGCGCCGGTACGGCGTGCTCTTGAGGCACCAGTCGGTCAGGTCCGAGGGGAACATTCCAAACCCGTCATGATGCTTGCTGGTGATGACGATGTATTTCACACCCGCGGCCTTGGCGGCATGCACCCAGGCGGCGGCGTCAAATTTCACCGGGTTGAACTGGCTGGCATACTTTTCATACTCGCTCACGGGCATGTGGGTCTGCTCCAGATACCATTCGCCGAAACCTTTTTCGGTCTGCCAGACACCGGCGGGGATGGAATACAGGCCCCAGTGAATGAACATCCCAAAACGCGCCTCGCGCCACCATTCCATCCGGGCGTCGTGCTGCGCGGCGGTCTCAGCCCGGGCGATAGTAGAAATGGCGAGTACGGCCAGTGCGGCCAGGACAGCCGTTTTTTTCAACTTGTTCATGATGTTCTAAATGGGTGTGGACGCGGCGCGCCGGCATATCTGGCCGGGTTGATTGATTATGCTAAATTTGGCGGTTCGAAGCAGACAAGTCTTGCAAAATTGTTCAGCGAAGAATATTGAACATCCGTGACCACCAAGCCGACATACCGCGCACACCGGGAACGCTATGAGATCGACCGTTGTGAACCCCAGAACCGCGCGATCGAGACCGGCAGGATCCATTTTCATGCGCTCACCAAGGGGCACTATCCGGGCACGCCCGTGCCCAGGAATGTTCTCTCCGGATTGAACAGCATCGGTTTCTGGAATGCCGGCGGCGCCCAGGATTGGGGTCTGGATGAGCATCGCAATGAAGGCATCGAGATCATGTTCCTCGAAACCGGCACGATGGTCTTTACCGCCGACCAGAAGAAATACAATCTGCGCGCCGGCCAGTTCACCATTACCCGGCCCTGGCAATTGCACAAGCTCGGTGCGCCGAACATCGGCCCCGGTCGGCTGCACTGGCTGATCCTCGATGTCGGCATCCGGCGTCCGCATCAGAACTGGCGCTGGCCGGCGTGGCTGGTGCTGACCAAAAACGACCTCGCGGAACTCACGCGAAAGCTGCGGCACAATGAAAATCCGGTCTGGAATGCCACGCCAGCCATCCTGCACTCGTTCCGCGAACTGGCCCGCACGGTGGAAAACTGGGGCCAACCCTCCGCCATTTCCCATCTGGCCGTCTATTTGAACCAGCTTTTCTTGGGCATCCTCGACGCCTTGTCCGAACAGCAGAAGAAGGAGATGCCCGACCTCACTTCGCGCCAGCGCACGGTTGAATTGTTTTTACAGGAACTGGAGGGCAACCCGGCGGTCAGCAGCGAGGCTTGGACCATCAACAGCATGGCGGAACATTGCCGCATGGGGGTGACCGCCTTTTCAAAATATTGCCGGGAACTGGTGAACGCCGGCCCGATGGAATTCCTGAACCAATGCCGGCTGGACCGCGCGGCGCGCCAATTGCGCGAGCAACCCGGGCTTTCGGTCACTGATATCGCCTTTGCGAACGGGTTCAATTCCAGCCAGTATTTTGCCACCCGGTTCCGCCAGCGGTTCCATGTCTCGCCCAGACAGTTTGTCGCTGCGCCGGGGGCAGCCGGTGCAAAATGATGATTTAAATGAGGTTGCGCGAAAAACAGGACGGATTTGCCGGTCAGCGTCTGGTGGTGGTGCCTCGGCCCGTGGTGGCCAAGGCGCTGGAGCAACCGCTGCTCAGGCATCTGCTGCCGACGGATGCGGGTTATTATCCGAAGGCTATGGGGCATACCTGTGTGCGAAAGAACGGCTGCCCCGAAGTGATCTTCATCTATTGCGCCGAAGGCACGGGCTGGTGCGAGATCGCCGGACTCAGGCATGACATCTCCAAGAATCAGTTGCTGGTCATCCCCGCCAACACACCACACATCTATGGCGCGGGCAAAAAAACGCCCTGGACCATCCATTGGTTTCATGTGGTCGGTTCCAACGTGCCGTTCTATCTGGAACGGCTCGGTGTCACCCGGCAGCAACCTGTCGTATCACTGGGCGAAGATGTGCAATTATTCTCGTTGTTCGAAGATGTCCGGGAAGGATTGGAGCACGGCTTCACCACGACCCATTTGATTTATGCCGCACATTCGCTGGCCCACCTCATGGGCCTGATCTTGCGCTTCAAGGAGGAATTCGGGCAAGGCGAGACGAGCATCCGCGAGCGCATCGATAAAAGCATCGAGTTCATGCAGGGGCATCTGCATGAGCGGTTGACCATCGCCACGCTGGCCGCGCTGGTGAATCTGTCGCGTTCCCACTACACGACCCTGTTCCGCCGCATGACCGGCTACGCGCCGCTGAGTTATCTCAACCATCTGCGGATGCAACGCGCCGTGCAACTTCTGAACAGCACCGATTGGTCCATCAAAAGCATCAGCGACCGGCTCGGTTATTCCGACCAGTTCTATTTTTCCCGTGCATTTGGCAAGATGTACAACCACTCTCCCTCAGAGCACCGGCGGCGTTACGGAACCTGAGGATCGAGCCGGTGCCGGGTGACGTGGTGGAAATTTGAACTGAAAAGCGGCGGCGCAAATTTAGGTCAAATGTCCATATACATCATTGCAATGTCCATTCCGGCCCCGGACGCACTCTGCCAATATAATTGCGTGCCCCGGCAAAAAGGTTGAAGCCAGACGGTTTCCGACCGGGCCTGCCGGCTTGAAATAATATGATAACAACCATGCCAGACAATGGCTCCAGCGCGGACGCGAAATTAAATCTTGGCTATGTGTGGCTCATCTCCGTGGTCGCCGCGATGGGCGGCCTGCTGTTCGGTTGGGACTGGGTGGTCATCGGCGGTGCCAAGCCGTTCTTCCAGCGCTATTTTGAACTGACCTCGGAATCACAGATCGGCTGGGCGAACAGTTGCGCGCTCATCGGCTGCCTGGTTGGCGCCCTCGTGGCCGGCGCGTTGAGTGATAAATTTGGCCGCAAGCGGTTGTTGATCGTGGCGGCATTGATTTTTGCGGTGACCTCCATGGGAAATGCGCTGGCGGGCGATTACACGGTCTTCATCGCGTGGCGGATTTTTGGCGGTGTCGCCATCGGGCTCGCCTCCAGCCTGTCGCCGATGTATATCGCCGAGGTGGCGCCAGCGGCGATTCGTGGCCGCCTGGTGACCATCAACCAGCTCACCATCGTCGTCGGCATCCTGCTGGCGCAATATATCAACTGGTATCTGGTCCGTGATCTGCCCGTTGGGGCGACGGATGATTTCATCCGCAGCTCATGGTTCGGCCAGCAGGGGTGGCGCTGGATGTTCGGGCTGACGGCGGCGCCGGCCCTGTTGTTTTTTATCGGCATGTTTTTTGTGCCGGAAAGCCCGCGCTGGCTGGCCAAGAACGGCCGGGGTGATCTTGCCCGGGCCGTGTTGGAAAAAATCGGCGGCGCGAACTACGCGGAGGCGGCGCGGGCGGAAATCCAGTCCACGCTGGCCGCGGAGGAAATCCAACGGGTCCGGTTCGCCGACCTGCTGGAACCGAAGATGCGCAAGGTGCTGGTGCTCGGCGTGGTGCTGGCGGTGTTCCAGCAATGGTGCGGCATCAATGTCATCTTCAATTACGCCGAGGAGATTTTTCACCGGGCGGGATATGATATTTCGTCCGTATTGAAAAACATCGCGTGGACCGGCTCGGTAAACCTGGTGTTCACCGTGTTTGCACTGGGCATCGTGGACAAGGGCGGACGGCGGCCGCTGATGCTCTTTGGTTCGGCGGCCCTGGCCGTGATTTATACGGCGATGGGATTCTGCTACCACAGCAATGTGCAGGGATTGCCGGTATTGCTTTTGGTGCTGGCGGCGATCGGCTGCTATGCCATATCCCTCGCACCGGTGACATGGGTGGTGATCTCGGAAATCTTTCCGAACCGCATCCGCGGCGCGGCCATGGCGGTGGCGGTTTCATCACTTTGGATCGCGTGCTTTTTGCTTACGTTCACTTTTCCCATCCTGAACAAGTATCTGGGCGCGGCAGGCACTTTCTGGCTTTACGGGGCGATCTGCGTGGCGGGATTTGTCTACATCAAATTCAAGCTGCCGGAGACCAAGGGCAAGACCCTGGAGCAGATCGAGCGGGAACTGGTGGACTGATTTATTACTGGCAAACGAATGAAGATTTTAGAATCCAATGAAAATGTGAAATGGACTGGCAGCGTCGAGGTGTGCACCGGGGAGGTGGTGCTGCCGACCTACCTGCCCGCGCCGCCGGACAAGAACCCGATGTTTCTGGAGAAGCGCGTGTATCAGGGCAGCAGCGGGAAG
>Ga0105238_10008311_pt1 | contig 10381 bp, 6 predicted proteins | sample KBSC34metaG_FD_81526 | JGI IMG/M metagenome (GOLD analysis project Ga0105238, IMG submission 81526) | Corn rhizosphere microbial communities from Kellogg Biological Station, Michigan, USA - KBS C3-4 metaG | ecosystem: Host-associated > Plants > Roots > Rhizosphere > Soil | place: Michigan, USA...
GTCCCCTTGGTACAATACGAACGCCGACACGGTAGTTCGATATACGGCGGGGGAAGTTCGTAAACGGCTGGCACTTCGTTATCACGAGGTTGGGGAGAAGCGGACGATCCAGATTCTGCTTCCAGCCGGTTCGTACGTTCCAGAGTTCATTCATACGCAAGAGGATGAGAAGGAAGTCGCGAGCTTGGCTGGGGAAGCTACGAGCGAATCCGGCAGCGCTCTCGAGTGGGCGCCTCAACCGGAGTCGCTGACTACGTGGAGTCCGGCACATGCTCGAAGCAAAAGCGAGCAAATGATCGAGGCGCACGCGTCGCCGATTCCGGCTCGAAGTTCTAGAGCGAAGAAGGTGTGGCTTTTGGCTGCGTTGGTCAGCGTGATCCTCCTGGCTGGTTTTGGGTGGAGGTACAGAAGGTCGCAACCAGAGCTTCCGCTGGATCGATTCTGGGGACCCGTGCTCCACGATCAGACAGCGATTCCGATCTGCATTGGGGGCTCGGTATTTTCACAGACCCATACGTCTGGGGTGGCTACCGCGACCAAGGACATCGATTACCCGTTCGTATCTATGCAGAGCGCTTCGGCCGTGGCCCAGATCAGCGCCCTGCTCGCGCGTGATGGCGGAGCAACCGCGCAACTTCAGGCGTCGGCGACCACGCCGTTGAACGAACTGCGAGAGCATCCTGTCATCCTGCTGGGCGGGTATAACAACGAATGGACGCTTCGGTTGCTTCGGCCGTTGCGGTTTCACTTCACTCGTCCAGAGGAAGGCGAAAGGATTGTAGACGACGCGCACCCCGGTACCTTTTGGGAACGCGATCCCTCTCAGCCTTACTCGGGCGCAGACGATTATGCATTGATTGCTCGATTCCGCGATCCGACTACGGACGGTTGGGTGATCGTAATTGCCGGAATTGGCAGGAATGGCACGGAAGCCGCTGCGCAGTTTGCGACGAGTCCACGGTATATGGCCATGCTGAGGAATGCAGCCGGAGCGGAGTTCTCCAACAAGAACATCGAGGCTGTCCTGAAGGTCCGCGTGATTGAAGGCAAGACCGGCGCACCCGCACTGGTGGCAGTACACATGTGGTGAGTCCCCGAGGCGCGCATAGAGGTTCTTTCGTGGCCGTAGTATGCTGCTGAACGATGCAGTTTTGGAAAGATCACATCACACGGCGTGCATTTTGCGGCACGACACTCGCGACAGTCGGGCATCTTGCACTGGCGAAAACCACGTCTGGCGGACTTAACGGCTACTCCCTGGTAGTAAGTACTGACCGTCCGCGCATTCTGAATGCGGCAAAACAGTACATAACCATTCAGCCGAAGACGATTACAAGCTTTCCATCGTCCCGGAGCCCGGGCGGTCTCCACGACTATTTTTCGGAGGCGGACTACTTCTGGCCTAATCCCGCCAACCCGAATGGGCCGTACATCAACCGCGATGGGCAAAGCAATCCGAACAACTTTAATGACCACCGTAAGGCTATGGTCGCGCTGTCGATTCAGATGCCTGCGTTGACTGCGGCCTGGATGTTAACGCATGACCGTCGGTACGCGGACCATGCTGCGGCGCACCTGCGGGCATGGTTTATCACGCCGGCCACACGGATGAATCCGAATCTTGAGTACTCTCAGGGTGTACATGGCGTCACCACCGGCCGGAATTTTGGAATTATCGATACGTTGCACCTGGTCGAGGTTGCACGTGCGGCGAGCGTCGTTGGGCCCAGTGCGCTGAATGCGGACGAGCAAAGAGCGCTGAAGAATTGGTTTGGCGAATATCTGAACTGGATGAAAACCAGCCAGAAAGGTATCGCGGAACGTGACACGCTTAACAATCATGCTGTGTGCTGGGCTTTGCAGGCCGCCGAATTTGCACGGCTAACTGGGGACGCTATTACCCGTAAGGAAGTAAGGGCTCAATACAAGCAGACCTTTGTTCCGAATCAGATGGGTCCAGATGGTAGCTTTCCCAAAGAACTCGCTCGGACTAAACCATACAGTTACTCGATCTTCAACTTCGACGTACTCACGTGTTTATGCCAGTCGCTGCAAGGTGACGGTGAGGATATGTTTGCATTCACGATGCCCGATGGCCGAGGAGCCTGCAGAGCGGCGGCATTCCTTTATCCCTTTCTAAAAGACAAGAGCACCTGGCCCTTCAAGAAAGATGTCGAGCACTTTGTCGCCTTGCCAGTGCGTTCACCAGGACTTCTTTTTACTGGGCTGGCGTGTAAACAACAGGCTTATTTGGATCTGTGGAAGCGACTCAATCCCAACCCAACAGATGCCGAAATCATCCGCAACTATCCCGTTCGGCAGCCTCTGTTGTGGGTAGACCACTAGGCTGAGTTGGAAGGAACGCCGCCGGTCTAACCTACGGCCTTCTCATTCGAAGATGCATAGGGCTTCAGCTTCAGGTCGTCGCTAAGCAGAATTGCTTCGGCTATCTCTCGCATTGACTTGCGTCTTTGGCGGCTTTCGCGTTGCATGAGGCGATATGCGTCGGCCTCGTCGAGTGATAGCTCGCGCTGCAGAACTCCTTTGGCGCGATCCACCGCTTTTCGGGTCTCCAAGCGGTCCGAGAGTGCAATATTCTCGGTCTCAAGGCGCGCACGCTCGATCTCTGCTCCTACCAGGAAACCCACCGTCGAGAGCAGTTGGAGTTCCTGTTCACTGTGGCGATAAGAGAGCCGATGCTGTAGGTTGATGACACCCACAACTCGGCTAGCACACAGGATAGGCGTGCTCAGAATTGCTTCAAAGGTGTCTTCCGGCACATTTTTGAATGGGATAAAGCGAGGGTCGTCCGAGGCCTTGGAGGCGATCGCGACTGGCTCGCGGTGTTCCGCTACCCATCCTGTGATTCCCTGCCCAATCTTCAGGTCGAGCCGGTCTACAAGATCCGAGTGTGGATTGCGTGAGGCACGAAGGACGAGTTTGTCCTCTTCCAGTACGTAGATGAAACAGGAGTCACACGGAATTACGGTTGTTACAAATTCGACGATGCGGTCCAGAACTGTATGCAAAGGATCCGACGCAGCAATGCGGCTGCTAATTTCGTGCAAAAAATCGATGGGCTCGAGTCCGTCCCGGAATCCTGCCATCGTGGATGTCGACTCCTGGACTTTGCGAACACGGGTGCGTGTCGACTCCGTGCTTGAGATTGAAGCTGGGGATGTGGGGTCGATTGGTTGCTCTTCAGGCAGAAGTTCCGGTCCAAGCGACGCAGCCCGCCTTCTTTTCTCCTGCAAAACCTGGGCGGCGTACTGCGCAGCTTCATTGACGAGAAATCCGAGCTTTGGCCGCGACGGTTCGAAATCCGGAGCAATGCCGTAATGAAGCAACTCGGCCGTCGTGGTGGGACCCACTGAGATGACGACAATGGACCTGAGTCCTCGCATCAGGTCCGCAACAGCGCCCATTTGCTGCGCGACCAGCATGAGGTGAATGACTTGAACTGCGGTTGTGAAGAGGATCACATCAACGCCGCCGTTGGCGATAGCGTGAACGCTTTCGCGCAACGGCTGCAGGTCATGCGGCAGTCCCCACTGGTAAACAGGAACCTTGATGACCTCGGCAGTACGCTCGGTGAGGCCGGCGAGCAGTTCGGGATTAGATGCCCCGTACTCCTGGACTGCTACGCGTAAAGAACCCAGCTCGGCGCCGAAGGTTCGATCCATGGTTGAGAGCACTTCTGACCACGTACTGGGCTCAGGAGCAGAGGCGATGGACTTTACGCCAAGAGCACGCAATGCAGCTTCGGGCTTTGGGCCTCGCGTCACGATGCGTGTCTTACGCAGAGCATCGAGGAAATCAGCTCGATCGTATTTCGTCTGTACTGTCTCCAACAGTGCCTGCACGCCTACACCGGTAAGGAAGAGAACAACGTCCACTTCCCCCCGGATGAGACGCTCGGCGAACTCAAGCGCAGTCCGATTGGACTCCAGCTTGATTTCTCGCATGGCGGGCACAACGAAAGGCTCCCCGCCGTAGGTGCGGATCAGCTTTTCGGTCTCCTTGGCTCGGCGGGACTCCAAAGAGAGTACGCGGAGTCCGTCGAAACTCGCATGTGCCATTTGCGATCCTTCTTCGAGCAGAGTGGGTGAGAGCTTGCTGGGCGAAACTCAAAACTATGGGAACAGGGCTGTAGAACACCATTATATCGAGTGTCTACTTGCTCAAATTCCTTTCTGCTTCACGCTCCTCCGGTATACCAGTTCAAGGTAGCCGAAGTTAGCGCCAGAGCCTGCCGGGTAGTCGGCGCGCACGACCGAACGTCCGAATGAGTGCGCGTAATAAAGATTGAGCGCTACAGATGGAACAAGCTGCATATCCGAACTGATGTCCCAAACTGTGGCGAAGCTCGTATGTCCTCCCGATGGGCGACCGCTGTAGCCAAACACCTTGGAATCAAACGCTCCGCCGCCCTGATACCAGAGGTCGCCCGGCGATGTGAGTTGCAGGAAATGCACATCAGAGCGGAGATCGACTTTGCCGGTGGGTTTGTCCATTATTTGTACGAATTCCTCGCGACGGTTCATATCGTTGTAGAACGGAAAACGCGCGTAGCCACGCGGAGTGGGGAGCAACTGGAAGTAGGTGTGATGCTTGTTGTCGGTGGGGGAACCGTCCCCCGTTGAGCGGAAGAAACCGCCTCGCACCCAAGGGGCAGTGGCCACGTGATTGAAACGTATGCCGGCCTCAGCGGCCGCTGCACCTGCACTGTGATTGAGGAGTCCCCATTGTCCGTTCTGAACCAGACCCCACAACAATACGTCCAGGCTGTTGCGTCCGGCGGGAACGGAGGCCAGCAGATCGGCGCCATAGGTACCGATGCGAATGTTCTTATGATCTGTCTGGCGGGCCGCGAGTGCACGGTTGTCGGCCTTTGCCACGCCTGTACGGCCGTCGTGGTAGCCGATTGCAAACGCACGCCAGAGTAGATGCTGATGCGCCTCGGACCGGGTGTACGAGAGGTATTGAATATCGACGTTGAGTTCCGGGTTGGCGTTCATGTTGAAGACACCCTGTGTGGCTCGGCCTGCCATCGCAGTGAGATCCCAATTTTTCTGGCCGTAGTGGGCGTCCAGCCCGTCAAAACTGCGCTGACCGTTGGAAAAGCCGAAGTTTCCGACCAGCCGCTGGGACACGCGATTGGTTTGCAGCCACAGAAGCGTCGGGTTGGTGGGCTGGGTTTCCTGTCCATCGAAGAACTCAAAGCGCCCCAAACGCAGTGTCTTGCCAGACCCACTTCCGTGATAGCGAACAAAGCCCTGGCGGAGCGACGCGGCCACGGGAAGTGTAGTGCCGTTGGCCGCGTAATACGTACCTCCCAGTCCGAGCTGTCCTTGAGCGGTCACCGGCGAGACTGAAGTTGTCGGTACGTCGAACACCGCGTTCTGAGATCCCTCCAATAACCAGTCGAACCTGTGCACCCGTTGTCCGATGCTGATCCGCAGCAACTGCTCCACATACGGGTATGTAGTGTTGTACGGAGGATCGCTGTACCACTGCGTGGCATTCGTACGCAGCCTGTCAGTTACCACCATGCTGACGGGAGAGTCTGCAATCTGTTCATGTTTTACAGCGGGGGTATTCTGCGCCACCAGCGAGCCGCTGAACAGTGACGCCACGAGCACCGACGTAACATTCCTCATCTTCCACTTCATGCCGACCTCCAATGAATTCGTGCAATAGATATGCCGCCGCCCTTCTCGTAAGAGGTGGCAGCAGAGCAGCTCTGTCTGAAAGACACAGCTTTGAATTGAGTTATCTGGAAGATGCCGGAGACCGCTTTGCGGTTTTAAGCATCGTTCGCGGCACGTCAGGGGGCCGCGATTCAGCGTGGATGGTCGAGATGTAACATAGGACTCCGGATAGAAGCAATATGTGAAATTAGTCGGAGATCACTATGGCTGATCCACAGCACCACACTTGCGTTTCGGAAGAACCTTGCTTATGATCGCAAACAGAAGCGGCCTCCCACGTGTTCGAGAGCCGCTTGGAATGAGACCCTGACAGTCTCTTCTGTTCTGTAAACCCACGCTGATACATGCTCCGCGATGAGCTCTGATTCCACGACGACCCACTGAGGGTTCGGCTGCGCTATACGCGTATACCGCATCCCTGCCGGGCTGATCACGATTCAATCATCGCCTCCTCAGGAGTTCAGAGCATGTCATCACTCGCCGCACGCGAATCCGCAGCAAATCCCACCATCAGGCCAGCTGGCCCATTCTCGGCGGAACAAAGGCGATATCTGGAAGGATTTTTTGCCGGGATCGGTCAGCGCGTTCCGTTCGTCGCACACACGGCTTCCGGTCAAATCACATGTGATGGCGCCTCGGGACTGCCGAACGCCGCAACCGCTCCAGGTACGTTTCATGGCACACCAGTAGAGGACCTCTGCCGAGAAGAGCGATGGAAATTCGAAGAGAACCCGCTGGATGTGTGGGACAAGCTCCTTATCCATGCAAACGAGAACCGTCGACCGGAAGCAGATGACCTGTTTCGGTTCAAATTCCATGGACTGTTTTACGTTGCTCCGGCGCAGGACTCATTCATGCTTCGGCTGCGCGTTCCGGGTGCCGTTCTCACCTCTTACCAAATGCGCGGTCTCGCGGAGATGGCAGAGGATTGGGGATCCGGACGGGCCGATGTCACCACGCGCGCCAATCTGCAGATCCGCGAATTCCAACCTCGTGACATTGTGCGTGTGCTGAATAAGCTGCAGCGCCTGGGACTCAGCTCTCGGGGATCTGGCGCGGATAACCTTCGCAACATTACCGCATCGCCAATAAGCGGCGTTGATTCGGAAGAGCTCATCGATGTGCTTCCCTATGCCGAGGCACTCAACCAATACATTCTGAATTCCCGTGATCTGTATGGCTTGCCGCGTAAATTCAATGTTGCTTTCGACGGCGGCGGCTCTATCACGGTACTCGCGGACACGAACGACATAGGCTTTATAGCGGTGCGCGTGGATGAAGGCAAGCAACTACCGCCCGGCATTTACTTCCGCGTGGTGCTTTGCGGGATTACAGGTCATCGCCAATTTGCCACAGATTGCGGCATCTTGATCCAGCCACACGAAGCGGTGGCAGTCGCTGCGGCTATGATCCGTGTTTTTTCTGAAAACGGAGACAGGACGGATCGTAAGAAGGCTCGTTTGAAGTACCTCATCGATCGTTGGGGTGTGGATAAGTTCCTGGCCGAAACCGAGAGCCGTCTGGATTTCCCCCTGGTGCGCTTTCCTGAAGGCGAATGTGTTCGCCGCAAGCCGGTGAACCGCGCGGCGCATATCGGCATACATCCTCAATCTCAGCCTGGGCTGCACTATATCGGCCTCTCCATACCAGTCGGAAGATTACCTGCAGAGCAGATGCGAGCAGTCGCTGAGATTGCGAACGACTTTGGTACGGGGGAGTTGCGCCTCACGGTGTGGCAGAACGTCATTGTGCCAAACATCCCTGCCGAACGGCTTGGTGATGCCAAACAGGCGCTCGCCGACGCGGGGCTGAAGTTCGAAGCAGGAGCTGCGCTGTCCGGAACCGTCGCTTGCACAGGTAATAAGGGATGCCGCTTCGCCGCGACAGATACGAAGTCGCATGCGATTGCTCTTGCCACTCACCTGGACGGACATTTCCGCATACTTCAGCCGCTGAACCTTCACGTCACCGGGTGCTCACATTCCTGTGCACAACACTACATCGGCGACATTGGGTTGCTTGGGACGAAGGTCGACGGTGAGGAAGGGTACCAAGTCAGTCTCGGCGGTGGCTCGGATCAGGACCAGGGCCTCGCACGCGAGTTGATTCCAGCGATCCGTTTCGGCGACCTTGTGCCGGTGCTCGATAGCCTATTCCGCTCTTTCGAAACGCATCGGAGCTCCGAGCAAGAGACATTTCTCTCGTTTACCCGGCGCCACTCCATCGAAGATTTGCGCGCCTTCACCCGAACTGCGGCCAAGGAGAGCTGAATCTATGTCCCTCGTTCCATTCATCCCCGAAACAGCCCCGTTCTCTGAGGAGCAGCGTGCATGGCTGAATGGCTTTTTGGCTGGCATCTTCTCCGGAACACAGGAGCGCCCCGCGGCGGACCCGCCTCCGTCGCTCAAGATCGCGGTGCTCTACGCCACGCAGTCGGGCACCGCCGAGGGACTGGCTCGGAAGGTAGTGAAAGACTTAAAGGCGAAGGGACACGTCGTCTCGCTCACCTCAATGGAGGGCTACACCCCGGCTGCCCTGGCGGAAGAGCGCTACGCGATTCTGATCGCGAGCACGTACGGGGAGGGAGATCCACCAGATTCCGCACAACCGTTCTACCAGCAGCTCTGTATTGAGCGGTTCCCAAGGTTCCAGGATCTCTCTTACTCGGTGCTCGCGATCGGAGACTCGCATTATGAGAACTTCTGCAAATTTGGAGCAGATCTCGATAGCAAGCTCGCGGCACTGGGGGCGGTGTGCATCTCGCCTCGCGTGGATTGTGATGTGACCTCGATGACTCCTTCGCTTCTTGGAAAGAAGCGCTCTATGCCCAATTGGACGACATTGTCGCGAATCGTCCGGCGCGCAATGCACCGTCCTCTTCGCTGACAATTGAGAACGCAATGGCTTTGGGCGGACCTGCTCCTTCCACTCAGACAAGCAGGCGAATTTACTCCCGAGAGAACCCATTTCTCGCGCCGATTGTGGAGAAACGGCCCCTCACTGCAGATAACTCCAGCAAGCTGACGATGCACATGACATTCTCAATTGCAGATTCGGATCTGCAATACCAGGCAGGAGATGCATGCGCCGTGGTTCCGCAGAATGACGTGCGACTCGTGGAAGAGATTATTCATTCCCTCAGGTTCAGTCCACAGGCCCCTGTCGAACTCCCAAAGCGAGGAACCGTCCCGCTTGTTGAAGCGCTGACAAATCACCTTCAGATCACCCGTGTCACACGCAAGATGCTTGAGGCGTACGCCACGATCGGAAGTTGTGACACTCTGTTTGCGCTGCTCACGCCGGAGAAACAAGAACTGCTTGACAAGTACACGTGGGACCGGGGCCTCATCGATCTCATCCACGATTATCCTGGGATACTGCACAACCCAGCCGATCTTGTAGCAATGCTGCCGAAATTGGCACCACGGCTGTATTCCATATCATCGAGCCCGCTCGCGCACACCGGCGAGATTCACACCACGGTTGCTGTTGTCCGCTACCATGCGCATGAACGCGAGCGGGGTGGTGTCTGCTCTACACTGCTTGCGGACCGCACCGGGTTGGGTGATCGACGACCGATCTATATCCAGCCGAATAAGAAATTCCGTCTGCCCGAGGATCCAGATACACCCATGATCATGATTGGACCGGGCACGGGCATTGCGCCGTTCCGCGGCTTCCTGCACGAGCGTCGCGCACTCGGATCCCAAGGCAAGAACTGGCTATTCTTCGGTGAACGCAGCGCGACCAGGGACTTCTTTTACCGTGACGAGCTGGAATCGATGCTCCGCGACGGTCATCTCTCACGGTTGGACACTGCCTTCTCTCGTGACCAGCCCGAAAAAATTTATGTGCAGGATCGTATGCGTGAGAACTCGCACCTGCTCTGGAATTGGCTTCAGGAAGGAGCGTTCCTTTACGTCTGTGGCGATGCCAGCCGAATGGCGAAAGATGTAGACAGGGCGCTGCACTCCATCCTGCAGGAAGCAGGCTGTATGGAGCCAGATGCCGCACAAGCCTACATTCAAGGGTTGAAGGACGACCACCGTCACCACCGCGACGTGTACTGAGATAGAGATCTAGGAGACCACCATTGGCACTCCCGCTATACGAACGTGCATTGGATCAGGACAGCGGCAGCCTTGTGCGGTTAACGCCAGAGCGAGCCGCGATCCAAAGTGGCTCAACAGCAATTGCTGAGGACACTCGCTCGCTGCTACCGTCGCGTTCTCTTGCACCAGGTGAGCAGTACCGGTTCCACTTCGACATGACCAGGTGCATTGGGTGCCGATCCTGTGAGGTGGCATGCAATGAGCAGAACGGCAATCCGGCAGACATTCAATGGCGACGCGTGGGCGAGATAGAAGGCGGTACCTATCCGGATACTCTGCGCCATTATCTTTCGATGGGCTGCAATCACTGCCTTGACGCCGAATGCCTAAAGGGGTGTCCCGTCGATGCGTACAAAAAAGATCCAGTTACAGGTATCGTGTTGCACTCGACCGATGCGTGCATTGGGTGTCAGTACTGCGTCTGGAACTGTCCGTACAGCGTGCCTCAGTTCAATCCAGAGCGCGGCGTTGTGGGCAAATGCGACATGTGTCAGGGCCGGCTGGAAGACGGGCTGGAGCCGGCGTGTGTGAACGCATGCCCGGAGGCGGCCATCGAGA
>Ga0105238_10008313_pt1 | contig 10378 bp, 6 predicted proteins | sample KBSC34metaG_FD_81526 | JGI IMG/M metagenome (GOLD analysis project Ga0105238, IMG submission 81526) | Corn rhizosphere microbial communities from Kellogg Biological Station, Michigan, USA - KBS C3-4 metaG | ecosystem: Host-associated > Plants > Roots > Rhizosphere > Soil | place: Michigan, USA...
CCAAAGCTCATCTATGGCGCCATCAGCGGCTATGGAAAGGAAGGCCCCTGGAAACATCGCCCCGGCCAGGATCTCCTCCTCCAATCGATGAGCGGCCTTGCCTACACCACGGGCAACGAAAAAGACAACCCGATGCCCTTCGGCCTCTCGATCGCCGACAGCCTCTGCGGCGCCCAGCTGGTCCAGGGCATCCTGGCCGCCCTCGTCCGCCGTCAAAGGATCGGCATAGGGGGCCTTGTCGAGATCAGCATGATGGAATCCCTGCTCGACTTCCAGTTCGAATTCCTGACCACCTACCATAGCAGCGGGCAACTGCCAAAACGCAGCCGCAACAACAACGGAAACCCCTTGCTCAGCGCACCCTATGGAATTTACGCTACGGCAGACGGCCATATCGCCATCGCCATGGTCAACATCCCGCAGCTGGCCCAGGCTATCGGTTCAAAAGACCTCGCCGCCTATGGCCAGGACCAGGCCTTTAGCCACCGCGATGAGATAAAGGCACTCCTCGCAAGGCACCTCGCGCAAAAGCCGGTCGGCCACTGGCTCGAACTCCTTCACGCGGAAGATATGTGGGCCATGGAAGTACTCGACTGGCGGACCCTGACATCGAGCGAAGGCTATAAAGTACTGGAAATGGAACAACCCGTCACGACGGCCAGGGGTAAACGCGTGATCACCACCCGCTGCCCGATCCGCATCGACGGCGAACGGCTGTTCTCGGAAAAGGCCGCCCCCTCTCTCGGCCAGGACAATGTAAAGATCGAATTAGAACTAAAGCAATGGATCTCTTAAAAGATATTATCGTTATCGACTTCAGCCAGTTCCTCTCCGGACCCTCCGCAGGGCTCCGGCTTGCCGATATGGGCGCCCGTGTGATAAAAATCGAAAGACCCATCACCGGTGACATCTGCCGCCAGCTCTACGTATCCGACACCCGCATCGAAGGGGAATCCACGATATTCCACGCGATCAATCGCAACAAGCAGAGCTACGCCGCCGATCTCAAGGACGCAACCGACCTCGAAAAAATAAAAAAACTGATCGAAAAGGCCGATATCGTCCTGCACAACTTCCGCCCCGGCGTAATGGAGCGTATCGGCCTCGATTACAACACCGTAAAACAAATAAAGCCGGATATCATCTATGGCGAGGTCAGTGGGTATGGATCGGAAGGCCCCTGGCGCGACCTCCCCGGGCAGGATCTCCTCGTCCAGGCACTCTCCGGCCTGACCTTCCTGAGCAACAACCATGACCAGGGCCCCACGCCGATGGGCGTATCCGTCGTCGACATCCTCGCCGGCACTTATCTGACGCAAGGTGTTCTCGCCGCACTCTATCGAAAGAACGCCACCGGCCAAAGCGCCCTCGTCCAGGTCAGCATGATGGAGGCCATCCTCGATTTCCAGTTCGAAGTGCTCACCTGTCACTACAACGACGGCCGCCAGCTGCCCGTCAGAAGCAAGCTGAGCAATGGCAACGCCTATATCCCCGCCCCCTATGGCATCTACAAGACCCGCGAAGGTTTCCTGTCTCTCGCCATGGGCGATATCCAAAAACTGGCGCTGCTGCTGGAATGCAGCGAGCTCCATCCCTTTGATGCGCCCGCGGAATGGTTCATACGCCGCGACGAGATAAAGGCGATCCTTACCCAACACCTTCTCCTGCGTACCGCCGACGAATGGCTGGCCATCCTCCAGCCCGCCGACATCTGGTGCGCCAAAGTAATGGACTATGCCGATCTGCTTCAACAGGTCGGCTATAAGGTCCTGAACATGGAGCTGAAGGTAAAAACCAGCAACGGACTCTCGATACGTACCACGCGTTGTCCGATCCGCGTGGACGGGAAAATAGCCGTATCGGAAAAAGGCGCACCCCTGCTGGGCGAACACAATACCTTGATCGATGCGCAATTCGGTTTGGTAAAGTAATTTGTAGGCAAATATGCCAACAATGAACAGATTAGTAGACACACATATCCATGTATGGGACTTTACGAAAGCAGCCTACCCATGGCTAGCCGGGGACACTACGATCCTAAACAGACCCTATGATCTCAACGAACTCGAACCCCAACGAAAAACCACAGGCATAACACATGGCGTCCTCGTACAGGCAGCCAATAACGCCGAAGACACCGCCTGGATGATCCGCACCGCTGAGTCACACCCGTGGATCACCGGCATCGTCGGCTGGCTGCCGCTACAGGACCCCGCCGCCACCGCCCGTATCCTCGAAAAGGAATACGTCCCCGGAGCAAAACTAAAAGGCGTCCGTCACCTGATCCATGACGAACCCGACCCGCGATGGCTCCTGCAGGACACCGTACTCGAAAGCCTCGGCCTCCTCGCCGCCAACGACATCCCCTATGATCTCGTCGGTATCCTCCCGGTCCATATCAAGACGGCCCTCGAGGTCGCCGAAAAATGGCCAACCCTGAGAATGGTCTTCGACCACTGCAATCAGCCCCCCATCGGCCGTGTCGACACCAAATGGGAAACCCTCATGAAAACCGCCGCGAAACATCCGTCTTTCTATGCAAAACTCTCCGGCCTGGGCACCGCCGCACAAAAGGGCGACGCCTGGACCGCCGCCGATCTGGAACCCAGTATCGACTTTATACTCCGCCATTTCAGCGAAGACCGCTGCTTCTGTGGTGGCGACTGGCCCGTATCCTTGCTTGCCGGCTCCTATGAAACCACCTGGACCGCTTATCGCACGCTGATCGAAAAAAAGCTCGATCCGCAAGCCCAGGCAAAACTGTATCATCTCAACGCCGAACGATTCTATAAACTGCCATTATGAATGTCATCGTCGGACTCACCATGCTGATCTTGGGCGGACTCTCCGCCGGCAGCAGCTATGTGCCCCTCAAAGGGGTAAAAGGCTGGGCCTGGGAAAGCGGCTGGGCCGTCCAGGGCGTCGTTGCCTGGCTCCTCCTGCCACTGCTGCTCGCCCTCCTCGCGACACCGCATCTTTTCAGCGTCCTCCACGCAACGTCAACGGCCACCCTGGCCGAAACCTACGCCTTCGGCTTCCTATGGGGCCTCGGCGGCCTCGCCTGGGGAATGGCCGTTCGTTATATCGGTATCGCCCTTGGCTTCTCCATCGCCACCGGGTTCCTCTCCTCGCTCGGCACCCTGGTCCCCATCATCGCCGAAGGCAAATGGGCCGCCACCCTCGGCACCCCCTCCGGTCGCATCACCATCGCCAGCATCGCCCTCTCGCTCATCGGCATCACCATCTGTGGCCGCGCCGGCTGGCTCCGCGACAAACAAGGTCGCAGCAATTTCAACTTCAAAAAAGGCATCGCCATCGCCCTCGCCGCCGGCATCCTCGGCGCTTGCTTCGCCTTCGGCATCGCCGCAGGCGATCCGATCAAACAGCAAGCCATCGCAAACGGCGCCGCCCCCCAATGGGCAGCAACCCCCATCTTCTTCGTCGAACTATTAGGCGGTATAACGGTCAATCTCATCTATTGCATCGCCATGAACCGCCGCAACAAAACGTTCGGCGACTATGCAGCAACCACCAAACCTCTAAAGACAAACTACGCCTTCAGCGCCCTCGTCGGCGTCCTCTGGTACCTCCAATTCGTTTTCTATGGAATGGCCGCCTTCTATATGGGCCCCTATAGCTTCGCCAACTGGTCCGTCCACATGTCCTTCATGGTCGTAGCCAGCAATCTATGGGGTTATTATTATAAAGAATGGAACAATACAACAAGTAAGACCATCCGGCTCAATACCGCCGGCATCGCGATCCTCGTCATCGCCGGGATCACGATGGGTGTCGCTCAATATATAAACATATGATCATCGAAACCAATAGCCCCTTACCCCAGCGCGCACGGCCTATCGTCCTGGTCGGCGCCGGCGGCATCGTCAACGACGCCCATCTGCCCGCCTACAAACTCGCAGGCTTCTGGGTCACCGGCATCTTCGATATCGATCGTGAAAAAGCCCTACAGACGGCCGCCCGCTTCGACATCCCCCTCGTCTACTACTCGATGGAGGACATGCTCGCCCGCTGCCCCCGCACCGCCGTCTTCGACATCGCCGTCCCCGGCGGTCAAATGCTGCCCGTATTAAGGCAACTCCCCGACGAGGCCTGCGTCCTCATGCAAAAACCGATGGGGGAGGACCTCGCCATGGCCCGCGAGATCCTACAACTCACCCGCGACAAACGCATGAAATGCGGCGTCAATTTCCAACTGAGATACGCCCCCTATATCAACGCCGCAAGAAGTATCATCAACCAGGGTCTCATCGGCGATTGCTGCGACATCGAGATCAACGTCAACGTCTACACCCCCTGGCATCTCTGGAAATTCCTCTACGAGCTGCCCCGCGTCGAGATCCTCTACCACAGCATCCATTATATCGATCTCATCCGCTCCTTCTACGGCAACCCCGCCTCGATATACGCCAAGACCGTCCAACATCCGGGCATTCCCGAACTGGCATCCGTCCGCAGCAGCATCATCATGGACTACGGTCCCATGATCCGCGCCAATATCCTCACCAACCATAGCCACGACTTCGGCCTCCTTCAACAACATTCGTATATCAAGTTCGAAGGCACAAAAGGCGCCATAAAGATAAAGATGGGCCTGCTGATGAACTATCCCGAAGGGGTACCCGACAGCTTCGAATACTGCATCGTCGGCGCCGACCGCTCCCGTGTCTGGAAATCCCTCGACATCCCCGGCGGTTGGTTCCCCCACGCCTTCATCGGGAGTATGGCCCAGGTCATGCTCGCCGCCGAAGGCACGATCCCACAACCCGATAACTCCGTCGAGGACGCCATCGACACCATGGCCTGCGTCGAAGCAGCCTACGAATCCAGCGCCAAAGGCGGCATCCAACCCGATTTTTAAAATAACAACCACTGCCATATGCACCACACACACCTGAAGAAATTATTATGGCCCTTGATCCTCCCCATCCTAACCTTCGCCACCGCGTGGGCTCAGGAAAGGCCTATCACGGGCGCCGTCGTCGACCAAACCACCGGTCAACCCTTGTCCGGCGTGACCGTCATGGTCAAAGGCGATCCGAAAAGCGCAGTCGTCACGGACAACGCCGGAGCCTTCACGATCCACGCCGCCAACGCCAAAGCGACGCTCCAACTCTCCTACGTGGGTTATGAACCCTCGGAATTCAAAGCAGGCGCCAACGTAGCAAGCACCCCCATCCGCATCGCTCTCAAAAAGACCGACAAAAGCCTCGACGAAGTGGTCGTGGTCGGCTATGGTGGTCTCGTCAAAAAACGCGACCTCACCGGCGCCATCTCCGTCGTCAAGGCGGCAGATATCGTCCGCTCCCCGACAAACGACCCACTCGAAGCCATCCAGGGTATGATCCCCGGCGCCGATATCACCAAAGTTTCGGGCAAGGAAGGATCGGGCGATAGCATCCACATCCGCGGTACCCGCACCATCAGCGGAAACACCGGCCCCCTCTACATCATCGACGGCATCCAGGGCGGGAACATCAATAACATGAACCCGAACGACATCGAATCCATCGAAGTGCTGAAGGATGCCTCCTCCACCGCCATCTACGGGAGCCAGGGCGCCAACGGAGTCATCATCGTCACGACCAAACGCGGCACCAGCGGCAAAGCAAAGATCAATTACAACGGCTATATGGGCACCAACGGCTTCGTACAGTACCCGCATCCCCGCGAAGGCCAGTCCTATCTCTGGCTGCGTCGCTATGCTTATGCCGCGACCGGCGTATGGAATGGCCCCGACGACGACGCCAAGATCTTCACCGCCGGAGAACAGGCCGCCATCGCAAAGAATCAATGGGTGGACTGGCCCAGCCTGGTGACACAGAACGGCCTCCGCCAAAGCCACTCGGTGTCTGTCGCCGGCGGCAGCGATAAAAGCAAGGCCTATCTCTCCGCCGGCTATTACGGCGACAACGGCATGCTAAGGTTCAACAATCTGAAACAATACAACGTCCTGCTGAATCTCGACCAGGACATCAACAAATGGATGAAAGCCGGTGTCCAGGCAGCGCTTGTCTATTCACAAACAAACACCCGCTCCTCCGATCCCTATTCCCTGGCCGGCACGGCGACGCCCCTCGGTACGCCCTATGACTCCGCCGGGCATATCGTCGTCTATCCCATCGCCGGTAACTCGGGTCTGATGAGCCCGCTTTCGGACGACCGCGGCCCGCTCGTCGCGACCAATACCAGCAGCGCGACCCAGACTACCGTCAACGCTCACCTGGACATCCACCCGATCACGGGGCTCAATTTCACCTCGCGCTTCGGCGGCAATTTCTTCTCCAGCCGCAGCGGCCAGTTCTTCGACTCCTCTTCGCTGGAGGAGATCAACAATAAATACACCTACGCCAGCGCGACAAACAACAGCACCCGGTTCTACGAGTGGGATAACGTACTCACCTATAACAAACAGATCGGCGATCACTCCTTCACACTCACCGGCCTGACCACGTATACGCAGAGCATAAAAGAGACCTATACCGAAGGCGGAACAGGCCTGCTCTATCCCTCCCAGCTGTTTTATAACCTCAACGGGGCGCCCAACAACCGCTTCATCGGTTCCGGTTATACGCAGACCAACAACATGTCCTATGCCGGCCGCCTCAACTATAACTATAAAGGCAAATACCTCCTCGAGGTCACCGATCGCTACGACGGGGCTTCGATCCTGTCGGTCGGTCATAAGAACTACAACTTCCCCTCGGCGGCCGTCGGCTGGCGCCTCAGCGACGAAAAGTTCATGGAGCCGGTCAACGCGGTCTCCAACCTCAAGCTCCGCTTTAGTTATGGCATCGCCGGTAACTCGGGTATCCAGGCCTATGGCACCCAATCCTACCTCATCGTCCAGACCATGGGCTTCGAGAACACAAACGCCCCGGCCTATATCTTTAACAATACGATCGGAAACCAGAACCTCGGCTGGGAGTTGTCAAAGACAGCCGACCTCGGCATCGATCTCGGCCTTTGGAAAAATAGGATAGATCTCGCAGTCGATCTCTATAACACCAACACCGACCACATCCTCCTGCTCCGCTCCCTTCCGCCCAGCCTCGGTGTGGCGTCGACCTATCAAAACGTAGGCGCCTCGCGGAACCGCGGCATCGAGGTCAGCCTCAATACGCGCAACATCGACAACCATTCCTTCAAATGGCTCAGCACCTTTAGTTTCATGTCCAACCAGGAGAAGATCACCCGGCTCGTCAATGGCGCCAGCATCATTGACGGCGCCGACGCCGAAAACAACTCGCTGTTGTTGGGGCATCCGATCCACTCGTTCTATAACTATAAAAAGCAGGGCATCTGGCAAAACGGTGAAGCGGCAAAAGCAGGCAGCCTCGTATTCGGCACAACGCCCTTCACACCCGGCTCGATCAAGCTCGCCGATCTCAACCACGACGGCAAGATCAGCCCCGACAGCGACCGTACCTACATCGGCTCGCAGGTGCCCAAATGGTCGCTCGGCTTCCAGAATACCTTCCTGTATAAGAATTTCGACCTGACCGTCTACACGATCACCCGCTGGGGGCAGATGATCAACGACAAGGTCCTCGGTCGCTATAACCCCGCCGGCCAGGGGAACAACGGTCCGCAATATTTCGACTACTGGACCCCGTCGCACCCTTCCAATGACTACCCGGCGCCAAAGGCAAATGAGTCCCTCTCGAGCGTTCCCGGTTATACGACCCTGCAATATGTCGACGGCAGCTATTTCAAGCTGAAGACGGTCACCATCGGGTACACCCTTCCACAGTCCCTGTTGAAAAAGGCCTTCATGACCAACTTGCGGGTCTATGTCACTTGCAACAATATTTTCGTACAGGCCAAAAGTCACCTGATAAAAGACTACGATCCCGAACGCGGCGGCGCGGAAGACTCCCCGCTGTCCCGTCAACTCGTCGTCGGTCTGAATGTTGGATTCTAAAAAATGCCATTATGAACAAGTATAGATTCATCCTCATCATCATTCCTTTCACAGCCCTGCTGTCCTGTAATAAAAAGCTGGTCGAATACAATCCGACCAATCCCTCCGCCAACACCGTCTGGTCGACGCCCGCGGGCTTCGTCACCAACGTCAACGGCGCCTACTCCTATATCCCCTATCTCTACGGCAACGACGAGAACGGGCTCTTCCTCTCGGAGCCGGGCACCGATTGCTGGTACAATTACAACAAGGTGTCCTATGACATCGACCTGACCCAATACCAGAATTTCACGTCCGCCTCCAATCCCTGCAAGGGCGTCTGGACCACCCTCTACAAGGGGATCAACCAGTGCAACGCGGGAATCGGCCGGATCAACCAGGCAGGGTTCACCGACCCGGTCGAGAAGAACATGCGTCTGGCCGAACTGAAATTCCTCCGGGGTTTTTATTATTGGTGGGTTGTCGAGCAATTTGGCGGCGTCATTTTGGATACGACCGAGACCACATCGGCCGACCTCACCGCAAAACGCAGCTCCGTGACGGACTTCTATAATGTCATCATCAACGATCTCCAATTCGCCGTCGCCAATCTGCCGGCCCTGCCGGCCGCCTCGGGCGTTGCTCATGTCACCGGCGGCGCCTGGGAATATGGCCGGGCCACCCAGCCCGCGGCCATGGCCCTGCTCGCCCGGGTCTTCCTCTCCCGCGCGTACTATAACACCGGCGACCAGGCGACCTGGTTCCAAAAGGCGCATGATATGGCGATGCAGGTGATCAACAACCAGTCCCAGTACAACATCAGCCTCTACGCCAACTATGCCGATATGTGGAATCCCACGAACCGCCAGGGAAGCAGCACCACCAAGTCCAACAAAGAAGCCATCTTCTGGGCCTCCTATTCCACCAACACCGCGATCGACATCAATGGCAACGGGAACCGGACCAATCTGTGGTTCCTCACCAACTACAGCGGTTATAGCGGCACGACTATACCGGGCCTGACGATCAGCATCCCCTACGGCAACGATCAGAAGAACCGCCGGTTCATGCCCACCCGCGCCCTGCTCAACTTCTACAACGACACCATCGACTCCCGCTATTCCGCGTCCTTCCAGGAGATCTGGCTCTGCAACAAGGCCTACACCTGGACGGCCGCCGATGTGAAAACCTTCGGCAAGGACCCCAGTCTCGTCGGTCACAAGATGAATGTCGGCGACACCGCGATGTACATCAGCAAACATTCTATCCCCAACCGTTCCCTCCGGCCCTATGCCTGCTTTGGCGTGGATACGACCTACAATGCGAATGGAACGATCAGCAGCACCGGTGGGGATCATTACGTCGTCCTGACGAAGTATCTCGATCCGCTCACAAAGACGGGCGCCACCACCTATCCCGGCTATCTCGATCTGCCCGTGCTTCGCCTCTCCGAACAGTACCTCATCGCCGCCGAAGCCGATGTGCAGCTAAACAACGCCGGTGAGGCCGCAAGTCTCGTCAACGTGCTTCGCACCCGCGCCGCCGTCAAGAAGCCGGTCGATCATACCGCCGATATGCAGGTTGGCGCCGGGGATATGACCCTCGACTTCATCCTCGACGAACGTGCCCGCGAACTCTGCGGCGAATACATGCGCTGGTTCGATCTCAAACGCACCGGCAAGCTGCAAAGCCGTATCGCGGCCTATAACCCCGATATCACCGCCTTTAATCCCAACTATTACCTCCGCCCCGTACCCCTCGTCGAGATCCAGGGCCTGACCAATGGCGCCGCCTTCGGCCAAAACCCCGGCTACTAATGAGACTGGTAACAATACTGCTTCTGTCATCTCTCTATTGCCATGGTCAACCGCAGGTTGACTATGGCAGACAACGCTTAGTTGCGGCCGCCCCCGGCCGCAACTTCATCATCAAGATTGACAGCACGTCCGGCCCCAAAGAAGGCTTCGTCATCAACGTCGCCGAAAATACCGCCGTTATCACAGGCGCCGACGCCTCCGGCGCGCTCTATGGTTGCCTTACCCTCGCCGACGCCATCAAAGCCCACGGCTGGCCACGAAGCCTCCACCTCGCCGACCACCCCCGCATGGTCCTCCGCGGTACCTGCATCGGCCTCCAAAAACCAACCCTCCTCCCCGGCAGGGGCCCTTACGAATACCCCTATACGCCGCAGAACTTCCCCTGGTTCTATGACAAAGCCCTCTGGCGCAAATACCTCGACTCCATGGTCGACAATCGCCTGAACACCCTTTACCTCTGGAATGGCCACCCCTTCGCCTCCCTCGTCCGGCTCGCCGACTATCCCTACGCCGTCGAAGTCGACGACAACACCTTCAAACAAAACGAAGAAATGTATCGCTGGCTCACCACCGAAGCCGACAAACGCGGTATCTGGGTCATCCAGCTGTTCTATAATATCATCGTCTCAAAACCCTTCGC
>Ga0105238_10008315_pt1 | contig 10377 bp, 11 predicted proteins | sample KBSC34metaG_FD_81526 | JGI IMG/M metagenome (GOLD analysis project Ga0105238, IMG submission 81526) | Corn rhizosphere microbial communities from Kellogg Biological Station, Michigan, USA - KBS C3-4 metaG | ecosystem: Host-associated > Plants > Roots > Rhizosphere > Soil | place: Michigan, USA...
ACGGCAGCTGGCCGAGGCGGTGGACCACTACAACGGCCCGTTCCTGGACGGTTCGGCCTCCGACTGGGCCATCGTCGAGCGCGAGCGGCTGAACGCCCTGCACCTGCGCGGCCTGGGGCTCCTGATGCGCGATGGCGCGGCGCGGCGCGACTACGAGGAGGCGCTGGTCTACGGCCGGCGCATCCTGGCCGCCGACCCGTTCCGCGAGCAGGTCCAGTGCGAGGTGATGTGGCTGTACGTGCTGAACGGCCAGCGGCCGCACGCGCTGCGCCAGTTCGAGACCTACCGCCGCCAGATCGCCCGCGAGATGAACGTGGCCCCGATGGCCGAGACCCGCGCCCTCGTCGACTACATCCGCGGCGGCGCCGACGCCGACCTGAACCTCGCAGAGCTGCGGACCTTCACCCAGGGCGCCGATCCGCTGGGCCTGCTGCGCCAGGCCGCTGAGCGCTCCCGCCTGGACGCCTACCGCACCTTCGCACCCCCCGCGGCCTGATTTCCTAATATCTGCAAGCTTTTCACCGCGCATCCTCGCGCGCTGGTGAGAGCTGTGTGAGAGCTTGGTGATCGCACGGCGATGGCGCGCCAAGGCCGCAGCGATCACGACGGCGCCGCCGCGTGAGAGCGGCGCCAAGGCCGGTCGAGGCGCGCTGCAGTTCAGGGCGACCCGGGCGCGATCACGCCGAGAGTCGGGTCTGCTCTGATGCCGCCTTCGGGTGGAGGCGACCTTGTCCGATGGCTCCGACTGGACCGCAGAAGACGTGGGCTCGGCCTTCATCGTGCGCGCCCGTCTGGACCCGCCGCCGTTCCGCGGCGAACCGCGCCTGCTCATCCGCCTCGAGAGCCTGGACGACCGGGTGGTTCAGCACTTCACCAGCATCGACGCCGCGCTCGACGGCCTTAGACGGATGCTGGCCGGCGTCGAGGCGAGGCGCGCCTGATGGCGACCCTGGCGGCAGTCACCCAGGTTGGCGAGAGCATCGTGGCGATGCTGCGGACCCGCCGCGACCTGCTGGCGGCCGCCAATCAACTGAGCTCTCTGCCCGCGGCCTTCGACATCGCCCACCTCTCCGCCGCGCGGCTGGGGGCGACGCCGCCGACCGGCGGCCTCTCGATCACCTGCTACCAGGTCACGCCTTCAGAGCATCAGCGCCAGCAGCCGCCGGCCCGCAACGCGGCCGAGGCCACGACGATCTCGGTGGAGCTGCGCTACCTGGCGGCCGCCTGGCCGTCCGCGACGGCCGACGAGCAGGCGATGATCACCTGGGCGATGCTGGAGCTGGCCCGCCAGCCGGTGCTGGACCGCTCGGTCCTCCTGGGCGGGGACGTCTGGGAACGCGACGAGATCGTCCAGCTGCTGACCGACGTCTCGCCGCCGGAGCAGGTGTTCCGAATCTGGGACACCTTCCAGCAGAAGTACCGGCTGTCCTTCACCTTCACCGCGCGTGTGATCCGCATCGGCTACGGCCCGCCGGAACAGTGGCCGCCAGTCGTGGCCACGCGGACCGGGTTCGCCGACGCCGATCCCCTGACCCAGGCGCCCGCGTGATGGCGCTGACCTACGAGTTCCTGGACCGTCGGGCGCTGGCCGCCCTCCAGTTCGTGGACGCCACCGGGGCCGCCGTGCGGACCACCGTGACCGTCTCCGCCGACGGCGCCAGCTTCCTCCACAAGCGACCCGGCGAGGTGGTCGTCACCGGCGCCCCGGGGCTCGAGGCCCACGCCGCTGCCTTCGACCGGCCGCCGACCCAGCCGGCGATCGGCGCGGTGACGGTGCAGCTGGATTGCCGCCCCGTCTCGCGCGGCCTGGCGCCGCGTCGCTTCGCGCTGAAGCTGCCGCGGACGTCCGCCCAGGCGCAGATGGCCTCGGCCGACTCCCTGTTCCAGCCCGTGCGGATCGAGCTGCTGCCGACGCCCTGCGCGACGCCCATCGGCATGGTCGCCGCCCTGCTGGTCACCGTGCGCCGCGCCGACGACCAGCGGCGGGTCGAGGGCGCGCTGGTGCGGCTGCGCCCTGACGGCGGACGCCCCCAGGCGCGCGCCGTGACCGACGCGGGCGGCGACGCGCTGCTGCTGATCCCCGGCGTCCCGCTGTCGAGCCCCGGGCCGAACGCGACGGTCCTGCCCGACATCGCCGGCCAGCTGGACGCCATCGTCGACCCGAACCTGGCCCGCTTCACCACCGACGACGACCTCGCCGCGGCGCGGGCCACGCCCCGGCCGGGCGACCTGATCGACCCCGACGACCTGGAGACCCGCCTCGGCGCCTCCGCCACGCCACCCGCCGCGGTGCGGATCGCCAGCGGCCAGGTCCGCACGGCGGCCCTCGCCTGGACCCCGCCATGACCCACAAGACTGCCCACGCTGCTGGCGCCTGAAGGAGCCCCTGATGCCAGAATATCTTGCCCCAGCCGTCTACGTCGAAGAGACGAGCTTCCGGTCGAAGTCCATCGAGGGCGTCGGCACTTCGACCTGCGCCTACGTCGGGATGACCGCGCGCGGACCGGTGAGCGCCGGCCAGGGCGGCGTGACGCCACCGCTCCTGACGTCGTTCTCGGATTTCGAGCGCTACTACGGCGGTCTCGACGACCTGCGCATCGGCGGGAACGCCATGCCGAACTACCTGGCCCACGGGGCCCGGGCGTTCTTCAACAACGGCGGCGGACGGCTCTATGTGGCCCGCGTGCTGGGGGCGGCCGCCGCGGCGGCGACCAGCGGGCCGCTGAACACGCCCGCCGGGCCCGCCAACAAGCAGGTGATCTTCACCGCCCGCGCCGCCGGCGGCGCGACCCTCGGCGACGCGCCGGGCGTGAACTACCGCGTGCGCCTGACCCAGGACACGCTCGCCAGCACCAAGGGCCTGGCCGTCAAGCTGGCGCCCGGCACGCTGGTGAAGCTGGGCACGGACTTCTACGTCATGGGCACCGACCCGATGGTGACCTCGGCGGCCAACGCCACCGCCTTCACGGCCGCGGCGAACACCGACGCGGTGCAGGTGATCAGCCTCTCCGTGGAGGTCAGCGATCCCACCGGCGTGGTGGTGAACTACGCGGGCCTCGGCCTCCATCCGCGGCACGCCCGCTACGCCGGCCTGGTGCTGGGCCCGACGCCGCCGACGGCCAGCGACGCCCTGACCAACCCGGTCCAGCTCAGCGTCGGGGCCACCTCCAGCGCATTCGAGCTGCTGGCCGCGATCTTCCCCGGCACGACCACCGAGCGGATCGTCAGCCTCACCGGCGGCGCGGACGGCACCGGCGCGCCCAGCCAGGGCGACTACCAGGACGCCCTCGACAAGCTGCTGGCCCTTGAGGACATCTCGATCGTCGCCGCGCCGGGCTCCTCGGCCTTCACGGCCCCGACACCGGCCGCGGTGAACCAGCTCCTGATCGGCCATGCGGAGAGCCGCCGGTCCTACCGCATCGCCGTGCTCGACACGCCGCCCAACCTGGAAATCCAGGGCGCGCGCGACCTGAAGAGCGCCATCGATAGCAAGTACGCCGCGCTCTATTACCCCTGGGTCGTCGTCGCCAATCCGCTGGCCGCGACCGACCCCTCCCAGTCCACCGAGCTGGCCCTGCCGCCGTCGGGCTTCGTCACCGGCATCTACGCCCGCAGCGACATCAACCGCGGCGTCTGGAAGGCCCCGGCCAACGAGACGGTGACGGGCGCGCTCCGGCTCCAGCGCGAGGTCCGCTTCGGCGAGCAGGAGGTGCTGAACCCGCTGGGGGTGAACTGCATCCGCACCCTGCCCAACCGCGGCATCCGCGTCTGGGGCGCGCGCACGGCCAGCTCCGACCCCGAGTGGAAGTACGTCAGCGTCCGCCGCTACTTCCTCTACCTGGAGGCCTCGATCGACCGCGGCACCCAGTGGGCGGTGTTCGAGCCGAACGGCGAGCGGCTGTGGGCCAACGTCACCACGACCATCACCGACTTCCTCTACAACGAGTGGCTGAACGGGGCCCTGCTGGGCGCCACGCCCAAGGCGGCGTTCTTCGTCCGCTGCGACCGCTCGACCATGTCGCAGAACGACCTCGATAACGGCCGGCTCATCTGCCTCGTGGGCGTCGCCGCCCTGAAGCCCGCCGAATTCGTCATCTTCAGGATCGGCCAGAAGACGGCCGATGCCCGTGAATAGGGAGATCGCCCGTGGCTGTCCGTGACACCCCCTACCCCGCCTTCAACTTCCTCGTGGAGCTGGGCGACGACATCGACTCGGCCTCCGCGCTGGGCGGCTTCTCCGACGTCAGCGGTCTCGGCACCGAGAACACGCTGATGGAGTACCGCCAGGGCAACGACCGCGAGAACCGGGTGCGCAAGATCCCCGGCCTGCACAAGGCCGGCGACGTCACCCTGAAACGCGGCGTGATGGGCCTGAAGAACTTCTGGGACTGGGTCAGCGAGACCCGCTCCAGCCCCTTCACCGCCCGCAACGTCTCGATCGCGCTCAACGACGAGCAGGGCAACGTGGTGATGCGCTGGAAGCTCATCAACGCGCGGCCGCTGAAGTGGACCGGCCCCACCCTGGCCGGCAAGGGCGGCAGCGACGTGGCGATGGAGGAGCTGGTGCTGTCCTCCGAGGGCTTCGAGTTCGCCGACTAGGAGCCTGTCGCGTCGTGCCGTTCCCCCGCCTCATCGTGCGCCAGGCGCCGCCGGCCCAGGCCGGGCTCACCGCCCGGGCCGACGTCGCCCTGTTCGTGGGCCTGACGCCCCGGCGCACCGCGACGCCCGTGCCGGACGCGCTCCGCGCCTGGCTGACCGACGCCGGCTGGGCGGGGCCGGGCGCCTTCGCCCGCAGCGCCCAGGCGGTCGAGGCGCTGCTGGACGTGCCGGTCCCGGTGGAATGCTGGAGCGACTTCGACGCCCTCTTCGCCTGGGACGAGCGGCCGACCGAGGCGGGTTCGCCGGCCCGCGTCCCCTGCCCGCTGGGCCTGGCGGTCCGCTCGTTCTTCGCCGAGGGCGGCGCGCGGGCCTATGTGGTCCGGGTCGGCGACCCGCGCCCCCTGCTGGACCGCGACCTCACCGACGCCCAGGTCGTCACGGCGAAGCGCAAGCTGCTGTCGTGGCCGGAGGGCCAGGCGACGCCGCCGGACGCCCTGCCGCCGGACGTGGCCCTGCGCGTCCCCCTGCTGCCCGGCCTGGGCGACATCGGCCTCTCCGCCGACGCCTTCGATCCCGGGACCTGGCGCGGCGCGGCCCACGTCTGGGGCCTGGACGACGTGGCCCTGCTGTCGCTGCCCGACCTGCCCGACCTGGTCTCAGGCGCCCCGATCCCCACGCCCAACCCGCCGGCCCCGCCGCCGACGCCCGAGCAGTTCAAGACCTGCGCCCCGGCCGCCGCGGTGTTCGAGGTCGACCCCCGCCGCAACCGCCTGGACGTCAGCGCCCCGCGCCTGGACCGCGACGGCTACCGCGCCTGGGCCCAGGCGCTGCGGCACATGCTGGACATGCTGGCCCTCCCCCGCGGCCCCGGCCACCGGCGCGACGTCATGCTGGTGGCCAGCCTGCCGCTGCCCTCTCCGGCCGCCGACGCCGTGCCGCCGCGCACCGAGGCCTGGCCGCTGGCGCTGCTGGACGACCTGGGCCTGCTGGCCGCCCACCGGCTGGGCAGCGCGCGGCTGCAGCTGGCCTATCCGTGGGTCGAGACCGCCGCCTCCACCGTGCTGCCCGAGGGCGTCGAGGCGCCGGAGGGCGTCTTCCTGGGCGCCATCGCCCGCACCGCGCTCAGCGACGGCGCGTTCCGCAGCACCGCCGGCCGCGACCTGCCGTCGGTGACGCGGCTTCTGCCCGAGCTGGGCTCCGGCGACCTGATGCGCGGCCTCCCGGGCGGCGCGGCCGACTGGCTGGGCGACCGCCTCTCGCTGATCGGCCTCAAGACCGGCCGCCCGGTGATCCTCTCCGACGCCACCGCCGCCGCCGACCGCATGTGGCGCGCCGGGGGCGTCTCGCGGCTGATGAACGTGATCCTGCGCGCCGCCAAGACGCTGGGGACCAGCCGCATCTTCGAGAGCGCCGGCCCGCCGCTCTGGGCCGCCCTGAAGCGCGAGCTCGAGGGCTACATGGGCCGCCTGTGGGACGCCGGCGCCCTGGCTGGGGCCACCCGCGACGAGGCCTTCACGGTGCGCTGCGACGCCACCACCATGAGCCAGGCCGACATCGACGCCGGGCGCACCGTCTGCACCCTGGCCTTCCAGGCCGCCCAGCCGATCCAGCAGATCACCGTCACCCTGGCGCTTTCGGAAGACGCCGCCGCCGCGCGGGAGGCCGCATGAGCGAGAGCCTCATCCCGGACGGCCAAGACCCCCTGACGCCGTTCCCCGGCTTCAACTTCTTCGTGGCGTTCCACCCGCCCGGCGGCAGCTTCGCGCCCTTCGCCAACCTGCCCGACCGCCTGGTCGGCGGCTTCTCCGAGGTCACCGGCCTGGAAGCCACCATGGAGCCGAAAGTGATCAAGGAGGGCGGCCGCAACTATGGCCCGCTGCAGCGCGCCGGCACGGTCAGCTTCTCCACCGTGGTCCTGAAGCGCGGCGTCGTCTCCTCGCGCCACCTCTGGGCCTGGTGGTCGCTGTTCGCCGGCGGCGACGACGCCCCCAACGGCGGCTGGGCCCCGGCCAGCAGCCGCACCGACGTCTCGATCCTGCTGAACGGCCCGGCCGTCACCCTGGGCTGGCAGCTGAAGAACGCCATGCCGATCAAGTTCCGCGTCGCCGACCTCAACGCCAAGGGGACCGAGGTGGCGATCGAGGAGATCCACCTGGCCCATGAGGGCCTGAACATGGTGCGCGTCTGATGCCGGGCCCCGCCAAAGCCACCTTCGAGGCGGTCACCGGCAAGCCCGGGGCCAAGTCCGCCAAGCCCGGCGCGCAGTTCGCCGTCATGTTCAACCCGGCGTCGCTGAAGGTTAGCCTGACCAACAAGCTGCAGGACGACAAGAACGGCGGCGCCCAGGGCGGGGCCAAGCAGAGCACCCAGGGCACCACCAGCAAGCTCGAGACCGAGCTGATCTTCGACACCACCGAGACCGGCACGGACGTGCGCGAGGCCTGGGGGCCGCTGCGCAAGCTGGCGCTGACGCCGAAGGGCCACTCGCCCAAGCCGCCGCAGGTCCGCTTCCGCTGGGCCCGCTTCACCTTCACCGGCGTGATCGAGACCCTGAACGAGACCCTCGACTTCTGGTCCTCCGAGGGCGTGCCCCTGCGCGCCAGCGTGCAGATCACCCTGCAAGGCTTCGGCCTGGACGAGCCGGACAAGAAGACCCAGGAGAAGCCGCTCACCGCAGCCCTCAGCAAGCCGGCCGCCAACGGCCGCGGGGTCATCGACGTGGCCGACGACGCGGGCGATCCCCGCGGCGGCCGCAGCCTGGCCGCCGCCAACGGCGTCGAGGACATGCGCGCGGCGCCCGACGGGCCGCTCACGGTCCCGGCCAGCGTCGACCTGAAGCCGCCGGCCGCCTTCGCCTCGGGCGCCGACGACGGCGGCGGGGGTTCAGCCTCGGCGGGCTTCGCGGCCGGTGCGTCGGCGGGCGCGGGCCTCGACGTGGGCGCCGGCGCCGGCGCCTCGGCCGGGTTCAGCGCGGGCGCATCGGCTGGTTTCGACGCCGGGGCGTCCGCCGGCTTCAGCGGTGGCGCGTCCGCAGGATTCAGCGCTGGGGCTTCCGCTGGCTTCAGCGCCGGCGCGTCTGCAGGTTTCGGTGCGAGCGCATCGGCCGGCTTCGGCGGCTCGGCCACCGCGGGCGTCAGCGCCTCGGCGGGCGCCTTCGCCGGGCTCGGAGCCTCCAAGACCACGCTGTCGGTCACCCTGGACCCCGAGCGCCTGTTGCCGCCGCCGTCGGCCCCGCTGCTCGGCTCGGTCGTGCAGTTCGCTGTGACCCCCCGCCTGGTCGCCGGCGGCTCGGCGGGGCTCTCCGCCGACGTCCGCGGCGGCGTGCGGATCGTGTGAGGGAGATGGCATGGCCGTCGTGATCGACGAAGTCGAAGTCGAAGCCGCCGAACCCCGCGAACGGGGAACGGGCCCGGCCGCGCCGACGCCGCAGGGCCCGACGGCGCTCGACCCAAACGAACTCGAGATGGTGCTGCGCCGGCGGCACGAGCGCCTCGCGCGCCTGTGGGCGGACTGAGCCATGGCCGACGGCGACGTCAGACTGATCACGGCGCGGCCCACGATCCGCATCGCGGGCGTCGACTACCCGCTGCTCAGCGCCAACATCGAACGGATGGCGATGCGCGAGGGCCCGGGCGGGCTCTCCAGCCTGGAGCTGACCTTCACCGACTGGCTCTCCCAGCCGGACGGCACGGCCGGCTATGGCGCCACCGGCGGCTCGCCGCTGAAACTGGGCGCCCAGATCAAGGTCTTCGCCGGCGAGACCACCGGGCCGCAGACCATCTTCGAAGGCATGATCACGGCGATCGAGGGGGAAGCCGGCGTCACCAGCCCGCCCTCCTTCACCATCCTCGCCGAGGACGCGCTGTGGAAGGCGCGCCGCCTGCGCAAGAGCCGGACGTTCGACAACGCCTCACCCGCCGACCTGGTGAGGGCCATCGCTTCCGATTGCGGGCTCACCCCCGACGTGCGCGACGGCCTGGACAAGCCCAGCCGCACCTGGGCGCAGATGAACGAGAGCGACCTGGGGTTCCTACGCCGGGTGCTGGAGCCGCTCGACGCCGACATCGTGGTGGTCGGCGACAAGCTGCAGGCCGGCCCCCTCGCCCGCGACGACCGCCTGCAGAACGCCCCGCTGGTGCTGACCCTGGGCAACGCCCTGGTGAAGGCCCGCGTCACCGCCGACCTCGCCGACCAGGCCACGGAAGTGCGGGTGGGCAGCTTCGACCCCGCCACCGGCGAGGCCGCCCTGGGCTCGGCCAAGTCCGGCGAGCTCGGGCCCGGCCAGGGCCCGATGGGCGCCGACATCCTCCAGCGCATCGCTGGCGACGTGCGCGAGCACATCGGCGTGCGCCAGCCCATGACCAAGGCCGAGGCCGACCAGCAGGCCCGCGCCGCCTTCGGGCGCCGCGCCCGCCGCTTCGTCCGCGTCGAGGCCACCGCCCAGGGCGACGCCCGCATCCGGGTCGGCAGCTGGCTGAAGCTGGCCGGGCTGAACCCGTTCTTCGTCAACCAGTACGTGGTCACCGAGGCGCTGCACCGCTTCGACGTGACCAGCGGCTATCTCACCGACTTCTGCGCCGAGTGCGCCCACCTGGGGACACCCGCATGAAGCCGCTCGGCCCCTTCGCGGTCCCCTCGCACTGGCTGGCCGGCGCCCGGCTGGGCAAGGTGACCGACATCCAGGATCCGCAGTCCCTGGCCCGGGTCCAGGTGCAGCTGCTGGGCCCCGACGCCGACGGCGACGCCAAGGTCTGGGCGCGGGTGGCCGTCCCCTTCGCCGGCGACAACTACGGCGGCTTCTTCATCCCCGATGTCGACACCGAGGTGCTGGTGGTCTTCGTCGGCGACGACCCGGCCTACCCCGTGGTGGTGGGCAATCTCTGGAACGGCGCGACCACCGTCCCCGAGTCGGTCAGCGGCTCGCGCATCGACCGCTGGACCCTCACCGGCAAGGCCGGCACGCACATCGCCATCATCGAGGACAGCCAGGGCTCCGAGCGGGTCGAGATCGAGACGCCCACGGGCGTCAGCGCCGTGCTCACCGACGAGTCCGGCGGCTCCATCACGCTCAAAACCTCGCAGCACACCATCACCATGGACTCGTCCGGCGTCACCGTGGATTGCGCCTCCACGGTCACCGTCAACGCCAGCCAGGTGAAGGTCTCGGCCGGCATGGTCACCGTCGACGCGGGCTTCTCCAAGTTCAGCGGCGTGATCCAGTGCGACACGATCATCGCCACCTCGGTGGTGGGGACCAGCTACACGCCAGGGGCGGGCAACGTATGGTGACCGCGCTTGCCCTCCATCCGGCCCAGCGCCGGCGACTGACGGCCACCCTGCCGCACGAGGCCGCGCACGACGTGGTGCTGCAGCCGCTGGGCGGCGGCGGGGGCGCGGCCCTGATCGTCAGCGCCGACGAGCAATCCTACATCGAAGCCGTGCTGGCCGACCTGAAGCGGCCGGACTGGCGTGCGGCGCTGGCCGCCCGGCGGGGCCTGCGGCGCGGCGGCGACGCGATCCTCGAGCTGAACCAGCCGATCCACCGGCGCTTCCACCTGGCCCTCTTCGAGGCCTCGTGCCGCATGCCGGGCAGCCCGCGCCTGGACCCGAAGAAGATCGACGGCATGGGCCTGGTCCTGCGCCGCGAGATCGGCGAACGGATCGGCCGCGCCAAGACCCGCCTGCCGGCCCTGCACGGCGCCATCAACCGCATCGACCAGGACGGTTGGGAAGGCTGGATGACCGACGGGCCGGTCAAGCGCGGCTGGCTGAAGGTCG
>Ga0105238_10008319_pt1 | contig 10375 bp, 5 predicted proteins | sample KBSC34metaG_FD_81526 | JGI IMG/M metagenome (GOLD analysis project Ga0105238, IMG submission 81526) | Corn rhizosphere microbial communities from Kellogg Biological Station, Michigan, USA - KBS C3-4 metaG | ecosystem: Host-associated > Plants > Roots > Rhizosphere > Soil | place: Michigan, USA...
CCCCTCGTCTGATCGTCCTCGGCGCAGCGCTGGCGCTGCTGACCGGCCTTGCATCGGTTGTGCCGCTTGGCGCGCAGACTCCTGGCCCAGCGGCGGGAGTAGACAGCGGGATGCGGATTTCCTGGCAGGTGCGAAATCGCTTTCGGCTGTTTCGCGAGGAGCGGGATTTCCTGCTCCATGCCGAAAGCCTGCGCGCCGGCAATGTTCTGGCCTCCGAACAGGCTCTCGAGGTGCAGAGCGATGGCCGCGGCTGGGCGCGCAACATGGTCAATCGCCTGTGCATCGATCTGGGCGGCCGCGTCAACCAGCCCTGCACCCGTGACAACGTCAAGGAAAACTACCTGACCCCGGTCGATCATCCGATCACCGTCCGCCTCACTGGCCAGATTCCAGTTGGCGCCACCTGCGCCTGGACCTTCGACGACGGCGACAGCCCGCAGCTATCGACACTGGACTGCGCCGAACCGATCAATCTCAGGGTCCGATATGGCCGCAACACCCAGGCAACGGTGGATGTATCGAGCGGTTCGGATACGCCGCAGCGGGTCGCAACTTCGATCCGCGTCCGCGACATCTTCATCGCCGGGCTCGGCGACAGCGTCGCCTCCGGCGAAGGTAATCCGGATCGGCCGATCGCGCTGTCAGATGAAGGTTTTTGTTTCCGTTCCTATCTCGGCGGCGCGCAGTATTTCCGCCCAAGCCGCGCCGGCTTCAAGGGCGGTCGCGCTTGCGAGGCGCCGGACACGCTGCAATCCTGGCAGCAACACAGCGCGCTCTGGCTCAACTCGGCCTGCCATCGTTCGCTCTACAGCTACCAGACGCGAACCGCGCTGGGGCTGGCGGTCAAATACCCGCATATCGCCGTCACTTATCTTCCACTCGCCTGTACCGGCGCCACGATCCCAGACGGGCTGCTGGGCTCGCAGCGCGCCCGGGAATGCCCGCCGGCCGGCGCCGCGGCGGCCTGCCAGACCAGCGTCAATGCGCAGGTTGCCGAGTTGCGCGAGGCTCTCGCGGCGGCGCGACGTCGTCAGCCCGACCGCAACCTTGACCTGATCCTGCTGTCGGTTGGCGCCAACGACATCCATTTCTCAGGGCTGGTTGCCGATGTCATGGTCGACACGCCGACCGAACGAACGCTGTTCCGCGGCACCGGCGTGATGAGTTCGGTGGCTGATGCCCGCGCCGCACTCCGGACCGATTTACCACAGCGCTTCGGCAAGATGCGTGAGGCGCTGCGCGGTTTGGTCGGCGATCTCTCGCGTGTGGTCTACGTGTCCTATGCCGACCCGGCGCAGACCGATGGCGCGCCGTGTCCCGGTGGCCGTGGCGGCTTCGATATCCATCCTTCCTTCAATGCCGACCCGCAGCGACTGGCGCAGGTCGAAGGCTATGTGCAGAACGAATTCCTGCCGCAGCTGAAAGCGCTCGCACTCTGCCAGTCCGGCATCCTTTGCCGCGATCCGGCCGCCGACAGTTTCACCTTTGTCGATGCGCATCAGGCGGCGTTCGCCGCGCACGGATTTTGCGCCCGCGCGGCAAACGATCCGCCGTTCGACCGCGAATGTTTTTCAGCGAGCGGCGACAGCTTCGATCCAAACATTGTCAGTGCCGCCGCGCAACCGCTGCTGTGTGGTCGCAGCAGCAGCGAGTATCGCGCCTATCTGCCGCGTGCGCGCTGGATCCGCGACGCCAATGACAGCTACTTCGCCGCGATGACTTTTCCGCAGGGCCTGCCGGGATCAAGCCAACCGGCTGACATCCACGATGCGACCTGGGGCGTGTTGTCAGCGGTCTATGGCGGCGCCATCCATCCTTCCGCCGAAGGACATGCCGCGATGGCCGACGCCGCGCTGCCTGCGGCGGCTTCAGTGCTGCGGCTCGATGCCGCCGAACCGGAAATCTTATCCGATCCGACGTCACCGATTACTGTCGGACCGGGCTCGCAATAACCAGATCGCTTTTGTTGGCGCCGATGCACGCGAACCAATCGAGTCATCAAACCTGGCTGAGCCTGCTGAAATCAACGCACGTCATTCCGGACGGAGCGAGGCGCCGATCCGGAATCCAAAAAAAGGCGAGAAGTCGCGCGAGATTCCGGGTTCGTGCGGAGCCTGTCATCGGGCCGCGCCTTGCGCGGACCCGGTGGCACGCCCCGGAAAGACACCAAGTGATTTTCAGGACCTGTTAGCGCGAAGGCGCCGGCGCTGGCGCCGTGGTCAGCGGGCCGGCCTTCTTGCCGTTCGCAAGCGGCGTTCCCGGCAGCGGTTTGACGACACCCACCGGCCGGCCCGGCACCTGCTGGCCCGCGACTGCCTGGGCCGGAAGATATTTGGCAATCACCGCTGGATCGACAGACGCCATCGCCGAATCCGGCAGGCGGTACCAGGTCTCGTCCTTGCCAAACAGCGCGATGCCGAGATAGCCGCGCATCACCAGCGTCTGGCCATCCGGGCTCAATGTCATCTTCGCCTTGTAGATCTTGCCATCGCGCGGATCGAGCACGTTGCCATTCTCGTATTTCAGACCTTCACGCTTCATGTCGCGGATGAAGGAAAGTCCGAGGATCGGCGCATCGGCGCGATCATCCGGGCAGTCCTTGCAGGTCTGGTTCGGATCATCTTCGGGACGCGGAAAAGTTTTGGCGATCACGCCTTCGAACACGCCACTGTGGTCGACCATCAGGAACCAGCCCACCGGCTTGCCGTCCTCGACCTTCTGCCAAAGGCCAGCGGCGGAAGGTTCAGCGGCGCCGGCCGCAAGCGATCCCGCCAAGGAAAGCGTGCTCAAGGTGATCGTTGCGATCAGGGCCAAGGCCCAACGCCGGAATGATAACGCCATCATTCAACACCTGAGAAATTTGCATCGACCGAAGTATAGCTTCTTTCGAGGCCCATAGGGGGATCAATTATTGGGCCGATCAATCACGGGGTAGATCAATCATGGGGCAGATCAATTATTGAAAGAAGCTTTCGTGAATGCGAAAGCATGAAAATCATCGGGCCTTTTAGGCGTTATCATGACGGCTGTCAGTTGACGCCGAGTTTCTTCTGCAGGTTCGAGGAAGACGTGGTGTATTGGAACACCAGGCGCTTGTCAGGATAGACATAGCGATGCGCTTTCTGCGCCATCAACGAACCCTCGTGGAAGCCGCAGAGGATCAGCTTCAGCTTGCCGGGATAAGTATTGATGTCACCGATCGCGAAAATGCCGGGAATGCTGGTCTCGAAGGCCGACGTCTCCACCTCCACCAGATCGTCCTCGAGCGCGACGCCCCAACTGGCAACCGGACCAAGCTTCATGGTGAGGCCGAAGAACGGCAGCATGGTATCGCAGGTAACCTGCGCTATCGAATTGTCGTTACCCTTGACGGTGGCCGCCGCAAGCTTGCCGTCGGCGCCCTCCAGACCGGTGACCTGACCAATCCTGAGATCGACCTTCCCGGCCGCCACCAGCGCACGCATCTGGTCGACGCTGTGCGGGGCCGCGCGGAAATCGTCGCGCCGGTGCAACAACGTTACCCGTTTGGCAATCGGCTGCAGGTTCAGCGTCCAGTCGAGCGCGGAATCGCCGCCGCCGACGATCAGAAGATTCTTGTCGCGGAACTGTTCCATCTTGCGCACGGAATAAAATACCGAGGTGCCCTCATAGGCTTCGATGCCCGGCACCGGCGGGCGCTTTGGCTGGAACGATCCACCGCCGGCGGAAATCACCACCACCTTGCACTCGAAAACCGTGCCGGCATCGGTGGTGACGCGGAATTCGGGATCGCCGATCTTTTCGATCTTCTCCACCATCTCGTTGAGATGGAAAGTCGGATTGAAGGGCTTGATCTGCTCCATCAGCGCATCGGTCAGGCCCTGACCGGTCACTATGGGAATACCGGGAATGTCGTAGATCGGCTTCTCGGGATAGAGCTCCGCGCATTGACCGCCGACCTTGTCCAGGATGTCGATCAGATGCACCTTCATATCCAGAAGGCCCAGTTCAAACACGGCGAATAGTCCGCACGGGCCAGCGCCAATTATCAGCACATCGGTTTTGATCGCGTCGCTCATCAATCGCTTCTTTTCGGTTGAACCCAGTTTCCTTGGCGGGCTTTGTCTAGCCAAGGACGCCGTCGGAGGAAAGCCATAAATGGCCCCTCGGTTGGCGCGAACTCCCTTGCGAGGGCCTCCACAATTCAGGTGTAGCGTCCTAAAAAATCCGGAGAACGCTCTTGAACGGCCCCGTCAGTTCCGAAACCACCCGGCCCGCCCCTCCCAGGCTGGAAGACTATCCGTTCCGGCTCTCCGACAATGTCCGCTTCGCTGATCTCGATGCCAACCAGCATGTCAATAACGCGTCGTTTGCCACCTACTTTGAAACCGGCCGGGTCGCGCTGACCAAAGACCCGAGATACGGACTGGTGTCTCCTGATCTCAGTTGGGTGATGGTACGGCTCGACATCCATTTCAGGGCCGAGCTGCCCCGGCACGGTCGAATTGGGGCTTGGCGTAACCAGGTTCGGGCGAACGTCCGTGGCCTATGAGCAGGTGGTTTTCTCAGAAGGAAAATGCGTGGCGTCTGCCCAGTCGGTTACGGTGCTGGTCAACGACCGCACACGCCAACCGACGCCCCTGACGGAGAACATCGTCCGCCACCTGCTGCCCTGGCGCCACGGAGGCTATATCGAACCCTAGATCCGTCGCCGGGCTGGCTTACGCCTGACGCTCCGGGGTCGAGACCACCAGACCGTCGAGTTCCGCGGTCATCTTGATCTGGCACGACAGACGCGAATTGGGGCGAACGTCAAAGCCGAAATCCAACATGTCCTCTTCCATCGGCGAGGGCGGGCCCACCTTCTCCTGCCAGTCTTCCCCGACATAGACATGGCAGGTCGCGCAGGCGCAGGCCCCACCACACTCCGCCTCGATCTCCGGAATCGCGTTGCGAATGGCGGCTTCCATTACCGTGGCGCCGTTATCAATTTCAACCGTTCGGGTCTGGCCGGCCGAGCTGATGAAGTGAACCTTGGACATGACTACCCGTGTCTTGATGGGGAATAGGGGGGTGATGCCAGTCCTATAACGGCTCGACCCTGCCAGCGCTAGTGCTGCAAAACCGATGACAGACCGGAAAGAGGCTTATATCGCCCGCGAATTCGATCTGCGAGGCATTTGAAGGTAAATCAGGCGCGACGCAGGATCGCGTCAATCGCAGCGCGTGCCCGCGCAACCGCCTCCTGAAGATCGGCGAGCTGATCGGCGACGCCACCCTCGCTCTTCAGCACAGCCTCCAGGCGCTCGGCGGCGTTGCCGACTTCGCAGGCCCCAACCGCCCGCGCCGCCCCTTTCAGGGTATGAACCATCGCGCCGCTGTCAGGGGGCAACACCGTAAGCGCCTCGATCAGGCGCGCGGCCTGGGCGGCAAACATCGCGAGCACTTCGCGCTCCAGAGCGGCATCGCCAAGCGTCATCCGTTGCAGATGGACGAGGTCGATCGGACCGTCGTCGGGAACCAGCGGGGGCGACGCCATCCAGTCAATCCGTTCGAAGCGATGAAGCGCCATGACAATGATCCCGATCGTGAGCGAAAGGCACGATCTCGGAGGAGACAATCATGAAATTAGTTAATGGAACGTTGGACCCTTGGGCCGCGCAACAGGCGTTATTTTGACGAGAAATTGCCACAATTCGGCTCGCCGCAACGGCAATAGGTGCACCTCGCCCGCCTACGGCCCACGCCGTTAACGATGATTAAGATTGTCTTAATCAGAGCCATTTCATTCGCATCGCCAAGCCAATAGGATGTTTGCGGAATCTAGCGGACAAGCCAGCCGCAGGCTGTGCTCACCAACCTCTCTCGGTTGCGAGCATTCGCCTGCTCCGGCGCTACGGGGGAACTAACCCTGGCAGCCGGCCGCGTCAGTACAAGTAAAATGAGGGCTCGGACTCAACATGGCGAACACTCCCAAGAAGGTCAAAGATCCCACTGAAGTCGCTCTTTCTGCCATCCAGGAGGCGTTGAACATCGGTGACGTATCGGCGTCCGAGGAAGTCCGGGGGACGGCCACTGGTGAGATCAACGCGCCATCCGCGGTTTTCGACGAACAGCCGTTCGATGCCCGGCCCGCCGAGGAGCGCAGTTTCGAACCGATCCAGGGCCGCCGACCGGCCAACGATGATCGCGCGACCATCGGGCAGATGCTGCAGGCCATCCAGAAAGGCCGCCCCGCCCGCAACGTCTATACCATCGCCACGATCTTCGCTGGCGTCTGGCTGCTTGGCGCGGCATTGCTCACCGTCAGCTTCCTGTCCTCGCTGCAGGCCGCCATCGGCCAGGGTGGCGGCGCGCTGGTGCTGGCCGGCCTCGCCGCCTTATTCTTCGCTCCGGTGCTGCTGTTCTATTTCATGGCAAGCCTGGCCTGGCGCGGCCAGGAATTGCGCATGATCGCCGAATCCATGGCGCAAGTCGCGATCCGCTTTTCCGAGCCGGAAGGCGCTGCCAGCGATTCCATCGTTACCGTCGGTCAGGCGATCCGTCGCGAGGTTGCCGCGATGGGCGATGGCGTCGAGCGTGCGATTGCGCGCGCTGGCGAACTCGAAACCCTGGTTGCCAACGAAGTCTCGGCGCTGGAACGCGCCTATGCCGACAACGAGGTGCGGATCCGCGCACTGCTGCAGGACATCGCCCACCAGCGCGACAACCTGGTCGGCCAGGCCGAACAGGTGCGCAGCGCAATCTCCGGCGTGCAGATCGACCTCCGCCACGACATCGCGCTGATCTCCGACGCCATCGCCTCCCGCGTCGACGAGGTCGCCAAGAGCATCACCGGCGCGCTGGAAGAACGCGGCGCCCACATCACGAGCGCGCTCAGCCATGCCGGCGACAACATGATCCTGGCGCTCGGTGAGCGCGGCGGCGACCTGCTCGACCGCCTCGAAGAGGCCAGCGCCGAAACCACGCGCGCCGTGCTGGATGCCAGCGAGCGCCTCACCACCAGCCTCAATTTCAAAACCGGACATGTCCATGACGAGTTCGTCGATCTCGCCGATCGCGTGCACGACATGCTGAACGAGCGGATCGATCGCATCACCGCCGAGTTCGAGCAGCGTTCGGTGTCCATCATCGATGGCATTTCCGAACGCACCGAACAGGTCCATGACTCGCTGAAGAATTCCAGCGACTCGCTCCTGCTCGAACTCGAACTGCGCAGCGGCGATCTCGCCGGCAAGATCGACGATGCCGGCAATCGCCTGGCCACGCAGATCCTGACCAGCGGCGACAAGGCCAGCGAAGCACTCGACGTCACGGTGAATACGCTGGTCGCCAAGGTGGTGAGCCAGACCGAAACCGCGCATGACACGCTCAGCCTGCAGATGAGCGGGTTCGACGAACTGGTGAAAAACCAGGGCTCGGAACTTGCCGAAAAATTCGCCCGCGACAGCGGCACGCTCGGCGCGCTGATCACACGTCATATTTCCGAATTCGATCGCACGGTGAAGGAATTCGGCGGCTCCATCGTCGACCGGCTGGGCCAGCGCACCGAAACTATCGCGGACACCCTGAAGAACTATGTCGACACCTTCGACACGCGCGTGACTTCCAATGGCGGCGAAATCACCGCTTCGCTCGACCAGCGCCTTGGCCAGTTCGAGACCACGCTACAGGGCCGCGTTGCCCATCTCGACCAGTCGCTCGACAGCCGCCTCAAGTCGTTCGACCAGTCGGTGGAAACCAGGCTCAAATCGCTGGAGGAGAATTTCGACAGCCGCGCCAAATCGGTGACCGACACCATCGAAAACCGTCTCGGCGCCCTCACTTCATCGCTGACCGACGGCACGACGCAGGCGATCCAGTCGATCGATGGACGCCTGGGGCTCTTGACCTCCACCCTCACCGACGGCACCGCACAGGCGATCGCCGCGGTCGACCGGCGCATCAGCGGCGTCACAGAGATCATTGACGGGCGCAGTGCGCATCTCGCCGACACCGTGTCCGCCCGCTTCCAGGACGTCCATCAGGGTCTGGAGAGCCGCGTCGGCGCCGTGTTTGGCGAAATCGATACCCGCGTGAGCCAGTTCGAGGACCTCCTGGGTTCGCGCATCGAGGCGGTCGCCGGCCGCATCGAGAGCAGCGGTCGCCACGCCAGCGATGGCCTGATGGCCCGCGCCGAAGAATTGTCGACCGGCATCCGCTCGCAGGTCGAAGACGCCGAGCGGTCGCTGACCACGCTCGTGATCAATACCAGCGAAACCATTCAGAGCGGTACGCGCGCCGCCCAGCAGTCGCTGCTGTCGACATCCTCCGATGTCGGTGCGCAGCTCAAGCTCACCGCCGCGGAAGTCGAACGCGCGCTGACCGCCGTGGGTTCCGGCGCGGCGAACTCCGTCGTCACCTCCGCACGGGAAGCGCAGAGCAACCTCACCCAGGCTTCTTCGGAAGCCGCAAGCCAGATCAAGTCGCTTTCGTCCGATATCGAGCGCACGCTTGCCACAGCCAGTTCATCCGCCGCCAATGCGGTGGTCGCCGGAGCACGCGAAGCCCAGAACACGCTGATCGCGGCCTCTGCCGACGCCACCAGCCAGGTCAAGTCGCTGGCAGGTGACGTTGAGCGCACCCTCTCGGCGGCTGGCACCGCCACGATTACTTCGGTGCTCAATGGGGCGCGTGAGGTTCAGAATACGCTGCTTTCAGCCTCGGCAGATGCCTCCAATCACGTCAAATCGCTTACCGCCGATGTCGAGCGCTCGCTGTCGCTGGCCGGCACCAACACCGCCGAGGCCATTGTTGGCAGCGCGCGTGAGGCCCAGAGCACGCTGGTTTCGGCTTCCGCCGAAGCCGTCAACCACGTCAAATCGCTCACCGCTGACGTCGAGCGTTCGCTGTCGCTGGCCGGCACCAACACCGCCGAGGCCGTTATTGGCAGCGCGCGTGAAGCCCAAAGCACGCTGGTTTCGGCTTCCGCCGAAGCCGCCAACCATGTCAAATCGCTGGCAATCGATGTGGAACGCTCGTTGTCGATCGTCGGCACCAACACCGCCGAGCAGATCACGTCCGGCGTCCGCGAGGCCCAGAGCACCCTGCTTTCGGCCTCTGCCGAAGCCACCAACCACGTCAAGTCGCTGGCGCTCGATGTCGAGCGCACCCTCACGGCGGTAGGCGCGGGCACGGCCTCCTCCATCCTCGGCAGCGCCCGCGAGGTACAGACCTCGCTGGAATCCTCGTCGGTGGAGGCCGCCAACCGGATCAAGGCGATCGCTGGCGATATCGAGCGCTCCCTTACGACGGTTACGGCGAACGCGACCGACCAGATCGCCACCACGGCGCTCACCGCCCAGAACGTGCTGGTGTCGGCTTCCACCGAGGCGAGCGCCAAGGTCAAATCGACTTCCTCGGAAATCGAGCGGTCAGTGCTGGCGGTCAGCACCTCCTTCGGCTCGACCATGACCGGCAAGACCGACGAGATCGTTTCCTATGTCCAGCAGCAGACCGACCGGCTGGCGCAGATAATCGACGCCCGCCGCGGTACCCTGGTCGAAGCCATGACTGCCAGGACCACCCAGCTCACCACCGATATCGACCGGGTGACCACCGATGCGCTGCGTTCGATCGAGACGCGCGGCCAGAACTTCTCGCAATCGGTGCTGACCAACGGCAACGACGTGGCGCGCACCATCACCGCCGCCGGAGAAGTTGCGACCGGCGCGGTCAACAAATCGCTCAAGGAACTGGAGCAGGCTTCGCGCACGGCGATCGAGCAATCGCGCCAGGTATCGGTCGCCGCTGTCACCGAAATGCAGGAGACCAGCAAGATCCTGCGCACCGATACGGTGGCGCTGTTCGAGCGGCTGCGTGAGGGCAACATCCTGCTGCAGGAAGTGCTCACCGGCGCCCATGACAACCTCAACTCGCTCGAGCGGGCCCTGGTGACGCGTGTCGCCGACTTCGTCTCGGCGATGAACGATGTCACCGCGCGCAACGGCGTGGCGACCCAGGCTCTTGAAGATCAATTGACGGTGTTCAACTCCAAGACGGCGAAGGCGCTGGAAAACCTGGGAACGCTGTCCAGCGAGTTCGAAAATCACGGCCAGGCCCTGGTCGAGGCGGCCGCCTCGATCGAGCAGAGCAACATCACTACCACCACCTCGATCGCGGAACGCAAATCGATGCTGGAATCGCTGATCACCACCATCGACCTGCGGACCACCGATCTCGACCAGCGCCTGTCGCGCTTCACCGGCCTGTTGGATGAATCGCTGGCGGCCGCCGAAGAACGCGCTCGCAATATCGCACGCGTGGTGGCGGAGACAGCAGGTGCGGGCTCGGCGGCCATCACCCGCCAGTTCGAGGCCGTGCGAACGGCTGCGGAGGAGGAACGCCGGCTGACCGC
>Ga0105238_10008323_pt1 | contig 10374 bp, 9 predicted proteins | sample KBSC34metaG_FD_81526 | JGI IMG/M metagenome (GOLD analysis project Ga0105238, IMG submission 81526) | Corn rhizosphere microbial communities from Kellogg Biological Station, Michigan, USA - KBS C3-4 metaG | ecosystem: Host-associated > Plants > Roots > Rhizosphere > Soil | place: Michigan, USA...
CAGTTCCTGAAGATCCCATATCGCCTGCTGTTCCCCGGCATCATCTTGTTCTGCTGCATCGGCGCATTCAGCGTAAACAACAGTCCCGCCGAAGTTTACTTGGCGGCGTTGTTCGGATTCTTCGGGTATTTCTCCAACAAGTGGGGTTGCGAACCGGGACCTCTGCTGCTGGGCTTCGTGCTCGGACCACTGATGGAAGAGAATCTGCGGCGCGCCATGCTGATCTCGCGCGGCGACCTCAAGGTGTTCGTCGACGTCATCAACCACCCGATCGCGGCAACGTTCGTTGGCCTGTCGGTGCTGCTGCTGGTGGTCCAGCTCGTGCTGTGGCTGCGCCGCTCGAAGTTCGGCTTCAAGGTGCCGCAGGTGCCGCCGACGCCGTCGGAGGCCGAGGGCTAGGCAAGGCGACACGATCTCCAGCGCGAACCGCTCCCCGCGGCGCGCTGGATGCCGGTTGCGGACGCGATTGATCCCGCCATTCTTCTCGTCTAGCTCTAACGAAGAGACTCCATCGGCGCCGCCATGTCTCGTCATGTCGCAGCGTCAGCAACAGTGGGAAAAATCCATGACTGACGTCGTCAAGATCGCGGACACCGGACATGTCAGAACGATCACGCTCAATCGGCCCGACAAGAAGAACGCGCTGAATACCGATCTGGCGTGGAGCGTCATTGGCGCGGTCGAGGCCGCAACAAAAGATGACAATGTCTGGGTCGTTGCGTTGACCGGCAGCGGCGATTCGTTCTGCGCCGGCCTTGATCTGTCGGGCGGCGAGCGGACGTCGCCGCTGAGCCCGCAATCGGCACAGCTCGACGATATCTCCTGGGTCGGCTCGTTCCTGCTCACGCTGCGCAAACGCTGCGACAAGCCGATCGTCGGCGGGATCAACGGCGTCGCCGTCGGCGCCGGACTTGGGCTCGCGATGGCGACCGACGTTCGTCTGGTCAGCCGCAGCGCCAAACTGATGGCCGGCTACACGCGCATCGGCGGCTCCCCGGATGCCGGCCTGACGATCACGCTGCCGCAGGCGATGGGCTATGAGAAGGCCATGCGCTTCATGATGGAGAACCGGACGGTCATGGGCGACGAAGCCGTCACGCTCGGCATGGCCGGCGAAGTCGTCGACGATGCGCGCTTTGCGGAACGACTCGCCGCTTATTGCCAGGAACTGTGCCAGTGGTCGCCGATCACGCTGCGTCTGCTGAAGCGTGGCATGGTCCGGTCGCTCGAGACGACCGACATGGAACAGCAGCTGCGCTACGAAGTCTCGAATATTCGCATGGCGTTTGCCAGCGAAGATGCCAAGGAAGCGCGCCGTGCATTCTTCGAGAAGCGCAAGCCGGTCTTTGTCGGAAAGTAACAGCGAGTTGCGCCGGGCCGTCGCGAGCGACGCAGCCGCGATCCGCGAGTTGACGCGCGCGGCTTACGCCAAATGGGTGCCGCTCATCGGCCGCGAGCCGCTGCCGATGAGGGCGGATTACGATATCGCGGTTCGCGACCACATCATCGACTTGCTCTACGCCGGCGATCGCCTCGCGGCCTTGATCGAAGCGATTCCGGCGGCGGACCATCTGCTGGTCGAGAACGTTGCCGTCGATCCCGCGTTTCAGGGCCGCGGCTACGGACGACACCTGATGGCCCATGCCGAGACGCTGGCAAAGTCTCTCGGCGTGACCGAGTTGCGGCTCTACACCAACAAGGCGTTTGCCACCAACGTACAGCTCTACCTAAGCCTCGGCTACCGGATCGATCGCGAGGAAGCGTTTGTGGGCGGCGGCGTCATCGTGCACATGAGCAAGCAACTCGGCGCGCCCGCTGTGTGAGGCAAGCCACGCCGCAATCGTCGTCTATCGGCCGAGCCGATACGGCGTGGGATCGATCGCCGGCGTCTCGCCGACCAGCATCTCCGCGAGCAGCCGTCCCGTCGCCGGGCCGAGCGTAAAGCCCTGGTGGCCGTGGCCGAAGTTGGCCCACAGGCCGGGGTAGCCGGGCGCCTCGCCGATCACCGGCAACATGTCGGCGAGAAACGGACGCGTGCCGAACCATGGCTCCTGATCGACCGAGCTGCCGAGATCGATCAGCCCGCGCGCGAAGCGCTCGGCGCGGCCGAGTTGCACCGGCGTCGCCGGCGCGTCGTAGCCGGTGAGTTCAGCACCCGTCGTGATGCGAATGCCGCGCGCCATCGGCGCCATCACGTAGCCGTTCTCGGTATCGAACAGCGGCCGCGCCAGCGGCGCGCCACCGGCATAGTGCCGGTGATAGCCGCGCATGCGCACCATCTGCATCCGGAAGCCGAAGCGTTTCAACAAGTCGGGCGACCACGGCCCGAGCGCGACCACGACGTGCTCGGCAACGAGCGGTCCCGCATCGGTCATGACCCGCCAGGACTGCCCCACCCGCGTCAGGCTGCGCGCGTCACCGGTCATGATCGAGCCGCCGCGGCGCACGAACAGTTCGGCGTAGGTCTTCGCGAGACGGCCCGGATCGGAGACCGTCCACGGCCCGGTCCAGTGAATCGCGCCGGCTACGGGGCCGAACACCGCAGGCTCGCTTGCGCGCACGCCGCTCGCATCGAGCACCCGATACGGCAGCCCCCATTGCGCCGCGAGCCGCTGCGCATTGGCGATCGCGTCCTCGAGTTGATCCGCCTGCCGGTGCAGCAACAGGTAGCCGTCGCGGCGCACAAGGTTGTCGGCACCGGCGGCGCGGATCAGGACATCGTGCTCCGGCACGGCGTGGCCGATCAACGCGCCATAGGCCTTGCAGATGGCGGCGAACCGGCGCGGTTCCGAATTCCACCAGTACTGCAGCAGCGGACGGACATGCAGGGGCAGCGTCGCCAGGCGATAGCGGACGTCGTTGGTGAGACCGAGAGCGGCGCGCGCAAGATCGGCCACGCCACGCGGCATGGCGTAGGGCTCGACCGCTTCGCTCTGGATGATGCCCGCATTGCCGTGGCTGGTCTCCTCGCCCGGCCCGCGCCGGTCGACCAGCACGACCGACACGTTGCGCTGCTGCAGATGCAGCGCGGTCGACACGCCGACCATTCCGGCGCCGAGAACGATGGCTGACGTCATTTGTGCCGCGCCTGGCAATCCCGATATTTTTCGCTGGCGGTTGCCGCAAGCATGATTGCCGACATTGTTACCGCGCAACGTCTGCTATGAGAAGCCACGCCGCCGCTTTCAGCGACAGCACAGCTGCAGGACCAATTGCCACCTGTCTCACCCGTGTCATCGCCGCAAGCGCTCATTTTCTTTTGCAACGATTCGAATAAGATTCGCTTATGCAAAAAGACAAGATTCTCTTTCACGGCCGGCATCTGCTGCACACGACGTTTCAGGAGCAAGCGCTGGCAGCGCTGGCGCGGCGCCTGAAAGACGATAGCGGCCGGGTTGAGGTCGTGTTCGCCGTCACCTCGGCGAACCACGCCAACTCACGCTTCAACCCGGTGCCCTTTCATTACCGCTCGATCGGTATCGATCTTTTCGCGCGCGCCGTGCTCGAGCCGCTCGATGTGGACTGGCATATCATCCCCATTCCGCACATGCCGCCGACCGCGCGCTTTGCCGACCGCATCATCGCGCACGCGCGGGCGGCCTCGGAAGGAACGCTCGGGATCACACCGCAAAACACCGTCATCTTCTGTTCGACCGCGCCGCTCATCGAGCAGTTCGACAAGCTTGGCTTTGACGTCGACTCCGCGGAGTACGACCGGCACAGCGGAAAGACCATCGCGCACGTACCCCAGGACATTCTCAAGACGGGCGCCTCGCGGATGACGTCCTGGGCCACACTTGCGCTGGCGGACGAACTCGCGGTCGCGACCAAAAGGCTATGGACGACCTATCCGGGCATCCCGGCCGAGATCGAACGGCTGTGGAATGAGAGGCTTCTGACCGAACATGGCGACCTGACCGAGACGCGTGACTACGGCACCTACAGCTTCTCGATGTCGAAGCACGACGTGATCGACCACAAGTACATGGTCATCCGGAACGGTATCGTGCCCGGCATCATCGTCGACGAGGGCTGCGCCGACGGCGCTCTGCTGGCGCGCATCGCAAAGGATTTTCCCGACTCCGACCTGATCGGAATCGAGATCACGCGCGAGTTCCTGGCCGAGGCCAACGAACGCGTGCGGCGCGGCGAGTTCGGCAATTCCTTCGTGTTCCTGTACCAGCGCAACCTCGCCAACAAGATCTTCGACGACGCGTCGGTCGACACCACGATCTGCAATTCGACCACGCACGAGATCTGGTCCTATGGCGGCGGCGATCCAACACTGCGAGCCTATCTGAAGCACAAGTTCGCCCAGCTGCGCCCCGAGGGCGCGCTCGTCATTCGCGATGTGGTTGGACCTGAGGACGGCGAGGAGAACATCTACGCATGGTTCGACGATGCCGACGGTATCACGCCAAAACCCGAGGACGTCGGCAACCATGCGGTGAAGGATCTCTCGACGAGGGGCCGCTTCTACCGCTTCGCCCGCGAATTCTTCAACGGCCGCGGCGTCGCATACCGCGAGGAGCAACGAAACGGACAACCTCTGATCCGCGCCAAACGCAAGGACATCGCCGACTTCCTCAGCAAGAAGAGTTACGTCGACAACTGGGACAGCGAGTTGCATGAAAGCTTCACGCACTGGGCCTTCAGCCGATGGAAGGCGGAGCTCGAAATGGTCGGATTTACGCTCGACGAAGGTTTGTCGAAGGCCTACGTCAACGAATGGATCGTCGAGAAGCACATCAAGGGTACCACCCGGCTGTTCGCGGAGCAGTCTGGGCAACTGGTCGATGAACCATTTCCGCCGACCAACATCATCCTGGTCGCGCGCAAGTAGCGCCGCCCTGACTGATCTTGATCGGCACAATCAACTGTATTGATCGCATTGATCAAGATTGACCGGCATCTCGCTGCACCCTCTCCTCATGCGCATGCAGAGCGGAGGCATCCCATGAGCAAGAAGATCGACATCGCAGGGCTTTCGTCGGTGGTTGGCACCATGTACCCGCCGCCGTTCGACGAGGCCTGCCTGTCGCGCGAGCGGACGCGGCTCGGCGATGCCGCGGGACTGACGGAGTTCGGTGTCAACCTGCTGCGGCTGCCGCCCGGCGCGTGGTCGAGCCAGCGCCACTGGCACACCGAGACCGACGAGTTCGTCTATGTGCTGAGCGGCGAGGTCACACTCGTCACCAATGACGGCGCTGAAATCCTGCGCGCCGGCGACGCCGCAGGTTTCAAGGCCAATGATCCGAACGGGCACTGCCTGCAGAACCGCTCATCCGCGGATGCGATCGTGCTCGAGATCGGCACCCGCTCCGCTGAAGACGCCGGGCACTATTCCGACATCGACCTGTTCACGCCGCCGCGCATGACGCCCTCGATGTACACGAAGAAAGACGGCACGCCCTTCACCGACCTCAAACGCCGCGGCAAGAAGATCTGAAACGAGCAGGCCTTCCTCTCAGGGCCGCAGCATCAGGAAGCGGCAGCCGCGAACACCACGCAGCGCCCGGGATCGAGCGAGACCCAGACCGGATCGCCGCGTTGTGCCGTGATCGACGGATGCAGGTTCGAGCGGACCACGGCCCGTCCGACCCTGACGTGACATTCGCTGACACCGCCCTGAAAACTGATGCGCTCCAGCGTGCCGTACAGCGCGTTGCCGTCGCCTTGCGTGAACGACAGCGCGGTATCCTCCGGGCGAAACACGACGTCGATCCAGTCGCCGGCGCCGAGCCCGGGCGGCACCTCGAGTTGCACCGCCTCGGTGCCACCATCCAGCGCGACTGTCGCCGTGCGGCCAGCGCTCGACACGATCCGCGCCCGCAGCAGGTTGGCGGTGCCGAGGAAGGTCGCGACGAACCTGGTCGCCGGTTGGCTGTACACCAGCGGTGGCGGGCCGCACTGGGCAATCATGCCGTCCGACATCACGGCGACATGGTTAGACATTGCGAGTGCCTCGGCCTGGTCGTGCGTGACATAGAGCGTCGTGATCGCGACCCGCGACACCAGCTCCTGCAGCTCGTCGCGCATCTGTTCGCGCAGTTTGCTGTCGAGGTTGGACAGCGGTTCGTCGAGCAGCAACAGCTTGGGCTGGCGCACGATGGCGCGCGCGAATGCGACGCGCTGCTGCTGGCCGCCGGACAGGTCAGTCGCCGGCCGCCTCGCCATCTTCTCCATGCCGACCAGCCGCAGCGCCTCCATCACTTTGGCCTCGATATCGGCGCGGCCGACGCGGGGCTTCGCCACCTGCAGCGGATAGGCGACGTTGCGAAACACGTCCATGTGCGGCCAAATCGCGTAGGACTGGAACACCATGCCGATGTCACGCCGGAACGCCGGCAGGTGAATGCCCTGCCCGGCATCGGCGACAACGCGGCCACCGATCGAGATGGTGCCGCCGGTCGGGCGTTCGAGCCCGGCGACGCAGCGCAGCGTCGTGGTCTTGCCGCAGCCGCTCGGGCCGAGAATGGTGAAAAAGCCGCCGGCGGGAATTTCGAAATCGATCCCCTTCACGGCCTCGACCGGGCCGTGTTCGCTCGCATAAGACTTCGACAGGCCTGTGACTTTCAGCATCGGTTATGTCGCCTCGCGGCCGAGCAACAGCCGGCGCATCAGGAAGATGACCGGGATGATCAGGACCACGATGGTGGTCCCGACCGCCGCGGCCTGCGACGTTTGATTGCCGATGAACAACTTCCACATGATGACGCTCAAAACCTCGTTCTCGCGCGACTGCAACAGCACTGGCAGCGTGAATTCGCGGAAGCCGATGATGAACAGCAGCACGAAGCTCGCGAGCAGCGACGGCGCCAGTAGCGGCAGCACCACGCGGCGGATGGTCGTGAGCCAGCTCCCGCCGGCGACGTGCGAGGCCTCCTCCAGTTCGCCGTGGATTTGCGTCAGCGCCGCCTTGCTGAGCCGCGTCGTCACGGCAAGACGGTAGGAATAGGCTAATATCAGCACCCACACCGTGCCGTAGAGCCCGATCGGCAGTGACAAGTACAACATCATGCAGGCGAGCCCGGCGATGACCGAGGGAATGCCGATCGAAAGAAAGCTGACGAAATCAAGCACGCCGCGACCCGGCCATCGGGTCCGCAGAATCGTCCACGACAGCAATGCGCCGATGATGGTGACCAGCACCGCGCTGCCGCCGGCGACCAGAAACGTGTTGCGCACCGCCATCCAGAAGCGCGCGCTGTAGACCATGTTGACGTAGCCTGTGGGGTTGACCTGCGACAGCGCCGCCCACGACGGCGACTGGTAACCAAACAGGCTGGCCCACACCAGCACCAGCGCCGGCAGGATCGCGGCGAAGGCCGCGTACAGCGTCACGAACGCCAGCGCCGGCAGCTTCCAGCGTCCGATCTCGATCCGTGTCGGCCGGTAGCCTTTGCCGGTGATGGTGACGAAGCGGTCGGCGCGCCGGGTCATGCGGTTGTAGAACCACAGCAGCAACATGCCCGCCGCCAGGAACGGCAGCGCAACCGCAGCCGCGCGACCGTAGGCCGGCAGATCGGTATCCGGGTTGAGTTCGAAATAGATGCGCGTCGCAAACACCGAGACGCGCGCCGGCAGGCCAAGGATCAGCGGCATCTCGAATTGTTCCAGCGTCACGAGCGTCGCGAGGATCAGCGGCGCGAGAATTCCCGGTCGCAGGATCGGCAAGGTCACGCGAAAAAACGTCACCGCCGGCGACGCACCCGAGGTGTTGCTCGCCTCCTCGAGCACTGGATTCATCGAGCGCAGCGCCGCCGTCAGCAACAGGAAGACGAACGGCACGAGTGCGATGCCCTGGGCGAAGATGAGCCCGCCCATGGAGAAGATGTTGAGCGGCCCGTCGCCGCCGAGCCCAAAGGTTGCGCGGATCGCGAGGTTGAGCAGGCCGGTCCGCGGGGCCAGCAGCAATATCCAGGCGATGCCGAGAATGATGCCGGGCACCAGCAGCGGAAACAGCACAACGGTGAATACCGTGGTGCGCAGCGGCATGTCGGTGCGCTCGACCAGCCACGCCAGCGTGAACGCGATCGTAAACGTCAGCGTCACCGAGCCCGCCGTGAATACCAGCGTGTTCGGGATCACCGCCGAATAGAGCGTCTTGTCGGCGTAGATGCTGGCGAGGTTGGCAAACGTCCATTGCGTGCCAGGCTCAAACGGCAGCATGTCGCGCGGTCCGCGAAATGCGCTTGCGAGCAGCATGAACAGCGGCGCGGAGATCAGATAGATCGTCGCCAGCACCGCGCCGGCGAGCAAGCCGCCGCCCGCGATCCCGACATCGGCGCCGCGGGCCGACGTCGATTCAGAGGGGATCGCGACCACTGCTACATCCCGCGCGCCAGCGGCGAGAAGCGCTTGTAGTACTCGGCGCGCTGGTTGAAGTTCGACATGTCCTCGAACAACACCTTGGCGCCGGAGCTCTGGATCTGCGCCGTCAGGTCCGCCTTCGAGCCCGGACGGATATCGGGTTCGTCGACGAGCTTGGCGCGCAACGCCTTGCCCTCGTCCGACGCCAGCCACAGCGCCAGCAGCTTGCCGGCATTCGGATGCTGCCCGTCCTTCAGCGCGGCGACCAGGAACTGGCCGGCCGGGATGAGGTTCATGATCACATAGCCGGTGTCGACGCCTTCGCGGGTGTATTGCGCGGCCGCCTGCACGCCCTCGGCGACCGCGAGCAGCCGCTCGCCGGTCTTGAGGAAGTTTTCGCGCGGCACGTTGGTGACCAGGATGCCCTGCTTGTCGAGCAGGTCGCGTCCCCACTGCTCGGCGCGATCGGGGCCCCACTCGAGCGCGAGGAACCCCATCAGGCGCGGAAACAGGAAGTCGGAGATGACCAGCTTACCCTTCCACTTCGGGTCGAGCAGGTCCTCCCATTTGTGCGGCAGGTCGGCCGCCTGCACTTTGTCCTTCGCGTACAGGATCGAGTAGACAAAATTGTGGATGGTGCCGGCCTCGCCGTCGAACAACACGTTGCGCTGGTCCACGCCGGCAAGGCTCCAATCGACCTTGGCCAGCAAGCCGCGCTTCTGCACCTCGAGCACGCTGCCGAGCGTCTGCTGCGTCACGTCGGCGGAAATCTTGCCGCTGCGCGACTCCGCGATCATCTTGGTCGGCCCCTGCTGATCGGCGACGACGTTGACCTTGATGCCGGGAAACCGTTTGTTGAAGGGGGCGCCGGCCCAGACCAGGTCGTACTCGACCTGACCCCAGTAGCTGACCTCACCCTCGGCCTTCGCCTTTTCGTAGAGCTCGCGAATTTGCGGACTGGTCGTCCAGTCATCGACCGATATCGCGCGCGACGCGGTCGCGAGCCAAGCTACCGCCACCAATACGGAAGTAACGACGATGCGTGATGGCTTTGCCAACATGCATGCTCCTCCCAGATATGTTGATTGGGGGGCTTGGTCCCGCCTCTTGGTCCCGCCCTCTTGGGACCGATCTTACGCGGAGCACACAACAAGCGCACAGCCCCGGCGGGTTGCGAATGAAATTATTTGAGCGCTGCAGCGCGGAATAAAGCGGCGCCCGGAAGCCGATCAACGTGGGATGCTCCCACTCTCTCCAATCGAGAGCAACCGCGGCGAGACCTCAGATCAGCCCGGCAAAGCCGAGGACGGCGCCGGCCAGCATCAGCAGCATCGGGTTGACCTTCGAACTGAACGATAGCGCCGCAGCGGCGATCATCAGCACGACAGCGAGCCAGCTTTGCCCCGGCGACAGGCCGAGGATCATGGCGCTGGCCGCCATCAGCCCGATCGACACCGGCACCAGCGCGTTCTGCAGCAAGCGCGGCCATTCCGCATCGCTCGAGCGGTCGATGGTGCGGCTGACGATGAACGCCAGGGTCGCGCTGGGGCCAACCATCGAGAGGGTCGCGACCAGCGCGCCCAGCACGCCGGCGACGTGATAGCCGATCAGTGTGACTACAAGCACGTTCGGCCCGGGCGACAGCTGCGCGATCGCCACCATGTCGGCAAATTCACTATTGGTCATCCAGTGCTGGGCCTCGACCGCGATGCGGTGCATCTCCGGCAGCGCCGACAGCGCGCCGCCGACCGCAAACAGCGACAGCACGAGAAACGTTGTCGCCAGCGACAGGAGATCGTGGTCTTGGCTCATGCGCCGCGCCTCCTCAGCAACCACGTCACCGCGACACTCAACGGCACCGCTACGAGCAGCACCGGGGGCAACGGCAGGCGGAATATGCCGACGGCGACGAACACCGCGCCGAGGAAGGCGAAGCCGACGATCGAGCGCTGCTTCCACAGCGGCTGCATCATCTTGACCACGGTGCCGAGAAACAGCCCGGCCGTGACCGCGACCACACCGGTCAGTGCGTGCTGCAGCCGCTCGAACTGGCCGTACTGG
>Ga0105238_10008324_pt1 | contig 10374 bp, 9 predicted proteins | sample KBSC34metaG_FD_81526 | JGI IMG/M metagenome (GOLD analysis project Ga0105238, IMG submission 81526) | Corn rhizosphere microbial communities from Kellogg Biological Station, Michigan, USA - KBS C3-4 metaG | ecosystem: Host-associated > Plants > Roots > Rhizosphere > Soil | place: Michigan, USA...
GCAGTGTCGATGCCGTCGCGAAACGGGAAGAACGCATCCGAGGCCATCACGCTGCCACGCACTTCCAGTCCGGCTTCCTCGGCCTTCAGCGCGGCGATCTTCGCGCTGATCACGCGGCTCATCTGGCCGGCACCGATGCCGATGGTGCGGCCTGCCTGCGCGAACACAATCGCGTTGGACTTGACATACATCGCGACGTGCCATGCAAACAGCAGGTCGCGCAGCTGGTCGGTGTCGGGCACGCGCTTGGAGACCACCTTGAGGTCCGACAGCAGCAGCGTGTCGCGATCCGCATCCTGCACCAGCAGGCCGTGCGCGATACGCTTGAACTCCAGCGACGGCCCCGCCTGCTCCGGCCATGCGCCGCAAGCGAGCACGCGCACGTTCGGCTTGCGCTGCAGCGCGTCGAGCGCATCGCCGTGTATTTCCGGGGCAATGATCACTTCGACGAACTGCCGCTCGAGAATGGCCTGGGCGGTGACGATGTCGAGATTCTGGTTGAAGGCGATGATGCCGCCGAACGCGGACACCGGGTCGGTGGCGTAGGCGCGCTCGTAGGCTTCCAGCGACGTGCCGCCAAGCGCGACGCCGCATGGGTTGGCATGCTTGACGATGACGCAGGCCGGCGCCTTGTGGAACGCCTTGACGCATTCGAGTGCGGCATCGGCGTCGGCGATGTTGTTGAACGACAACTCCTTGCCGGCCAGCACGCGCGCACTGGCGATCACGCCGCTGGGCGCGCCGCGCTCGACGTACAGCGCGCCGTTCTGGTGCGGATTCTCGCCATAGCGCAAGACGGAATTGCGCTCGAACGACAGGTGCAGGCTGGTCGGAAATTGCACCGCCTGTTCGGTGTCGCTGCGTGCGCCGAGGTAGTTGGCAATCGCGCCGTCGTAGCGCGCCGTGTGCGCGTACACCTTGGCGGCAAGGCGGCGGCGAAGTTCCAGCGACGTGCCGTTGTGCTCGCTCAGCGTTTCGATCAGTTCGGCGTAGTCCGACGGATCGACCAGCGCCGCGACGTGCTCGTGATTCTTGGCCGCCGCGCGCAGCATGGCCGGCCCGCCGATGTCGATGTTCTCGATCGCTTCGTTGAACGAACAGTCCGGCGAAACGGTGACCTGCTCAAAAGGGTACAAATTTACAATCAGCAAATCTATACCGGCAATGCCGTGCTGCGCCATCACTTCGTCGTCGACGCCGTGCCGGCCGAGCAGGCCGCCGTGGATTTTCGGATGCAGTGTCTTGACGCGGCCGTCCATGATCTCCGGGAAGCCGGTCACGTCGCTGACGTCGCGCACGCTGATGCCGGCCTGGCGCAGCGTATGCGCGGTGCCGCCGGTCGAGATCAGGCTGACGCCGAGTGCGTCGAGGCCGCGCGCCAGATCGAGCAGGCCGGTCTTGTCGGAGACGCTCAGCAGTGCGCGCCGCACCGGCACCAGGGTGGCATCGAACATGGGGATTCCCGCAAAGGCGAATGAAGCGTGGCGATTATAGCCGTCCGCCGCGGCCTGCGCGATCAGCCCAGCTGACGCGCGGCCAGCTTCTTGCGCAGCGTTGCGCGGTTGATGCCGAGCGCGTTGGCTGCCTTGCTCTGGTTGCCGCCGCTCCAGTGCAGTACTTCACGCAGCAGCGGCACCTCGACTTCGTTCAGCACGAGTTCGTACAGGCCTTCCGGCATCTGTGCATCGAGATCGGCGAGATAGCGGCGCACGGCACGGGCGACGCACTCGCGCAGCGCCGGCTGCAAGAGGGATTCACCACCCGCAGTATCGGCATGCAGAACGGCTACAGCATTCACAACGGCGAACAACCCTTCAGGAGGAGCGCGTACTTCCTTGCTGGAATCCGCCGTATCGGACAGCAGGGCGACGGCGGGGGCGAGAGTCTAGCGCCAACTTTGCGCCTGCGCCAGCGTCGGCAACGATGCGCCCGGCGTCATGCGAATTCGGTGAATGCGATCACAGGAATTTGAACTCGAACGCGACCGCGTTCTTGCCCGGGTCGGCGACTTCGAAGACCAGTGCGGCGGTTGCGCCCGGTGCCATGCCGCTGCCGAGGCTGCGGCTGTCGCCGAGGTAGTCCTGCGGCTGGAAGCGGCGCATCGCGATGCGATTTTCATCCAGGTCCGACAAGGTGATCTCGACCGCCGGGAATGCCTGCGCGAAGTCCGCGTCGTTGCGCAGCGTGGCCGAGACGATCAATGCGTTCGGTACCGAGGGATGCGGGCGGATGTCACGCGACAGCAGGTGCAACTGCAACGGATCGCGGCGCAGCGGCAGGCGGCAGCCGAACGTCGCGCAGGCGCGATCGAGCAGCGGACGCACGCGCGCGTCGTCGAGCAATTCGGCGCGGCCCGCGTACGCCAGTTCGGCGAGCAGGCTGAGCAGCAGCGCGCAGGTACCGAGTGCCCAAGGCCAGCTGCGCGCGCGCGGCGCGCTGCGATGCGCCCGCGCAAATGCCGGCGTGTGCGGCCGGCGCGGCGGCGTGCCGCGCTGGCGTTCGTCCGGATCGAACAATGAAGATTGCGGTTGTTGTGACTGCGCCGGTGGATTGCGCGTCGGCCGCAGCGCCGGCACCGTCAGTTGCGGCGGCGCTTCGTTGTTGCCGCGCCGTTCCAGCTGTTGGAACGGGTCACCCGGCAGCTGCTCGGTCAACGAGCGCAGCGTGTCGAACACCGCGGCGCAATGGCCGCAGCGCGCGCTGCCATGGCCTTCCGAGAGAATGTTCGCGCCGACCTTGTAGACGGTCAGGCATTCCGGGCATTGCGTGTACATGCGGCGATTGTAGCGGAGGCGCGGGGGCGAGAGGGGGAGACGCGCCGGCGGACGGCAATCTGCCGGGCTAGGAAGACCATTCGCCCTGAGCTTGTCGAAGGCTCAGCACGAACGGATCAAGGGCATCCGCAAGACTGGCGCTGGCACGACGGATCGCGGCGCTATGCGCGCCGCACGCCGTCGATGCGCACCCAGCCTTCATTGCAGGTTGCTTGCAACGCGTCGAACCATTCCGCGTACCGTTCGAGCAACTCAGTCTCCTGCCCGCGCAGGATGCCGGACAGGGCCAGTGTGCCGCCTGGGCGCGTATGCGCGGCAAACAGCGGCGCCAGGTCGGCAAGCGGTCCGGCCAGAATGTTGGCGACCAGCACGTCGGCTTGCACTTGTGGAAAATGTTGCGGAAGGTACAAATCCATTTTTTCGGAAACGCCATTGCGCCCGGCATTGTCGCGGCTCGCCTCGAGCGCCTGCGCATCGTTGTCGACGCCGGTCACGTGTGCCGCGCCGAGCTTCAGCGCCGCGATCGCCAGCACGCCGGAACCGCAGCCGAAATCAATCACACTCTTGCCGGTTAGTTCCGTGCCGTCCAGCCATTCCAGGCACATCGCGGTGGTCGGGTGTGTGCCGCTGCCGAACGCCAGGCCGGGATCCAGCCGCACCACCACCAGGTTCGCATCGGCGGGCGGCTCGATGTTCCATGGATAGATCCATAGGCGCCGGCCGAACTGCATCGGATGGAACTGGTCCATCCACACGCGCGTCCATTCCTGGTCGGCGACATCGCGAAATATCAACTGGTCGGGAGCCAGGCCGCCGACCAGATCGGTCAGCGCGTGCACCAGGCCGGCTCGATCGGTGTCCGCGGCAAACAGCGCCTGCAGCACGAGGCTTTGCCACAAGGGCGTCTCGCCGACGCCGGGCTCGAAAATCGCACGTTCATCCGGCGTATCGACATCGGCGTCCGACAACGTCACCGACAACGCACCGAGATCTTCCAGTGCCGATTCAAGCGGCGCCTGCTGCTCGGCGCGCACGGTGACCTTGAGTTCGAGCCAGCTCATGCCGTGTCAGCCGAGCGCGATGTTCTTCTCGCGCTGCTCGGCGATGCGCTTTTCGAGGTAGTGGATGTTCTGCCCGCCCGCTTGAAAGCCGCCGTCGGCCAGGATGCGCTGCTGCAGCGGGATGTTGGTCTTGACGCCGTCGATCACCAGTTCGCCGAGCGCGATGCGCATGCGCGCTATTGCGGTGTCGCGATCACGGCCGTGCACGATGAGTTTTCCGATCATCGAATCGTAATTCGGTGGAATGCGGTAGCCGTCGTAAATGTGCGTGTCCATGCGCACGCCGGGGCCGCCAGCGGCGAGGAAGCGTTTCACCGTTCCGGGCGACGGCATGAACGTGTCCGGATCCTCGGCGTTGATGCGGCACTCGATCGAATGGCCGGTGAGCTTGATGTCGGATTGGCGCAGGGAAAGTTTTTCGCCGGACGCGATCAACAGCTGCTCGCGCACGAGATCGACGCCGGTGATCAGCTCGGTCACAGGGTGTTCGACCTGGATGCGCGTATTCATCTCGATGAAATAGAAGCGGCCGTTCTCGTACAGGAATTCGAATGTGCCGGCGCCGCGATAGCCGATGCGCACGCACGCTTCGACGCAAACCTTGCCGATCTCCTCGCGCTGCTGCGCGCTGATGCCCGGTGCTGGCGCTTCCTCGACCACTTTCTGGTGGCGGCGCTGCATCGAGCAATCGCGTTCGCCCAGATGGATCGCGCCGCCCTGGCCGTCGGCCAGCACCTGGATTTCCACGTGACGTGGATTCTCCAGGAATTTCTCCATGTACACCTGGTCGTTGTTGAAGGCGGCCTTGGCTTCCTGCTTGGTCATCGCCACCGCATTGTTCAGATGCGCCTCGGTGTGCACGACGCGCATGCCGCGTCCGCCGCCGCCACCGGCTGCCTTGACGATCACCGGATAGCCGATGTCGCGCGCAATGCGCGCGTTTTCCACGGCGTCATCGCCCAAGGGGCCGCCCGAACCCGGCACGCACGGCACGCCGGCAGCCTTCATCGCCCTGATCGCTTCGACCTTGTCGCCCATCAGGCGGATAACGGCTGGCGTAGGGCCGATGAAAATGAAGCCCGACTGTTCCACTCTCTCGGCGAAATCCGCGTTCTCCGACAGGAATCCGTAGCCCGGATGAATCGCCTGTGCATCGGTGACCTCGGCCGCGGCAATGATTGCCGGCACATTGAGATAACTTTCCGACGCCGGTGCCGGGCCGATGCATACGGATTCATCGGCCATGCCGACGTGCTTGAGATTGCGATCCACCGTGGAGTGGACTGCCACGGTCTTGATGCCGAGCGTGTGACAGGCGCGCAGCACGCGCAGCGCAATTTCGCCGCGGTTGGCGATGACGACTTTATCTAGCATGGGAATGGATGCATGAGGTTCGCGACCCGCCAAAAGCAGCCGTCATCCCTGCGCAAGCGGGGATCCATCTTGATTTGCGCACATTCAAAATGTCGGTCATGGCAGTCGGGGCAAAAATGGATTTCCGCTTGCGCGGGAATGACGGCAGGACAGAATCAGCCGATCACGAACAGCGGTTCGTCGAACTCGACCGGCTGGCCGTTCGTGGCCAGGATCGCTACGACCGTGCCGGCGCTGTCGGCTTCGATCTGATTGAACATCTTCATCGCTTCGATGATGCCGAGCGTATCGCCGACCTTGACGCTCTGGCCGACCTTTACGAACGGCGGCGAATCCGGATTGGCCGACGCGTAGTACGTGCCGACCATCGGCGAGCGCACGATGTGCCCCGGCGGCAACTCGCGGCCGACGGTGCCGGCGGCTAGTGCGTGCTCGACCGGTGCAGCGGCTACCGCTGCGGCTGCGCGCGGCGGCTCCATGTGCACGTGCGTCACCGGCGGCGCGGCGACCTGCATGCCGCCCCTCGGCATGCGGCTCAGGCGGACCGATTCTTCGCCCTCCTTGATCTCGAGCTCTGCGAGGTTCGATTCTTCGAGTATGTCGATCAGTTTCTTGATTTTGCGGAGGTCCATAAAGGTTCCGTTGATTTGAATTCACAGGTGAACCTTCCATGGTGCGTGGCGCCGGCCTCGACATCCATGTCGAGGCGCTCGCCGGCGCGAGATGCGCTTCAACGCATCTCGCGAAAAGCCCCGGCTCGCCCCTCTTTGATTTCGAGTTCTGCAAGGTTCGACTCTTCAAGGATGTCGATGAGTTTTTTTTTCTTGCGCAGATCCACGGAAATGTCCTCAAAGGAAACGGGTTGCGTCGCTTCAGCGCGACTGCTGCAGGCGTTCGATCGCGGCGGTCAGGGCCAGCCGATAGCTGGCGGCGCCGAAGCCGACGATCACGCCGACCGCGATATCGGAAAAGTACGAAACGCGACGGAAAGCTTCGCGCGCGTGCACATTGGACAGGTGCAGTTCGATGAACGGCACGCCGACCGCGGCAAACGCATCGCGCAAGGCGATACTGGTATGCGTGAAAGCGCCGGGATTGATCAGGATGAAGGCGGTACCGTCGTCGCGCGCATGTTGCACGCGTTCGATCAGCGCGTGCTCGGCATTCGATTGGAAACTGGTCAGTTCATGACCGGATGCCTGGGCGATCGCAGCAAGTTCCGCGTCGATGTCAGCCAGCGTCGCACGGCCGTAAATCTCCGGCTCGCGCGTGCCGAGCAGATTCAAGTTGGGGCCGTGCAGGACAAGCAGCTTCGCCACGTTCGACGTTCGCCAAGTGTTAACGAAACAGGTGAGGGCGAGGAGCCCGGGGTCAAGGCGCGCAAGTGTGCGGCAGAACGGCCCGCGTTGTCCAGCGGGCCAGATGGCACGATCAGCTCACGATCGTGGAAGTTCGGCGACGTTAGCCGGAAGGTTTCAGATGTGGCTCGAGCCAGTCGGCGAGCGTGCCTGAGGTGAAACTGCCCGCGCGCTGCGCCAGGATCTTGCCGTCGCGGCCAATCAGCACGCTGTAGGGCAGCACGCTGCGCGTGTCGCCGAACAGCAGCGATGGGTCGGGATCGACGCTGTCGCCGATCAGGATCGGGTAGCGCACCGGGTTTTCATGCAGAAAATCCTGCACCGCATCGGTATCGTCGATGGCCACGCCGACCACCGCCAGCCCGGCGCTGGCGAACTTAGCCCCGGTATGGTCGAGCAGCGGCATCTCCTCGCGGCACGGCCCGCACCAGGTCGCCCAGAAGTTGAGCAGAACGAGCTTTCCATTCCAGTCGCTCAGATGGTGTGCATTGCCCTGTGCATCCGGCAACTGCAGGTCGCGGCGCATGTCGCCGGGCTTGAGCACCGCCACGCCGGCGGGCAGCGCCCGCTGCGGCGGCAAGCCGAGCTGGCTGCCGGCGAGCAGGCCGAGCCCGGCGCCGGCAATGGCGACCAGTACGATCAGGAGGTTGGTGCGGTTGAACATCGCCGCTGATTCTAGCCGAAGCCCACGCCATCCGATGCCGGCTGCCGGCTATTTCGCCGCGGCTGCCGCCAGGCGTTTGAGAAACTTGTCGGCGTCTTCCGGACCGGTCAGCTGCAACTCGTGCTTTTCGGCACCGTCGCGGCCGAAGAACAGCGTGTCCGGCGGCGCGACGATGCTGTAGCGCTTCATCAGTTCCTTGTCGGCGTCGTCCTGCTCGGTCACGTCGGCCTGCAGCGCGACGAAGCCGGCCAGCGCCGCCTGCACGTCGCTTTTTGCAAAAGTAAACTTTTCCATTTCCTTGCAGGACACACACCAGTCGGCGTAGAAATCCAGCAGCACCGGCTTGCCGGCAGCCTTGGCCGCCGCCAATTCGCGCTCCACGTCGGCCACGCTCTTGATCTTGCGGAACAGGTCGGCCGGTTTCGCACCGCTTACGCCGCCAGCCGCACTGCCGCCGACACCCCGCAGCGGTTGCAGCAGATCGCCGGAACCCGCCGCCGCGCCGATCAGTTCGGCGGCGCCGGCGATCAGCAGCACCACGCCGATCGCTTTCCACAACTTGCTCCAGCCAGAAGCGCCTTCCGCGATGCGTTCCAACGCGCCAAGATAGACCGCGCAGCTGACGGCCAGCACGCCGCTCATCAGCATGATCCAGGTCGCATCGAGGATGCGCGAAAGCATCCAGATGGCCAGCGCCAGGAAGCTCACGCCGAACACCGCTTTGACCGCATCCATCCACGCACCGGCGCGCGGCAGCAGCTTGCCGGCACTCGCGCCGAACGCGATCAGCGGCGCGCCCATGCCGAGAGCAAGCGCGAACAGCGCGAAACCGCCGAGCAGTGGATCGTGTTTCTCGGCGATGTACAGCACGGCGACCGCCAGCGGCGGCGTCACGCACGGTCCGACGATCAGCGCCGACAGCGCGCCCATGATCGCCACGCCGGTGAGCGAACCGCCGGACTGCTTGTTGCTGACGTCGGCGATCTTCGATTGCCAGGAACTGGGCAGCTGCAATTCGTAGAACCCGAACATTGACAACGCCATCAACACGAACATACCGGCGAACGTCCACAACACCCATGGCGTCTGGAACGCGGCCTGCAGGTTCTTGCCGGCCAGTCCCGCAATCACGCCGGCAATGGTGAAGATCACCGCGTTGGCGAGGATGTAGACGGTCGACAGCACGATCGCGCGGCGCGTGGAAATGTTGTCGCCGGCGCCTGCGATGATGCCGGACAGGATCGGGATCATCGGGAATACACAGGGGGTAAACGCGAGCCCCAGTCCCGCGAGGAAGAATGCGCCGAACACGAACCACAACGAACCGCTGAGCGCTTTCTTGAATTGACTGTCGCTGTTCTCCGGCGCGCCGGCAGCTGGCGTCGAAGGCGCATTCGCCGTCGCATTGGCGGATGGCGATGCGGCAGTCGCCGCCGGCATCGCCAGCTGTACCGTGCGCGTCATCATGGGATAACACACGCTGCCTTCGAGACAGCCCTGGAAATTCGCGGTGAAGGCCAGCGTCTGCGCGGCTGCATTTTCGCGCTTCGCCGGATCGAGCTTGATTGGAACAGGCACGCTGACCTGGTCGAAATACACCGTGGTCGTGCCGAAATTCGCGTCGGTGTGATCCTTGCCGGCGGGCCACACCGGCTTGCCGACGCCGGCGCCCGCGGCGCTGAACGAGGTCTTGTCGCGATACAGGTAATACCCTTTGGGCATGGTGAAGCGCGCCAGCACTTCGTCGGGGCCGCTGGCGATCGCCTCGAACAGGAAGGCCTGTTCTCCCGGCAGTGGCGTGCTGCTGCCAAGCAGCGACGTGGTCGTCGGCGCGGCGAGCGCGCTACTCAATCCGGTGGAAGCATCTGCGGCGGCCGCCGCCGGCAGATCGATCGTCAGCTGCGCTTTTTGCGGTGGAAAGCAAATCTTCGGGTCGACCTGGTGGCAACCCTGATAGCGCAACTCGAGCGCGACCTTGGCTTGCTGCGCCGGAACGGTCAGGTGCTGGATTGCACTGAAAGCATGATGGTAAACCTCGACGTCGCCGAGAAACTCGTCGTGCTTTTTTTCGCCGGCCGGCAAATCCAGTGCGCCGAGCGTGACGCCTGCATCGCTGCTCTTGATCTTGATCCGCTCGCGATACAGGTAGTAGTCGTCGGCGATCTTGAAATCGAATTGCAAGCTGCCGTGATCCAGCGCGTGGGCTTCGAACTTGAAGGCCTGCTCGACCGGCAGCAGGTTGTCGTCTGGATTTGCCGCGTGGGCGCCGGTGGCGGCGAGCAGCGCAAGCAACAGCGTCAGTAGTCGATTCATCGGGCAATTGTGGCAGGTTGAGAGGAAGAGATGATTGAAAGGACCGGCGTGGTCATGCTGTGCTTGCGCGGCTCGTCCCGGCGGCGATCCAGTCCAGATACGGCGGCGACCCCAGCGCGATATCGACCGCGATCACTTCGGGGAGTTCATACGGATGCAGGAACACGATGCGCTCGCGCAGCGCGTCGAAACGTTCGCGCGTCGTCTTGATCAGCAGCAGCACTTCGGTGTCGCGATGCACCGCGCCTTTCCATCGATATATCGTCGAAAGGCCCGGCACGCAGTTGACGCAGGCGGCCAGGCGTTCATCGACCAGGGCCGTCGCGATGCGCCCGCCGACGTCGGCATCCGGACAGGTGCAAAGGATCAGGATCGTCGCGCTCATGTCGCGCATGCTACCGAAGCGGACCGTGCAAATAATGCATCGGCGCCCTTGAAATCGGCTGCGGCCAGCCTATCTCGATAGTCTGTGCACAAACCCCTTTGCAAGGTGTTTGGTCGCCGCTAAAATTGGCACTCACCGGGATTGAGTGCTAACAATCCAGAAAGTGTTCATATTTTTCAACCAGTTGAGGAAATCACCATGAAGCTGCGTCCCTTGCACGACCGCGTCATCATCAAGCGCCTGGAGGCGGAGACCAAGTCCGCCGGCGGCATTGTCATCCCTGACAGCGCCACCGAAAAGCCGATCCGCGGCGAAGTCGTTGCCGTCGGCAGCGGCAAGATCCTGGAAGACGGCAAGGTGCGTCCGGTCGGCGTGAAGGCCGGCGAGAAGGTGCTGTTCGGCAAGTACTCCGGCACCGAGGTCAAGGTCGACGGCGAAGAACTCC
>Ga0105238_10008326_pt1 | contig 10373 bp, 4 predicted proteins | sample KBSC34metaG_FD_81526 | JGI IMG/M metagenome (GOLD analysis project Ga0105238, IMG submission 81526) | Corn rhizosphere microbial communities from Kellogg Biological Station, Michigan, USA - KBS C3-4 metaG | ecosystem: Host-associated > Plants > Roots > Rhizosphere > Soil | place: Michigan, USA...
CCGCCGCCGGCGGCGCCACCGCCGCGCGCGCGATCGGCTCCGGCAGATCGCGCAGCGAGATGGGACGCGTGCCGCCCGCCAGCACCGCCGCCGTGGCCACGATCTTCTCCAGCTCGCGCACGTTCAGCGGCCAGTCGTGCATGGCCAGCGCCCGGAAGGCCGGCTGCTCGATCTCGCGGGTGGCCGACGTGCGCAGGAAGTGGGCGACCAGCGCGCCCAGATCCTCGATGCGGCTGCGCAAGGGCGGCAGGTACAGCGGCGCCGCGCCCAGGCGCCCGATGATGTCGTCGCGCAGCCCGGTGGGCGTCTTGCCCGACACCGACGTGCGGTTGGTGGCGGCGATGATGCGGACGTCGATCTTGCGCGGCCGCGTCGACCCGAGCGGCGTCAGCTCGCGATCCTGCAGGAAGCGCAGCAGCTTGATCTGGGCCTCCTGGGTCATCTCGCCGATCTCGTCGAGGAAGAGGGTCCCGCCCTCGGCCTCCTCCAGGAGGCCGGCCTTGGCCTGGTGGGCCGTCGAGTGCGCGCCGGCGCGGTAGCCGAACAGCTCGCTCTCCACCAGCTCGCGCGGGATGGCGCCGCAGTTGATGGCGGTGAAGCGACCGCGGCGGCGGCTGAGCTCGTGCACGGCGCGCGCGTAGACCTCCTTGCCGACGCCCGTCTCGCCGAGCAGCAGGATCTCGCTGTCGGCGACGGCCAGCCGACGCAGCCGATCGCAGGCGACCGCCAGGGTGGGCGAGGACGTGGCCACCGGACCGAGCGGCGTCAGGAGGTCGGCCTTCACCGCCTCCAGCTCCAGCGCCGAGACCATGCGGAAGACGGCGATGTGATTGCCGAGGAAGATGAGCGAGCCGTTGCGCAGGCGCGCGCGGTCCTCGAGGCGGACGTTGTCGACGAAGGTGCCGTTCTTGCTGCCGAGGTCGACCAGCTCGAACTCGCCCGGCTGCCGTCGCACGAGGCGCGCGTGCTGGCTGGAGACGAGCGCGTCCGGGACGAGCAACGCGACGCCGCGTGCCTCCGCTTCGTCCGAGGGGCGCCGGCCGATCTCCAGCTCGTCGCGCACGACCGCGAAGCGGCGCGCGGCCGGCAGACCCGGCTTGTCGCTGGCGCCGACCATCAGCAAGACCGCCGTGTCCGGCAGCTCGGCGGGCGACAGCGGTGACTGGACCGCCGTCTGGGTCCTCTCTCTGACGCTCACTGGAGTGAGGTTATCACGCCGCTCGGAGTCACACGGCGGTCGGAGTCACACGGCGGTCGGAGTCACAACGTACCCGAGAGCCCGAGAGTCGGGATCGCGCCCGAGCCGCCCCCGACGGAGACCGGAAGAATCGACGGCGACAGGCTCGGCGCGATCGCCGCGCCGCCACGGCGTCGTCCGCTTCGCGCGGCTGCCACCGTGGTCGTCTCGGGCGGTATGCCGTCGAGCGAGCCGGTCGCGGCGAACGTCACGATCAGGCCGAGCAGCGAGCCGATCGTGAGACCGGCCCAGGCGTTTTCGCTCTTGTTGCTCCCGCTCCCGATGAGCAGCCCGAGCAGTCCGCCGCCATACCCACCCCAGGTCGAGACACGCACCCGCTCGAGCGAGATCTCGCTGTTGGCGGCGGCCAGCGTGCCGAGGCCGAGGCCTCCGTAGAGGCCGAGCGCGCCGGCGATCGAGAGGCGGCGGCTGGAGGGGTCCTGGCGATAGGTGTATCCGAAGCCGCTGTCGTATTCGCGGCCACCCCAGGCCAGCGTCGCGGTGCTGGCCAGCAGGAGGCCCCAGAAGCCCGCGTCGCGGTCCAGCTGCGTGTCGCCGGGGTCGAGGTCCAGCTTGCGCGTGGCGAGCACGGCGATCGGGATCGCCAGCAGCCCGGTGGTCGCCACGGCGAGCGCGACCTTCTCGTCGTTCGGGTTGTCGTAGAGGATGTTCGAGAAGAGCAGGGTGGTGGTCGGCAGGTACGACCCGATCGCCAGCGCCAGGGGCAGGTCGCCGCGATCGGGATCCGCGGCCGACAGGTACGCCACCGCGGCCCCCGTGTAGAGCATGGCGCCGAGCGCAGCAGGGGTCGCCAGGTCGTCGCCTTGATGGTTGTTATTGCTGAGCCCGAAGGAGAACCCGACCGACAATCCGTACAGGAACGAGGTGACGCCGAAGTCGACCTTCTCCCACACGGTGAGTCGCAGGCGCTCCCTGGTGCGGGTCGAGTAAGGCACCTCCCGGTTCACGATGGCCGGCTTGAAGACGTCATCACCGAGCGCCGCGCCCTTGACGTGAAGGGGCGGCGTGTCGCTGGGCGCCGGCGGGGTGTGCGGTGCGGCGGACCCGAGGGCCGGAGCGGCCAGGCTGGGAGCGACAGGGTTGGCGGCGCCGCCCTCTCGGAGCTCGCCGGCCGCGCGAGGCGCCATCGACGGAGACCGAGCGCGCGTCGCCGACAGGATCTTCAGCGCGCGCTGCGCCTGCGCCGCCTCGGACGATCCGGGGGCGCGGCGAACCAGGGCCTCGTACAATGCGCCGGCGCGATCGAGCTCGCCGGCTTCCAGCGCTGCATCTGCCTCGGCCAGCGCCGCTGCCGGGCTCGGCGGAGCCGCCACCCCGAATCCGGGCGGCACCGGCGCCGCCAGCGCCCGGCTCGCCATCGTCATGGCCAGCAGAATGGTCAACGCGAGGGGAACGAAACGACGCGAGGGCTCCGACTCCATGCTCGTACCTCTCCTTCTGCCCCGATCCGGGAACGCTAACACGGGACTCGCCGCGGTCGCTCGCCGTGCTTCCGGGTGACTGTTCGTGCGAGGCCCGAAAGGCCCATTGGGCCTTCTCTACGGCCGTCAGGGACAGGGGACGCGGGTCGGTTGCGGCACCGAGAACTGGAGCGGCGTGCCGTCGCCGAGCTGGCCGGCGTTGTCGGAGCCCCAGCAGACGACGGTTCGATCCTGCCGGAGCGCGCAGGTGTGCGCGCGCCCGGCGGCCAGGGCCAGCGCGTCGGGCAGGCCCGCCGCCGCGACGGCCGTGGGCCGCCTCGCCAGCGTGCCGTCGCCGAGCTGCCCATCCGAGTTGTCGCCCCAGCAGACGATGGGGCCGGGCAGGTCGGCGCGTAGCTCGGGCTGGAGGCGCGCGCAGCTGTGGCCCGCGCCGGCGACGATCTCGACGACGCCGCTCAGGTCCTTGCCCGTCGCGTCCCGCACGACGGACGGGGCGCCGTGATCGATGAGGGCGGTCGCCGACCACCCGAGCTGGCCATCGGTGCCCGCGCCCCAGCACGCCGCCGAGCCGTCGGCGTAGGCGGCGCAGGTGTGGCGATCGCCCGCCGCCAGCGATACGACCGCCGCCGGCGTCGCGCCGGCCGGCGCGACCGGGACGGGCATCGCGCTCGACGGCAGCGCGCTCGGGTCATCGCCGAGCTGGCCGCGGTCGTTGGCGCCCCAGCACGCCACCTGGCCGCTGGCTCGTAGCGCGCAGCTGTGGGCCGCGCCCAGGCGAACGGCGACCGCGTCGGGCACCTCGAACCCGAGCGTCGCGACGGGGTGGGTCTGATCCTTCTCGCCACCATCGCCGAGCTGGCCGCGGTCGTTGGCGCCCCAGCACACCGGCTGGCCACTCACGACGGCGCAGGTGTGCGCGCCGCCGGCGCCCAGCGTGCTCGCCCCGGGCACTCCGGTCACCACCGCCGGGAACAGGAGATCGATCGCCGACGAGGTCCCGAGCTGCCCCGAGGCTCCGCGGCCCCAGCACCACACCCGCGCGTCGGCGGCCCGCAAGCAGGTGTGCGAGAACCCGGGCGCGATCTCGGAGGCCTCGAGCGGGATCTTCAGCGCCGTCGGCGTGAAGCGATCGATCCGCGTGCCGTCGCCGAGCTCGCCGGCCTGGTTGTGCCCCCAGCACAGCGCGGCCCAGGTGGGGGCGCCGACGGCATCACTCCCCGATCGTTGCAGCGCGCAGGTGTGATCGCCGGCGGCTGCCAGGCTGCCCACGTCGCCGAGCGCGGCCTCCTGAGACGGCTGCGTGCGCCGGATCGAGGCCTGCGTCCCCAGCTGCCCCAGGCGGTTGTCGCCCCAGCAGCCGATGGTGCCGTCGGTTCGCCGCGCGCAGGAGAAGGTATCGCCGGCGGCGACCTCGGCGCCGAACTGGATTCCATTCGCGGGCACCGGCACGCCGATGTTGCTGGTGGTGCCCTCGCCGAGCTGGCCGGCTTGATTGGCGCCCCAGCACACGACGCTGCCGTCGATGCGCGTCGCGCACGTGTGATAGGCGCCAGCCGCTAGCGTCAGCGCGTCCGACAACGTGGGGACGGGCGCCGCCCACGGCCGCCCGTCGGTGGTGCCATCGCCCAGCTGTCCGACCTGATTGGCGCCCCAGCACCAGATCTCGCCCAGTTTGGTGAGCGCGCATGTGTGCGCCGCCCCCGCGGCCACGGCCGTCGCGTCGAGCACGCTGGGGACCAGCGTCGGCTGAGGGCGATCCACCGTCGAGCCATCACCCAGCTCGCCCTGGGCGTTCCCGCCCCAGCAATAGACCAGGCCCGACATCGTGACCGCGCATGCGTGGCGGCCGTGCGCCGAGATGGCCTTGACCAGGCCGGTCTCGGGCAAGGCGATGGGAGCCGGCTCGACGGAGGTCGAAGCCGGCGCCGCGGCCGAGCCGAGCTGGCCGGCGTCGTTGGCTCCCCAGCAGACGACGTGACCGGTCGGAGGTTCCGTAGCCGCGTCTTGCACCAGCGCGCAAGTGAAGGCGGCCCCGGCCGCCAGCTGAACGACGCCGGCCAGGGTCGGCGCGGCGGCCACGGGCACAAGGGCGTCCATCCTCGATCCGTCGCCGAGCTGGCCGGCCTCGTTGGCGCCCCAGCAGCGGATCGCCGTGTCGGGCGGCGCGCCGGGCGCCACCCGCGAGGCGGCCGGGGCGAGCAGGGCGCAGGTGTGGCGCTCGCCGAGCGCCAGGTGGAGCACCCGGGCATCGAGCCCGTTCACCTCCAGACCGGGGACCGGCTTCAGCTCGGAGCGGGACGTGCGGGTTCCATCACCGAGCTGGCCGCTCGCGCCGGCGCCCCAGCAGGCGACGTCGCCGAGCTGCTTCACCAGGCAGGCGTGAGACGCGCCGGCACGCAGCTCGATGACGGGATTCGAAGGACAGGCGTCCTCGACGCAACGGCCAGCCAGGCCGTCGGGGGCGTGCTCCTGGTAGCGCCGCGCCGACGGCCGGCAGGTCGGATCGGAGACGCTGCAGAAGCCGGTGGTGGCCTCGCAGTAGTTGTTGGGGCCGCACTGCCTGTTCTCCTGGCAGTGATAGACCCCGCGGCCGATGCATCCAGCCGCGGACAAGAGCGCGACAGCCGTCATGAGCCACGCGCACGCGCGCCAGGCCGGGCGCGTCCTTCCGTCGTCGGCTGAAACGGTCAATATCGCCCCTGCCACAGCAACGTGGCGCCGCCCGCGGTCGGGGCCAGCGCCAGGCTCGGCGCCGGCGCGCCCGCAGCGGCCGTGACCTCGCGATGTCGGACGTACGCGAGGCGAGCCACGCCTCCCGCGAGGGCGGCGGCTCCCGTGGCCAGGGCGGCGATCGCGATCGCGCGGCGATCGACGGCGGTGTCGTGGAGGCGGTCGTACACGAGGACGTTGGGCGTCTCGCGCGAGCCCGCCTGGTCGAGCGCTCGATTCGACGCCACCCAGTAGCCGATCCCCACGCCGAGCGCCGCCACCCCGGCTCCGGCGGCGAGCAGGCCGGGCGGATCGAGCCAGAACGGGCGCCGCTCTGGTTGGGCCGGGCTGGGGGACGGGACGGGGATCGCCTCGGCGCCGCCCTGCCCGCGCCCGGCTTCGGGAGGCGCGGGCGGGCCCGGTGCAGCCGTGTTGCGGGCGGCGGCCGCCGCAGCCTCTTGCTTGGCGCAGCGATCGAGGCCAAGCCTCGTGGCGTCCGCCTGGATGGGCGAGGGCGCTGTCTCGAGAAACCGCTGGTAGAGGGGGACGGCGCGCGCGCAATTTCCGGCCAGACGGTGCGCCTGGGCCTCGGCGAACAGGAACTCGCGCCGCTGTTCCAGCGCGAAACCTTCCTCGAAGAGCTGGATGGCGCCCGCGAAGTCGCGCGCGCCGTAGAGGCGAAGTCCCTCCTCGTACCGCTCGCGCGCGAGCGCACCCATCGGCGCGGGCTCCGAGGGCGCTTCATTCGACTCCACGGACGGTGGGACCGGCGGCGCGTCGCTGGCCGCTCGCGCCGAGGGCGATCCCGCGAACGCCACGATCAGCGCCGTAACGGCCAGGGCCCAGGCGGCGCCGGGCAGGGATCGTGGTCGGGCGCGGAGCATCTTACGCGCCTCCGGCGCTCGCGGGAGGGGCAGGCCCCTCCCGCGGGCCCACCCCCGAGCAGGCCGACGAAGCCGGCGCAGCGAAGCTGCGCCTCCCGGGTGCTTGGACCCGCTCGCTATGCTCGCTCTGATGTCCAGGTCGCGTTTGGAACCTACATATTTTCGTCAAGATTCAGACCTGGGTGAGGACACTTGAGGCAGCGGGCAAATGCGCCCGTTCGTGTCCAAGCGAGACGCGAACCGAGGCTCGATGCGAGCGGGATCATCGTCGCCGGAGTACCGCGCGGTCAAGGTGGGACGGGCGAATCGGGATCCCAGACCTTGGTGGGCGCGGGGCGAAGAGGTTGAGAGGCCACCGGCGCGACGGCGGCCGGATTCGGGGCCCTGCCGTCCGCCGGATCCTGACGGGCGTCCTTAGTCTCCGCGGCACTCTCCGCCGCCGAGGGCGCGGGGACCCGAGCGCTGGCCAGCGCCCCCACGCGGCCGCTGTCCTTGGTCGTGCGGCGCGGGCGTTGCGCGCGTGCCGAAGTCGGATCGTGGCGGCGCGGCTCGCCTCGGCTCTCCGGCGCGACCGGAGGCGCTTCGGGGGCGAGCGCAGCGTTCGCCGGGGGCGCGGGGGGCGGCTCCTTCAACGAAGGTTTCGCAGCGGCCGCCGCCGGAGTCGCCGGCGGTGTGGCCGGCTCGAAGGCCGGGAGCCCCTCATTGGAACGCGTCAGCTGCTGGACCGCGATGGCCAGCGCAGCCGCCAGGCCCAGCGCGGCCAGACCCAACACACGGTGGCGGGCGGCAACGCGCGTGGCCCGCGCAGCGGACGTCTTCGTCGGCAGGACGGGAGCCGGTACGGCCGGTACGGCCGGCGGGGCGGCCGTCGACGACGGGACCTCGGCTCCCGCGCTGGAGGCCGGGGCGCCCCCCGAGGCCTCGTTCACTCGATCGCGTGCCGTGCGACCGGGCGCGGCTGGTTGGTCCCCCTCGTCTTCGGTCGAGCTGCGCTCGGCATCGAGGGCGAAGGCGTCGGTGGCGGTTCGCTCGAGACCGGTTAGCGCGCCGTCGCCCGGCCCATCTGCCGCTCCCTCCGCGCGCGTCGCCAGCGGCACCGCGCGCAGCTCGGCCAGACGATCCGCGAACAGAGCCTCGACATAGGCGGCGAGGCCCACCGCGGAGGCCTCCACCTTCTCTTCGCGCGCCCAGCCCTCGATCGCGAGCTGCATCTCCCGCGTCGTCGCGAAACGATCGGCGCGGTTGCGGCGCAGCGCTCGCATGATGATCGCGCCGAAGCTCTCCGGCAGCTCTGCCTTCAATCCGCTCGGCGGCCCGCCCGGCCAGATCGCGTCCTGGGACGCGATCTTGGACAGCAGCTCGAGCTCGGTGTCCGCCTCGAAGGGCGGTCGGCCCGTCGCCATCTCGTAGAGCAGGGTGCCCAGCGCGAAGACGTCGCTGCGCCGGTCGAGCGCTTCGCCCCGGCACTGCTCCGGCGACATGTGCGCGAACTTGCCCTTCAGCTGGCCCTGGTAGGTGAAGCTCTTCTGCTGCAGCCACTTCGCGACGCCGAAGTCGGTCACCTTCACCGTCCCGTCGAAGCTGACGAGCACGTTCGAGGGCGAGACGTCGCGGTGCACGATGTCGAGCGGCCGTCCGTCGTCGGCGCGCAGCTCGTGGGCGTGGTGCAGCCCGGCCGCCACGCCGGTCGCGATGGTCACGATGTGCTCGACCGGCAGCGCGCCGCCGGCCGCCCGCAGGATCTCGCGCAGGTCGACGCCCGACACGTGCTCCATGACGAAGAAGGGCACGTCGACGCCCCCGCCATCGCTGACGTCGATGACCTGCGGCAGGTTCGGGTGCCCGAAGCGGGCCATCAGCCGCGATTCATCGAGGAACATCCGGAGCAGCTGAGGATCGAGCGCGTGCTGCGGCAGCAGGCGCTTGATGGCCACGAGCTTGCGAAAGTCCCCCGGGCCCTCGGCCCAAGCCCGGTACACCTCCGCCATGCCGCCGACGGCGATTCTCTGGAGCAGGCCGTAGCGACCCAGTCGCTGGCCGGGGCCGCCAAGCGGCGGGAGCTCATCCATGGCCAGGCATGAGCGTAAGCGCTTTCACCGCTCTCTCTCAAGGTGAAATTGTCGTCTTGGGCGGTCGTTGGCGCCGGACGAGTCGTCTGGGAGCGCGACTTGTCGTCGGGCGGAAGATACGCGCGCACGCGGACTTACCTTGCGCTTGCCTCTCGTTTGCGCCCGTGATCCGCGCGCCGAGCGCTCGAGGTTGCGCAACCGTGAGGGCGCCCTCAAACGCCGGGAAAATCAGGCGTTCACAGACGGGCGGAAGCGCTCACCCTCGATTTCTGCAGGATCTCGCGGTTGCGCAACGATGGTTGCTGCAACCGGAGATCGCCCGGGGGACCGCCGCGCTGGCCGCGCCGATCCGCCCGATCAACGCGCGATCTCGGCGGTATCCACGACGTTTTTCGCTGGCTCTCTTCTTGCTCGAAGGCAGAGACGCCGAGACACTCGACGCAGAGGCTCGGCAACCCACCAAGGAGTCCCCGCATGCGACTTTCGCGCACACTGTTCCGCTTCGGTGCTTCGACCGCTGGCCTCGCCCTGCTGGTCGGAGGCGCTTGCAGCAACGACCAGGACGGTGGGAGCACCGCCAAGAGCCTGCTGCCCGATGACGTGCACGCCATCGTCTTCATCAAGCGCGCGGCTCGGAACAGCACCGGGAACGTGTTCGACTACGACAGCTACCTGCCGGGCGGCGCGCTCGTGAAGCTGGAGCCCCCGTCGCCGAACGGGAAGCTGACGGACCTGACGGCACTGGCCGCGGAGAAGGCCAACGCCGCCAACCCCGGCGCCGGGGTCAGCTTCGCGGACGCGGACGTCATGGCGTGGGACCTGTCCTTCGACGCCACGCAGATCGCGTTCTCGGCGCGGCTGGCCACCGACAGCCACTACCACCTATTCACGATGAACGTCGACGGGTCGAACCTGAAGCAGCTCACCGCCGACGACCACGACTACGTCTTCCCGACCTTCCTCCCCGGTCACAAGCTGATGTTCACCACGAACGAGAGCGTCGAGGACGGCTCGCCCCAGTTCCAGGACGAGTATGAGCGCGCCACCACCGCCCAGGTCGGCACTATCAACATGGACGGCACCAACATGGCGCTCGGGGCCCGCAACGTGTCGCACCGGGTGGCGCCGTCGCTGCTGGCCGACGGGCGCGTCATCTACACCGAGTGGCGGCACCTGGGCGAGGTCAACGACGGCCACCTGCGCCTCATGAACCCGGACATGACGGGCATGAAAGAGGCGTACGGCAGCGAGCTGGCGGCGGGGCAGGTCTCGACCAACAGCTACCTGCGCGCGCGTTACGTCGACACCTATCAGACGGCCGATGGCCGGCCCTCGGCGCGGGTGGTCGCCATCGGCACCTCGCGCGACCGGACGCTCCAGGCCGGCAAGATCCTGCTCATCAGCCTGGGGGAGAGCGAGAGCACGTCGAGCGTGATCGACCTGACCCCCAACGTGCCGGGCGGCCGCACGCCCTCCTATGACGGGGTGGGCCGCTTCTACGACGCCGAGCCGATCGGCACGCCGGCCGGCAAAACCTTCCTGGTCTCGTGGGCCGACGGCCCGGTCGAGTCCGAGGTGCTCTCGATGGCGAAGCTCGACGCGAACTTCGGCCTGTATGTCTTCGACGCGGTCAGCGGCGTGAAGCACCCGCTCTACGACGACCCCAAGATGTGGGAAATCCAGGCGCGTGCCCTGAAGGCGCGCCCCGAGCCGGCCGTCACGCCCTCGCCGATCTCGGGGCAGGGCTTCGTGGTCGGCGCCATCAACGTCTACAACTCGAGCCTCGGCGACGTGAAGAAGGGCCTGGTGCTGCCGACCAACGCGACCCCCGGTAACGCCGTGAAGGTTCGCCTCATCGAGGGCTTCTCCGGCGAGGAGGGCGTCCGGATGTTCGGCTCGACCGAGTTCGACGGGGCGTCGCTCTACGGCGAGGTCGACGTCCAGCCGGACGGTTCGTTCCAGGCGCTGGTGCCCGCCAACGTGCCGGTTCATATGCAGCTCATCGACAAGTTCGCCATCTCGGTGGCCAACG
>Ga0105238_10008328_pt1 | contig 10371 bp, 2 predicted proteins | sample KBSC34metaG_FD_81526 | JGI IMG/M metagenome (GOLD analysis project Ga0105238, IMG submission 81526) | Corn rhizosphere microbial communities from Kellogg Biological Station, Michigan, USA - KBS C3-4 metaG | ecosystem: Host-associated > Plants > Roots > Rhizosphere > Soil | place: Michigan, USA...
CCGCCCTGGGGAGCGTTGGTGCTCGGCACGTAGTCGGACATCTGAACAATAATGGTCCCCATTTCGTAAGGATCGGCGGGGATGCGCGGCGAGGGAATCTTGCGGCCTGCGCTGTTCATGCGTCCGCTGCCGCCGGATTGACGATGGACCATGTCGGTAAGAATTTTGTGCGCCATGGTTTTGTAGTCGTAGATGCCTTTGCCGTTGCCCCAGCGATTCGCGGCGAAGAGGAGGGACATGGCGAAATATTCTTCACCATCGGGAGCGGCGCCTTCGGAGATGGCAGTGCCGTCATAATTCATCTCCCAGGAAAAATAGCCGTAAGTGGGGTGGTTGGTATCGGCATGATACATGTAGGTATGCGACCAGTTCCACAAGGCATCAAACGCCTCCTTCTTATTCATCTGAACGGCAATCATCATGCCGTAAGACATGCCTTCGGAGCGGACATCGGTGTGTTGGATGTCCGGGATGTATGCCAGCGGACCGTTGTCGTTTGTGCCGGCGGGGATGAAGAGGCGCTGAGTTTTGAGGTCGCCTTCAAAGAGTTGTTTGTAGGCGTGGTCGACTTTGGCTTTGATCTCGGCGTCGGATTTGCCGATTTCCGCAAAGAGGTTGCGATATTTGCCGGTCGCGAAACCGCCTTTGCCGTTGTCGAATCCGGCAGGTGCGTTGGACTGGCCGTTCATGCTCAATGGCGCGACCAAGCCAATGGTCGCGGTAAATATGAGGGAGAGGAGACGGGATTTGATCATCTTATGGACGGGTGCTTTTTGTGTGGCGTGAGCATGCGCCGACAATTGAAATTGTTCAAGCAGAACCCGGACGGAATTGGGGCGCCTCGGCGAAATGACTGTTCGCAGGCGCCCCGATTGCGAACTATCGCACCTGACTTTTTTACCAACGAGACACGCGATAGAACCGGATCGAGTTGGTGTTGGATGGATCTTGCAAGGTCAGCGTACCGCCGTTTCCTGCTGTCAGGGGCAAAGTCGTCCAAGTCACGTCCGAGAGTGAATTTTTGTATTGCAGGGCATAGACCCGGCCGCTTTGCGAGGGGATTTGCAACGTGAAGGCACCGCCTGACGTGCCGCTGCCCTTAGCGATGGCTTGGGTTGGCGGGGCTTGTTCGCCGAGCAATGCCACGCTGTGATAATAACCACCGCCGAAACTGACGACATTGGTGACGCCCGGCGGCACCGTCGCCTCGCCATGAACGCTGTAACCCCAGGCGAATAGCAGGCCATCATTCCGCAACGCGAGGCTGTGATACGCGCCGCAGGCGACTGCCACTATGTTGCTCAATCCCGCGGGCACATCGGTCTGGCCATAAGGATCCTGCCCCCACGCTGTAACGGTTCCATTATTTAGCAGGGCTAAATTGTGATAATAGCCACTCGCGATTCCTACGATGTTGCTCAGGCCGACGGGAACATTGGTCTGGTTTGAGCCGTTGTCTCCCCAAGCTATGACGGTGCCGTCAACTCTCAACGCCAGGGAATGGTTGTAACCAGCGGCGATGGCCACGATGTTGGTTAATCCGGGCGGAGTGTTCGTTTGGCCGTAGGTGTTATCTCCCCATCCCACAACGGTGCCATCGCTTTTCAAAGCGAGGCAGTGCAGGCCGGCGGCGGATATGGCTGCGACGTTGGTCAATCCCATTGGCACATTGGTTTGTCCCGCGCTGTTGTCGCCCCAGGCAGTGATGGTGCCGTCCGCCAGCAGAGCCATGCTATGACTTTGGCCTGCCGCAACAGCGACGACGTTGCTAAGGCCCGCCGGCACATAGGTTGGGTCCGCATTCCAGGCAGTCACGGTTCCATCGGTTTTCAAGCCGAGGTCCCAGCCGCCGCCCGCCGCGACTGCCAGCAAATTGCTCACGCTGCCGGGAACGCTTCCCTGGATATCTCCGAAGACGACCACCGGCACCACGGCGAGCGACGCGCTGCTGTTCGTGCCGCCGTAGACGTTGCTCATGGTGACCGAATAGGTTCCGGCCTGGCTGTATTGCACGTTGGACAGACTCAGGGTGTTGGTGTTGGGCAAGTTCAGATTAGTTCCATTGAACTGCCATTGATAGGTGATTGGGCCGGGCAGCGCTCCTGCGGTAAAGGACACATTACCGCCGCGATAAATTACCTGGCTTTGCAGTTGGGACGAAATGCTTATGGGCTTCACGACCAGTTGTGCGCTGGCCGCGAGGGTGGCGAATTGATTGCTGACGATGGCGGTATAGGTACCTGCTTGATTAGGCTGAGCTTTGCTGATTTGCAGGTGTGAATTGGTTGCGTTGAGTAGGTTCGTGCCGTTAAGTTGCCATTGATAAAAAATGGGTGGCTGGCCGGAGGCAAATACGCTGAATAAAGTAGCCCCTTCCGCGAGGACACTCGAATTGAGCGGACCAGAGATCGTGAGAGGATTTATGTTGAGCCAGGCCGGAGAACTGGTGACGGATCCGAAGCTATTAGAGACGATACAGGCGTACAATCCCGCTTGATTCATTTTTACACTGGTAAGACTCAGCCCACTCCCCGTGGCGCCCGGTAGATTAGTGCCGTTGAAGAGCCATTGGTAGCTGGCCATCGGTCCGCTGCTTGCCACCACGCTGAACGAAGCTCCAAACCCTGCCAGCACATAGACATCTTTCGGCTGCGATGTAATCAAAAGAAACGGCACACTTAAAGACGCCATTGTGCTATTCGTGTAACCGTAAGTGTTGCTGATAATCACGAATAAACTCGCCGTCTGACCTAATTGGACATTCGTCAATGTCACCGAGCTGTTGGTGGCAGCGTCGATATTTGTTGCGTTGCAAACCCATTGATAGGTGAAAGGAGCCGGACCGGAGACGCCTACAGAGAACGTGGCATTCGCGCCCGGCAGCACCGCCTGGTTTTGCGGCTGGCTCGTGATCTTCAGCGCGGAGATAGTCAACGCAGGGGCGGTGCTGGTGATACTGCCGAAAGAATTGCTGATAATCACCGAATAGTTTCCGGTTTGGCTGAACTGAACGTTGGTCAGGCTCAACGAGGCATTGGTTTCACCGAGAATATTTGTCCCGTTCCATAACCATTGATAGCTGAGGGGTGATTGTCCGTTGGCGGAAACACTGAATGTGGCGCTGGATCCGACGGTAACATTTTGTGAGCCAGGACTGCTGGTGATCAATAATGGTTTGACCGTCAACGGGGCAATCGAGCTCGTGACCGATCCGCACGGATTGCTTACTAGCACTGAATAAAAGATGGTGGGCCCAACCTGCACATTCGTCAACGCCAAGGTGGGATTCGTTTCGCCTGCGACATTGGTGCCGTTCAATAGCCATTGATAACTGATCGGTTGCTGCCCCGTTCCGGCCACAGTGAAGCTAACGTTGGCGCCCGCGATCACCGTTTGACTTTGTGGCTGGGTGGTGATGATTACCGGGAGCACCTTGATGGAAGCCACGGAACTCGTCACCGCGCCGTAGTTATTTGTGACGAGCACGGAGTAAGCACCGGTTTGATCCAGTTGCGGATTCGTCAAATTCAGCGAAGAATTGGTGGCGCTATCCAGATTCGTTCCGTTGACTTGCCATTGATACGTGAAAGGACCTTGGCCGATGACCTTGGCTGTCAGGGTAGCGTTCGTGCCGGGCAGGATCGAAAGAGTTGTCGGCTGTACCGTCGCCTCCAACGGCTCTTCAAAGAGCATCATGGCGCCGTTGGTTGCCATGCCGAGCGAGTTGCTGGCGATCAAGGAATAGGCGCTTCCAGTCTGCTCCGGTTGGACTGGACCGACGGCGAGGAACGAATTCGTCGCGCCGGAAATGTTCGTGCCGTTGCAGGTCCATTGATAACTGATCGGCATGGCGCCGGTCGCGAGCGCGCGGAAATAAGCCATCGATTGCACAGGAACAGTGCGGTTGATCGGTGGTCCCGTAAAAATTGGCGGTCCATTACCCACTGCGGCGAGGCCGTTGTAGCTGCCAGCGGCGATCGAGGAGATTCCTACCGGCGGATGGATCGGTGTCCCTCCATTATACTCCATGATGATTCCGTTTCGCATGAGACCCAAGGTGTCGGAATCGCCCAAAATAGCATTCATCGGACAGGCCAGGTCCAGGACATCAGTAAAACCCGTCGGCGGGACCTTGGCCGATCCCCAAATCAAAATCGTGCCATCGGAGCGAATCGCCGCGAAGTTGTTCCACCCGGAGGCCAGAGCCACGATGTTGGTAGCGCTGGAGGGGACGGGAGGCAAATTGTTCCCGACACCGATTCCCCATTGGATCACGGTGCCATCCGCGCGCAGGGCTGCGCTGGAGGCAGAACCCGCAGCCAGTTGCACAATATTTTTCGCTTCCGGCGGAATGGTTGCGGTATAGCTGCTACCCCAATCGATTGGCGTGCCGTCTGCACGCAGCATCAATCCATGCTGGGAACCAGGACCCAGCGCGAGTGCGACGACGTTCGTCGCGTCGGCTGGCACTGTGGTGATAAATGATGAATACAGGCGGCCCCACATCGCTACGGTGCCATCTCGCCGTAAAGCCAGACTGTGCGTGCTGCCGGCGGCCACGCTAACAACATTCGTCAAACCGGCAGGCACGTTTGTTTGTCCCGCGTAGTTGCCGCCCCACGCGACCACGGTGCCGTCGGATCTCAAAGCCACGCCATGATTATCTCCGGCGGCAAGGGCGACCACGTTAGTCACGTCGGAAGGCGCGTTGGTTTGACCGTAGCTGTTGTCGCCCCAAACAATGATTTGGGCCGACGAACGGCAACAACCGAGAATCATCGTCATGGCGACCAAACCGGTGGCCAGCTCGCCAATGAAGGGCAGTGGACTTTTCGATAATTCCTCCCGAGAGAGGGCCGACCTGCGCAAATTGGAGTTCATTAATACAATTGCTGGGTAACCATCCTTTAATGCTTTTACTACCCGGCTATGCTAGACGCCGAATCCATGCACAACAAGGCAGTTTTCCTGATTTTATTTACCTCATGTCAGGTCTACGAGCCGCTTTACTCGAAGCGAACTTGATACCAATAGGAAATGCAGGTTGCATTTGTGCCGAGATGGTCAGCAAGAGTTTGAAAACGATCTGCTCGCCGAATTGGAGATGCTCGATAAAGGCGGTTTGCAGAACAACGCACCTTTTCACTCTCCATGCACCCAATTCCCCCGAATTTATTTTGCGGAAGCGCGAAATCTTCATGGTTAAAAGATCGTCTGAGTCCCTGTAAAATAAATCAATGAATACGATTCTGGACCACAACTCACGCGGGAGGCGCCGAGCCACATTTCTTTTGGCAGGCCTAATCGGATTATGCCTGGTATGCGGGTCAGTCGCCCTGGCAGCAGGGAATATTGCCGTTTCAAGCAGTGCCTCCAGCGGCGCAAACGTCATCAACCTCGCGGGTGGAAAAACACAGGCGGTTGTGGTGGTGGATGACGGCGATTTTGCGGTGGTGCAGTTGGCTGCGAACCTTTTTGCGGACGACGTGCAGCGGGTTGCGGGGAAACGATTGGTAGTGACGAATGCCGTGCCGAAAACTTCACAGATCGTTCTTGCCGGAACGTTGGGGAAAAGCGCTCTCATTCAAAATCTCGTTTCCGCTGGGAAGTTGAAAAATGTTGAAAAGCTCCAGAATCAATGGGAAGGGACTCTGGCCGAAGTCGTGGCGAAACCTTTCCCCGGTGTCGACGAGGCTTTGGTGATCGTGGGCAGTGACCGTCGCGGAACCGCCTACGGCTTGATGCGGCTGTCCGAATTGATCGGGGTTTCTCCGTGGTATTGGTGGGCGGATGTGCCGGCAAAACATCAGGACGCCCTTTCGATCAAAGTGTCCGCCGCCGAATTTGACGCACCCGCCGTGAAGTATCGCGGGTTTTTCATCAACGACGAAGATTGGGGCATGAACCCGTGGGCTTCGAAGACATTCGATCCTGATTTTAAAAACATTGGTCCCAAAACCTACGAAAAAATTTATGAACTGATGCTGCGGCTCCGGCTGAATTATCTCTGGCCGGCCATGCATGGCGTAAGCGCGGAATTCAGCTCCGCGCCCGAAAATTATTTGCTCGCGGACAAGTTCGGAATTGTGGCGGGTTCATCCCACTGCGAGCCGATGCTGTGCAACAACGTGCATTGGAACGAGAGCGAAAAGGGCAAGTGGAACTACAGCCTCAATCGCGACGTCATTCATTCCTATTGGGAGGACAACGTGAAAGCGCGGAGCACTGAGGAGGCGGTATGGACGATTGGCATTCGAGGCATTCACGACGCGGGCATGGAATCGCCCCCGGGAGATGTGCCGGGCCGCATTGATTTGATGACCCAGGTTTTCCACGATCAACGCGAGCTATTGGATAAATACGTGACGAAAACCTGGGGGCCGGTCGCGCAATGTTTTGTTCCCTACAAGGAAGTGTTGCCGATCTACGATGCGGGCTTGAAGGTGCCCGAAGACGTGACGTTGGTCTGGGTGGATGACAACTTCGGCTACATTCGCCGCCTAAGCAGTGCCGCCGAACGCAGTCGGTCGGGTGGGGCGGGAGTTTACTGGCACCTGTCTTATTATGGCGGACCACATTCTTACACGTGGATCAATACCACCGCTCCGGCGCTCATGTGGGAAGAGTTGCATAAGTCCTGGGAGAACGGGACACGCAATCTTTGGGTGATCAATGTCGGAGATTTGAAACCGATGGAAATAGGAATCGATTATTTCGCGCGGCTGGCGTGGAATCCGGATGCGCTTCCTTTGGGAGCACAAGGCCAGTTCCTGCATGATTTTGCGGCGAGGAATTTTGGGGAGAAATTCGCCAAACCCATCGCGGATTTGCTCATGGATTATTACCGATTGGGAACCATCCGCAAACCGGAACTCATGGAGCGCAACTGGGCGCTCTCGCTGACGCCCGAACGCGCGAGACAATTGCAGAACGAATATCAACATCTGCTCGATGAAGAAAAATCGTTGGCCAGCGCAATCCCTGCCGAAGCTCGCGATGCTTACACAGAGTTGGTTGGCTTCCCCGCCCGCGTGCTGGGCGAATCCGGCCAAATTTTCATGGCTGATCGTAACGCGCAGCGTGGCGAGAGTGCTTCGGATAGCGAGAAGAAGATCGCCAGTCTGCGGGATGATTTGGAAGCGCAGGTCGGCCACTACAATACGAATCTCGCGGGCGGAAAGTGGAATCTCATGATGCCCGGCCTTGTCACGGGCAGAAATCTGGGCTCGTGGAACAGCCAGGTGCGCTGGCCGTGGGGTGAGCGAACAAATAGCCGGGCGGTGGCCAGCGATCAAATGCCGGAAAAGAATTGGCGCAACGCGTCCAAATGGGATCGCGTCACCTCCGCGGGCAAGACTCACTGGAGCGTGGTGGAAGGCCTCGGGCCGTCAGGTAGTGGGGTGGCTTTGACTCCGGTTGACGCGGCCGTGTCTTGGTCTGAAAACGATCCGAAAGCTCCCGCACTTGAGTACAGCTTCAGCAGCAAAGCGGGTGACGCCGCGGCGTGGGTGGATTTCCTCCCGGTGTTTCGACTTTATCCGGGCATGAAATTGCGGGTGGCTGTAAGCATTGATCGCGGCGCTCCACAAATTGTAGAAATTCCCGGATCCAGTGGCGCCGAAAACGAAAATGGACAGATCCGCAGCATGGCGGTTCAGAACAATTATGTCCGCGCGCGAGTTGCGCTGAATGCACTCACGGAGGGCAAGCACAGTTTTCAAATTCGCGCGATGGATCCCGGCGCGGTGATTGATCGCGTTCATTTGCCTTAGTCTTCAAACAATCGGCGAACCGATTGTGTGGCTGCTGGAGGCCTTCACCGGCCTAATCGGCAAACACAAATCTCGGCTTGGGCCGTCCTCCATCACATATAGGCCGTTCGGCCTATGGCACGGCGGGTTGCCGGTTTCCTAAATTTATAAATTGGTGCAATTGGAGTCAGTTAAGATGGCCGAGATGCACCCCATCGACGAAACATGAAAACATCTGTGACTAGTAACATGGGTATTTACTCCCGAATCAAGACATCTATTGCCGCGGTTGCAGCTTGCGGCGTTTTTTTGGCGGCAACAAATGTGACTCTCGGCCAGACCACCTATGAATGGACCGGCTTGGCCGGAGATTTCCGGTTGGGCAGTGCCAATAACTGGACTCCGAACAACACTCCTTCGGGCGGGGCCAGTGATATCATGCAATGGGATGCGACCGCAGCCACGGGGAATCTTCTCGTTACGAATGCTTCCGCGCTCGATACCAGCCCCGGCCTCAATTTAAACATCACCTCGGACCACACGGGTTCGCTGACCATCGTCGGCACTGGTCCGCGGCTTCGTTTGAACACCAACAGTCTGACGATTGCCAATGGTGCCGGAGCTTTTAATTTCGGTTACGGATCGCCGACGGTGGCGTTTCCGGTGGCGCTGGCGGGTGTTGGCAATGGCGCAGTCCACGCCTGGACCAATGACTCCACTTCCACCGCCACGCTCTGGTCAGAATTGAATTTCGTGATGGGCGGCGGCGGCGGGCACACACTGCTGCTGGCCGGCACCGGCAATTGGAATGTGTATTCGCAATTGCAGGCGCAGAACAGCGGCGCAGGCCTGGCGTTGACGGTGGCCGGCAGTGGCACCGTTCTATATGCGCCGACGAACGCGCCCTCCACCACTTTCAGCGGCACGTTCAACGGCATGACCATTAATTCCGGCACATTGAAATTAGGAAACGGCTCGGCGGTTCCGGCTACCATCACCATCAATGGCGGCACGCTCGATTTGAATGGCTTTAGCCTCACCAACAATTTGAACGGCGCGGGATCGATCGACACCACGGCCGTCGGCGGCACGCCCACGCTCACCATCAGCAATAACAACAACACCACGATCAATGGCGCGATCAAAAATTCGCAGGGAACCTTGACGTTGGTGAAACGCGGTGCCGGCACGATCACCATGAACGGCACGAATACCTACAGCGGATCGACCACGATCGGTTCCGGAGCGATAATCTTGAACGGCAAACTCGGTGCCGGTGATGTGACGGTTTCCAATGCGGCGAGCTTTGGCGGTTCGGGTTCCGTCGGCGGCAACGTAACCTGGCAGACGGGCGCGACAGTCATTCTCGGGGTGACGAATAACGGCGTTGGCAATGGCACCGTCTTCACCCTCGGCGGCACTGCCAATCTGAACAACAACAATGTCACGATCAACGTCGCCGGCAATACTCCGTTGCCGGTCGGGACGTACACTCTGTTGAGCGCAGGCGCCATCAACGGGACATTTGTTCCGCAGCTCAACTTCAGCGGCGCGGGCGTCGCTTCCGGCACTGGCTCGAGCGTGGCCATCAATGGCACCTCGGCGATCCTCAGCGTGACGAATCTCGGCACGAACAGCACCTGGATCACGGACCTCGGCAATGGTTCGGGCAACTGGTCCACCGCGGCGAGCTGGCAGAACAATGTTGTTCCAGGAAATCCCGGTGACGTTGCCACGTTGGGAGTAGGCTCGGCCCTGGGCACGGTGAACCTGGACGTCAATGCGTCGCTCGGTGGCTTGAATTTGACGAACGCGAACTCCTTCATCATCGGGAACGCCGGAAAAACACTCACCTTCGACGACATCGGCACGGGAGTGGCTATTTTTGTCAACAATGGCAGCAACAACGCGATTGCCACGGCGGTTTCATTGAATGACAAGGTGACGGCAAACATCAACGCGCCGAATCAATTGACCATCAGTGGCAACATCAGCGGCACGGGGGCGAACAATACGCTCACGAAAATCAATAACGGCACCCTGGTGTTGTCCGGAAACAATTCCTACGGCCCGGCGACCGCGGGCTCGATCGGCACGATTATCTCGGGAGGCACTTTGGAGCTCGGCAACGCGCTGGCTCTCGGCGCGGGTGACGTGACGAACACCGCCAACACCACGTGGCGAATTGATTCGTCGATGACCCTCGCAAACAAAATCGGCATCGCCGCAGGCAACACCATCAACCTGGATGACACGGGAAAAAATATTTCCCTGACCGGCGGTCTGGCTGGCAACGGCTCAATCAACAAGATTGGGACCGGCAAAGAAACCCTTTCCGGTGGAGGCACGTTGGGAACGTTGACGCTCTCGACGAATGGCACACTGGAAATTGCTTCGGGCACTTACGCGGCCAACGGACAGCTCTTCGTGGACAGCTCGAGCACGCTGCAAATTGACAATGGCGCGGCCCTGAACTTCCTGGCCAGCGGTTTCGGCTTTGTGGGTAACACCACGGGCCTCACGGCCACCAATATCATCAATGGCGGTTCGCTCAATTACAGCAACGCCAACTTTGTCGTCGGGCGCAATGGCCCGGGCGTCTTGATTCTCAATGGCGGCG
>Ga0105238_10008329_pt1 | contig 10370 bp, 9 predicted proteins | sample KBSC34metaG_FD_81526 | JGI IMG/M metagenome (GOLD analysis project Ga0105238, IMG submission 81526) | Corn rhizosphere microbial communities from Kellogg Biological Station, Michigan, USA - KBS C3-4 metaG | ecosystem: Host-associated > Plants > Roots > Rhizosphere > Soil | place: Michigan, USA...
AACCGGGTCTGGAATACGCAGACAGCGTCTTCGTGAGCACCTCCTGAGTGCGCATCGAAGCCCTTGAAGAGTCCCGAACCGCTGCCGCGGGCCTGGGAGCCCCTACATCGCAGGATTCAGGTTAAGAACTCCAACCAGAAGTCGGACCAGTAAATTGTAGTTGTTTGACATAGGAAGATCCTAAGCAGTGTTGGCGTGGAAGGTAGAAGTTGCCAGGGTGGGTTCTCAGGAATTTGCTTAGTAGTCTGCAACTGCACTATGAGATAATCGCTAATAATCCCTTAAAGAGCAAACTCCTACTAAGGTCAATTCCTACGATCAATAGAGTCGCCTACCGCACCACGATGGTGTCGCGCAGCCAGTGCTCGTTGTCGCGGTAGGCGTAGTCAGCGGTGAAGTGCAGGCCGCGGCTCTCCTTGCGGAGGATGGCGCAGCGGACGACGAGGAGCGCGCACTGCACCACGTTGCGAAGCTCCACCAGCTCGGGGCTGGGCTGCGCGGCGGCCCACCAGCCGTTGACGCGCTCCGAGACGGCGCGCAGGCGCTGGTCCGCCTCGGCCAGCCGCTCGTCGGAGCGCACGATGCCGACCAGGTCCCACATCAGCCCGCGGATCTCCTCGCGCTCGGCCTCGATCTCCGCGAGCCCGATCGACGCCTCGCCGGAGCCGCCGGGGGGGAGCGCCGGCTCCAGCATCCGCGTTACGGAGAGCTGCGGTCCGATGCGCTCCGCCGCCCGGTGCGCGAAGACGATCGCCTCCAGCAGCGAGTTCGACGCCAGGCGGTTGGCGCCGTGGACGCCGGTGCACGCCGTCTCCCCCGCCGCGTACAGGCCGGGAACGGAGGTGCGGCCGAAGGTGTCGGTGAGCACCCCGCCGCAGAGGTAGTGCGCCGCCGGGACCACGGGGAGCCCCGCGCCGAGCATGTCGATCCCCCGCTCCGCCGTCTCGCGCAGGATGTTGGGGAAGCGCTCGCGGATCTCCGCCTCGGGGATCGCGCTGCAGTCGAGGAGCACGAAGGGGTCGCCGGTGCGCTTCATCTCCGCGTCGATGGCGCGGGCCACCACGTCGCGGGGGGCGAGGGAGGCGAGCGGGTGGTAGGCGTCCATGAACGCCGTCCCGTCGCGCCGCCGCAGGACGGCGCCCTCGCCGCGCACCGCCTCGCTGATCAGGAAGGTACGCTCGCGGGCCGGGTAGAGCGCCGTCGGGTGGAACTGGATGAACTCCATGTTCGCCACTTTCGCCCCCGCCCGGTACGCCATCGCCACCCCGTCGCCCGTGGCGATCGACGGGTTGGTGGTGTGGCGGTAGACCTGGCCGCAGCCGCCCGTCGCCAGCATCACCGCGCGCGCGAAGATCGGCACCGGCGCGCCCGAGTCGGCGTCGAGCACCAGCACGCCGCAGCAGCGCTCGCCGAGCGTCCCCGGGTCCGTCGCGGTCAGCAGGTCGACAGCGGCGGTGTTCTCGTAGATGCGGATCCCCGCCTCCGCCACCGCGGCGAGCAGCCCACGCTCGATCTCGCGCCCGGTGAGGTCCGCCGCGCGCACGATGCGCCGCCGCGAGTGCCCGCCCTCGCGCCCGAGCGAGAGCCCCGCCTCGTCCTCGCTGAAGTGCACGCCGAGCTCGATCAGCTCGCGCACCCGCGCCGGCCCCTCGCGCACCAGCACGTCCACGGCGTCGGGGTGGCAGAGCCCCGCGCCGGCCACCAGCGTATCCTCCTTGTGCAACTCCGGCGAATCGTCCCCCCCGAACGCCGCGGCGATCCCGCCCTGCGCCCAGTTGGTGGATGATTCCGGGCGGCTCTTCTTGGTGACGACCGCCACCGAGCCGTAGCGCGACGCCTTCAGGGCGAAGAACAGCCCCGCGATCCCGCTCCCCACGATCACGACGTCCGCGCGCATCAAGTCGACACCTGCCTGGAACGACGTTGCCGTTGATGTCCGCGAAGGCGGACTGCGTGCAGTTGTAGCGGCGAGTTCACTCGCGTCGTGGCGATCCCGCTCCCCACGATCACGACGTCCGCGCGGTCGTTCATCGCCCCCTGCCCTCCAGCGCGCGCCGCAGCGCCGCGTCGAGCGCCTCGCCGCCGGCCTCGATGCGCACCGCCTGCTCCAGCACCAGCGCTTCGGCGGATGGAGGAAGGAGCCCCCGCAGCTTCACCGCGTCCTTGTGCGTCATCACGATCGTGCGCCCGTCAGCGCGCGCCTCGATCAGCCGCGCGTCGGTGGATGTGTATGGATGATGATCGGGATACGCCGCCTCCTCCACCTGCGCGCCGGCCGCCCGCAGCGCCTCGAAGAAGGGCCGCGGCTGCGCCAGCGCCGCCACCGCGAGCACCTCGCGCCCCCGCAGCGATGCCGGCTTCCGCGCCGCGCCGCCGTGCAGCGCGGTCAGCCGCTCGGGCGCGAGGTGGCAGACGGCGACCGGCTTCCCGGGCGCGGCCCGCGCCACCTCCGCCGCGACCTCCCCCGCGCGCGCCGCGCCGGCGGACTTGCGGGTGAGGACGATCGCGTCCGCCCGCGCCAGCGCGGACACGCTCTCGCGCCAGGGCCCGCGCGGCAGCAGCCGCGGCGACGGGTCCCACGCCTCCACCGCCACCAGCACGATGTCGAGGTCCCGCGCCAGCCGCCGGTGCTGGAAGCCGTCGTCGAGCACCACCACGTCACAGCCAGAGGCGATGAGCTCGCGCGCCGCCTCCGCCCGCCGCGCTCCGGAGGCGACCCAGAGGCGAGGATTCAGCTCGCGGTGCAGCAGGATCTCGTCCTCCCCGTAGCCGCGCAGCGCGATCCCCGGCTTGCGCCCCCACGACCGCAGCCGGCGCGCGAGCCAGGCGGCGAACGGCGTCTTTCCCGCCCCGCCGACACCCACGTTCCCCACGCTGATCACCGGCACGCCGGCGCGCTCGGTGGCGATCATCCCCCGGTCGAACGCCGCGTTGCGAGCCGCCACCACGCCGCGGAAGAGCCACTCCGCCGGGAGCAGCGCCGCGTCGAGCACCTTGCCGGCGGCGCCCGCTTCCCCCGCCCACACGCGCGTCACGAACGCGCGCATGGCCCCTCGCGGTCCGCGGGTTGGAACACGGCGGGGAACACGGCGGGGAACACGGCGGGTTGGAACACGGCGGGTTGGAACACGGCGGGTTGGAACACGGCGGGTTGGAAACCCGCCGCTGGAACGGCACGAAGTCCGCCTTCGCGGACTGGGCCTATGCCCTGGGCGCGCATCGCCACCCATTCCCCTACCGCGCTCCACCCAACGACCGCGCCGAACTGCCGCGCGAAGCGCCCCCGTCCCTCTCCCGGCAGTTGGGAGAGGGACCGGCGCGCAACGCCAGGGAGAGGGGTACCCGCCGGCGCAGCGCACCAAAGGCCGACGCGGCCAGAGGCCTGGTGTGGAAGCGTCACCATGGCACGTCCACCCGCTGCATGAGCGCGCCGAGGCGCCGCTCCACGTCGTCCATGATCGCCTGGATCTCGGCCTCGCCCGCGCGGCGGGGGACGAAGACGGGCTCGCCGTAAGCAATGCGCAGGCGCGCGAACGGGTGCGGGATCATGAACCGGTCCCATCCCCCGAAGTACGACGCGCGGCTGGCGCCGGAGACCACGGGGATGATCGGCGCCCCGGTGCGCTGGGCGATGAGCACGGGGCCGGGCTTCATCTTCTCCCGCGGCCCCTTCGGCCCGTCGGGGGTGATGGCGAGCGAGCGGCCTCCGCGCACGTGCTGGATCAGCTCGCGCAGCGCGTCCAGCCCGCCGCGCGTGGTCGACCCGCGCACCGCCGTGAATCCCCAGCGCCGCACCACGCGGGTGATGTACTCCCCGTCGCGGTGCTGGCTGATGAGCGTGACCACACCCTGGTGCCGGTGGAAGTGCGTGCAGGGAAGGAGCCGCCCGTGCCAGAGGGTGAAGATGACCGGCCTCCCCTGCCGCCAGAACTGGTCGTAGTGCTCGACGCCCTCGCGCTGGTAGCGGCAGGTGCCCATCAGCGCGTTGAGCGCCACGCTCCCAAGCGCCGCCACCGCGTCCTGGTGCGGCCGGAGCTCCGTCGTCTGCTCCGACGGGCGGACCCGGGTGGCGTCGGCGGGGAGTGGGTCAGGCATCATTGAGCGACCTCCGCCTCGCGGGCCCTCTCCCTGGCTCGTTCCTCGCCTGTCCCTCCCCCGAACGGCACGGGGGAGGGGCGATTGCACCGGTGCGCCCAGCGGCCGGCGGTGTGATGCGGAGGATCCTGTGTGGCAGGATGCCCGGACCCGGCATGCAGTCCGTAACTATACCGGTCGCGTTGCATCGGTCTCGCGCGATGGCTCGCAGGCCACGCTGCTGCCGCGACTTCGGCCCCTCTCCCGGTACGGGAGAGGGTTTGCGCTCTAAGGCGCAGGGAGAGGGCGCCACGGCCTCGGGAACACGCGGAAGGCCGACGAGCAGTCCGCGAAGGCGGACTTCGTGCCGTTGTAGCCCTGGGTTTCCAACCCGGGGCGACAGGCGGACGCCGTGACATTGCGGTGAATCGATCCGTCCATGGCCCGCACGCATCATCCCCGCCCTCCCCGCCCCTTCCGCCCGAGCAGCTCCCCCGCGATCTCCGCCACCCGCGCCGACGCCCCCGGCCCGCCCAGCTTCCCGCGGATCGCCGAGAGCCCCTCCACCATCGCCGCCCGCTCCGGCGAGCGCTCGTCCAGCAGCGGGAGGAGCGCCTCCGCCAGCGCCTCGGGCGTAGCCGCGTCCTGCACGAACTCAGGGGCGACGCGGCGCTCGGCGATCAGGTTGGCGAGGGCGATGTGCGGCACCTTCACCACCCGGCGCGCCAGCGCGTAGCTCAGCGGCGCCATCCGGTACGCGACCACGATCGGCGTCGCCGCGATGCCGGCCTCCAGGGTGGTGGTGCCGCTCTTCACCAGCGCGGCGGTCGCGTACTGCAGCAGCATCCCCCCCGTGCTCTCCACCAGCGGCCAGCGCGCCCCCCCGTACGCCGCGCGGTCGATCCCCCGCGGCATCGCGATCACCGGCTGCACCCGCGCGTCCTTCGCGACGACCAGCGCCGCCGCGGCCGAGAAGAGCTCCAGGTGCCGCCCCACCTCCTGCGCGCGCGAGCCGGGGAAGAGGCCGAGGATGGGCCGCGCCGGGTCCAGCCCGTTCGCCCGCGCCCATGCCTCGCGCGAGAGCTCCGGCGCGGCGCGGTCCAGCAGCGGGTGCCCCACGAAGCGCGCGTTCACCCCCGCGGCGCGCAGAAAGGCCTCCTCGAAGGGGAGCACCACCGCCACCTCGTCGGCGTCGCGCGCCAGGTCGCGCACCCGCGACTTGTGCCACGCCCACACCTGCGGGGCGATGTAGTAGAGCACGGGAATCCCGCGGCCGCGCGCGTGCCGCGCCAGCCGCAGGTTGAAGCCGGGATAGTCGATGGGGATGACGAGCTCCACCCGCTCGCGCTCCAGCGCGGCGTGGACCCGCCGGGTGAGGTCGCGGAAGAAGGGGAGATGGCGGATCACCTCCACGAACCCCATCACCGCCAGCTGCTCCAGGCGGGCGAGCAGCTCCACGCCCGCCGCCTCCATCCGCGCCCCGCCCGTCCCGATCAGCCGCGCGCCGGGGAAGCGCTCCAGCAGGGCGCGGGCGAGCGCGGCGCCGTGCAGGTCGCCGCTCTCCTCGCCGGCGGCGATGAAGACGACCGGCGAACGCGGCGAGGGCGCGCTCACCGCCCTGCCTGGGTCAAGCGCAGGAGCCAGTAGATCGCGCCCAGGATGACCACCAGGAAGAGCACGAGACGGATCAGCGAGGGCGGCTTCGGCGTGTTGCCGTACCGCCCCGGCCTACGCTGCTCCGGCCACGGCGACAGCATGATCCTCGATCTTCTCCATGATGCGCAGCGCCACCGCCAGCGCGTCGCGCCCGTCGCGGCCGCTCACCACCAGCGGCCCCTCGCCGCGCACGGCGGCGACCCACGCCTCCAGCTCCGCGCGCAGCGGCTCCGTGCCGTCGCCTTTCAGCTCGATGCGCTCCACCACGCTCATCAGCGAGAGGAGGGAGAGGTCGCCGTCGGGGAGGGTGGCGCCCTTCTTCAGCCGCAGGAACTCCCCCGTCCCCGCCGCCAGGTCCAGCGAAAGGTAGCCGGAGCGCTGGAAGAAGCGGATCTTCCGCATCCGCTCCAGCGACACCCGGCTGGCGGTGATGTTGGCCACCGCGCCCCCCTCGAACACCAGCCGCGCGTTGGCGATGTCGACGTTCCCCGTCAGCACCCCCACGCCGACCGCGTCCACCGTCTCCACCGGGCGGCGGACCAGCCCCAGCAGCAGGTCGATGTCGTGGATCATCAGGTCCAGCACCACCGCCACGTCCGTCCCCCGCGGCCCGAACGAGGCCAGCCGGTGGCTCTCGGCGAAGCGCGGGTCCTCCAGGTACTGCTCGCACGCCCGGAGCGCCCCGTTGAAGCGCTCCACGTGCCCCGTCGCCACCACCAGGCCGTTCGCCTCCGCGCGCTCCACGATGGCGTCGGCCTCCTCTACCGAGGCGGCGATCGGCTTCTCGATCAGCAGGTGCACCCCGGCGTCGAGCGCCGCCAGTGCCACCTCCGCGTGCGCCGTGGTGGGCACGGCGACCACCGCCGCGTCCACCGCCTCCAGCAGCGCGTCGCGCGAAGCGAAGGCGCGCACCCCCAGCTCGGCCGAGACGGTGGCGGCGCGCGCGGCGTCGGCGTCGAAGATCCCCATCATCTCCGCCCCCGCCACCTCGCGCAGGATGCGGGCGTGGTGGAACCCCAGCGACCCCGCCCCGATCACCCCGACCCGGGTCGCGCTCACGGACGGGCTCCGGCGGTCACCGGCGGATGAATCCGCAGCAACAACGGCCCAAAGTCCGCCTTCGCGGACTCCCGGCCGCTGCACGGGTGCACGCAACCCGCGCCGTCGCTGCCGACAGGTTGAAAGAGCCGCGAGCGAAGCGAGCCCCCGTCCCTCTCCCGCGGTCTGGGAGAGGGACCGCCGCGCAGCGGCAGGGTGAGGGGCCCCCTCACACCTGCACCCCGCGCTCGGAGCTCTCGAAGAAGGTGAGGAAGATCTCCACCTCGGGGAGCGCGCGCAGCTCCTCGCGCGCCCGGGCCAGCGCCTGCGCCACGTTGTGGTTCGAGGCGAAGAAGAGGCGATAGGCGCGCTTCAGCTCGCGCCGCACCTCTTCCGGGATGCCGCGCCGCTGCAGGCCGACCGAGTTCAGCCCGTAGAGCTCCATCGGGCTCCCCGCCGCCTTCACGTAGGGGGGGACGTCCTTCGCCACCCGCGTGGCGCCGCCCACGAAGGCGTGCGCGCCGATCCGCACGAACTGGTGGATGGGCGTCAGCCCGCCCACGATCGCCCAGTCGCCGATGGAGACGTGCCCCGCCATGTTCACGGCGTTGGAGAGGATCACGTGGTTCCCCAGGTGGCAGTCGTGCGCCACGTGGGTGTAGGCCATCAGCATGCAGTCGCTCCCCACGCGCGTGACCCCGCTGGCGATGGTGCCGCGGTTGAGCGCGGCGTATTCGCGGATCACGGTGCGGTCGCCCACCACCAGCACGGTGGGCTCGCCCATGTACTTCAGGTCCTGGGGGTCGGTGCCCAGCACCGCGCCCTGGTGGATCGTGCACTCCTCGCCCACGGTGGTGTCGCGCTCGATCAGCACGTGGCTGCCGATGCGGGTGCGTGCGCCCACGCGCACGCCCGGGCCCACGATGGAGTAGGGGCCCACCACCACCCCGGGCGCCAGCTCGGCGGAGGGGTCGATCAGGGCGGTCGGGTGCACTTCCGGCGCAACGGCCGTGGCAGGAATCGTCATCGACACCTCAGCGGTCCACCACGCGGGCCATCATCTCGGCCTCGGCCACCACCAGCCCGTCCACCCGCCCCACGCCCTTCATGCGGCAGGTGGCCCCGCGGATCTGCAGCACCTCCACCTCGAAGCGGATCTGGTCGCCCGGCACCACCGGCCGGCGCCACTTCACGTTGTCGAGCGACATGAAGTAGATGACCTTCTCCTCGAGGTTCTCCATCTGCTCCAGCACCAGCAGCCCGCCCACCTGCGCCATCGCCTCGATGATCAGCACCCCCGGCATCACCGGCCGCCCGGGAAAGTGCCCCACGAAGAAGGGCTCGTTGATGGTGACGTTCTTGAGCCCCACGATCCGCTTGCGCTCCTCGAACTCCACCACCCGGTCCACCAGCAGGAAGGGGTAGCGGTGCGGAAGGTAGTGCAGGATCTGCTCGATCCCCAGCACCGGGCGCGTGTGCGCCTTCCGCTCGTTGCGCGCCACCAGCTCCTGCGCCAGCGCCACGTTCCCCTTGTGCCCCGGCTTCTCCGCCACCACGTGCGCGTTCAGCCGCGCCCCCACCAGCGCCAGGTCGCCCACCACGTCGAGCGCCTTGTGCCGCACGAACTCGTCGGGAAAGCGCAGCTCCAGCCCCGCCACGATCCCGCCGTCCTCCCCCAGCACGATGGCGTTCTGCGCCGTGCCCCCCTGCGCCAGCCCGCGCGAGTACAGCTCCTCCACCTCGCGCTCGAAGCAGAAGGTGCGCGCCGGCGCCATCTCCCGGCTGAACGCGCCGTCCTCCACGCGGAAGCTGGCGTACTGCCGCCCCACCGCGGGGTGGTCGAACTCGATGGTGGTGGACAGCCGGTACCCCTGCGCCGGCGCCACCACGTACTCCGCCGCGCCCCTGGCGAAGGAGAAGGTCTCGTCCACGGTGATGAAGCGCGCCGGGGCGTCCTGCTCCTGCACCCCGGCCCCCGCCAGCGCCGCGTCGAAGCCCTGCGAGCTCCCGTCCATGGCCGGCGGCTCGGGCCCCTCCAGCTCGATCACCAGGTTGTCGAGCTGGCGGGCCACCACGGCGGCCAGCAGGTGCTCCACCGTGTGCACCTTCGCCGCGCCCTGCTCCAGGGTGGTGCCGCGGTCGGTGGTGCTCACGTTGGCCACCAGCGCGGCCACCTCGGGGGCGCCCTCCAGGTCGGCGCGGCGGAAGACCACGCCGGTGTTCACCCCGGCGGGGAGGAGCCGCATCTTCACCGGCACGCCGGTGTGCAGCCCCACGCCCTCCAGCTCCACGGGCGCGGCGATGGTCTGCTGTCTGGGAGTCGTCGTCGGCATCTATGCGAAAGGTACGTCCTCGTATGCGTTCAGGATGCGTCCGGGTCCGCGGCCCCGCCGCCGAACACCGCCCGCTCGATCGCCTTCACCCGCTTCAGCAGCTCCGGGAGGCGGAAGAGCGCCGCCTGCGCGCGCATGGCCTCGCGGTGCGGGCGCGCCGGGTAGCCGGAGACGGTCTCGCCCGCGGCCACCGAGGCGGTGACCCCCGCCTGCGCACCCACGCGGGCGCCCGCTCCCACCTCGATGTGCCCCTGGAACCCCGACTGCCCGCCCAGCTGCGCCCCGTCGCCGATCTTCGTCGACCCGGAGATGCCGGCCTGCGAGACCACCACCACGCTCCTGCCCAGCCGGCAGTTGTGGCCGATCTGCACCAGGTTGTCGATCTTGGAGCCCCGCCCGATCACCGTGTCGCCGATGGAGCCGCGGTCGATGGTGGTGTTGGCCCACACCTCCACGTCGGCCTCCAGGCGGCACACCCCCACCTGCGGCACCTTGCGCAGCCCGCCCGCGTCGGGCACGTAGCCGAAGCCGTCCGCCCCCAGCCGCGCCCCGCTGTGCACGATCGAGCGCTCGCCCACGCTCACCCCGTCGTACAGGGTGGCCTGCGGATGGATCACCGCGTCGGCGTCGACCGCGCAGCCGCGGCCGATCACCACGTGCGCCCCGATCCGCGCGCGGGGGCCGATCACCGTCCCCTCGCCGATCACCGCGTAGGCGCCCACCGAGGCGGTCTCGTCCACCCGGGCCCCCTCGCCGACGATCGCGGTGGGGTGCATGCCGGGGGCCGCGGGCGCCTCCGGGTAGAGCGCGGGGAGGAGCACGGCCAGGGCGCGGCGCGGGTCGTCCACGCGGACCACGGGGGTCCCGGCGGGGAGCGGCGCGTCGGAGCCGCGGGCCACCAGCAGGGCCCCGGCCCGCGACGCCGCAATGTACGGAAAGTACCGGGGCTCGGCAACGAACGAGAGGTCGCCGGGCCCGGCCTCGTCCAGCGGCTTCACCCCCCGCACCACGCGCTCCGCGTCGCCCTCCACCTCCCCCTGCGCGATGCGCGCCACCTCGGCCACGGTCAGCTCGGGCATGTCATCCGATCGCTCTGTTTTTTCCGGGCATTCGTGCGGGAGAACGGCGACGGCGAGCTACGGTGTCGGGCGTGTCCCTCCGCTGCGCTCCGGGCCGGGCTGCGCGCGCAGTAGGGCAGCAAACTACGCTGCCCAACTGCGCCGAGCCCGCGTCGGCGGAAACTGCCCCGCCGCCACGGTCTGAACGACC
>Ga0105238_10008332_pt1 | contig 10369 bp, 9 predicted proteins | sample KBSC34metaG_FD_81526 | JGI IMG/M metagenome (GOLD analysis project Ga0105238, IMG submission 81526) | Corn rhizosphere microbial communities from Kellogg Biological Station, Michigan, USA - KBS C3-4 metaG | ecosystem: Host-associated > Plants > Roots > Rhizosphere > Soil | place: Michigan, USA...
ACATTCACAGATGCGAAAAATGCCTGTCTACATCAGAGCAATCGTTGAGAAATACGGAGACGTCTGGATCTCTTGGTTGCAGGACCAACCGGAAACTGTCTGTGACGGAGACACGCCCTGTTCAGCAATTCGATCGCTTGGTTCGCGCGTCTGTCCAGATGGTTTTGACTTCGATGGCCCTTTCCCGATCGCGGAAACGGCGACAGCGAATCGCTTTGAGTTCTTAATTCCGTGGAATGGTCGAACTCGCATGCCGATCCCATCGATCAATTAAGAGGTATCCCTGAGGCGAATGATCAATCAACTCTAAACGGTGATGCCGTTCAAGAGAGTAACTTCCAAAACGCCGACGAGACGGAAGCAACAGGGATTGATCATTGATATGGATTGTTCTTGGATCGAGACCATTCTGACGCAAGCTGTAACAAGTGATGCGAGTTGAGTTTCGATCAAACACACATCGGTCTGTCACCCTTCGTGAAGTCTAATGATCAAATTGAGTAATTCGGCTGGTTCGACCGGTTTAGGAAGATGAGCTTGAAACCCAGCCTGAAGCGATCGGATGCGATCGTCAGATCGTGCGAAGGCAGTGAGTGCGATTGCAGGAACCTTGATACCCGATTTACGAAAACGGCGGATGAAGTCCAATCCATCTTCCCCTGGCATTCCAATATCGCTGACGATCACGTCGGGATCAAAATGCATCAAAAGCTCTTTAGCCTCCTTGGCCGACTCAGCCAATTTTGGTATCGCCTTGTATTCTTCAAGGAATCGGCGGACCAATTCGCGGGCGTCGGAATCGTCATCAATGACCAAGATTTTAAGGCCGCGCAATTTATGAAATTCGCCCGCGAATTCCGGCGCCGAGATTGAAACGGCGGGATGGATTGCGATCGTCTCCTGTGGCTTCGTGACGCGCAGAGGTAGACGGACGATAAACGTTGCTCCTGCGCCGCGTCCGGCGCTCTCTGCGGCCACCGACCCACCATGCAGTTCTACGAGTTGTCTGACGATGGAAAGGCCGAGTCCCAAACCTCCATGCTGTCTCGTGCTCGATCCGTCGGCCTGACTGAATCGTTCGAAAAGGTGTGGCAAAAACTCACGCTCGATTCCCTCTCCCGTATCAGTGACGCTCACTTCGACATGGGAATTAACCCGTTCGCACAGAACATGAATGCGACCACCTTTGGGGGTGAACTTCACCGCGTTGGTCAACAGATTCCACAGCACTTGTTGCAGTCGTCCAAAGTCACCGCTGATGGCGCAGCCTAACGGATCAATCACTTTCTCCAAACGAATCTGCTTGGCTTGAATAGCGAGCGCGACTGACTCCAGTGCTGCCTCGATGACATCCGATAAGGAAATGCTCTGAACGTCGAGCCGGACTTTTCCGGAGATGATCCTGCTCACGTCTAACAAATCTTCGATCAACTGAGTTTGTATCCGGATATTGCGGTCGATGACCTCAATGCCAGTCGAGACCAGGGCCGCATCCGAAGGCTTCATTTTCAGAATCTGCGTCCACCCAAAGATGGAATTTAACGGTGTTCGAAGTTCGTGACTCAGAGTTGCCAGAAATTCGTCCTTGGTGCGATTGATTCGTTCGCTCTCCTGATGTGCCGCTCGTTCACTTTCCAAAAGGACTCTGATTTCATACTGGCGTTTCCGTGCTCGCAGGGCCGCTTGCACGGCGCTGACAACAGTCGAGGTCGGTGCCGGTCTTTCAATAACCGTCACGTTACTGAGTAAGACCAACAGTCGTTTGACGTTATTCGAGGAGGGCGAATTCGGTACGAGCATCACGATCGGCAGGTCCGACCAGGGAGGCTGTTGTTTGAGCGCTGCGACAACATTTTCAACATAGCGCGCATGAGCGATGTGCTCGGTGAGCAATAATGCTCCCGCGCCGCGTTCAATCTCTCTCGCCAGTTCATCGGGTTCAGAACAAACGACGCATTTCACCCCCGCGTTGGAGAGCAAGCGAGTCGTAACTTCTCCATCCCGTCGGGTTGGACAACGGATCAACACTCGCAAGCTGCGATCAAGTTCATCGCTCACTGATGTGATTTCCATCGCCGATCGCCTATGCTTCTTTCTTCTCGTGGGCGATCTCCACTGGCACTCCAGTGAGCACTCCCCGAAATTGGACCAGCGGGTCGCTCAGATGAATTCCAGTCGCATCGAATCGCAATTCGCGAATACTCTCTTCGTGCGCGCCGCTGCGTTTTTTGACGACGGAAATCGCCTTTTTGACTTTGCCTGCATATTCGAAATAACGAAGCAGCACGACCGAATCGGCCAGGTAGCTCGTATCGACGGGGGCTTGCATTGTGATTCCGGTCATCCCATGCTGCGCCACGACCATCAGTGTGGTAACGCCTTGACGACCCAAATACGTCAATAATTCATGGAGTTGCGCCGTTAAGAACTGTTCCTGTGGCATTGCATGCAGGTATCCGTTCAAACTGTCAATGACAACGACGCGCGCTTTATCCACTTCAACCGCCTGTTGCACGCGGAATGCAAACTCTCCCGGCGATAATTCCGTGGGATCAATTTGCTGGATCTGGACCTGGCCCCCGAGCATTCCCTGCCGCAATTCGATGCCCAAAGAATTCGTTCGCGCCTCCAGCGTCGCCTGACTCTCATCAAAAGCAAAGATAGCGGCGTGATCGCCCCGAGACGCTGCCGCGACGGCATATTGGACCGCGATCGTTGATTTGCCTGAACCGGCTGGCCCGATCAGTAACGTACTCGTGCCACGATCCGGACCTCCACCTAAAAGTGTGTCCAGTGCAGTGATGCCACTTTCAATGCGCCCACGGATGAAATCCGTCGAGTGTTCCGACGCGATCAATCGAGGGAAGATTTGCAGCCCACCCTCGCGGATCGAATAGTCATGGAATCCTCCACGGAAGTTCGTTCCTCGAAATTTGAGCACCTGAAGCCGACGCCGCGCTGAGCCGTAAACAGGAGCGTGCTGCTCAAGTGCAATCACTCCGTGAGCAATGCTGTGGAGTTGCAGATCAGAGACTTCGGCGGTCTTGTCATCCAACAAAAGGACGGTACATTTCCGGCCCGTGAAGAACTGTTTTAGCGCCAGTATTTGACGCCGGTATCTCAGTGCACTTTGAGCGAGCAGCCGCAGTTCTGAAAGAGAATCGAAAACCAGCCGGGTGGGCTGGATTCGTTCGACTTCGGATAGAACTTTCTTAGTCGTTTCGGCAAGTTCAACTTCGGAAGGGTGATACATGGTGAGCTGGGATTCAGCTTCCAAGTCGACTTCTTCGGCGACAAGTTCCACAACATGAATTCCATCCAGAGACCAACCATGAGAATCGGCACCTGCCGATAATTCATCTTTCGTCTCGGACAATGTGATGTACATGCACTTCTCGCCCAGAGCGACTCCGGCGAACAGGAATTGGAGTGCAAGCGTTGTTTTGCCCGAGCCTGGGCTTCCTTCCAGTAAATACATGCGGTGTTCGATGAAACCGCCGTTGAGAACTTCATCAAGGCCCGGGATTTTCGTTTCGGCGCGGCGCGGTGAATTGATTTTCGTCTGAGTCTCTGGCATCGCGGCATCCATCAATGTTGACCATGTTCGACCGAAGAATAGGTAGCTCTCGGAGTCGGGGCAATGTCGCTGCCTGAGGAGGATAGTTTTCTCTACACCAGAGCACTAGTCGCGGCACATGATCGCGCTCCTTTTCTTGGTAGTAGTTTGTACCTCCAGCAGTTTATCTGCCATAACCAAGAAAACGGGCGAGCGTTAACTGCCGTGTAGACGGCGAAGGGTATCAGCCGGGTGCGGGTGCAGTTGTTCTCTCGCGGATGGCTGAACTGTCAGAACTGGCAACGCGAAACTCACACCCGCTCTCTAGCGATTCGTGAACCGGAATCAGTTCTACGAAGGCGGGTTGATCCAACTCCAACTCATTGAACAGGAGTTGCACCGCGACAGTCAAACTTTGATTGCTCGCGGAATCAAGTGGCTTGTCCGCAAACCAAACGAACCAACGCTCACCGATTTTCTCGGCATGAATGTGCGCAACGGATTCCATTCTGCACGTCCGGCCCGAATCCAATGAAGGCCGAAATCCAAACTTCGACTCTGGTCCATCCGAGCAAAACTTGGACCTGAAGGCTGCCCTCTTGATGTTCGACGCAAGATGACGCAGCCTTGCTGCGGGTTGCGCTCACGTCGTGCTCACGTATGCCGCACTTCGCTGCGAGTCGATCCTTGTCTGGATGGGAAAAGGATGGTGTGTTGTGAAAAGTCGACGTGAGATGTGACGATCACGATCGTTGACGATTTAAGTGCAACCAGATCAAACGTATTTCAGAACTGGTCGAGTACCTTCCAATATGCGATCGGGTCGCTCGTATACCGCTCGCTTCGTTAACTTATCGCTCGAATACATCCTGATCCTTCCGTTTGTCGAGCGCGGCAAGAATTGCTTGCAATGCCGCCAGATCAACGGGTTTGACGAGATGATGGTCAAAACCCGCTTCATGCGACCGCCGCCGATCCTCCTCTTGTCCCCAACCCGTCAGTGCAATTAGGACGAGCGCGGCACCCTCCGGCTCCAGTCTTGCGCGCTGTGCCACTTCATATCCGTCCATCCCAGGCATGCCGATGTCGAGCAGCACGACGGACGGACGATATCTTCGAATAGCCTCGAGGGCGGAGGGCCCGTCATTCGCGGTCGTGATGTCGGCACCCAGGAACTTCAGTAGCAGGCCCAAGCTCTGTGCTGAGTCACGATTATCATCAACGACCAGAATTCGGCGCGCAGCGACAGACTGAGTTCGTCCATTGTGCGCGGCAACTGAGTACGAATTATTCTGTTGCATTGCCAAAGGCAGGCGTACGACAAACTCGCTGCCTTGCCCGGCGCCATTGCTATGAGCCTCCACCGTCCCGCCGTGCAACTCCACCAGCGTGCGAACCAGCGTTAGCCCGATACCCAGTCCACCCTGGGAGCGATCGTAGGTTCTATCCACCTGCGTGAACGAATCGAAGACCTTGGGCAGCATGGGGGCAGGAATTCCCATCCCGGTATCGCGGATCGAAACCAGGGCGTGAGGCCCATCGGCGCAAGCGGTCAGATAAATCTGGCCTCCATCTTCCGTATATTTGGCGGCATTGTTCAACAAATTGGCTAGGATTTGCGTCACACGAATCGGATCAGCGTCCAAAAACAACGATTCGAGTGGAAGGCTAATGCTGAGTTGGTGATGGGCCGACTCGATCATGGGCTTGCTTGTCTCGACAGCACTTTGCACGACCCCCGCCAAGTCGACGCGTTCCTTGCGTAATTCGATCTTGCCTCGGGTAATTCTCGAAACTTCCATGAGATCGTCGACCAATCGGACCATTTGCCCAACCTGCCGCTCCATCATTTCGTGGATGAGGACGGACGTGCTGGGGTCAGTTCCTGCCAACCGCAAGACGTGCAAGCTATTCCGGATTGGCGCCAGCGGATTGCGAAGCTCATGAGCCAGCGTCGCCAGAAACTCATCCTTCCGTTTGTCCGCTTCCGAAAGCGCATCTTTGCTTTGCCGGATGGCCTCCTCCGAACGCCTGCGTTCAGTAATGTCATTGAAGACGATGCCCACGCGGCGCAGCTCAGGTTCGCCGACGCGAAACGCGCAGACATCGTAGTGCCGTTCTAACGCAAGGGCCGCATTCTCAAATCGGATGGTTTCACCTGACAGTGCGATGCGACCGTAAATGTCAAACCAATGCTGTTCATGAGTGGGGGCAATCTGCCGCATCGACCGGCCTTTTGCGTCCCGAATTCCGGTTTGCTTTTCAAATGCCGGGTTTGTCTCTAGGAAGCGGTAGTCAATCGGCTTATTCTGCTCGTCAAAAATTACCTCAACAACACAGTAGCCTTCGTCCATTGATTCGAATAGGACGCGGAATCGCTGCTCGCTGGCTCTTAAGTCATCTTCTGCTTGCTTGCGTTCAATTAAGTCGGCGGCCTGACGAGCGAGGAGATCAAGTAATCGCAAGTCGCGGTCGGAAGGAGCATGCGGTTTCTTCCAGTGGGTGGAAAGCATCCCCAGCAATTTGCCGCTCCGGGACAGCAACGGCGTCGATTGTGCTGCGAGCAGACCAGCCTGCAGATACATTGCTTGGTCGGCCGTGCCCTGCATGAACTCGCACCGCGCGATGTCTGGCGAGACGAAACGCTTTCGACTGCGAAGCGCGTTTCCACAGGAACAGGCGGAATCAGCACGCACCCATCCCCAAAAACGGACAGCCTCAGGACTGAATCCATGGGAGGCCAGCAACCGAAGTTCTCCAGCGGATCCTCGCTCGGGATAGTACATCTGCATGCTTGCAAAGTCTGACCGCATTATCTCGACCGCCGCCTCGGTGATCTTGCCATACAGGGTGTCGATGTCTTCTTCATGAACCAGTTCGGCGCTCAAGCCTTGCAGCAACTTCGTGTCCGAAAGTTCCGCTTCGAGTCGTGCTTCACTCACTCGTAGGGCCTGTTCAGCCCGTCGCTGCTCAATCAAATCTGCTGCTTGACGAGCCATAACATCAAGCATCCTCAGAGCACGTTCGTCGGGCTGGCAGGGGCGCGCCCAATGCGTTGACATCATCCCGAGCAACTCGCCCGAACGTGTAACGAGCGGAGTGGTTTGAGCAGCCAGTATTCCGGCTGCACGATGCGCATCTCCTGCGGGTGAGAATCTGTAGTCATCGGCAGTGAAGTCCGGGATAATCGCGCGCCGTCTCGTCCGGAGCGCCAGCGCGCACGATGTTCCCGCATCGATGCTGACCTTGGCAAAAGATTCTGCCAAGCTAGTGTCGATCCCATGCCAGGCGATCAAGCGGAGTTCGGATGTTTCGGCATCGAAGAGTTGAATCGTGCCTTTGTCCGCCCGCATGAGGCGAATAGCGGCTTCCAAGATAAGCTGGTACAGCGCATCTGCGTCTTGTTCCTGGATGAGTTGTGTACTGACTTTCTGCAATAGCTCCGCGTCTGCGAGCTCCTTTTCGCGTTGCACTTCCGCTTGCTTGCGATCAGTGATGTCGCGGGTAACGCATCTGGTGTGGACGAAAGTGTCGCCGTCCCAGAGGACATCAGAATTGATGAGCACGTGGCGAATGGAACCATCGCGACAGCGCAGACGCGCCTCGTAGTCTGACAGCGTCTGTCCGGCGGTCAATCGATCGAGAATATCCGCGATTACGTTGGGGTCCTCATGGAAGTCAGAGATCGGGCGGCCGACGTATTCCTCGCGTTGGTATCCGAGTAATTCCAACTCGGTGCGATTGGCCCACAGAATGATGCCGTCAGGACCTACCGAGTGCATCGCGACAGTGGCGTTTTCGACGAAGTCTCTCAGCACGTGCTTTGAATCGAGAATCGCTTCCTCGGATTGCTTCCGCTCGGTTATGTCGACCAGCATGTTGATGCCGCCAACTATTTGACCGGAGATATCGCGCAAAAGCATGGGATGAGGAGTAAACCAGATCCGAGTTCCGTCCGGTCGTTCCGCGATAGCTTCTGTCCCACGCACACTTTGACCTGTTTTGAGGGCGACCGCCATTGGACATTCGTCATGCCGTAACGGCTTGCCATTCGGGTGGTACAATTTCCAGGTGATGCACCATCGATCAGTTTCGAGCGAGGGCATTCGACCTGATAGATCGACACATGCACGGTTGAAGTACGTTAAGCGACCGTCTGCGTCGGTCGTGTAGATCGCCGTCGGCAGCGCGTCAATCATTTCACGGAAGCGAGCTTCGCTCTCTTTCGTAAATTGATGGCGCTCCCCACAATTCTCCCGATGCCTCTCCTGCGTGTGAGTGCGCATCGTCCGAATTGTTTCGGTCGCCTCTTCCAATCTGCGTTGGAGTTGCGCGTTTTCTGCGATGAGTCGTGAAATGTCTAAGTTCTGCCGGTCGATTGTTGGATCAATCAGCGTCATGGAAATCACCTTCGGCCCGCGATTGGTTTGCAGTGTAAGTTTACTTGAATGCTTCGCGTGCAGAACAGAGAAAACGCAACAAAAGCTGCCCGTCAATCGTCCATCGCGGCGCAAGATCGAGGCGACGTGAGCGAAACCCGCGGCCATCGAGTTAATCGTGATTCGAGGGATAGTCGCCATCCGACAATCTGTGAACGGGCGCATCCGCGACTCGGCACGGCCGTTTACTTTACTTCGTGACGACGCCGGTCAATCATTGGGTTTGGTTCTAGGTTTGGCGCTGTTCCACCGACCTTCCACAGCTTCAGCGGTCCCTGGTAGTCAGCCCCGATGGCTAACCATGTTCCGTCTGGAGAAAACGCCAAAGCGCCGGCTGGCGTCTCATCATCAACCGTAGTCGGTTCGTGCTGGGCATGCACTGGAATTGATGCAGAGACCATCAATGACATTGCTGTAAGCACGAACCTCGCGGTGCGCTGAGAGACCCCGCGGGCAGGGTTCAGATGTTTCATTGCTAAACCTCCTGAGACACTTTGATTCGCGATCCGATTCCGCAGATCGCATTCAGTTAGAGGCGATGCAACTTTAAACCCACTGGGCGTAACAACGGTGCCGAATTGGGAGAGATGGCGATTTCAATATTTCAATTTAAGGAGTTGGCGGATTGATTCGCGGTGCGTCGTGACGACTCCCTGAAGACCTTGTCCACACCGAATGCTGCGTTGAAAACCGCCGCACCTGCTCTCGGCCGGTCGCGTTGCGCCACGCGCTGTTGGCGTCATTTCCCACTAACGAACGGCTCAACCGGTTCCAGCAATCAAGTTTTGCCGCTATCGCTCGAAACTCTGGCGGCAGATGCCTCGTCGCCGAGTGCGGCCGTTCCCGGCAATGCAGCCCCGGCATTCCCGACACACAAAATTGAGATGCTGTGGAGCGATGTTCAAGAAGTTATCAAGGCGTTCGTGTTTCAGCGTTTGCATGAACCATTCGGCATGGGCGCGCAGATTCGGTATTCCGCTTGATTTCGGCACCAGCAGCTTGGAATGCCTTGGTGAATTGCGAGGCTAATTTCTTGTCATTGTCCCGCATCACAATTTTAGGCGCCAGCGCCATGTCGTCGGCATCCATCTGGAAATTCTCCGCTTGTTGACATACCCACGCGGAATCCGGCTGCACAGTGCACATTGAGATCCCGCAGTGCCGCGTACCCGCGAACTCGTTCAGGATCGTTTGAGCGTAGTTCTCGATTCATGGTTGCGTTTTCTCCATCTGATGGTGGAAACTATAACTGATTCGATATCTCAACCGAGCCAATCCATGTCCCCCAAGTCGCGACTGTTTCTCGGAATTCAAATCGTATTGGTGGTTTGCTTCGGGATCACAATTGCTGAAGGCCAAACTTCACTCCGTCCGACAGGACTCGTGATTCAGAAGCTGGCTGATGACCGGATCGGTGGCACGGTCATCATCGTGGCATTCGGCTCTTGTCTGATGGCCTCACTGTTGTTGGCCGCTTTCCTCCACGGCCGACGAAGAAAGGACGCCCGCAGTTTCACGGTTGCGTTCTCCACGGCAACCCTTGCCGTATCAGCATTGACCAATGTACCGGATGGCTTCAGCATGAATGGTACGAGTCCGACAGTCGTCACCTATCCGCTGGCGTTTTGGCTGATTTGTTTAATCGCGAAATTGGTCGAGTCATCTTTGACTTCTGACGGGCTTATCGAGAACTCGTCACTCCGGTCAGATTCCGAACCGCCAACTTCGTGAACGGAGTTTTTGTGCGGTTAGTAAACCCAACGTTGGGTCGCGGATTCGCTGTTGGTGTTCATTTTCGGTCGCAAGCCGCAAGTCCGCCGATAGTTTTGGCTGGAATATGACGCGAAATAAAAATCGACAGTGTCCCGCAGGCTGCGATCTACATGCAACGATAGCAGGCGGCGTTCCGGGGATGTCGATCAGATTCCGACCAGCAGCCTTTCCAGGTCATTGAGATCGACTGGCTTAACCAAGTGGCCGTCACATCCGGCGTCGCATGATCGCTCCCGATCCATATCATGTCCCCAGCCGGTCAGAGCAATGACCAACATGTCCCGGCCCCAAAGCTGTTGGCGGATGCGTCGTGTTGCCTCCAAACCGTCCAACTTAGGCATTCCGATGTCCATCAGAACAATTTCTGGACGGAAACGCTCGGCCTGCTCCAACGCTTGTTCGCCGTCGTAAGCCGTCACCACATCGTTGCCTGTCAGGCGAAGCATCATGGCCAAGCTATCTGCCCCGTCTTTGTTGTCGTCCACTACCAGGATGCTGCGGCGTGGTGGGTTGACCTGAACAGTGTCGTCTCGGTACGGATTTACGCAATCGGAGTTCTCGACCAGCAGGGGTAACATCACGGTGAATGAACTCCCTTTGC
>Ga0105238_10008333_pt1 | contig 10369 bp, 8 predicted proteins | sample KBSC34metaG_FD_81526 | JGI IMG/M metagenome (GOLD analysis project Ga0105238, IMG submission 81526) | Corn rhizosphere microbial communities from Kellogg Biological Station, Michigan, USA - KBS C3-4 metaG | ecosystem: Host-associated > Plants > Roots > Rhizosphere > Soil | place: Michigan, USA...
CCCCCCCGTGCGGAATGACGAAGCGCAGGGTGGGGAACTCCTTGAACAGGTCCCCCTGGATCAGCTGCATGAAGGCCGTGGTGTCGGCGTTGATGTAGTGCGCCCCGGTGGTGTGGAAGGCGGGGTTGCAGCTGGTGCTGACGTGAATCATGGCCGGGATGTCGTAGGCGACCATCCGCTCGTAGATGGGATACCAGTGCCGATCGGTGAGCGGCGGCGACGTCCAGTGCCCCCCCGAGGGATCGGGGTTCAGGTTGATGGCCACGGCGCCATATTGCTCGACGCACTTGTCGAGCTCCGGCAGGCAGGTCTCCGGAGCCACGCCCGGGCTCTGGGGCAGCATGGCGGCGGGGACGAAGTGGTCGGGAAACAGGCCGGCCACGCGCGCGCACAGCTCGTTGCAGATCGCCGCCCACGCCGAGGAGACCTGGAAGTCGCCGATGTGGTGAGCCATGAAGCTCGCCCGCGGGCTGAAGATGGTCAGGTCCGAGCCGCGCTCCCTCATCTGCTTCAGCTGGTTGGCCTCGATGGTCTGGCGAAGCTCGTCATCGCTGATGCGCAGCTCCGACGCCTTCGGTCTGGCCGCCGGATCGGTGATGCCGGCGATCTGCTGCTTGCGCCAGGCTTCCAGCGCCGGGGGCGCCGTCGTGTAATGCCCATGAACATCGATGATCATGCGTCCCTCCCGGGCACGGCCCTGGTCTCGGGCCCACCTTCGCCGAAGTCGAGCGGCAGACCGACGTAGTTCTCCGCGAGCGTGCGCGCGGCGTGCTCCGAGTGAAACAGATAGTCGAGCTCCGCGGCCTGCAGCTTCTCGCCGATGCCCGCCCCCTGAGGGAGGCGGTGGGTGAGCGAGGTGAACCACCAGGAGAACCGCTCGGCCCGCCAGACGCGGCGCAAACAGCGCGCCGAATAGCCGTCGAGCCCGGCGTCCTGCTGGTCCCGGTAATGTTCGATGAGCGCGCTGGCCAGGTACTTCACGTCCGTCGCGGCCAGGTTCAGCCCCTTGGCGCCCGTGGGCGGCACGATGTGCCCGGCGTCGCCCGCCAGAAAGAGCCGCCCGAAGCGCAGCGGCTCGGCCACGAAGCTACGCAGCGGGGCGATGCTCTTCTCCAGCGACGGCCCGGTGACCAGCGCGGCCCTGCCGGCGTCGTCGAGGCGTAGCCTCAGCTCCGCCCAGAAGTCGTCGTCCGACCAATCCCCCGCCTTCTCGGTGAGGGGGATCTGAACGTAGTAGCGGCTGCGGGTGTGACTGCGCATGGAGCAGAGCGCGAACCCCCGCGGGCTGTTCACGTAGATCAGCTCGTGCGACAGCGGCGGCGTGTCGGAGAGCAGGCCCAGCCAGCCGAAGGGATAGACGTTCTCGTACTCGGTGATGGCATCGCGGGGTACGCTGGCCCGGCAGACGCCGTGAAATCCGTCGCACCCGGCGATGAAGTCGCACCTCAGCTCGTGGCTCTGGCCGTCCTTCTGGTACGTCACCCGCGGGTGCGGGCCCTGGAAGTCGTGCAGCGCGACCTCGGCCGCCTCGTACACCGTGGGCAGTCCCGCCAGGCGGCGCGCCTCCATCAGGTCGCGCGTCAGCTCGGTCTGGCCGTACACGGTGACGTTGCGGCCGCCGGTCAGCCGGCGCATGTCGATGCGGTGGCGGCGCCCGTCCCACAGGATCTCGAACCCGCCGTGCACCAGACCTTCGCGGTGCAGGCGCGCGCCCACGCCCGCCTCGTCCAGCAGATCGACGGACACCTGCTCCAGCACGCCGGCGCGGATGCGTCCCAGCACGTGCTCGCCCGTCTGGCGCTCGACCAGCACGGCGTCGATGCCGGCGCAGGCCAGCAGCTGCCCCAGCAGCAAGCCGGAGGGGCCGGCCCCCACGATGGCGACCTGGGTCCGGGTCGACGCGGTCATGGCGCGCTCCGTTCGGGCGCGCGCTCCGCCGGATCCATTCCATGGCGGAGCTTCGCCTCCGTCGCGGCAGGCGAAGCGAGGAAATCGATCAGCGCCCGCGCGGCCTCGGGCTGACGCGCGTTGGCGCCGACCGCCGCCGAGAACGTGGTGACGATCTGGATGGGCGGCGGCAGCGGCCCCACCACGTCGATCCCCTCCAGCCGCGCCAGCTCCGAGAGCTGCTGGAAGCCGAGCGCGACTTGACCGCTCGCCACCAGCGCGCCCACGGGCGTGCCGGGTGGCGGCGTGACCAGCCGATCGCGGAGCGCGGCGGCGATGCCCCACCGCTCGAACAGCCGGGTCAGGGCGATGCCGCTCGGTCCGGTGGACGTGCCGACGGTGCTGGCCGCCAGCACCGCCCGGCGGACGGCGTCCTCGCTGCTGATGTCCGGGCGCGGGGCGCCGCTGCGCACCGCCACCGCGACGCCGGACTGCACGAGGTCCACGGGGCGGCCCAGCAGGTGCCCCATCGCGATCAGCGGCTCGATCGCGTCGCGCGCCAGCGCCACCACGTCGAACATCTCCCCCGCCCGCACGCGCCGGACGACGTCCACCCCGCCCGCGGCGTCGAACGCGACTGCCTGACCGGTGCGCGCCTGGAAGGCGCCGGTCAGCTCGGCCAGCAGGGCCTTCGTCGCCATCGAGGAGATGGCGGACAGCGACGTCTCCGCGGCGGCCGCGGCACGGGCCGCCCTCATCGAGCTGGCCGTTCGTTCGTTGCGCTCGCCATTATCAGGCACCCTTACATGTTACATGAAACGCGACTGGTGTTCATCGAGGTAGCGCGACGCAGCGCCTTGCCGGCCACCGCCCGCTCCGCGAATTTTTGTCCGTGACAGCCCGAAATCGTGTTATCAGGTTCCCTGAAACGTGGCCAACGGCGTTCGAAGCTCCTGGTGGCATGCCCTGTCGAACGCCGAACGCAAGACGCGAGGCGCGATGAGCGCCGGCATGCGCCAGTACTGAGGCGGAGGGACCGAATGCACGAGCTACCGCAGACCAATCGTGTGGTGTTCTGGACCGGCTGTTTCCTCGTCTGTTCGCTGGTGACCCTCGCTCCGCGCGTGGGCTACGGTCAGACCGCGCCCGCAGAGGCGGCAGCGCCGGGCACCCCGCCACCGGGAGAAGGCGCGGCGGCGGCGGTTCCCGAAGCGCCCCCTCCTCGTGCCCAGCCCGAGCCGGTGCCAGCCGCCGTGCCCCCGCCACCGCCCGCGTCCGAGCCGCTGCCGCTGGGCGTGGTTCCGAAGGGCCCCGTGCCGCCGGCCTTTCCGCCGGCCTTTCCGAACATCGACTATGGCGGACGCCTGCGCACGGGTCTGCGCTTTCAGAGCACCACCAACCCGAAGTCGCTGAACGACGTCGCCCAGACGATGTACGCCGACCTCTACGCGGGCGGCCAGATCAACAGCATGTGGAAGTGGCTGCTCGCCCTCACCACGAATGACTACGGCGGCACGGCTGGCTCGACGAGCAACACGCCCATCTCCCTGCTCGACGCGATCGTGGGGTTCACTCCCCTCCCGGAATTCCAGATCTACGCGGGGCGCCTGCTGGTCATGGCCGATCGTTACGCCCCGAGCGGACCCTGGAGCCTGGACGAGTGGTTCTACCCCGGCTTCTACGTCGGCACGCCGCCGGCGGTCCCCAAGGCGGGTCCCTCCGGGCGGGACTATGGAACCGTGGTGTGGGGCGCGCCGCTGGCGGGCCACATCAAGTACTACCTGGGCGCCTATCAGATGCAGGATCCGACGCTGTCCCCGCTCTACAGCGGGCGCCTTCAGGTCAGCCTGCTCTCCACCGAGCCGGGCTGGTTCCATCGCACCACCTACTACGGCGAGCGGGATCTGGTGTCGTTCGGCATCGGCGGGCAGTACCAGAAGAACGGCTCGGTGATGACGGTCCCGCCAGCGATGGCCGGGACGACCCCGCCGCCCCCCTCCCTGGACGACTATCGTGAGTTCAACGCCGACGTCATCCTCGAGAAGCGAATCGGCGACATGGGCGCGGTCTCCGTCGAAGGCGCCTACTACAACTTTCACGGCACCTACCAGCCGTGGAAGTGGTCGGCGGTCGGCGCGGTCGCCTACAACTCGCCGGTCCTGGCGGGGATCGGGCGGCTCCGCCCCTCGTTCCGCTTCCAGCAAGCGCAGGCCCAGCAGGTCACGGCCTCGGGCGCCAGCCTGGATCCGACCCGGGTATATGATGCCCAGCTGACCTACAGCGTGATGGCCTGGTACGCGCATGTCGTGTTGAACTACCGCCACTACGACGTGGTGTACGCGTCCCCTTCTTCCGCTCCGCCGGGCGGCGCGCCCGGAGCCAGCACGGGTAACATGATCATCCTGGGGGTGCAGCTATGGGATCCGTAACCAGAAGAACGTTCGGGGTGGCGGCGGCCGGTACGCTGGCCTCACTGGCGCTGCCCCGGCGGCTGAGAGCGGAAGGGGCGAAGCTGAAGGTCGGCGTGCTCCTCCCGCGCTCGGGGCTGCAGGCGTTCATCGGCCAGTCGTGCCAGCGCGGGGTGGACGTCGCTCCCGAGTTGCTGCGCCAGAGGCTGGGCGTCGACGTCGAGCTGATGAACGCGGACACGGAATCGAACGTCGATACCGCCCGCAGCCGGGCCGAGCGCCTCATCGAGCAAGGGGCCCACGTGCTGGTGGGGGCGTTCGACTCGGGACACACGGCGGCCGTCGCGCAGGTGGCCGAGCAGCGGGGTGTCCCTCACATCGTCAACATCGCCGCGGCGCCGCAGATCACGGAGCAGGGCTACAAGTTCGTGTTCCGCAACTTCCCCCCCGCGCCGGAGATCGGCCGCAACGGGTTGGTCTTGCTGGGGGACATCTTCAAAGAGGCCAAGCTCGAGCCGAAGACCGCCGTCTTCATGCACGTCAACGACACCTTCGGCCAGTCGATGGCGAAGGGGGTGGACGCGCTGCTGCCGAAGCTGTCGCTCCCCTTCAAGCTGCTCGACACCATCGCCTACGATCCGGCGGCCAAGGATCTGACCGTCGAGGTGTCGAAGGCGAAGGCCACCAACGCCGAGCTGCTGCTGCTGGTGTGCCGGCTGAATGACGCGATCGTGCTGCGGCGCGAGATGGTGAAGCAACGGTGGAACCCCACCGGCATCGTCAGCCCTGGTTCGCCCGGCCTGTATGAGGAGCAGTTCAGCAAGGGGCTGGGGAAGCACGCGGACTACTGCATCACCAACACCGTCTGGTTCAACCCCAAGAACGAGATCACGCACCAGTTCGCGGCGGCGTTCAAGAAGAAGTTCCCCAAGGACGAGTTCGCGTTTCACGGCCTGAACGCGTCGTACACCTTCGACGCCGTCCTGATCGCGGCTGACGCGTTCAAGCGCGCCAAGAGCAGCGATCGAAAGGCGCTGGCTGAGGCGATCCGGCAGACGAACATCGCCGCGACCGACCGGGTATCCTTCGGCGGACCCATCAAGTTCAACGCCAAGGGCCAGGTGGAGGGGAACCGCTCGGTCGTGATCCAGAACCTTCACGGCAAGCCGACCGTCGTCCTGCCGACCGACTACGCCGAAGGGAAGCTGGTCTTTCCCATGCCCAAGGCAACCTAGAGGCCTGCCGCCAGAAGTACCCGGATGCCAGCACTGCCGTACGTCGCGAACGCCGTCATCTCTGGCATCCTGACCGGGACCGTCTACGGGCTGATGGCGCTGGGGCTGTCCGCCATCTTCGGCGTAATCAGGCTGGTCAACTTCGCGCATGGCGAGCTGATGACGCTGGCCATGTACGCGGCGGCGGCCGCCTTTCAGGGGCTGGCGCTGGATCCCTTCGTGACGATGATCCTAGCCGCGGTGGCCTTCGGGGCGCTGGGGTACGTGCTGCAGCGCGGGTTCATCAACCGGTTCATCGGCCGCACCGAGCACGCGCAGATGCTGCTCATGATCGCCTTCGCGATCATCATCGGCAACGTGCTGCTCCTCGGCTTCGGGCCGGACGCGCGCAATGTCCCCACCAGCTATCAGCTCGACTCGTTCGAGCTGGGACCGCTGCTGATCGACAAGGTCCGGGCCTACGCCGCCCTGGCCGCGGTGGTGGCGACGGCGCTGCTGGCGGCCTTCTTCCGGCTGACCCTCACCGGCAAGGCGATCCGCGCCTGCGCCGACAACCCGGTCGGCGCGCGCGTGGCCGGCCTGCCGGTGGGCCATCTCTACGCGGTCACCTTCGCGCTGGGGGCGGGCTCCGTCGCCGTCGCCGGCTGCGCCATGGTCCAGCTCATCGACGTCACCCCCGGCCTGGGCCCCGCGTACACCTTGCTGGCGTTCGTCATCGTGATCGTGGGCGGGCTCGGCTCCATGGTCGGCGCGCTGCTGGGTGGCCTGGTGATCGGGGTCTCCGAGGCGCTGGCGGGCCTGCTCATCGCCCCCTCCGCGAAGAGCATGGTGAGCTTCGGCCTGCTGGTCCTCCTGTTGCTGGTGCGGCCTCAGGGGCTGATGGGAGCAAGCCGCAGATGAGCGCGGGCCGGCGCCGGCTGGCGCTGAGCGGGGCCGTCGCGATCGCTCTGCTGATCCTGCCGCTCGTCGGCAACAACTACCTCGTCTCCGTGGCGACCCTGGCCCTCTTTCTCGCCTACGCCGGCCAGGCCTGGAACGTGATGATGGGGTTCGCCGGCCAGCTCTCGCTGGGACACTCGCTGTACGTGGGCCTCGGCGCCTACGCCTCGGCCGGACTCTTCGTCCACTTCGGCATCGGTCCCTGGGCCGGTGTGTGGCTGGCGGTGGCGATCTGCTCCCTCGCGGGAGCGTTCATCGGCTTCCTGGCCTTTCGCCTGCGGATCGCCGGCGTTCAGCTCTCTCTGCTGACCATCGCCTTCGCCGAGTTGGCGCGCATCGGCTTCGATCACCTCGACTGGCTGGGCGGTCCCGGCGGCCTGTTCCTGCCGGTCTCGGAGCGAAGTCACGTCGACCTGCTCGCGTTCCGGGGCCCTCCCGGCACGTACTACTACGCGATCCTGTTGCTGACCGCGGGAGCGCTGGCGCTGTGCGCGTTCCTGCTGCGCCGGCGGCCCGGCTACTACTGGCGGGCCATCCGCGAGGACGAGGTGGCGGCGCAGGCGCTGGGGATCGACACGTTCCGCTGGAAGATGTTCGCGGTGGTGCTGAGCTCGGCGATGACCGCGGTGGCGGGGGTCTTCTTCGCCTTCTACAACAACAGCCTGTTTCCCGAGCAGAGCTTCAGCTTCGGACGCTCGATCGAGATCATGCTGGGGCCGGTGATCGGCGGCCTGGGCACGCTGTTCGGTCCCATCATCGGGGCGGTGGCCCTGGTCCTGCTGGGAGACGGCACCACCGAGCTGCTGGCCAAGACGGGCGTCGACCTTCCCGGGATCCGGCAGGCCGTCCATGGCGTGCTCTTGCTGCTGGTGACGATCTACATGCCGAATGGGCTCTGGCCGCCGCTCGCCCGCGTGCTGGGGTTCGAGCCGAGGAGGCTCTGACATGCCGCTGCTGGAGGTCGAGGACGTCAGCAAGGCCTTTCGCGGTCTGCGGGCGGTCGAAGGGGTGACATTCGGCGTCGAGGGCCACACGATCACCGCGCTGATTGGCCCGAACGGCGCAGGCAAGACCACCCTGTTCAACCTGATCGCCGGCGCGTACCGGCCGGACCGGGGCCAGATCCGGCTCCGCGGGAAAGCCATCAGCGGCCTGGCCCCCCACCGGGTGTGCGCGGCGGGCATCGGCCGCACGTTCCAGCTGGTGAAGCCCTTCGCCGGCATGTCGGTCCTCGACAACGCGATCGTGGGCGCGCTGGCCGGCGAGCGCACCATCGCGGGCGCCCGGACCCGCGCGCTGGCCGTGCTCGAGCGGCTGGGCCTGTCCGCCAAGGCCCACCTGGCCGCTTCGCGCCTCACGCTCGCCGACCGGCGGCGCCTGGAGGTGGCGCGGGCGCTGGCCACCCGTCCGTCGCTGTTGCTGCTGGACGAGATGATGGCGGGACTGCGGCCCACCGAGATCGACGAGCTGGTGGGCGTGCTTCGCAACGTGCAGCGGGAGGAGGCGGTCACCATCTTGCTGACCGAGCACGTCATGCGCGCGGTCATGGCCCTGGCCGATCAGATCGTGGTCCTGCATCACGGCCAGGTCATCGCGCGCGGCGAGCCGGCGGCCATCGTTCGCGACCCCGCCGTCCTCGAGTGCTACCTGGGCGAGGACGCGATCGAGGAATCGACCAAGGACGAAACCAAGGACGAAATCATGACCGCCCCGGTGACCTGATGCTGTCGGTGCGCGATCTCGACCTCTTCTACGGCGACGCCCAGGCGCTGGCCAGCGTGTCGCTCGACGTCCCCGACGGCGAATTCGTGGCGCTGGTCGGCGCGAACGGCGCCGGCAAGTCCTCGCTCATTCGCGCCATCGCCGGGATGGAGCTGCCCCGGGCCGGGTCCATCCGCTTCGGAGATCGCGAGCTCATCGGGAAGGACTCGCACGCGATCGTCAACCTCGGGGTCGGGCAGGTCGCCGAGGGCAGGCAGGTGTTCCCCAGCCTCACCGTGGAGGACAACCTGGAGGTGGGGGCGCTGCTGCCACGGGCGCGCCGGCGAATGAAGGCCACCATGCAGGAGGTGTTCACGCTGTTTCCCCGGCTGGCCGAGCGCCGGCGCCAGACGGCCGGGACGATGTCGGGCGGCGAGCAGCAGATGCTGGCGATCGGCCGCTGCCTGATGGGCCTGCCCGAGCTCATCATGCTGGACGAGCCGTCACTGGGGCTCGCCCCCTTGGTGGTGAAAGAGGTGCTGGCGGCGGTGCGCATGCTGAACGAGGACAAGGGGATGTCGGTGCTGCTCGTCGAGCAGAACGTGGCCGCCTCGCTGAAGCTGGCCAAGCGCGCCTACGTGCTGGAGAACGGCCGCATCGTCATCCAGGGGCGCGGCGAGGATCTGCTGCACGACGATCGGGTCCGCCAGGCCTACCTGGGGCTCTAGCCGTCTAAGTTTGGCCGGCGGGCGCTTTGCCAGGCGCGCGCAGCGCCTGCAGATCGATGTTGCGCTTCGCGATCTTTCCGGTCGGGCCCTTGGGAAGCGTCTCGACCATGACGACGCGGCGCGGGTACTTGTAGGCGGCCAGCCGCTCGCGGGCGAACGCCTTCACCTGCTCGGGATCGGGGCGCGTCCCCTGCGCCGGCACGACCAGCGCCACGACCTCCTCGCCGTGCTCGTCGTCGGGGACGCCGACCACCGCCGCCTCGAGCACCCCCGGGAAGGAGAGCAGCACCTCCTCGACCTCGCGCGGATACACGTTGTACCCCGAGCGGATGATCAGCTCCTTCTTCCGGTCCACCAGGAACAGATGGCCTTCATCATCCAGGTAGCCGATGTCGCCGGTCAGCAGCCAGCCGTCGGCGTCGAGGACGGCCTGGGTCGCCGCCTCGTCCCCTCGATATCCGCGCATGACGCTGGGGCTGCGGACCGCGACCTCGCCCGGTGCGCCGGCGGCCAGCACCTCGCCCGTCACGGGCTCCACGATGCGGAGCTCGCTCCCAGGCAGAGCGGGGCCCACGGAGCGCGGCTTCGGCGTGGTGCCGAGCGGCCACAGCGTCACCCCGCCGCCGACCTCGCTCATACCGTAACCGTCGCTGAGCACGCACCCGAACACCTCGGCGAAGTCGTGCGTCAACGTGGTCGACAGGGGGGCGCCGCCCGCCATCCCGAAGCGCAACCGATGCGCCTTCCCCGCGTGCAGCGCCTCGCGCAGCAGGGCGCCGAACATGGGCGGCGCGCCCACCAGGCCGGTGGTCTCCGTCTGGGCCATCATGGCCAGCGCCGCGGCAGCGTCGAACCGCTCCATGGGAGCGAAGGCGGCGCCGTTCAGCAAGCTGGCGTTCATCACCGCGCTCATCCCCAGCACGTGCGAAAGCGGCGCCACCGCCAGCTGGACCTCGCCCGGCCGCAGAGCCAGTCCGTCGGCCAGCGCCGCCGCGTTCCAGGCGACGCCCCGGTGGGTCAGCTCGGCCGCCTTCGCCTGGCCGGTGGTGCCCGACGTCGAGACCAGAACCGCCACGTCGCCGGCGGCGCGCGTGACCGGCGGGTGGTGCCCGGCGGCCCCCATGTGAATCTCCCCCGGCCCGACGGCAAGCACGTCGATGTCCAGCTCCCCGAGCTGGCGCGCCAGCGCCTGCGTGGTGACCAGCACCCGAGCCTGGGCGATCTCCAGCCGCAGCCTCACCTCCCGCCCTGCCAGCAAGACGCCCAGCGGCGCGGCGATCGCGCCCAGGCGCAACGTCGCCAGGTAGGCGGCGACGAACGCCGGGCCGTTCGGTAGCCAGAGGGTGACACACACACCGGGGCCAGCGCCTCGGGCGTCGAGCGCCGCCGCCCAGCCGTCGACCAGCGCGGCCAGCTCGCCGTGAGAGATGACGCGGTCGCCATGCAAGAGCGCAGGAAGACCGGCGTGTCG